>ERZ1035041.12-NODE-12-length-165803-cov-16.028302_pt1 | contig 165803 bp, 142 predicted proteins | sample MGYA00520684_ERZ1035041 | MGnify/ENA primary metagenome ERZ1035041 (study PRJEB33766, sample SAMN09781699) | gut metagenome | biome: gut microbiome | host: Homo sapiens | place: Madagascar | study: EMG produced TPA metagenomics assembly of the PRJNA485056 data... | reverse complement strand
AGGTTCCGTTACAAGTTCTTTCGATATTGTTCAATTTTCAAGGTCCTGTGCGCCTCAGCCTTAGCGGCTGAAAGCTTAATTATTTTATCACTTTCGTGATAAGTTGTCAAGCACTTTTTTGAAAGATTTTTGAGATTCATTTTTGATTCTGTCGAATCTTTCTATTTGACGTCCATTTTGAAGTGTTTCATTCTGTCGGACGTCCGCCTGACAGTAATGTATTTTAGCACAGCATCCTTCAAAAAGCAAGCGCTTTTTTACATTTTTTACGCTAAAATCATTCTTTTGACTTTTTGCCCAGTTTTTTACATTTTTTATAGACACTTCCTCCCTTATTCCTCCAAAAGCCGGGCACGCAGCCGGATCAGGATCTTGCGTTCCCGCCGGGAGATCTGTACCTGAGTCGTGTGCAGTGCTTTTGCAGTCTCGCTCTGGGTGCGGTTGCCATAAAAGCGCAGACGGATCAGCTGCTTATCCTGCTCCGGCAGTGCTTCGATCACCTCAGCCAGACTGATCCGATCTGCCAGCTCCTCCTCCGGGGATTCCACCGGGATATCTAACTGCCGATCTCCATCCTCGCCGCTCTCCGGGGTCAGGCTCATGGCGGGCTGCGCGGCCTGTATGGCAAGGGCTACATTCTCTATCGGTTCATCCAGCTGCTCTGCCAGCTGCTGTAAGGTAGGCTCTGAGCCGCACAGCTTCATGGTATGCTCCCGTGCCGCCTGCACCCGCATTCCCAGCTCTTTCAGGGAACGGCTCACCTTGACCGTGCCCCCATCCCGGAACAGCTTTTTGATCTCGCCAAGGATCACCGGCACGGCATAGGTGGAAAAACACACGCCCCGGCTCTCGTCAAAATTATCATAGGCTTTGATGAGCCCCACGCAGCCTGCACTGTACAGGTCGTCATACTCCATGCCGCGCCCACGGAATCTGCCCGCGCAGGCGTGCACCAGCCCCAGATTCTGCGTAATGAATGCTTCCCGCCGGGTCTTATCCGTTACCATATACCGGACCGCCTTTCCTTTTATGTAGACTCCCGCCGGGACAGACGCTTGACCAGCAGCACCTTTGTGCCTTTGCCGGGCTTTGAGGTGACCTTGACCCTGTCCATAAAGCTTTGCATCACCGCAAAGCCCAGACCGGAGCGCTCTTCCGGGTTGCCGGTGGTGAACAATGGCTGCATGGCCTGCTCCACATTGGGGATGCCGATACCCTTATCTGTAATGGTGATGTGCACCTCCCGGTCGGGGTAGACCGCAATGGTCATGCACACCGGCCCGATCCGCTCCGGATAGGCGTGGACGATGCAGTTGGTCACCGCCTCGGATACTGCCGTTTTCAGGTCGGCCAGCTGCGGCACGGTTGGGTCGTATCGCGCCAGAAAGGCTGCCGTGACGCCGCGGGCGTAGGCCTCGTTGCTGCTGAGGGAATCAAACTGGACACGGGTGCTGTTCTCTGCTTTCATTGCGCATTCTCCTTTTCTATGTTCTCCGTACAGGGGATGCCCGCCAGCCGCAGGACTTTTTGCAGCTGTGCGGGGGCGTGCTGCAGCCGCAGGGTCGTGCCCAGAACGCGGGCGCAGCGCTGCCGCCCAAGAATAAGCCCGACGCCGGAGGAATCCATGAACCCCACCCCGCCAAGGTCTATAATTAAGGTGCGGGGGCTGCGGCTGACCAGTGCATCGTCCAGCTGCATCCGCAGGCTCTGGGCGGCATCGTGGTCGATCTCCCCCGCCAGATAGGCGTACAGGGTCTCCCCTGCCGCGCTGAAGGTCACTGTTGCCATTGCTTGTCCATCTCCTTTTTTGCAAAATAAAAGATCCCGTACACATAGCTTCAGTGTACGGGATCTTCGGGTTATTTTTTAGAAAAAGCTGTCGGCGGCTTACGCCTTTGCCAGCAGAGCCGCTGCTTCCAGCGCTGCCGCCTCGCTGCCGCAGACCAGCAGACCGCGGCGGGTGTTGGCGTGCGCCAGCTGTACCGCCTCGTCCAGACTGGTGCAGAGCTGGGCGTCAAAGTGATATTTTGCCTTCTCGGTCAGACGCCGGGTCAGCTGCTCCTCCACACCGGCGGGCGTGACGAGATACACCTTATCAAAGGGGCTCTCGCTCATGCCGGGCATGGTGGACTTATCCTTTTTCTGCTCCTCGGGGCTCAGGCCGGTTTCCAGCGCGGAGAAGAAGGCCTCGGCGCCCTCCTCCTCGGTCAGGCCAATGATGGCGCTCATGTGGCGCACCTTGGCCATGTTCAGCACACGCAACAGTGCAGCAGCCTGCTGCGGGGTGCGGCAGGCATCCAGAATGACCAGCGGGCGCTGGGAAAGCACCCGGATGCTGCAACGGTTGTCCACGGCAGCAATGCCATCCAGAATCGCTTCGTCGGAGATATCCACCTCCTTGCGGCAGAGCGCCAGTGCCAGCTCCACCGCCATGGCGGCGTTGCCTGCGGCGTGACGTCCCAAAAAGGCCAGCGGCACCGTATAGCCGCCGTAGTCCACCCGGCTGGCAAACTGTTCCGCTTCCAAAAAGGTGATATCCTCCGGGTCGGGCACTACCAGCTCACAGCCGCACTTGCCCGCAGCTACGATCAGCTCGCTGAGCACCGCCTTAGGCTGCTCCGGCGCGGTGACGCAGATGCTGTCCTTGCGCATCACGCCGCCTGCCAATGCAGCCAGACGCTCCACCGAGCGGCTCACGCCGTCCGGCCCCACCGCTGTGACGGCGCACACCGGCATTTTGGGCAGTGCCGCAGCAAGGCCCGCGTCCGGCAGCTCTACTACCGCCAGCGTGCAGCCAGCTTCCCCAAAGCAGTATGCAGCGGCGGCAAGCTCCGCCGCCTGCATGGGCAGTTCCTCATGGGCGGCAAGGGCATCGGCGGCGCGGCACAGCAGCGCCTCGTCCACCGGCTCGCCTGCCACCCGGATGCGAGCCGCAAGGGGTTCGCACCCGGCATGGTAGACACCGGCACGAATGCCCTGCGCGTGCAGGATGGCCGTCAGCAGACGCGCCACCGCCGTTTTACCGGCAGTGCCTGCTATGCCCACGAACTGCACCTGCTGCACCGAGGCGGGCAGCAGCGCACCCAGCTGCTCCGGGTCGGCAAAGCCGTCCGGCAGGGCTGCAAAATACTGATTTGCCTGTTGGATGGTCATTCGTGTCTCCTTTTCATGTGATAATACAGCCCCTCGCAGGCCAGCAGCAGCACGATGGCAACAAGGATGCCTGCCAGAACACCGGCAGAATCCAGCCACACATCGGTAACCTGACTGCTGCGCCCCTCCGAGAAGAGCTGAATGGTCTCATCGGTCAGCGCCGTCAGCACACCGCCCAGCATAGGTACGGTGATATGCCGCAGCGGGTGACGGCTGTACACCCGCATACAGAGCATGAGCAGAAAGCCCTCCAGTGTATACTCGCAAAAGTGTGCCAGCTTGCGCACGATGTGCATGGTCAGATGCTCTGCCAGCCCCGGCTGCCCCAAGCGGCGCAGGATGGTACGCATCCACGCCAGCACCCGGCCGCTGGAGCCGGAGGAGACCGTTGCCACCGCCATGGAGTTGGAAAAGATGAACCAGATGCAGACGATGAGTGCAACGGTAAAGACCACCCGCCCGGCCATGACCCACAGCGAGGTGCGTTCTTTGTTATTGTATTCCACTATTTTAACCCAGAGCCTTGATGCTCTGCTCAATGTTGGCCAGCTTGTCCTGACTCTTGGCGAACTTTGCGCGGATCTCCTCCACCAGAGCCGCCGGGGCACGCTCCACGAACTTGGGATTGTTCAGCTGGTTGCCGAACATGGCCATTTCCTTTTCAGCCTTGGCCTTTTCCTTGTTCAGGCGTGCCAGCTCCTTCTCGCGGTCGATGAGCTCCATCATGGGGATGAAGCCTCGGGCGGCGTGGGTGGACACCTGCACCATGCCGTCGGTGCTGCCCTCGTACTTTTCGGTAAAGGTTACATCGGTGGCAAAGGCGAACTTAGCCAGATAGACCTGTGCGTTCTGGAAGGGAGCAGCATCGGCAGTCTCGATGATCATGCTGGTCTTTTTAGCGGGATGCACGTTCATCTCGGTGCGCATGGTACGCACAGCCTTGATATAATCCATCACCTTTTCAAAGGCTTCTTCCTCGGCTGCCCAGTTGTGAGCAGCGTCAAAGGTGGGCCATGCCTGCGTCATGATAGTCTCGGCAGAGCCGGGCAGAGCCTGATACAGCTCCTCGGTGATGAAGGGCATGAAGGGGTGCAGCAGCTTGAGTGCCTTATCCAGCACATACACCAGCACACGGCGGGCAGTGTCGGCCTGCTGTGCATCGCCGGAGTTCAGGCGGGGCTTTGCGATCTCGATGAACCAGTCGCAGTAGACGTCCCAGATAAAGCTGTTGATCTTGGCGGCTGCCAGACCCATCTCGTAGTGCTCCAGATTGTCGGTCATGGCACCGGCGACCTGGTTCAGCTTGGTCAGCACCCACTTGTCGCTCATGTCCAGCAGCTCCTCGCAGGGCAGACCCGGCTCAAAGTCCTCGGGCAGGTTCATCAGCACAAAGCGGGTGGCGTTCCACAGCTTATTGGCAAAGTTGCGGGCAGCTTCCACCTTCTTTTCGATATAGCGCATATCGTTGCCCGGGGTGGAGCCATCCACCAGCATAAAGCGCAGAGCGTCTGCGCCGTACTGGGCAATGACTTCCAGCGGATCGATGCCGTTGCCAAGGCTCTTGGACATCTTGCGGCCCTGACTGTCGCGGACGATGCCGTGGATGCAGACCGTATCAAAGGGAGCCTTACCGGTGTAAGCCAGACCGGAGAAGATCATGCGGCTGACCCAGAAACCGATGATATCGTAGCCGGTGACCAGCGTGTTGGTGGGGTAGAAATACTTCAGGTCGGCGCTGTCCTCGTTGGGCCAGCCCAGCGTGCTGAACGGCCACAGGGCAGAGGAGAACCAGGTATCCAGCGTGTCGGGGTCCTGCGTCAGCTTTGCGCTGCCGCACTTGGGGCAGCTGCAGGGAGCGGACTTTGCCACCACGGTCTCGCCGCAGTCGTCGCAGTACCAAGCCGGGATCTGGTGACCCCACCACAGCTGACGGCTGATGCACCAGTCACGGGTGTTCTTCATCCAGTTCATATAGTTCTTGGTAAAGCGCTCGGGCACAAACTTGATCTCGCCCTTCTCCACGCTCTCGATGGCGGGCTTTGCCAGCGGCTCCATCTTGACGAACCACTGCTTGGAGATCATGGGCTCGATGGTGGAGTGGCAGCGGTAGCAGGTGCCCACCTCGTGCTTCAGGGGCTCGATCTCCTTCAGGAAACCGCCCTCCTTCAGGTCGGCCAGAATGGCCTTGCGGGCTTCCAGCGTGGTCATGCCGGCGTACTTGCCGCAGTCCAGTACCTGAGGCTCGTTGACGGTGTTCTTACCGGCGGCAAACAGGGCATCGGCAGCGGCCTTGTCGGCAGCGCCGGTCATGTGGCCGTCGTAGGTAAACACGCGCACAATGGGCAGATCGTGACGCAGACCCACTTCAAAGTCGTTGGGGTCGTGGGCGGGGGTGATCTTCACAACACCGGTGCCCTTGGTCATATCGGCGTGCTCATCGCAGACGATGGGGATTTCCTTATTCAGCAGAGGCAGCACCACATGGCAGCCGTGCAGATGGGCGTAGCGGGGATCCTCGCCGTTAATGGCCACAGCAGTATCGCCCAGCATGGTCTCGGGGCGGGTGGTGGCCAGTTCCAGCATCTCGCCGGTCTCCTTGACCGGGTACAGCAGATGCCAGAAGCTGCCGTCCTTCTCCTCGTACTCCACCTCGGCATCGGAAATGGAGGTGTTGCAGTGGGGGCACCAGTTGACCATGCGGTTGCCGCGGTAGATCAGGCCCTTGTCGTACAGGCGCACAAACACTTCCTTGACAGCCTCAGAGCAGCCCTCGTCCATGGTAAAGCGCTCGCGCTCCCAGTCGCAGCTGCTGCCCAGCTTTTTCAGCTGGCTGACGATGCGGTTGCCGTACTTGGTTTTCCATGCCCATGCGCGCTCCAGAAAACCGTCACGGCCGACCATTTCCTTGGTCAGGCCCTCGGCGCGCATAGCCTCCACCACCTTGGCTTCGGTAGCAATGGAAGCGTGGTCGGTGCCGGGCACCCACAGGGCGGCATAGCCCTGCATCCGCTTGGTGCGGATAAGGATGTCCTGCATGGTGTTATCCACCGCATGACCCATGTGCAGCTGACCGGTAACGTTCGGCGGCGGCATGACGATGGTATAAGGTTTCTTGTCCGGATCGGCCTTCGTGTGGAAGTAGCCGCCGTCCAGCCAGAACTGGTAGATACGATCTTCCACCTGACTGGGATCGTACTGCTTTGCAAGCTCTTTCATAGTGTCCTCCCAAAAATTTGATGAAGTGGGACGCAAAAAGCCGCCCCACGGAGCGTTCCATGGGACGGCTGTAAATACATGACCGCGGTACCACCCAAATTGCGCGGAAAGCTCCGCGCCCCTTGATGCCCCTGTAACGTAGGGCAGACCCGAAAGCGGCTTACCGGCTCAGCTCACCGCTTCTGCTCCAAAGTGACAGTGCCCCGCCGGTATCCCGCCGGGTTTTCAGCTGCCCCCGGCTCTCTGTGCGGCTCCAGACGATGCACACTCTTTTTCAACGCATTTATAAAAAGAATATAGCGTTTTTTGTGGGATTTGTCAATCAGTTTTTCAAACCTTTCACCCAACGCACCAGCTTCCACACCCTTGCACCCAGATGTGGACAGTAGCTCACCATCAGCGCCTGCAGCTTCTGGCTTTTGTGCTCTGACGGGATCTTCCATGCAGCGCGGCGGTGCGTCTTTGCCAGCTCCAGCAGTGTTTTTTCCTTTTCCGGGTCCCGCTCCGGCTGGTTGACCAGCCGGAAATACACCTCGGCGCAGGACATGATGCAGCGCTGCTCCGTAGTGCTACGGAAGGGCTCCGGCTGCCCCTTTACCAGCTGCCAGACCCGTTCCCATGCCAGAGCCGCCGTGTAAAAACGCAGGCTCGGCTCCTGCCGCACGGCAGAGCTCGGACGTTCAAGGTAGGCATAGAGCGGGCAGTTCAAGAATGCCATACTGCCCGCCTTGAGAAATTCTGTCACAAAAAACAGGGCATCCTCCCCGTAGAACAGCGCCGGGTCAAAGCGGATATCCTGCAGCAGTTCCCGGTGGGTCAGCATCCGCCAGCAGTGCCCGCCGCTCCATTCCCGCATCCACGAGTAGTTTTCCGCCGTGATCCTCTGCGGTGCCGGACATTCCGTTACCGTCCACAGGGTCTCGTTTTCCTGTATGCTGCGGTAGCGGCACATGGACATCCGGGTACCGCAGCTGCACAAAGCATCGTACAGCCATTCCAGATACTGCGGCAGCACAAGGTCATCGGAATCCACAAAGCCGATGTACTCGCCCTTTGCCTGCTCCAGCCCAAAATTGCGCGCAGAGGACACCCCGCCGTTTTCTTTGTTGAAAATGCGCACCCGGGCATCCTGCGCCGCATAGCGCTGCATGATCTGCCAGCAGCCGTCCGGCGAGCCATCGTTTACAACGATCAGTTCAAAATTCCGGTAGGTCTGCGCCAGCAGGCTGTCCAGACACGCCGCCAGATACTTTTCCACCTTGTAGACCGGTACGATCACCGAGATCAGGGGGCTTTTTTCCGTATTCATCCCGCTCTCCTTTTCAAGATCTCCAACCCGCGCTGCTTCAGCGCTGCATACTCCGCACTGCCATGATAGACCAGCACGATCAGCCCTACGAACACGGCTGTGTAAAGCACACCGTCCAGAACAAAAACACCAAAGTTACCTACCGGGAACCGCTGCACCCAGAGCATTGCTGCCGCCGAGACCGCCGCCGTGAGCAGCAGCCGCTTCAGATACTCCGCAAAGTAGGCCCGGTATTTCTGCTGCCACTCCTCCTGAACGCCGTATTTCAAAAAGATATAAGGCTCTATCCATGCACAGGTGCACAGCGTGCTGATGATGGTGCCCCCGATAATGCCGGTCACGCCAAACCGCTGCACCAGCACAAGGGAGACCACCAGATTGATAACAGACTCTGCCACAGCCTTATAGCGGTCGTTCCAGAACAGCCCCATGACCTCCCGGAACAGCAGGTTCGTCTGCCGCATCCGCGTGATGTAAAATTCCACCACGATGATCGTCACAGTCGTCATCGGGAAACAGTATTCCCTGCCAAACAGCAGGGCGATCAAGGGGTTGAACAGCATCATCAGCCCGCCGGTCAGGTAGCCGGACAGCACAAAAAAGAGAAAATCCATCTCTTTATACACCCGATACAGCCGGTCAGAGTTTTCCAGTGCTGCAAAGTTGCCCACGCTGCCGGAAAAGGCTGTGACGACTTTGGTCATCAGGTTGTTCAGCGCGTTGAGCACCAGCCGGTAATTGGAGTAAATTCCCACCGTTGCCAGACCGATGAAAGAGGACATCAGCAGGCTGTCTGTGTTGCGCACGATGACGATCGCCAGCTTATGCATACTCATGGCGCCGATGTTTTTCAGGATGCCGTTCCGCTCCTCCCTGTCCGGCAGTTCGCGGTATTTCTTTAAGTAGGGAAATTCCTTATCCACCATGCGGGAGATCATAATATTGGGTATGAACTGCACCACCAGCTGGATGGCAAGGTACAGGATAAAGTTTCCCGTCAGCAGCAATGCCACGATCTGCACGATGGTGCGTATGCACTCGCACACCAGAACCCAACCGGTGCAGATATAACTTTTCTGGTAGGCCTGATAGATGGAGCTTTTATAGTTCAGCAGATAGGAGCTTGCTGAACCGAGCACATACATCATGTAGATCAGGGGGATATTCTCAATGCCCTCGCCGCCCTTGATGAGGTGGGGCAGAAACGGCAGCAGCACCAGCCCAAATAGCAGCACCGAGGCCGCCACCGCCCGGTACATCCACTTATACAGGTTCATCAGCCGCGCCAGTTTCTGCTCGTCGTCCCGGGCTGCCGGTTCGTACATACTGAACACCATAGCCGTACCGATGCCCAGCTCCGCAAAATTAAGGATACTGAGCACATCGGTAAACAGACCACTGACGCCCAGATAGGCAGCCGAAAGGCAGTGGATGAACACCATCCGGTTGATAAAGGAGAGCAACATCGTAAAAAATTGCCCGCCGATATTGACCAGCATATTGATAAGCGTATAGCGCGTTCTCATACGAATTTTGTTCTCCTTCTCAGCCCTTCATGTCCCGCAGCCGGCTGTATGTCTGCGGAAAGCGCCGCAGCAGCCAGCTTTGCAGCCAAAGCCCGCCCGGGACGGTGCAATACCGCCGGGTGTGGTTGACCACCTCAAACTGCATCCGCAGCATTTCCCGGCTGCGGGGCGCTTTGCGCAGCACCGGGGGCAGCTGCCGGTACACCCGGCTCACGCTGCCCATCGTAAACTTTGCCGCATTTGCCAGTGCATCGTATGCAGCGTTTTCCACAAGACAGTCCCAATACCGCTGTGCCGCCTCGGCAGCATCGAAATGGCGCAGCGTTTTATTGCCGCTCATAATGCTGCCGCCGCGCTGCACATAATAATACAGCGCCTTTGGCACCACCACAGCTTTTTGGGTATTCAGGCAGATTTCCGGGATCAGGAAAAGATCCTCATTCAGCTTCCCCTCCGGGTAGCGCAGCTGCGCAAAGACGGCGCGGCGGTACAGCTTGTTCCACGCAGGCTGGATCGTCGAATCCGTAGCATTTTTCAGTAAATCCCGCCCGGTAAAGTCCTTTTTTTCAAGGCGGATGTGCATCGACTGGCATGGCGCACCCGTCTCGTCCACCTCGGCGTAATCGCACAGGGCAAGGTCTGCCCCGGTGCTTTGCACGGCTTGGTACAGCACTTCATACATTTCCGGCGCAATGTAGTCGTCTGAATCCACAAAGCCGATCCATGCGCCCCTTGCTGCGTCCAACCCGGCATTGCGGGCGGCAGATAGCCCCCCGTTTTTCTGGTGAATCACCCGGATGCGGGCATCCTTCGCAGCGGCGGCATCGCACAGCGCCGGGCAATTGTCCGGTGAGCCATCATCCACAAGGATCAGCTCAAAGTCCGTAAAGGTCTGCGCCAGAATGGAATCAATACATTTGGGCAGATAGCGTTCCACATCGTACACCGGCACGATGATACTGAGCAATGGTTTTTCACAGGACACAGCGCGTTCCTCTCCTATCCTTTTCAGTCTGTCACTTCCGTGCGCAGGCGGGCAATGAGCCGCTCCATCAGCGCCACCCGGTTGAAGGGGGTCATCAGGTAAAAACCGTCCGCATAGGGTGCCGCCGCCTTGGCAGCCTGCACCGAGACTTCCAGTCCAAGCTCCTCACCTGCGGCGCGGTCCAGCCCCTCAAACTTCTGGATGATGGCCTCGTCCACATGGATGCCGTTGACCTCGTTTTCCATAAAGATCGCATTGCGCTGGCTGACCACCGGCAGGATACCCGCCAGAATCTTTGCCCGCTCGCCCAGCGTCTCCCGGGCTTTTTTCAGGTTTTCCACCGCCTGTGCCGACAGCACCGGCTGGGTGAGGAAACCGCTCATGCCGTTTTCCAGTTTTTCAGCGGCACGGCGCAGTTCCACCTCAAAATTGCGGGCGTTCAGGTTCAGCGCACCGAACACCGTGATGGGGCTGGGCATCTCCCGCCCCTCCCCGGCCAGCGATACGATATACTGCGCCAGCTTGCGGGAGTTGAACTGGTACACATTTTTCACCTCGTCCCGTTCTGCGGTGGGGATGGGGTCGCCGGTAATGGCCAGCACCTCCCGCACACCCTCGGCGTACAGTCCCAGCAGCAGCGCCTTGGTGGCGTTCAGGTTGCGGTCCCGGCAGGTCATGTGGGGCAGCACGTTCAGCCCCAACTCCCGGTGCACCCGGCAGGCCACCAGCGAGGAATCCATCCGCGCCCGGGCAATGGGGCAGTCTGCAACGGTCAGCAGGTCCGCACCGGCGGCCTGCAAACGGCGGGCACCCTCGAGATAGGCCGTCATGTCGGCGTCCTTGGGGGAGTCCAGCTCCACCGCGATGACCCGCTGCCCGGCGCGCAGCTTGCGCAAAAAGGCATCGTCCGTTTCCACCGCAGGCTTTGCCGCTGCAGCGGGCTTTGCCGCCGGGGCGGCGGGCAGTGTTTCCGGCAGAGCATCCAGCGCGGTGCGCAGGGCAGCAATATGCTGCGGCGTTGTGCCGCAGCAGCCACCCAGAATGCGCACGCCCTCGGTTGCAAGGCGGCTCAGTTCCCGGGCAAAATATTCCGGCTTGCCCTGATAGCGCACCTGTGCCCGCGCCACCACCGGGTAGCCTGCGTTGGGCATGACCGAAAGCGGCAGCCCCGCATCTCCCAGCTGCTGCACCAGCGCGCGCATCGCGCCCGGGGCAGACACGCAGTTCAAACCTACGGCATCCACTACGCCGCTCTGCGCCATGCGGCGCACAAGTTCTGCACAATAGCGGCCCTCGCGGGTGTAGCCGTCCGGCAGCACCGCAAAGGATACCAGCACAAAGGCCTCCGGCACAGTCTGCTTCAGCGCACGAATCGCTTCCAGCACACCGTTCTCTGCACTCAGGGTCTCAAACAGAAAATTCCGTGCGCCCAGCAGTGCAAAGCGCTTTGCCACGGCAAGATACACCTGCTCTGCCGGGTTGTTCTCGGTATCCGGTGCGGGGCCAAGGTCGGCAAACACTGCCGCGCCGGTCTCCCCTGCGGCCTTTGCTGCCAGCTGCCAGCCTGCATCCGCCAGCTGCTCCCAGCCGGGCTGCTGTGCCGCCGCCAGACGCGGCAGGCTGAAGGTATTGGTCTTGATGGCGTCGGCTCCGGCAGCAAGATACGCCCGGTGCACTGCCAGAATGCCCTCGGGGTCGGTCAGGTTTGCCTGCTCACACTCCTGTCCCGGCTTTGCTTTATAATAGGTACCCATGCCGCCATCGAACAGCAGCGGCCGCTGAGCTAACAGTTTGCGCACATCTAACATCGATACTTTCCCTTTCCTATAAAAAGATTTCATCTTTCAGTTTATCGTAGTTCACCCATCCGGTCAAGCGGTTTTCTTGATTTCGCTTGCGGCGCGGTCGTTTTTGTGCTATCTTAGGAATAACTTTTGAGAAAAGGGAGAGGATGGATCATGCGCCACACCGGCACACTTGAACTGGAGACTGGCCGTCTGCTGCTGCGCCGACTGCTGCCGCAGGATGCCCCGCAGATGTACGCAAATTGGGCAAACGACCCGGCTGTGACCCGTTTTTTGCGCTGGGAGCCGCACAAAAGCCCTGCCGAGACCCGGGAGCTGCTTTCGGCGTGGGCGGAGCTGTATCCGAACCCCGATTACTACCAGTGGGCTATGGTGGAAAAAGCCACCGGACAGGTGTTTGGCTCCATCTCCGTATACAACGCCCTGCTGGGTGAGCCGCATCAAAAGACCAGGTGGCCGGGGTTAGACCTCTCCGGCGGCATCTGGGAGCCGGGCTACTGCATCGGGCAGAAGTGGTGGGGCAAGGGCTTTACCACCGAAGCGCTGCAGACTGTGGTGGATTTCTGGTTCCATCAGGTGGGCGGCACCTTTCTCACCTGCTGCCATGCGGTGCACAACCCCGCCAGCGGCCGGGTGATGGAAAAGGCCGGCTTTGTGTACCACCACGACGATGTTTACCACAAATTCGACGGCACACCGGTGGAATGCCGGTGCTATCTGCTGACGAAAGAACGCTACGATAACAGAAAGGACTTACTTTGAGCGAACTTTATGATATTTTGACCGAGACCCCTCCCACAAAGGTGGTGCTGCTGGCACTGGATCAGGGGCTTTGGGACTGTGAGCGCAGTCTGGCAGAGCTTTCTGCCCTGTGCGAGGCCAACCACATGGAAGCCGTGGCACAGATCACCCAGAAGCGCCAGACCCCGGAGACCGGCATCGTGCTGGGCAGCGGCAAGTTGGAAGAGGCTTCCCTTGCCGCCCAGACACTGGGCGCGGAATGCGCTGTGTTTGACGGCGAGTTGACCGGCAGCCAGATCCGCAACATCTCCAATGCGCTGGGCGGGCTGGAGGTCATCGACCGCACCATGCTGATTTTGGAAATTTTCCGCAGCCGCGCCGTGACCAACGAGGGCAAATTGCAGACCGAACTGGCGCTGCTGCGCTACCGTCTGCCCCGCCTGCAGGGCATGGGCGAGGCGCTCAGCCGTCAGGGCGGTGGTGGCGGCGGCGGCGGGGGTGCCCTCCGCGGTGCCGGTGAGACCAAGCTGGAGTTGGACCGCCGCCATGTGCACGCCCGCATTGATGCGCTGGCCGAGAAGCTGGCCGAGATGGAAAAGCGCCGTGGCGAGAGCCGCAAGGCCCGCGCCAAGACCGGCATGCCGGTGGTAAGCCTTGTGGGCTACACCAACGTGGGCAAATCCAGCCTGATGAACGCCCTGTGCGGCCCCAGCGTAGCCGAAGCCGATATGCTGTTTGCTACGCTGGACCCCACCAGCCGCAAGCTGGTGCTGCCCAGCGGCATGGCGGTGCTGCTGGTGGACACGGTCGGCTTTGTGTCCCGCCTGCCCCACAATCTGGTGGAAGCGTTCAAGTCCACCTTGGAGGAAGCCGCATGGTCGGATGTGATCATCCGGGTAGCAGACGCCGGGGACGACCAGCGCGAGGAACAGCTTTCCGTCACCGACGAAGTGCTGGATGGGCTGGACTGCGCCGATATCCCCCGCCTGACCGTGTACAACAAATGCGACAAGCCCAACACCCTGAGCTTTGACCCCGACATCCTGCTGACCAGCGCCAAGACCGGCTACGGGCTGGACAAGCTGCTGCAAAAACTGGACGAAGTGCTCAGCGACCGGGTGCACACCATCCGGGTGCTGCTGCCCTACGACAAGCTGGGGCTTGCCGCCCCCATGCGGGAGCGCGGCAGCGTACAGCTGGAGGAATACCGGGAGGACGGGCTGTATCTGGAGGGCATCGTCAAGACCGAGGATCTGCACTGCTTTGAGGGCTATCTGGTCTGATAGGCGCATACGTTTTAAATAGCCTCCGCTGCGCTCTGGCTATCATCAGCGGAATAATATTTTGATATAGAGCAAGCCCGGAAAGTCTGCGGACTTTCCGGGTTTGCATTTTCATGGATGGGGTCATGACCGGAAACAGCTGCTCTATGGGTCAAGTACGTGTTTTACCGCCACTCCCTTTTGTGAAAAAGAAAAAAGCCCCAGCAAACACAAAAACCCGCCTGGCAGCGGGCTTTTGTGTATAGAGGGGTGGGAAAGTATATAAAGTGGTGAATCTCAATATCATTGGCAGGCTTTTGTGCATTGCGCTGCCTTGCATGATGTATTATACCCGTTTTTCTTTTCTTGTCAAACAGGATTTTCGGATTTTGCTTTAAAATAATACTTTACTTTTTCGCAAAAACTTTATATAATTAACATAGAATTTCAGAAACGAAACTTTATTCCATTTCCGTGGGTTTGCACAACATAAAAACTTTACTTTCAAAAAATTTTATACAATCCAACATATTTTTGAAGGAGGCTCTTCTTATGGACGATCTTGACCGCAAAATCCTCACCCTTCTGGCCAAAAATGCACGGATGCCCGTAAAAGAAATTGCAGAGCAGGTGTCCCTTACCAGTCCGGCAGTCTCCAGCCGTATCCATAAGCTGGAGACGGACGGCATCATCAGCGGCTATACCGTCACACTGAACCGTCCGGCAGACCGGATGTATGTGGATGCGCTCATCAGCCTTTCAGTTGCCCCCTCCAAGCAGGATGCTTTTCTGGAACTGCTGCAAAACAGCCGCGAGGTGCTGCAGTGCTACCACGTTACCGGTGCGTACACCTTTTTAGTCAAGGTCAGCTGCGGCAGCATGGCGCAGCTGGAGCACCTGATCTTGCAGTTCCAGAAGCTGGGCACCACCAGCACCCAGATCATCCTGTCCACCCCGGTGAACCACGGCGATCTGGACGCTTTGATGCTGTAAGCAGGCGCTGTTCATAAAACTGTTACTTTTTCCCTGCAATTTTGCGGTGCGGTAGTTCGTATCCAGAATAGCAGCCCAAAACCGGCACACACTACCTGTAGCGTGTGCGCCCGGCTGCACCTTCCACACACAGCACTATGAAAGGAAATGCAATACTATGAAAAAATTCATCGCCGCCCTGCTGGCAGGGCTGACCCTGTTTACTCTGGTGGGCTGCTCCGGCGGCAGCAAGGCCGACAGCTCCACCCCCAAGGACTACTCCCAGATCATCCACGATGCCCGCAGCGACGAGGACAACGAGTACGATATGATCTTTACCAAGGGCGAGGACGGCAAGTTTACCGCCATCGATGGTTACAGCGCCGAGTACGAGGCTGACCAGCTGAACGAGGAGATCCGGGACATCCTGATGCCTCTGCTGAATTTGGAGGACGGCCAGTACACCGCCTTTGCCGCCAGCATTTCCAGCATGATGGTGCGCAGCTACGCCGTTGCCATCGTGAAGCCTGCCGAGGGCAAGACCGATGAAGTAAAGGCCGCACTGGAAGCCTATGTTGCCAGCGAGCAGCAGTCCATGGAGCACTATCTGGAGGATCAGTACCTCGTGGCCAAGGCCGCTACCGTCACCGTAGCCCCCACCGGCGAGGTGGTTTTGGTCTGCGCCGAGGATCACGACACCATTCTGTCCAACATCGAAAAGGCTCTGGCCGCATAAAATGTTTTTTGAAACCGCACTCTGTACAGGGTGCGGTTTCTTTTTGCGGCGGGTTATGCTATAATACCCCTTGGATTCGTACATCCGCAGGAGAAAAACTATGAGCAAAGCAACCATCGTCATCCCCAATATCAACGGCAAGGGCTGGCTGAAGGACTCCATCGAGTCCATCTACGCCCAGACCGAACAGGATTTTGACCTGATCGTGGTGGACAACGGTTCCACCGACGAAAGTCTTGCGCAGGCGCGCAGCTACTGCACCCGCCCCAACTTTACCCTGATCGAAAACGGGCGCAACACCGGTTTTTCCTACGCGGTCAATCAGGGCATTGCCCGGGCGCAGAGCAAATATGTGGTGCTGTTCAACAATGACGCCTTTGCCGAGCCGCAGTGGCTGGCCGAGCTTTTGCGCACCGCCGATGCCGACCCCAAGATCTTTGCGGTGCAAAGTTTGATGATCCGGCACTTTGAGCGGGAACTGGCCGATGATGCCGGGGACTATGTAACATGGATGGGCTTTGCCTGCAAGACCGGCGATGGCCGCCGCGTCAGCCGCTACACCAAGCAAAAGCGTATCTTCTCGGCCTGCGGCGGCGCAGCGCTGTACCGCAAAAGCATTCTGGACGAGATCGGCGGCTTTGACGAGCACTTTTTTGCCTACTTTGAGGACGTAGACCTGAGCTGGCGCGCCAATAATGCCGGTTACAAAAATGTGCTCTGCCCCACTGCCAAGTGCTACCACATCTGCGGTGCCAGCACCGGCGCTGTGCGCTACAACGCCTTTAAAAGCCAGCAGAGCGGCCGCAACAGCATTCTGCTGCCGCTCAAAAACGAACCGCTGCTGATGCTGGTACTCAACTTTATCCCGCTGGCGCTGGGCTATCTGCTCAAGTGCTACAAGTTCCACAAGCAGGGCTTTGGCGAGGCTTGGGATAAGGGAATGCACGAAGCCTTTGCTCTGCTCAAAGCGGGCAAGTTGGGCAAGCGTCCCTTCCGCCTGAAAGACCTGCCCAACTACATCCTGATGGAGCTGTGGATGATCTGGAACATGGTGCCCTACCTGTGGTATCGGCTGGTGGTGGTACGGTTCGATTTGAAGTAAAAAGTACAAACAAAATCCCCCAGAATCGATTTGGAAATTCAGAATGAAATCGATTCCGGGGGATTATTTATCTCAGCAGACAAATATACAATAGCAGTTTATTATGCAATTACATTGGCTGCTATTTTTTCATTTTCTTTTCCGTCATTGTACATCCAATTTGCGCACACATCTCCCTTCGAGTTTACCGAATCATACTTCAAGAAAGTAAAGCAATTTTTATCAATTGCACCAGTTTTTAAGCCACTACTCATCGTACTCGTCAAAACCTCGCTAGAAATCTTAGTAGATTCACTTTCTCCGTAAGACCACATCATCAATGTTCCGTAGTCATCGTAGGTTTCTTTTATATCTTCCAACTCTGTATAATAAAACACAGTACTTCCATCTGCGCTATACCGATTATATGTGATAATTCCATACAGTGTTGCAACCTCTGCCGCTATCTTTACAGGTTCTTTTTCTCCGGTTTTATAGCAATACAGTGCACCAGAATCTTTGACATAGTAGACATATTTTCCGTTTCCTTCCACTTCAAACAAAGAAACATCACTTGCTATTTTTTCTTCTTCTTTCAGATCAGTCCCATTCAATTGTGCATAGTAAAGATTATCATCGGCATTCGTGTAGAACACTTTTCCTTCAATTACTTCAAAATTTCCCACTCCAGAAACCACACGGTCCCGTTCTCCCGTTAATGTAATGCGATAAAGATTTCCTTCCGAATTTCCCTCTGTTTTTACATAGAGTGCAGAAATACTTGTAGCATTGCTTTCTGACAAATCTCCATCCTGTGTATACACTGCATTCGTTGCCAGCGTTGCCCCAAGATTTACATCCACAACATCCTTACCCTCCTGTTTGATCCAAAGATGATCTGAGAGGCTACTTGAGATTACCGCCATTTTCTGATCTTTTGTGAAGAATACGCTGGTATAGTCCTGCGAGTAGGTTGGTGTAACCTTGCCAAGCGTAGTAGACTCTCCCGAAACGTTCAGAACAACTCGATAGTCGCTACCCTTCTTATCCGTCCAAACAGCAAGTTTGCCGTCATCTGAAATGTCTTTTAAACGCACCTGATAATCGAATGTATCTACTTTGTTTGCTTCATTCTTGTCTGCCGCCAAAATGTAGATATCGCCTTTTCCGGTTGCGTATAGAGCACTTAACGTATGACTTGCTACCACTACGCTGATATCTTCTCCTAATTCTACTACAGAGAAATCTTTAAAGACCACACGATATGCTTTTTGAGCCTCGTCCTCATAGATAATTCCATCATCTCGCACGCTAATAATATCTGTCGCATTGTCCGCAATCACATTTTTTTCAGACTGATTCAAATCAGTTACATAGAGTGTTCCATCTTTCTGAAGAGTTATTACGCGCTTTTTATTTTTTGTCAGCCACGCTTTTTGAACGTCCCCCTGTATCTCGATGGTTTTTCCATTATAAAGAGGGATATAGGCAGTTCCATCTGTCGTTATCTTAGCTTTGATAGCTACATTATCTGTTCCTGTAGCTGTTGTTCCTCCTTTTCCTTTTACTAAAAGGAAACTTCCAACTACAATCAAAGCAGCCAACACAGCCACTAATATAATCAACGATTTTTTCTTAACCGTTGAAGTTGTCGTGTTTTCTTCAGGTTGACTTTCCCCTATTACACTCGCATTTTCTATAGGTTTCTCCATTGACTCCTCAGAATTTTGCAAATAGCGCTTTTCCTCTTCGCCCATACATTTTAGCATCCTTTCCTTTTTTGACTCTGCACGCTCCATATTCTGCAACAAAAACCAACAAAAAGCATGCATTATCTTGATTCTATTATAGTAATATTAAACCATTAAGTCGAGTTAAACTACAAATTTATTATTCTTTTGATTTAATCTAGTATTGTCAGTATAGGATAGCATACAGGAGGATTCCTTCATGATTGATTATACTGTCATAGGAAAGCGCATCAAATCGCGTCGCCAGAAATTAAACATCACTCAAGAAAAGTTAGCCGACCGCGTTGGCATTTCAGTAGTCTACCTTTCTAAAATCGAAAACGGACGAGTCTATCCTACGCTTGAGACCCTTTCAAACATCTGTACAGAACTCGATACAGAGATTTCGGCTATTCTGACCAATACGGAAATAGCCAGAAAAGACTATGCAAATGATCGTGTTCTGGAATTATTCAACGCTTGCTCCATTCGGGTCAAGCCTATTGCGCTGTCGATCCTAGAAGAATTGTCTAAATTATAACGCTATACAAAAAACACCCGACTGTGAAAGCAAACTCACAGTCGGGTGTTTTCATTTGCATTTTACGCTGCGGTGCTGGCGGCATCCTCAGCGGCAGGGGCTTCTGCCACGGCGCTGTCTGCACCCGCTTCTGCCTGTGCCTCCGGCTGGACAGCCGATGCAGCAGCCGAGTTTGCCGCAGCGGAATCTCCGGCAGTAGCCAGAATGGCGTCCTGCACATCGCTTTCCGCCATGGGCTCCGGCTGTGCGGCAGCGGAGCTTGCTGCGCTTTCGGGCTTGGTCTCGCTCTCGGTCAGGCCGGTCAGATACCAGCTGCCGCTCTGGCGCTCGAACAGGTAGTCCATATACTTGGTGGGGGTGTCCGAGGAGGGATTGATGATGCTGTCGTCCGCGCTGGCGGTGGGGATATAGCCCACAGTGACGTGCAGCTTGCCGCTGCGCTTGAACAGCTTGACCACGGTGGCGCGGTAGTAGCCCACCGTACCGGTAATGGGGATCTTGTAGCACTGGGTGGTCTCGTCAAACTCGACGGTCATATCCTCCATGTCAAAGCTGCGGTGGGTCAGCTTGAAGCCGGGACCCAGCAGCTTTGCCAGATAGGCATCCACTTCCACCGAGGGCAGCAGCAGCTGCTCGGTCTCGGGGTCGGTATTGTAGTTATCAAAGCCGCCCTGCGTCTCCTGAATGCTGTACACGCAGCCCCACACGGCTGCTTCCCGCAGGGTCAGGTCGTTGATGTTCTCAATGCCGTCAAAAGGCATGGGGTCGAACAGTACCAAGCCTTCCAGCTTGTCCTCGTATTCCTGCTTTTGTGCGGTATCGTCAAACAGGTTTGCCACAAGGCCCACACCGGCCCGCAGCACCGTAATAAACCCGATGAGCACCAGCACCGTGATCAGCAGACCCAAGGTCTGCCGCCAGCGGCGGCGCTTGATCCGGGCGTGTTCTTCCGGGGTGATCGTGTTTTTCATTGGTCTGAGTCTCCCAAAGTTTTTAGTCTACCCAACAGTATACCACATCCGGCCACAGAGTGCAAAACCTGTACCGGTGGTTTTTTTGTGAAAGCAGGCTTTTTATTCCCAGTCCTTCCATATCTCGGGCTGGTAGCCCACGGTGGCCTTGCGTCCGTTGCGCACGATGGGGGTCTTGAACAGCTGCTGGTTTTCAAACAACTTGTCCTCCTTCTGCCAGTCCACCAGCGCATCCAGCAGCGCAAGGGTCTGCTTGTCTTTTGCCGCCGGGTCAACCAGCTTTTCCCAGCCGCCCAAGGCGCGCGCCACGTTATCAAACTCGCCCCGGCTCATGCCCTTTTCCTTCAGGTCGATCATCTGGAACTTAATGCCGCGCTCCTTGAAATAGCGCTGCGCCTTTTTGGTATCAAAGCACTTGCTCGTGCCAAAGATCTGGATATTCATCTTATCTCCTCCTGCCGGTTCCCGGCGGTCTTATTGTACCACACCGCAAACCGCTTGCATAGGCATAATTTGCGGCAAAACGGGCAATGCTTTCCGCAAAGGAGGTGTTTGCATGAACGCATTCGTAGACCCTGAGCTGTGCATCGGCTGTACCCAGTGCGCCGGGCTGTGCCCCGCAGTGTTCCGCATGGAGGGCGTTCTGGCTGTGGCAGAGCCCGGCCCCATCCCGCCGGAGGAGGTGCCGCAGGCCGTCACTGCAGCCCAGAGCTGCCCGGTAAGCGCCATCCGCATCGAGGAATAAGCCCGGCACCGGTAAGGCTGCTGCACAGCTTGTGCGGCAGCCTTTTTTCGATGGAACGATTTGAAATGCCCTCCGCTTTGCTCTGGGCATAAGCAGTGGAAACATTATTTATGATTTCGGTCTGGTGGAACGCCGACAGGCGTTCCACCAGACCATTTTCACGCGTGAATATACAATAAAATGCGGAGCATTCCCTTTTTTACACAAAAAGCTCCCGCGCGGTGCGGTTTTGTGCTATACTATAAGATGTGAAATTACGCAACGGAGGAACTGCATTATGCGTTTACTGGTCATTGACGGCAACAGCATTGCCAACCGCGCTTTTTACGGCATCAAGCTGCTGACCACCAAGGACGGACGTTATACCAACGCCATCTATGGCTTTTTGAACATTCTGCTCTCCCTGCTCAAGGAGTGCCAGCCGGACGAGGTGGCCGTAGCTTTTGACCTGAAAGCTCCCACCTTCCGGCATAAAATGTACGATGGCTACAAGGCCACCCGCCACGCCATGCCCGAGGAGCTGGCACAGCAGATGCCGGTGCTCAAGCAGCTGCTGGCAGACCTTGGCTACCGCACCGTTACCGCCGAGGGCTGGGAAGCGGACGATATTCTGGGCACGCTGGCTGCTGCCTGCGCCGCCCGCAAGGACGATTGTTTCCTTGCCACCGGAGACCGGGACAGTCTGCAGCTGGTAAGCGAGAGCACCACCGTGCTGCTGGCTGCCACCGTGATGGGGCGCAGCAAGACCGTGGTGATGGACGAGGACGCCATTCAGGAAAAATACGGCCTTGCGCCCAGGCAGCTCATTGAGGTGAAGAGCCTGATGGGCGACACCTCGGATAACATCCCCGGCGTGAAGGGCATCGGCGAAAAGACTGCTCTTTCTCTGGTTCAGGCCTTCGGTTCACTGGAGGGCGTGTACCAGAACATTGACGACAAGCGCATCAAGCCCAAGCAGCGGGAGCACTTGCTCGAGGATAAGCCCATGGCCGAGCTGAGCCACACGCTGGGCACCATCCGCACCGATGCCCCCATCGACACCGCCGAGGGTTCCTACACCGTGGGCGAGGGCAACAAGCCCGCCGCCGTGCGGCTTTTGCAGGAGTTGGAGATTCACTCCCTGATCCCCCGGTTCGGGCTGGACGGCGTAGCGCCGGAAGCAGCCGCCGAAGAGCAGGCCGTAGAGCTGCCGGAGGCTGAGTTCGCTTCCCTGCCCCTGACCCCCGCCGGACACTATCTGGTGGCTGCCCGCCCCGCCGTTACCGGCAAGCAGGGCACCCGCAATGTGGTATTGCAGCCGGAAAGCTGGTACGCCGTGCAGAATACTACCGTCTATCCTCTGGAGGATGCCGACCTACTGCGGCTGCTGGACAATGCCGATGTGACGCTGGATGTATTCAACGCCGCACCCCTGTACGCCAAGGCCATGGCCGCCGACGGCTGGGGCAGCAGCATCGTCTGGGACGGCAAGCTTGCGGCTTATCTGCTGGATGCTTCTGCCTCCAAATACCAGATCAGCGAGCTGATCCCCGCTTACAAGGCCGCTGCCGCCTTTACCTGCACCGATTACCCGGACGCCGGGCGGCTGGCCGACCTGTTTGCCCGGATGAAGGCCGAGATCACCGCCTGCGGCGAGGATGCGTTGTACAACGAGATCGAGTTCCCGCTGGCACAGGTGCTGGCCGACATGACCCGCACCGGCGTGCTGGTGGACAAAGACGGCATCGAGCAGTTCGGCGTAAAACTGCGGGAGGAGCTGGAGCAGGTGCTGACCCGCATCCACATGGAGACCGGCAGCGCCACCTTCAACCCCAACAGCCCCAAGCAACTGGGCGAGATGCTGTTCGACACCATGGGTCTGCCCCACGGCAAAAAGACCCAGCGCGGCTGGTCCACCGACGCTGAAACGCTGGAAAGTCTGCGCGAGTACCCACTGGTGGAGGACGTTTTGCAGTACCGCGCCTACCAGAAGCTGAACTCCACCTATGTAGAGGGCCTGCTCAAGGTCATTGGTGAGGACGGGCGCATCCACTCCACCTTCAACCAGACCGAAGCCCGCACCGGACGGCTCTCTTCCGATAATCCCAACCTGCAGAACATCCCCATCCGCACCGAGCTGGGCAGCCAGCTGCGCGCCTACTTTATCGCAAAGCCGGGCTGTGTGCTGGTGGACGCGGATTACAGCCAGATCGAGCTGCGCATTCTGGCGCACATCACCGGGGACGAACACATGCAGCAGGCCTTTTTGAACGGTGAGGATATCCACCGCAGCACCGCCGCCAAGATCTACGGCATCCCCCAGAGCGAGGTGACGCCCCGGCTGCGCTCCTCTGCCAAGGCCATCAACTTCGGCATCATGTACGGCAAGGGCGCGTACAGCCTTTCCAAGGATATCGGCGTGACCGTGAAGGAGGCAGACGCCTTCCTCAAGAACTATCTGGCGGCTTTCCCCAGTGTGAGCGGCTATATGGACAAGACCATCGCGGACGCAAAGGCAAACGGCTATGTGTCCACCCTGTTCGGCCGCCGCCGCACCCTGCCGGAGCTGGCCAGCACCAACTTCAACGTGCGCGCCAGCGGCGAGCGCATGGCACGCAACACCCCCATTCAGGGCACCGCTGCGGACGTGATCAAGCTGGCCATGGTGCGGGTGTGGAAGCGCCTGCGGGACGAAAAAATGGCCAGCCGCCTGATTTTGACCGTCCACGATGAACTGATCGTGGAGGCCCCGGAGGCAGAGGCCGAGCAGGCCGCTCGCATCCTGCGGGAGGAAATGGAAGGCTGCGTGCAGTACGCGGTGCCCCTGAGCACCGATGTGCACGCAGGCAAAAACTGGCTGGAGGCACACTAAAATGATCATTCTCGGAATCGAGTCTACCTGTGACGAAACTGCCGCAGCCCTGGTGGAGGACGGGCGGCAGCTGCTGAGCAACGTTATTTCCACCAGTGTCAAGGAACAGGCGCTGTACGGCGGCGTTGTACCGGAGATCGCCAGCCGCCGCCACTGCGAATTTATCAGTGCCACGGTCAAAAAAGCTCTGCTGGACGCCGGTAAGACTATGGAGGACGTGGACGCTGTGGCTGTCACCTTTGCGCCGGGGCTCATCGGCGCGGTGCTGGTGGGCGTAAACTTTGCCAAGGGTCTGGCCTACTCGGCGGGCAAGCCGCTGGTGCCGGTGCACCATCTGCGGGGACACATTGCCGCGCTCTACCTGACCCACCCGGAACTCAAGCCGCCCTTTTTGTGTCTGGTGGCCTCCGGCGGGCACAGCCACATCGTAGAAGTGCAGGACTACACCCACTACCACATTCTAGGTCATACCGTGGACGATGCTGCGGGCGAAGCCTTTGACAAGGTAGCCCGCACACTGGGTCTGCCCTACCCCGGCGGTCCCAGCGTAGCCGCCGCCGCCAAAACCGGTGACCCCAAGGCTTACCGCCTGCCGGTGCCCCATGTGGAGGGCAAATACAACGTGAGCTTTTCCGGCTTAAAGACCGCCGTGCTCAACGAGGTGAACAAGGCGCAGATGAAGGGCGAGGAAGTGAACGTGCCCGACCTTGCCGCCAGCTTTCAGGAGCGCATCGCGGGCATTCTGGCCGAAAAGCTGCTGCTGGCTGCTGCCGATACCGGGGCAAAACAGGTGTGCCTTGCCGGGGGTGTCGCCGCCAACGGCCGTCTGCGCCAGCTAGTAAATGACGGTGCCCAGAAGCTGGGTGCCAAGGTCTACCTGCCGGAACTGAAGTTCTGCGGCGACAATGGCGCGATGATCGCCGCGCAGGGCTACTACCAGTACATTGCCGGGCACACCGCCGGGCTGGAACTGAACGGCCTGCCCACCCTGCCCATCGACTATGAATAAATACAGCACCGGAGGTGTTCCCATGACTGAGCGCAACCCCATCCTGCAAAGCCTGTTCGACCGCAAGTCGGTGCGGGTGTATGAAGAAAAGCCCATCCCTGCCGAGATGAAGCAGGCCATTTTAGAAGCTGCCGCACAGGCACCCTCTGCGGGCTGTCAGCAGCTGTACACCATTTTAGACATCACCGACCCGGCACTGAAGGAAGCGCTGGCCGAAAGCTGTGACCACCAGCCCTTTATTGCCAAAGCACCGCTGGTGTTGGTGTTCTGCGCCGACTGCAAAAAGTGGTACGACGCCTATTTAGAGGTCGGCTGCACGCCCCGCACCCCGGGTGTAGGTGATCTGATGCTGGCAGTCACGGACGCCGCCATTGCCGCCCAGAACGCCGTAGTTGCCGCCGAAAGCTTTGGCATCGGCTCGTGCTACATCGGGGATATCATGGAAAACTGCGACACCCAGCGCAGCCTGCTGCATCTGCCGGACTATGTGTTCCCGGCGGTAATGTTGGTGTTCGGCTGGCCCACCCAGCAGCAGAAAGACCGCGTAAAGCCCCAGCGCTGCGCCATGGAGCATATCGTGCACGAAAACGGCTACCGCACCATGGACGGCGCAGAGCTGCGGGATACTTTTGGCTACAAGGCCGGTAACGCGCCCTTTGACCAGTGGTGCACCGCCTTCTGCAACCGCAAGTATAACTCCGATTTTTCCAAGGAGATGACCCGCTCGGTGGAGGAATACCTCGGCCAGTTCCGGTGATTTAAAACGTTTCTGACCCACAAATCAAAGCAACAAAAAGCAGCAGCTGCACGGTGTTTTGTGCAGCTGCCGCTTTTCTCGTTTATCTCTGGTTTTCCGCAAACAGCGCCCCCAGCTCCGACAGGATATCGTGGGGCAGCATCCCGTACTCGCCGCGCTTTGCGGCGGCACGGTCGGCGGCGGCACCGTGCAGATATACCGCGCAAGCAGCGGCTTGGTAGGCGGGCAGGCCGCAGGCCAGCAGCGCCGCCAGCATCCCCGCCAGCACGTCCCCGCTGCCGCCCCGGGAAAGCCCCGGATTTCCGGTGGGGTTCACGCACACCCGCCCGTCCGGGCTGGCCACCACGGTGCGTGCACCCTTCAGCACCACCACGGCGTTCCACGCCTTGGCATAGCGCAGGGCGATGCCCTCCCGGTCGGCGGCAAGCGCTGCTGCCGAAAGCCCGGTCAGGCGCGCCATCTCGCCGGGGTGCGGGGTAACTACCAGTTCTCCCGCCGGGTGCGGAAAGGGCTTGCCCTCGGCCAGCAGCTGGGCGGCGGCGTTCAGACCGTCTGCATCCAGCACCGCAGCCCCGACAAAGCCGGGCAGAAGCTGCTGCACCAGCGTGCGGGTCTCGGCGGCCCGGGCAGCGCTTTGCGCTGTGCTGCCAAGGCCGGGGCCCAGCAGCAGCACGGTAGCCTTCTGCCGCCGGAGCAGCGGTACATTTTCCGGTGCAATGCCGCCCTGTGCGCCCTCCTTACAGGGGCACAGGCAGCACTCCGGCAGGCGGGTGACTGCGGCGCTGACCACCGGCTCTACGCTGGCAAGGGTAACGATGCCCGCCCCGGTGCGCAGTGCGCCCTCGACTGCCAGCAGGGCAGCGCCCCGGTAAAAGGCACTGCCCGCCACTGCCAGCACGCTGCCAAAGGTGCCCTTATGACTGTCCCGGGCGCGGCGCGGGATGTTCTGCCAGACAAATTCTTCGGTAATTTCCACAGCCATGGGAGCACCTCCAATGGAATGATTTGAATGCCCTCCGTTTCACTCTGGGCATTTTTATCGGAATCATTATTTTAGATTTAGCATTTGCAGCGGCCAATAGGCCGTTGCAAATGCATTCTCTCAAAATCAGGGGCGGCATTACGCCTGTCCCTGCACAAGGGCACGGATCTGCTTTTCCACGTTCTGCACTTCCTCGTGGAACATCCGGGCAGACACGCGCAGCGCGCCGTGCCCAAGGATGATGACCTGCTCCATGCCGTCCGAGGTCGCCACGCGGACGCGGCGGCTCTTGCCGATCTCATGGGTGACCCGCTCGATGAACATATCGGCGGTCTCGGCCTCCTTGGTGTAGACCACATGGATGTTGTGGTACTGCTCAATAGCGCCGGGGCTTCCGGGCACGCGGTAGGCATCGAACACCAGAATGAGCACGCATTTCTGGTAGCCCTGATAGTTGCACAGAATGTCCATCAGCCGATGGCGGGCGGCGTCCAGGCTTTCCTTTGACAGGGCGTTCAGCTCGTCCCACGCAAAGATGATGTTGTAGCCATCCACCAATAGATATTCCGGGGCAATTTCCCACTGCTCTGCGGCAAAATCCGGGCGTTCGGTCTTTTGCACCGGGCGGAAGGCCGCCAGTGGGTCCCGCTTGATGGGGCCGTAGGTGCGCTCAAAAATTTTGAGCAGCTCAGCATCCTCTTCCAGCGTGGCGCGGTAGGCCATGGCGCGGCGCTGGGGCGCAGCCTGCACCTCCGGGCGGGCGGGCTTTGCCTTGCCCCAGCCGCTTTCAACATGCATGTGACTGCGCACCTCGTTCCACGGCACTACAAAGCCAGCACCATGGGCACAGAACACGGAATCTGCGGGGTTTTCCAGATCATGCTCCGGCTGGTAGCCGATTTCTGCAATGACCTGCTGCGCGTTGTGGCAGGGGCGGTAGCCGTCCAGCGTCAGGCTCAGCCGTCCCCTGCCCCGGGTGTAGCTGACCACCTCCATGGGGTAGCTGCGCATGGTGGATACCGGCGCAAAGCCGGTCAGGGTGGCGGTCTCCGCACCGCTTTCCGGCGGGTCAAAGCTGCCCTCCATGCGCTGGATATCGCTCATGGCGCGGCCAATGTTCTCCACCGGCACTTCCAGCCGGAAGGCATACCACGGCTCTAACAGCTGGCTTTTTGCCAGCATCAGCCCCTGCCGCACGGCGCGGTAGGTGGCCTGCCGGAAATCGCCGCCCTCAGTGTGCTTCAGGTGCGCTTTGCCGGTGAGCAGAGTGATCTTTACATCGGTCAGCGGTGCGCCGGTCAAAACGCCAAGATGCTGCTTTTCTTCCAGATGGGTCAGCACCAGCCGCTGCCAGTTTTTGTCCAGAACCTCTTCCCGGCAGTCGGCGACAAACTGCATCCCGCTGCCACGGGGCAGCGGTTCCAGCAGTAGATGCACCTCGGCATAGTGGCGCAGCGGCTCGTAGTGGCCTACGCCCTCCATGGGCTCGGTGATGGTCTCCTTATACAAAATGCCGCCCGGGCCAAAGGATACCTCCAGCCCGAACCGCTCGGCCAGCAAACTGCGCAGCACTTCCAGCTGCACCTCGCCCATCAGCTGCACATGAATTTCGCCCAAGCTTTCGTTCCACACCACATGGAGCTGGGGTTCTTCCTCCTCCAGCCGGTGCAGCTTACCCAGTGCGGCGTGCACGTCCGCGCCCTCCGGCAGCAGCACCTGATAGCTGAGCACCGGTTCCAGCACCGGCACATCGCTGTCCCGCTCTGCCCCAAGTCCTGTGCCGGGCTTTGCATGGGTCAGGCCGGTCACGGCGCATACCTGTCCCGGGCCGATGGCCTCGGTCAGGGTATACTTTGCACCGGAGTACAGCCGCAGCTGGTTCGCCTTTTCTGCCCACGGCTCACCGTCCGCTTCGCCGGTGAGCAGCGCTTTTACCTTCAGCTCCCCGCCGGTGACCCGCAGCCATGTCAGGCGGGTGCCCTGCTCATCCTGCGATACCTTGAACACCCTTGCACCAAAGGCGTGCAGCGCCGGGGCGGGGCGGGTGTAGCGGTCCAACCCGTCCAGAAGTGCATCCACGCCGTCCAGCCGCAGCGCCGCCCCGAACCAGCACGGAAAAACGTGCCGCCGGGCAACCGCGGGGATGATGTCCGCATCGGTCAAAGTGCCTGCATCCAGCATTTTCTCCATCAACTGCTCATCGCACAGCGCCAGTGCCTCGTTGCGGGCGGCAGGCTCTGCGCCAAAATCCACAAAGCCCTCGCCAAGGCGGTGGTTCAGTTGGGTGAGCAGCTGCTCCCGGGTCATGCCGGGCAGGTCCATTTTATTCACGAACACAAAGGTGGGCACATGGTAGCGCCGCAGCAGCCGCCACAGCGTTTCGGTATGGCTCTGCACACCGTCCGTTCCGCTGACCACCAGCACGGCATAGTCCAGCACCTGCAAGGTGCGCTCAGTCTCGGTGGAAAAATCCACATGGCCGGGGGTGTCCAGCAGGGTAATAGAGGTATTGCCCGCCGTAAGCAGCGCCTGTTTGGAAAAGATGGTGATGCCGCGCGCTTTTTCCAAGCTGTCGGTGTCCAGAAAGGCATCTCCGTGGTCTACCCGCCCCAGCTTGCGGATAGCACCGGCGCGGTAGAGCATGGCCTCGGAGAGGGTGGTCTTGCCGGAGTCCACATGGGCCAGAATGCCCAGTACGATCTGTTTTTGCGTTTTTTCCATGCACTGCTCCTATAAGCCGTTTTTCTAAGTACTGCACACCATTTCCAAAAACAGCTTCTAAAAAATAATTTCCTGTTTATTGTAACACGCTTTGGAGGGAAAAGAAAGTTTTCCTGTGCAAATCCCGCCGGTAAAAAGCAGCACCGGGCAGAAAGCGGTCTGCCCGGTGCGTTTTTCTTAAAAAAGGTCCAGCATATTGTCCAGATAGATTTCCTCCCGCACCTGCAGCTGGTATTCCGGCTTTATCATGTAGTAAAGCAGAAATTCCAGCACCAACGCGCTGCCAAGTCCCCTGCCCTCTATCTTGAACTGGGAAAAGCCTGCGGGCAGGTACCGCTGCCGGATGTCCTTCACCCCAATAAACCCGGGGCTGCGCATCGCCTTGGAAAAGCGGTAGCCCCCGGCGGCATCCGGGGCGGCGCAGCGGTGGTCCGGGCAGTCCTCGCCCAGATTCTGGCGGCTGACCGTCTCGTAGCAGCGCTTGCGCTCGGTGCAGCCGAACCAGCAGCACTCATTGCACAAAAACTCTACCTTCGCCTTTTGCTCCGGCGGCAGGGTGCGCAGCTGTTCCAATGCCGGGTTCAGCCGGAAATCCGGCACCACATACCGGAACTGCGGCTTTGCCAATTCCTGCCGCAACTGCGCAAACTCGGTAAGCACTTTTGTGGTGGAGGACACCAGATACAACTCCGGCCAGCGCTGCCGCAGATAGTCCGCCAGCAAATCGGAATGGACGATCACGCCGTTTGGCACACTGCCGCCTTTTGCAAACTGTTCACACAGGGCGTTGCACTGCGGGTCGGCAAGGTGCTGGGCCCGCAGCAGGGAGTTGCTGAAGGTCAGCCGCCCGGAGATGCCGTATTCCCGCAGCAGCGCCAGCACCTCGCGCGCCGTTGCCCCGCCGCTGGAGATGCGCCCCCCGCCCCAGATACAGCCCGCCGGAGCGCCGTAGATGGAGCCGATGGTGCACCAGTCGTAAAAATATTCCCGGTGCTCCCGGTACAGCGGCAAAAACCGGCGGTACAGCTCGTAAAACTCGAACAGTCCGGGCAGGTGATAGTATGCGGCTGCGGGCTTTTCCATGGCGGTTCCTTTCCTGCAAACAGGGGAGCTGCTGCGTAAAAATGCCGTGCAGCGGCTCCCCTGTTTTATCGTATTTGCTTTTGTTACACGGTAGCGCCGACCTGAGGAGCGCCCCCGGCAAGCTGTTCTGCCGTAAGCGGCTGGGCTTCTGCGGGGGCGTTCAACCGCTCCTTTGCCACAGCCAGCATCAGCTTGATGCGGTTTTCCTGATTGACCCGGGTAGCACTGGGGTCGTAGTCGATGGGGGTGATGTTGGCGCTGGGGTACAGCGCACGGATCTTGTTCACCATGCCCTTGCCCACGATGTGGTTGGGCAGGCAGCCAAAGGGCTGCGCACACACGATGTTGCCGTAGCCGCCCTGCACCAGCTCGATCATCTCGGCGGTCAGCAGCCAGCCCTCGCCCATTTTTGCGCCCAGCGAGATGACCCCCTTGGGCTTTTCCACCAGCTCCTTGAAGGGGCCCGGCGCATAGAACCCGGCGTCCGTCTCTGCCTTGAGCATGACGCGTTCCACGCTGTCCAGCCAGTTGAGGAACTGGTCAGTGCCCACCTTTACAGCCAGCTTGCCGCCGTACAGCACATGATCCTCGCCCATGTTGAAGGCGCAGTACTGCACAAAGCCCATCAGACCGGGGAAGTTCACCTCGCAGTCCTGACTTTCAAGGAATTTTTGCAGGTCGTTGTTGCCCAGCGGGCTGTATTTGACGTAGATCTCGCCCACAACGCCCACCTTGACCTTGGGCACCCGGGTGACCGGGATAATGGCAAAGTCCTTTGCGATGAGCGGGAAGGTGTGCTTCATTTCCCGGGAAGTAAAGCCTTTTCCGGCCAGCAGTGCACGGCCAAGACGGGCGATCCAGCGATCCACCATGCGGTCAGCCGCACCCTTTTCATTCTCGTAGGGGGCCACCTGATTGCGCAGCGCACACAGCATATCGCCGTAGAAGATGCAGGCGATGCACTTGCGTGCCAACGGGAGGGTCATCTGGAAGCCGCTGTCCTTTTCCAGACCGGAAAAGTTCAGGCTTGCCACCGGGATCTGCGGATATCCAGCCTTGACCAGCGCCTTGCGCAGCAGATGGATGTAGTTGGAGGCACGGCAGCCGCCGCCGGTCTGGGTGATCAGCAGCGCGGTGTGCTCCAGATCATATTTACCGCTGTTCAGCGCATCCAGAAACTGGCCGATGACCAGCAGCGCCGGGTAGCAGGTATCGTTGTGGACATACTTCAGCCCCAGCTGTGCCACGGCACTGCCGCAGTTGCCCAGCAGTTCACACTTGTAGCCCTCGCAGCGCAGTGCGTACTCCATAAGCCGGAACTGGGTAACAGCCATGTTGGGAATAAGGATGGTGTGGGTCTTTTTCATCTCCGGGGTAAATTTAGGATAATGATATTCCATAGGTTCCTCCTATGTTGCTCTAAACAAGATAGTCCCCTCAAAGACTTCCCCTGCCGGGGGAAGTCTTTCAGCCTATCTCAAGGTTTCTTTTATTCTGCCCTTTCTGCGGCGGCCTCGTCCCGCTCGTCCAGTGCGGCAAACAGGCTGCGCAGACGGATATTCACTGCACCGAGGTTCGTGATCTCGTCGATCTTCAGCTGGGTATACAGCTTGTTGCCCCGCTGCAAGATCTCGCGGGTCTCGTCGGTGGTAATGGCATCCACGCCGCAGCCGAAGGACACCAGCTGCACCAGATCCATATCCTTCTGGGTGGTGCAGTACTTGGCGGCGGCATACAGGCGGCTGTGGTAGGTCCACTGGTTCAGCACGCTGGTGGGGAACTTCTGCACCCGGTTAGAGATGCTGTCCTCGGTGACCACCGCAGCCCCGTGGCGGGTGATCAGATGGTCGATGCCGTGGTTGACCTCCGGGTCCACATGGTAGGGACGGCCTGCCAGCACGATGATGCGCTTGCCCTGACGGCGCGCCTCGTCGATGATCTCGCTGCCCTTTACCCGGATCTTGGCCATGTGTGCCTCGTACTCCGCGTAAGCGGCATCGGCTGCGGCCTGCACCTCCCGCTCAGAGATGCCGCCAAAGTACTTGGGCAGCACCTCCTTTGCCATCTTGTGCACAAAGTCCTTCGGGCGGTGGATGCCCACATAATCATAGATGAACTTTTTGCCCTCCAGCTCCGGGCAGTTGCCGGCCAGAACCTCCGGGTAGTAGGCCACCACCGGGCAGTTATAGTGGTTATCGCCCAAGCCCTCGTCCACATTGTAGGTCAGGCAGGGGTAGAAGATGGCGTCCAGTTCCATCTGGCTCAGCGCCTTGATGTGGCCGTGGCTCAGCTTTGCCGGGAAGCAGGCGGTATCGCTGGGGATGGTGGCCTGTCCGGCCAGATACAGCCCGCGGGTGGACACCGGGCTGGTGTGCACTGCAAAGCCGAGGCTCGTCCAGAAGGCGTACCAGAAGGGCAGCAGCTCATAAAAGCCCAGACACAGCGGGATGCCGATGGAGCCGCGCTTGCCGGGCACAGGCTTGTAGCTTGCCAGCAGCTGCTGCTTGTAGGCGTACAGGTTCAGACTGTTATCCTCGCTTTTGCCGGTAACGGGCTTATCGCAGCGGTTGCCGGAGATGAACTTGCGGCCATCGGCAAAGGTGTTGACGGTCAGCTGGCAATGGTTGCCGCAGCCGCCGCACTTGACGCTGACCACCTGCTGTGCAAACTTTTCCAACTCCTGCTCGTCCATCATGGCAGAGGTGGTCTGGTTGTTTTTATGGCTCTGGCGCAGGCCGTACAAAGCAGCGCCGTAAGCACCCATCAGACCGGCAATGTCCGGCCGGATGACCTCCACGCCCATCTCTTTTTCAAAGGCACGGAGCACGGCTTCATTATAAAAGGTACCGCCCTGCACCACGATCTTGCGGCCCAGCTCCTCCGGGCTGGAAGCGCGGATCACCTTGTACAGCGCGTTCTTGACCACGCTGATGGACAGGCCTGCGGAGATATTCTCGATGCTGGCACCGTCCTTCTGTGCCTGTTTAACCGAGCTGTTCATGAACACGGTGCAGCGGCTGCCCAAGTCCACCGGGCGGTCTGCGAACAGACCCAGTGCGGCAAACTTCTTGACGTCGTAGCCCAGCGCCTGCGCAAAGGTCTGCAAAAAGCTGCCGCAGCCGGAGGAGCAGGCCTCGTTCAGGAAGATGTTGCTGATGGCACCATCCTCGATCTTGAAGCACTTCATGTCCTGCCCGCCGATATCAATGATAAAGTCCACGTCCGGCATAAAGTACTTGGCAGCGGTAAAGTGCGCCACCGTTTCCACCAGACCGTAATCGCAGCGGAAAGCGTTCTTTACCAGTTCCTCACCGTAGCCGGTGGTGGTGACGCTGGCCACCTGCAGCCCCGGGTGCTCTTTGTAGATCTTGAGCAGCTGCTCCCGGATGAGGGGCAGCGGGTTGCCAAGGTTGGGCTGATAGTTGGTGTACAAGATCTGGCTCTTTTCGTCCACCACCACCAGCTTAACGGTGGTAGAACCGGAGTCGATGCCGATATGCACCGGCCCGCAGTGGGCGCTGAAGGCCACGCGGGGCACGCTGTGGGACATGTGCCGTGCATGGAAAGCCTCGTACTCCTCCTTGCTGGCGAACAGCGGCGGCTCGCTGGCGTAGGTAGCGGTGGCGGCGTACTTGTCCAGCGCAGCGGCCACCTCAGTAAGCACAAATTCCTTATCGGCATACAGAGCAGCGCCCAGCGCCACATACAGCAGGCTGTTCTCCGGGCAGGTGCCGGTCACGTTCAGCGCCTCGTCAAAACTCTTGCGCAGCACGGTGCTGAAGGTGAGCGGGCCGCCCAGATAAAGGATATTGCCCTTGATGGGGCGTCCCTGTGCCAGACCGGCGATGGTCTGGTTGACCACAGCCTTATAGATACTGGCGGCGATATCCTCGGTGCGGGCACCCTGATTGATCAAAGGCTGCACATCGCTTTTGGCAAACACGCCGCAGCGGGAAGCGATGGTATAGGTACGCTGCGCCTGCTCTGCAGCCTTGTTCATTTCATCGGCGCTCATCTTCAGCAGGGTAGCCATCTGGTCGATGAAGGCACCGGTGCCGCCGGCACAGCTGCCGTTCATGCGCACCTCAGTGCCATTGGTCAGAAACAGGATCTTGGCGTCTTCGCCGCCCAGCTCGATGACGCAATCGGTCTGGGGCATAAAGCGCTTGACCGCCACGCGGGTGGAGAACACCTCCTGCACAAAGGGCACACCGCAGCTGTCCGCCAAGCCCATACCGGCAGAGCCGGAGATGCTGAGCAGCGCTTTGCTGCCGTGTAGCTGCTCGGCATCAATGCGCCGCAGCAGCTCCTGCGCCTTTTCCAGAATATGACTATAATGTCGTTCGTATGTAGAATACAGCAGTTCATCATGCTCGCCCAGCACCACACACTTGATGGTGGTACTGCCGATGTCAAGACCTACTCTCACCTTGTTTTCCCTCCTAAGGACAAATAACCGGAGCATAACGCCCCGGCTGCCATGGCAAACAGCCGTTATGCAGCAAAGACCCGTAACGGCAGCTCTCTCTTTTTAACAGCCCGCATCGCGCAGCTGCGCTGTTTTTAGGCAGCGAGCACAGTAAAAAATGCAGCAAATGCGTTTTTGCATACACTATTATTATAATCCAATCGCGGGCGGCATTCAATCCGTGTTGTCTATTTTACACGAAAAAAATAGTATTTTTTGCTCAAAAGGCTGAACTTTTTGTGAACAAGTGTCTTTTTTCCCCGCAAAAAAGCCGCCGCACAGAGTTTGTGCAGCGGCCTTGTACCGGCGGGACATTTTGAATGGTTTTCGCGTGTGCTCTGGTTATTTCGAGCGGGAGCTCTCCCTACGATCCCACGCGTAAAAATGCCTTTGGAGCGCTCCGTTTTCCTTACCGGTTCACGAAATTCAGCACCAGCGCCAGCAGCAGCATGTGCACGGGGTAAAAGGCGTAGCAGGCGTACTGGAACGGTTTGCTGTGGTAGCCCTGCCGACCGCGGTACAGCCAGATGGGCACCAGTGCCAGCAGCGCCAGCCCTTGCTGGCAAAGCTCAAAGTCCATGCCGAAGAGCTGAATGGGGTACATCAGCCCGCCCAGCAGCTCCACATTGACCCAGTACAGTGCTGCCAGCTGCCCCAGCAGGCACCACCATTTGCGCCCGTGGAAAAAGTAGAAAATGAACACGGTCAGCACACCGGCACCGTAGTAGTCCACCATGCCCAGCGTGCCCAGCACCGCACCTGCCACCACCACAAGGGCGGAGACCAGCAGGTACAGCGCTGTTTTCTGCTTTTTGCGCACGGTTTCCATCAGATGGATGCCCAGAATGCCCAGCAGCAGCGTCCAGATAACATTCTGGTGCACCGGGTAGAACCATGTGCCGCCGTACATCAAATCAAAGGGCACTTCTGAAAGCAGGGCAAACAGCAGCAGCCGCAGGGTGTATTTTTTCAGGTCGTGGGTGTGGAAATAGCCCTCCACCGCCATAAAGGCAAAGATGGGAAACGCCACCCGCCCGGCACAGGTCAGCCATTCCTGCGCGGGCAGCAACGTCGCCCACAGGTGGTCCATCAGCATCAGCACCATGGCAAGGATATGAAGAGCCGCTGCACTCAGGTCAAAGCGGGTCGCAGCAGTGGAATGGATCGGTTTGGTTGACATACGCATACCTCGTCTTTTGTCGAAATTTCGTTGTTCTGTCTGGAATACGAACGACCCCCGCAAAGAATTGCAGCCCCGGCAGATTTTTCCCCGCCGGGGCTGGCTTTCTGCTTTATTTTTTCTGCTGCGAATACCCCAGACACAAAAAGGCGGAGCCATACCACCGCCGTGGAGTGATTCTCGCCGGTAAAAAAGTTCAGCGCTGCGGCAAGAAAAAACAACAGCCCGCTGAGATAAAACAGATTGCATTTTTTCATAGAGCACACCTCCGGTGTCGGGTGATTTTTTATTGAATACAGAATGGTGTTAAAGGCTTCCCCCGGACGGGGGAAGCCTTTAACACCAGCCACAATTCCCTGTTTTATCATTTAAGGCCTTTCCCACCGGCTATTTTGGATACGGCAAGCGCAGGGGCGGCTGCCATTTTACTCCGCGTGCAAAGGGGCGCAGAGCACCCGCCCGGCACGCAGAAAGTGTGCGCCCGCAGCAGTCTGCGGGCAAAATTCATGAAGGGTGGTTTGCCTGCCTGCCCATGGAGACGTAAGTGCAAAAGCAGGAATGCGGGAAAAAGCAAGGGACGGTTTCGGCGAAAAAGCGTCTGGCGGTGGCGGAAAAGCCGAACGCAAGATTTTTTCATATTATGCTGGCTCGTAAGGTGAGCCGTACCAAAACTTCCTTGCGGAAATGTGCAGCCTTATAGTTCATCTGCACCTGAACCGGCAGCCGTGCGCCCGGCGCTTGCCGCACCCAAAATAGCCGGTGGATCGCTCATTTAGTTTTTGGCGTTTTCCAGATAGGTCTCAAAGGCCTCGGCAAAGCTGGCGTTCACATCAAAGGGGACAGTGTAGTCTACCTTGGAGGTCACAAGGCAGAGGTCCAGCCGGTTGGAAGTCTCGTCTGCCTGCCGGTTCAGCTTACCCAGCGCGGCATGGATGACCTTGCGGTCGTAGTTGATGGTGGTCACCCGCTTCACATCGCAGCAGTAGGAGATCTGGTTGCCCTCGGCGTTGAAGCGGTAGCCCGTACCCCCGCCGGAAAGCAGCTGCTCGGAGCTGCGCAGGTCGTTCATCCGCTTGAAGGTGCGGGCAATGCTCTGGCGCGCGGCGTTCAGACTGACCTCGCTGTCCATATCCATGTCCAGCGCATCCTTTGCCTTGCGGATGGCGGCAAACAGGCGGCTCTTCTCCTCCAGCAGGTAGAGCATGAACCGGGCAATGTCGGTGATCTGCTCCGCATATTCGGTCTGTGCCACGTCCATAACGGTCTCGTCCTCGGCCTCGGGCATCACCTTATGGCGCAGGTAGGTGTTGGCTACCTTGGTCACGTTGGCGTCGCAGTCCAGAATTCCCTGTGCCTCGTCCAGCAGGGACTGAAGCTTGTTCTGGTAACGGAATGCTTCCTTCAGGTTCATAGTCGTTCCCTCCGTCTTTTTTCTGCTTTCAGCTTACCACAGACCGCCCGCCTGCGCAAGCCTTCCGGCAAAACAGGCAAAGCGCCCGCTCCGGCATGACCGGGGCGGGCGTTTTGCTTTTGCTGTGACACTTATTGGGATAAGAGATTGGCATTACTCAGCCGGCCACGCGCTCGGTGCGGCCTGCCTCCAGCATATAGCGCAGGAAGCCGGTCACGTCGGCGGGGTCGGTCACGGTGAGGTCAAAGCCCTTCTTGGGGGCAGTGTCCATCATCTGCAGCATGGAGCGTGCGGTAGCATCCTTTTTCAGGTCGCAGGTCTTGCCGTTGTCCAGATGCAGCAGCACGCTGCCGTGGCTGGCAGAAAGCTGGCGCATGAAACGTTCCTTATCAAAATACTCGATACGAAGCATAGGAATACCTCCTTGATAAAATGGTTTATGTTACACTTGCCGTCCGGTCCTCTTTGGACTGGCGGCGGGAGAATAGCGGTTTTGCCCGGCAGTGGAAACGCTTGCACAGCTTGCGTCCCGGCCGCCTTGGTGCTATACTGAGCTTGGAAGCTCTGATAGGATAATACCACAAAACAATCGCAAATTATAGAACAGAACCGCATAGTATATGCAACAAAACCGGCATTGATAAAAAACATTCAAAGTATTGCGGAAAGGATTTGGTAAATATGGCATATCAGACAAGCTGTGCATCCTATACAAGCGGCCGGGTAGGGCTTTCCAGCGCTACCGCCGTGGTGGCCGATGCCGCCGGGCGGGAACAGACCCAGCACGGCAGCCCGCTGTTCCCTATCGCCTGCTATGCCGAGGATCTTTCCTGCTACTCGGTGGCGTGGCACTGGCACGAGGAGTTCGAGTTCATTCTGGCGGCGTTGGGGCCCATCCATGTGGATGTGAACAAGACCCGGCTGACCTTGCAGACCGGGCAGGGGGTGTTCATCAACTCCGGGGCGCTGCACGCGGTAGAGCCTGCCGAGGGCAGGGCGCTGCTGCACTCCGGCGTATTTCAGCCCCGGCTTGTCGGCGGCATGGACACCGTATTCTGGCAAAAGCTCATCCGCCCGCTTTTGCAGCCCGGCACGCCGCCCTTCTTTTTGCTGGATGAGGCCGTGCCATGGCAGCGGCAGGTGCTGCTCTGCCTGCGGGAGGCGTGGAAGGGCGTGGCAGACGAACCTTTCGACTACGAGAACCGGGTGCGGTATCACCTTACCGCCGCGCTGCGGCTGCTCATTACCCAATGCGTCAGCGGCAAGGTGAAGGTATCGGAGCAGGAGCAGATTGCCTCGGAGCGGATGAAGCAGATGCTGCGCTATGTAGAGGAGCATTACGCCGAGGAACTGACCGTGGAAAAGCTGGCCGGGTGCGTTGCCCTGAGCGAAAGCGCCTGTCTGCGCAGTTTCCGGCAGTTTCTGGGCATCACGCCCATCCAGTACGTCAAGCAGTTCCGGGTGGAAAAAGCCGCCGAACTGCTGCGTTCCACCCGGCTCAAGACCGGCGAGGTGGGACTGGAATGCGGTTTTTCGGACGCCAGCTACTTTATCAAGACCTTCCGGGAGATCAAGCACTGCACCCCCCGGGAGTACCGTATCCGCTTCTGCTAACATTAAAATCAGAGGGACAGAAATGCCCGCGGGCATTTCTGTCCCTCTGATTTTAATGCAATTCCTTGAATCATGGCCAAAGCGCAAGTGGAGGCTATTTCCAATCGTCCAACGCAGAAGAAGGCGCGCCGGTTCAACCGCCGGTTTTACCGGTGCAAAGGCCTTGCCAGCGCTCCGGCGGGATGACCGCCTCGGTGACAAAGGCTTCGGGGTTCGGGGCAAGAACGTGGCGGGTGACCTTGAAAAGTCCCTCGGCGTCGCACAAAACGCAAGCTGCATCGCCAAATTTCGTGTTCCGGGCTGCGCCGCAGTCCAGATACGCCTGCTCCAGCTTGACGAAATCCTCCGAGATATGCGGCTGCTGCGCATTGTAGTGACGGCGCATATAGACGTTGTGCTGCGCCCCGGCTTCGTCCACCACGGTCATCTGCATGGGCTTGTCGGTCAGGCGGTTCGGCACGTTCAGCACCTCCTCCACGCTATGGATAAAAGTGTTGCGGGCGTGGGTGACCCCCAGCAATAGCACCTTGCCGTGGGCTGCCCGCAGCCGGTCGTAGCAGCCGCCGGGAGTGCAGGGAGTGTTGGCGTTCAACTCCCCTTCTATGTAAGCAGCCGCCCCCTTGCCGTACGCCGCCATGCTGTGGGTGGGGTGCAGCGAGCGCACCACCCCGGGGCGCTGCCGGAACAGCTCCGGCAGAATGCCCACACAGCACGGGCTGCGGCGCACATCGAACACCCGGTTCTCCTCGTTGATGAACCGCCATGTGTGGGTGGGCAGCAGCAGCAAGCCCTCTGCAAAAAACTCCATCCATGCGTCCAGAACTGTGTCTGCGCCGCCCTCCACCGGGCCGATGGACTTCATGGAGGAATGGATCAGGATGGTCTCGTTGCCTGTCAGCCCCATCGCGGCAAGTTCGCGCTTGAGATCAGCCTTTGTATATGCCATATCGTTTCTCCTTTTCGGGCGTTTTGTTTACTTCCAGTTTACCGCCTTTTGCGCAGCAAAGCAAGCATACACGCAAAAAGGCACATGCCCTGCCGCATCTGCCGGAGACGATCCGGTATCTGTGGGGTATTTGTCCTTTCAGCTTTTTCAGCAAAATCCTGTATACAATATTTCAACCCGCAGTGTTGCCGCAACAGCCAGCGCCGTGCTTTTCTATTGTAATATTTGACAATTATTCTCTGTTTTCTTTGTACATTTAGCACGGCAGCCGCTTGATTGCGGCATTTCATCAGCACTTTTCCCGCATTGCAAAGTGGTATATCCGTTTTTCCGTTTCAGGCGCAGCTCTGTGTGTGAGCGCAAACACTTGTATACAAGTGCTCAAGTAAAGTTCCGTTCCAGCATTGACATTCCGCTGTCAGAACGGTACAATGATAATAAGTTTAATTTACCGGATAAATGGAGAACGACTATGGCTACATTACAGCACACGGATGAGCTCTATCATATTCTTGAGGACGAGATCTGCGCATTGAAGATTTTGCCCGGAGAAGCGCTGAGCGAAAACCAGCTGTGCAAGCGGTTCGGTGTTTCCCGCACCCCCATCCGCAGCGTTTTGCAGCGGCTGGAGCAGAACCGCTTTGTGCAGATCATCCCCTGCAAGGGCACCATCGTCACCGCCATCGACATCGGCGTGGTGGATCAGCTCATCTTCCAGCGTGTTGCGGTGGAGGGCATGGTGTTCCGGGATTTTGTGCAGAGCTGCTCGCCCATGGAGATCCTTGCGGTGGAACACCTTTATAATATGCTGCTGGAAGCCGCTGCGGGGCGCAGCGACCCGGAAAACTTTGATTTCAACCACTTTCTCAGCTGTGACCTTGCCATGCACGAGTACTGGTTCCGCAAAACCAGCAAGGAGTACCTTTGGGAACAGATGACCCGCCCGCAGGCAGACTATTCCCGCTTTATCCGTCTGGACATCGTGGGCGCGCGCAACGTTTCCAGCGTTGTCAGCGAGCACACCGAGATGCTGCGCATTCTGCGGGAGAAGGATCTGGACGCCATCGAGCCGCTGATGCGCACCCACCTGTACGGCGGTGTGAGCCGCATGGGCAGCAAGATCTACTCGGACGAATACCGCAGCTTCTTCAAGCTGCCGGAGGGAAAATAATAAAAAGGCCGCTGCACATTCTCCTGTACAGCGGCCTTTTTCTGGTTGCGCCAGCAGGAGTCGAACCTACGATGGGGGAGTCAAAGTCCCCTGCCTTACCGCTTGGCGATGGCGCATCATGCAAAACAGTATAACATATTTTCCGCTTTTCCACAAGAGGTGCGCCGCGTTTTTTTGCGCGCCGCCCGCTGCCTTCGCAGCGTTTTTTGTCGTTTTTCAGGCTTTGCGGCAGGGGTTTTGCGTTTTCCATATCCTGCCATGTTTTTACGAAAGGTAAGTTTTGCGGGATGCGTTTTTCAAAAAACACAGCCCGCAGGGGCACAAGATTCATCTTGCAAAGGTGAAATTTATTTTTTTCTTGATTTTTCTTATTATTTTCTCAAAAGACTGTATTTTTTGTTGCGCTTCTGGTACACTGGATGTGATAAAAATAAGTTGAAGAAACTTCTCCTACGTTCGGGTTGCGCCCGGGCGGGGCAGTGTCTCCATCTTTGTGAAGGAAAGCGAGGGATCTCATGAAAAAATTCCTGAAAACGCTGGTGGTCGGGCTTTGCCTGTTCACGCTGCTGTGCTGCGCACTGCCGGCTGCATTTGCTGCCGACAAAACTTCAGGGAGCAAAAAGGAAGAGAACGTGTACGCCATTGGTATGGATGCCCAAGGCGGCATCTGCTCTACTGTGGTCACCTACACGAACCTGTCCGGCAAACTGGAGAGCACGCCCGAGCAGCCTACCATGACGGGCTACACCTTTGACGGCTGGTACACCGAGCCGGTGGGCGGCAGCAAGGTAACCACCTCCACCGTGTTTACCTCCGACGCCACCATCTACGCCCACTGGACCGCCAAGGCCGGTACCACTACCGTGCCGCAGCCCACCACCCAGCCCACCACCGCCCAGTGGCAAAAGTATGTAGGGCCCGCACTTGTGACCGGTGCCCTGCTTACCACCCTGCTGGTCGCCACCATGTTCTGAACACTGCTGTAAACGCAATGATACCATTGAAGAAAGGGATCTTACCATGACTACTTCTACCATGAAAATGCCCGCCAGCTATTCCGCCATCGAAGCCGAAGAGATGACCTATCTGGACGGCGGTGCCAACAACGCTTATCAGGCCTTTCTGGACGTTGGCAAGGTGTTCAACTACATCGCCCGCATCTTCTCCGGTGCAAGTTCCATCATCAATAACGTCAACGTCATCTACCAGTCCTTTGTATCGCTGAACAGCCTGCTGGGCAGCTTCGGCAAGTAAAAGGATCACCCCAAAGTCTGGATACGGGAGCCGCGCTTTTTTCGAAAAAGTGCGGCTCCCGTTTTTCGTAGGCGCAGCAATTTAGTGCATTACCGCGCAGAACTTCACGCTCCAGAATTATGAAGGGAAATTTTAACAATTCTGCGGTATATTACCTTATTTTTGGGTATTTTGCACACAAAACAGAACAATTTGCGATATTTTTTTGGGCTTTACCTCTTGATTTTGTGTCTGATTTGTTATATTGTTGTTACAGGGGATGTGTTAGACTAAAGTAGTTTATAAAAGACCTCTCTGGTCGCGCAAATCGCGCGGCGGCAAGCGATTTTTCAGGCAATTTCTTTAAGTTTTTTCGGAATTTCCGAAAGAAATTTCGTCATCTTACATTTGGGAGTTTGTACGCAAATGGCAGATCGTGAACTGCGGCGAATGCACCGCGCTGAATTGATAGAGATCATCTATGCGCTGAAACAGAGCGAGGACCAGCTCAAGGCGCAGAACGCCACGCTCACCGCGCAGCTGCAGGACCGGCAGCTCCGGCTGGAAAGCGCCGGTTCCATCGCGCAGGCCGCGCTGGAGCTGAACAACGTGTTCGCCGCCGCGCAGGCCGCCGCCGATGACTATCTGCACTCGGTGCAGGCCAGCCTTGCGGACACCAACGCCACCGCCGCCAACACCCTTTCGCAGGCGCGCAGCGAGGCCAAACGCATTCTGGAACAGGCACAGGCAGACGCCGACAGCCTGAAGGCGCAGGCGCAACAGGAATGCGACGCCATGACCGCCGCCGCCGCGCAAAAGCGCACCCAGACCGAGGCCGACTGCAAGGCCATGGTGGAGCGCGCTGAGCAGGAGGTGCAGCAGCGCTGGCAGGCATTTGACCGCAAGGCCAACGAGCTGCTGGATCAGTACCGCAGCACCGACGGCCTGCCTTCGGAGGAAACATGAAAAAACGCGATATCCGGTTCGCTTCCATCCCTTCCACCGAGGAAGTGGCCGCAGAACGTGAACGTCTTGCGTACCAGAGCCGCTACCAGCGGGTGCTGCGCAGTACGATCTATATTCTGGTGGTGGTGGCCGCAGCAGCCGTGCTGCTGGCTACGCTGTTTCTGCCGGTGCTTCAGGTCTCCGGCGACAGCATGAACCCTACGTTGAATAACAAGGACATTATCCTGCTTGTAAAATCCAACCACATTGAAAACGGCGAGCTGTGCGGGTTTTACTGGCAGAACAAGCTGCTGCTCAAGCGCATCATCGGGCAGCCCGGTGATGTGATCGATATGGACGTGAACGGCGTGGTCTCGGTAAACGGCGTGGCGCTGGATGAACCCTATGTGGACACGCTGACGGTGGGCGAATGCGACATCCGGTTCCCCTATCAGGTGCCGGAAAACCGCTACTTCGTGCTGGGCGACCACCGCGCCACATCCATCGACAGCCGCAGCAGCGTGATAGGCTGCGTTGAAAAAAGCCAGATCGTGGGCAGGGTGTTCTTGAGGGTATGGCCCCTGTCCAGCTTTTCGTTGATCCACTGACCCCGGGAGGAGGTATTCCGTTATGAACGACATCCTTAAAACGTACATGGAGCGGTTCCGCGAGAACCGGCACACCCTGCGGCGCTACACCGCATTCGTGCTGGCGCTTGCCATGATCACCACCCTGTTCGTCAACTGGCAGCTGCATGGCGTGGGCATCTCGATGACCGCGCAGTACCAGTGCGGCGAGGAGGAGCACACCCACACGGCGGATTGCTACACCAAGGTGCTGACCTGCGGTTACGAGGAAGGCGAGCTTGAAAATGCGGACGAGGTGGCCACCGCCGCTGCTGCGACCAGCCAGCTCTCCATTGAGGAAGAGCCCGCGCCGCTGTCGCTGGAGCCGCAGATCGAGTTTGTGCCCCATGAGCACACCGACGACTGCTACACCGAGGTGCAGACCCTGACCTGCATGGAGGAAGAGCACGTCCACGGTGACGACTGCTTCGACCCCGAGGACGGCAGCCTGATCTGTGACAAATTTGAGCATACTCACGACGAAAGCTGCTATACCACCGAGTACGAGCTGACCTGCGGCCTGCAGGACGGCGAGCTTGTGGAGCAGGTAGTGGAGCCCACCCAGAGCGCCGAGCTGGCGGCTATGGCTGTGGCCGAGCCCGTGGCGCTGGCACCGATGGTGGACACCGTGGAGCCCATCTACCACCACCACACCGACGCCTGCTACGAGGAAGTGCTCACCTGCCCCCTGCCGGAGCATCAGCACACCGTAGCCTGCCTGAGCGACACCTCCGCCGACCTTGAGACCCCCGAGGAGTGGCAGGCCGCCAACGCCGAGGCCGCGATCTCCGGCAACTGGGCCGAGGATCTGCTCAGCGTGGCAAAAACCCAGCTGGGCTACGAGCAGAGCGAGAAAAACTTTGAGATCGACCCTGCGGACGGCGTGACCCTGCGCTACTACTCCCGCTACGGCCAGTCCTACGGCAACCCCTACGGCGAGTGGGACGTGATGTTCCTCTCTTACTGCCTGAAGTATGCCGGTATCCCCCAGAGCGCCATCCCGCAGGAGGCCAGCGTGCTTGCCCTGCGCAGCTCCATGAGCGACATGGAATGGCTGCTGGACGGCGAGGACGGCAGCACCGCCGATGTGGGCGACATTGTTATTTATAATAAGTACGTCACCCGCACCGTGGCTGTGGACAGCAGTGCCGACGGTGCAGCGGACGGTCTGGACGACCTGTTCAGCATGGACGCCGAGGGCGAGAACGGCGCAGAGCCTGAGGAATCCGTCGCTGCTGCGCTGGATACCACCCCCACCACCGACAGTGTGACCACTCCCGATACCACCGACACCGCTGTACCCAGCGTAGTCTCCCCTGCTGCCGAGCCGCAGACCACTACCGTGACTGACGCTGAACCCGTGGAGACCGTGGGCATCGTGAGCGAAGCAGACGAGAACACGCTGACCGTTATCTCCGGCGATGTGGACGGCAAGGTGGCTGAGGTCACCCTTTCCACCGCCGAGGTTCTGGGCGTGGTGAGTGTTGCCTATGCCCAGTACGCAGACGAGATGCTCTCTTCTGCTGTTGACGGCGCACTGCGGGCACCTATGATGCTTGCGGCGGCGGGTCTTACTACCCAGCTGAAAGAGGATTGGATCACAGACATCACAGTTAAGATCGACGACACGCAGTATAAAGTAAAGGACAGCGGTACTGTTAATACGTTTGACCTGACTGTCAAGGATGGCGGCTCTGTTGGCCTTACCTACAACTTTACCATCCCCGATAACCTGCCTGAAGGTACCACGACGCTGACCTACAAGCTGCCCGATGGATTTAACCTATCTGAGAATGGCACTGCTGATCTTAAGGATAAAGATGGTAATATAATCGGTACGCTTATCATTACCAAAAATGGTGATGTTACCCTTGATTTTAATAGCGACCTTCACGGTCATCAAACCAGCGGCCACTTCTTTGTTGAATGTAAGGTAGACAGCGACAAGGTTCAGACCAACGAGGGGATCAAGTTCCCCGGCGGCGGTACAACGATCAAGATCGAGAAAAAAACAAATCTCGACCTTAAAAAGGAGGGCAAAATCACCGGCCGGACAGAGGATGGCAAGTATAAGCTACATTATGTCGTACAGGCGATTTCTAAGTACGGCAGCGGCAAGGCCATTGATCTGAGCGATTACATGAAGCTAACGGAAAACAGCAACTTTGCCAATACTGCCACTTATGAGAACATTACGATCACTAAAAAAGACCGCAAAACCGATACAGTTCTTAAAGAGCTTAAAGCAAATGAAGATTTCAAGGTGACCGACGTTAAAAGCAGCGGCCTGACAGACAAAGGCATTGCTGATGGTAACCCCGGCATCAAAATCACCGACATGAACGGCAACGGTCTGCCCGCACTGGAAGCAGACCAGCGCTATGTTCTTGAGTACGATGTGGTCGTGGATCATATCGGCCCGGACGGTGCCGACTTGTACAACTGTGCGCTTGCAAACGATGAAAAGTCCGGCAGTAAGATCTATTTCCGAGACGAGCTGAACAAGAGCGGCAGCTATGATTCTGAAAAGAATGAGATCACATGGACTGTCACCATTATGCCCAACGGTGTATCCATGGACGGCTATGTGCTCAAGGATACCCTGCCGAGCGGTTGCACGATGACCGGTTATTTCAAGGTCGATGGCCAGTACGAAACCAACGATTTCCCTGACAAGGGGAAAGGCTCCTTCTCCTACACCTTCTCGGGTGAGCAGTATGAAAACCCGGCTTACAGCTACACCGTTACCTATACGACCACCGCTCCTGCGAACTTCAAAATCGGCAATAAGGTCATCAACAACGCTTATTTGGAGCTGAACGGCAAAAAGAAGTGGGAAGCTTCCGGCGAGGCGTCCTACAACGACCGTGGTCAGACCACCGAAAAGAAGGCAACGGCAGACACCAAACTTACAGAGGATAAGGCAAACAACAAGGTTTTCACTCTGCCTTGGAGCTTGAAGGTCATTCCTCCCATCGTTTGGGGTGAAAAAGATGGCGTGAAGGATAACCGCCTTGAGATCAAAGATTACATCAATGATCCTTGGGTTTCCTCTGGCAAGAATGAAAACAACGATCACTACGCTATCCTGAAAGACTTGCAGGCTGAGATCATACAGAACCTCGTTGTTACGCTTAAAGATGACACCAAAATCCATTATGACCAGCTTAAAAACAACGGTCTGCGGCTTGAGGTACTGTACTATACCGGTAGAAAAGTTGATACAACTACCAAAGTCTACACGCTAAAGACCGCAGATAGCACCACCAAAACTGTACCGGACGCTCTCGCAAATACGAAGATCAAGTCCTTCAAGCTGGTGTTCCATAAGGAGGGCTTTAACAACAGCAATCCTGTGGAATCCGTTGAGATCACAAGCTATACCACGCTGGGCGATTCCACCGGGCTGGGCGAAGGACAGACCATTTACTTCAAGAACGAGTCCAGTGGCAGTTCCGGTCAGTACGAGTACACCATCCCGGGTACACCTTCCCCCATGCAGCTGATCAAGATGTCTGCCGACAAGCCGCCTGAGAGTGCAACGTCTGAAGGTTATTACAAGACTGAAAATGTCAAGGTGACCTCCGGCAACGGTGAGGATGGCAAGACCTACATCTACTACCAGCTCAAGCTGGTCACCAACCGAGCTCCTCTGAATCTTCCGGCCACCATCACCGATCAGCTGCCAGATCATGTAAAATATGTTGCTGGCTCTGCTAAGTTGGTTGCCCAATATTATGGTAACCAATGGAATAATCATTACTATGATTCTGTATCCTACAACGCTACGGGTGGTAGCCATAAAGGATGGAATGATAATGTCAGCCTGAGCGATGACCGTTTCTTTGCTAACAAGTATGATTCCACAAAAAACACCTTGACCTTCACGTTGCAGGACGAACTAAACTACGTTGCGGGTAATTATACTTCTTTTTACATCCGCTATGCAGTCGAGGTGGATGATACCATCTGGGATTCGAACCTTGAAAGTGAAACCAAGACTTTCACAAACTCCGCTGAGTGGACGGGTGTAGGCAAGTCTGAGACCAAAACCGATGTTGAGCACCATTCCATTCTTGCAACAAAATCCGGCCATTATAACCAGAGTTCCAATACGGTCGATTATTCTGTTGTCATCAACCCGGACAGAAAAATGATCGGTCATGCAGAAAAGATTACCCTGACCGATACGCTGGTTGTGAAGGACGGCAAGAAAAACACCGCAGCGCTGGTTCAGTCCTCGGTCAAACTCTATTCCTACGATGCGCAAACCAAAACAAAGGGTGCTTTGATCCCCAACGGTGCTTACGATGTGGACTACGAGGAGACCACCAATTCTGGCGGCGACCAGAATTTGTATATCCTTACCGTAAAAGTACCGAACGGGCATTCGTATCTGCTGGAATATAAGTACAAGAACACCAGCAATACCGAATATGAGATGAAGAACACTGCACAGCTTGAGACCTATGTAGTCAAAGAGGTAAAAACAAAGGTTGAAAAGCAAACAATGGGCGGTAGCGCAAATACCATTGGCTTGACCATCCATAAGGTCGATAGTCAAAACATCTCCACCTCGTTGTATGGCGCGCATTTCAAGCTGGAATACTTTGATGCTGCAACTGGCAAGTACAAAACACTGCACGAGATCATTGACGCAAATATAAAAGATGGCAGTTCCTTCTATCTTTCCTTCTCGGACAGCGGCAGCACCTCCACCGGTGACGGTACTGTTCTGCGTCCCTACAACACCCTTTACCGCCTGACCGAGACCAAAGCGCCCGATGGTTATGCAGTAGACCCCACCCCGCACTACTTTATCTGGACTACCGATCTGGCAAGTAAGGATACTGCCTATAACACGGCAGTGGGCGAAAACGCTGCCGCAACCGGGGTCGATAAGAACAACATCAACTTCTATTATGAGGGTGAAAGCATTACCCTTACGGTGAAGAACGCAAGCAACCGCCTTGTTATCCAAAAGCTTTGGGAAGATAAGTACGGCAATGCCATTGACGGAGCCGATGCAAAGCTGCCGCCAAGCATCACCGTGGAGCTCTACAAGCGCACCGCCCCCGATGGCGAAGGTAAGCGTGTAGAAACCCTGACGCTTACTAAGGAAAACGGTTGGAAAGCCACCTATCCTGTACCCGCCGTTGACCTTAGCTGCTACTTCTATGTAAAGGAGACCAGCACCGGTCAGACCTACGATGTGAGCTACTCCAATAACAACGTACAGGGCACCGGTACCATTGTTGTGACCAACAAGGAAAAAGAAGACACCGGCTACGAGCTCCCCTCTACCGGTGGCACCGGTACACTCCCGTACACAGCCGTGGGCGGCACAATGATGCTGTCTGCGCTGGCATATAGTTTTATCCACCGCAAGCGCAGACATGAAGGGAGGGCAGATGACTAAACTGCACTTCCCTGCCGGACGCCCGGAGCTTAAACCCCGCCCGCCCAGCGCAAAGTTTACGCGATAGTCCGGACATAAACCACCCCCCTCCCCCCTGTGCAAAATGCAGGGGGCGGCAAGGGGCAGAGAAAAGAAAGGAGCTTTTCTCCATGAAGAAAGCAATGAAGAAACTCATGGCTGCGCTGCTGGCAGTTGCTATGGTTTGCGCCATGGCCATCCCGGCGTTTGCAGCTGCCGGTACGGAAGTTATCGGCTCTAAGGTTGACGTTACAAAGCATGACTTTGATGCTTATCAGATTTTCAGTGCAAAGCTGGATTCTGGTAAACTGACCGATGTTAAATGGGGCGAGGGTGTTAATGGTGACGCACTTTTGGCCGCTTTAAAGACCGCTACCACCCTTGGCGATTTTAGCAAATGCAACACCGCCTCTGATGTTGCAAAGATACTAGAAGGTTTCACTACTGAAAAAGCCACTAAGTTTGCAGCCTTTGTAGCTAACGGCTATCTGGCCACTACCAAAATCGCTGGTACTGGCACCATTGAACTTCCCTCTGCTGGCTATTATCTGATCAAAGACGTTACCGAAGTGGAAGGCGAATATGATGCTTCGAACCTGACCCTTCTGCTGGTGAGCGGCGCTGAAACTGTTACCCCCAAGGTAAAAACCGATATCCCCACCCTTGAGAAGAAGGTCAAGGACAAAAACGATTCCACTGGCAGTATTACTGATTGGCAGGATTCTGCTGACTACGATATCGGCGATATTATTCCTTATAAGCTGACTGCTACTCTGGGCAATGTGAGCAACTTCGACACTTACTATGTAGAGTTTGTCGATACCATGGAGCACCTGACTTACAATAGTATCACCTCCGTCAAGGTCGGTGATAAAACTTTGTCCGCTGGTGAATACTCCAGCAATTGGGATGCTACAACTAAAAAGCTGACTGTTTCTATTGATGACGTGAAGCACTATGGTGCAACCAACGGCTCCAAGATCACGGTTGAATATACTGCCATTCTGGATGCTGATGCTGTTATTGGTTCTACCGGCAACCCGAACGAAGCTCATCTGGTATTCTCCAACAACCCGAATGGCGATGGCAAGGGCAAAACCGCCCCGGATAAGAACATCGTTTTCACCTATAAAGTAGTTGCTAATAAGGTCGATGAGCACGACCAACCTTTGACTGGCGCAGCTTTTGCTCTGTACAAAAAACTGCCTGCTGTCCCCAACCCCGAAGATGGCACTTCCTACTTTATGGAGGGCACTGACGCTTATACTCTGGTCAAGGAACTGAACGTTGGCGCAGACCGCAAAGAGGTTGCAGACAAGACTCAGACCATCTTTGAGTGGAAGGGCATTGATGACGGCGAATACATGATCAAGGAGATCATCACTCCCGCTGGCTATAACTCTATTGAGCCTATTAAGTTCAAGGTCGAAGCAGATCATGAAATCGAAGCTGCCGCCCCCAAGCTTACTGAGCTGACGGGCGGTGATAAGTTTACCGGTGCGGTATCCACTGGCACTCTGACCGCCAACATCCAGAACCGCATGGGTTCCACCCTGCCCGGCACCGGCGGCATCGGCACCACCATCTTCTACGTTGTTGGCGGCGGCCTGATGGTTGCAGCAGCTGTTCTGCTCATTACCAAAAAGCGCATGGAGAACCGCTAAGCTCTCCTTTTCCCCGGCACAGAGCGGGGCTGCAAAGCCCCCTGCTCTGATCCTGAAACTATAACGTTAGGGAGTAGCCCATGAAAAAGAACAAAAGCACCATTATACTGATCCTCGTCTTTTTCGTGGGTCTATCCGTGATGTTATACCCCACCATCAGCGATTACGTCAACCAGCGCAACCAGTCCCGCGCGGTGGCAAGCTACGCGCAGGACGTGGACAACATGACCGATGCGGATTACAGCGCCTACTTTGACGCCGCCGATGCCTTTAACGCACAGGTGGCTGCCAACGAAAACGCCCTTTACCGCCCGGATCAGCTTTCCGGCTACAACGAAACGCTGGATATTACCGGCACGGGCATTATGGGTTACATCACCATCTCCAAAATCGGCGTGGAGCTGCCCATCTACCACGGCACCGGCGACAGCGTGCTGCAGATCGCCGCAGGCCACCTAGAGGGCACCAGCCTGCCGGTGGGCGGCGCGTCCACCCACGCGGTCATCTCGGCGCACCGCGGCCTGCCCAGCGCAAAGCTGTTTACCAACCTGGACCAGCTGGAAGTGGGCGATACCTTTACCATCACCGTGCTGGACCGGGTGCTCACCTACGAGGTGGACAAAATTTCCATCGTGCTGCCCACCGAGACCGACGAGCTGAAGATCGCCGAAGGCAAGGACTACGTCACCCTGATGACCTGCACCCCCTACGGCATCAACACCCATCGCCTGCTGGTGCGCGGCCGCCGCGTGGAGACCCCGGATCAGTACAAGCACCTCCGCGTTACCGCCGAAGCGCTTAAAATTGAACCTATCATCGTTGCGCCCATTATGGCGCTGCCCATGCTGCTGATCTTGCTGATCGGTATGCTGCTTTCTACACGCAAACCCAAGAAAACGAGAGGTGAAGAACATGAAAAGCATTGATCTGCGTCATCGTCTGGCGGCTGTGCTGCTGGCTGTGTGCCTTGTGGTATGCTGCGCACTGCCGGCCTTTGCCACCAGTGCCAACATTGTGCTGGGGCGTCTGGGCTCGCTCCACGTCCGCCTGTACGACACCCACAACGATGTGCCCCTGCGCGGCGGCGAGCTGACCCTGTATCAGGTGGCCTCGGTCAAGCGCACCAACGGCAACCTGTACTTTGACTATACCGGCGATTTTGCGGGCTGCGGTGTGGTGCTGGGCGACCTTTCCGACAGCACACTGGCTGACAAGCTGGTAAAGTATCTGCCCGCAGTGCCCGCCATTGCCGCCCAGCAGGACGTGAACGAAGAGGGTTACGCCGACATTACCAAGCTGCCGCAGGGTCTGTACTTGGTCGTGCAGACCGAGGCATCCCACGGCTACGAGGCCATCAAGCCCTTCCTTGTGTCCATCCCCATGCCCGATGGCGACAACTGGATCTACGATGTGGACGCCACCCCCAAGGTAGGTGCCACCATTCCGGAAACGCCGGACATCCCCGACACACCGGATGTGCCTGACACGCCGCCGGATACGCCCGACACACCGGACACACCCGATACGCCGGAGCAGCCGGATAATCCCGACACTCCGGTAAGCCCGGACAGCCCCGATAACCCGGTAAGTCCCGGTAACCCGGACAACCCGGTAAGCCCCGGGAACCCGGATAACCCGGTCTCCCCTTCCAACCCCGATAAGCCTGTTCTGCCCCAGACCGGCCAGCTGAACTGGCCCGTGCCGGTACTGGCTTGCAGCGGTGTGCTGCTGTTTGCCGCTGGCTGGGTGCTGAACCGTCAGGGCAAAAAGGAAAACTGACCCCGTCTCCTTTCCATTCGGCATAGTTTGGCGTTGCGTTGCCGAATTTGCTCCCCCGCAAGGGGGAGCATTTTTTTGTGTTCTCTCCCCTGCCGGGCACGGCACAATTTTGAATGCGCTCCGCGTTGCTCTGCGCATAATCAGCGGAAAATATATTTTTAAATTTGCAATTCTGGAAAATCTGCGGATTTTCCAGAATTGCCTTTTCACGGGTGGGGTTTTGGCACGAACCCTCTCAGGCATCTCACTTTGCTCGATACCAGCTCCCCCGAAGGGGGAGCTTTTTGTGCTCTCTCCCCTGCCGGGCGCGGCACAATTTTGAATGGCCTCCGCTGCGCTCTGGCCATGTTCAGCGGAAAGATTATTTTAAATTTTCGCGTCTATCGCACTCTGCGGAGCGCGACAGACGCTTTTTTCACAGGAGGGGTCGTAGCCGGGAACTGCATTTGCAGCGCCTGCTTCCTACGGAAGCGCGGCGCTGCGGCGGAACACCCCTTCCGGCTTTCGCGCTAAGCTTGCAGGCGTGCAAAAAGCCTCCCCTTTCGGAGGTGCTGGCGAACGCAGTGAGCCTGAGAGGGTTCTCCACGCAAAAGAGTCGCTGTACAGAATGTACAGCGACTCTCATTTTATGCAATCTGTATTAGGTTTTTACTGCTGCTGGGCGGCCTTTTTGGCTTCCAGTGCCAGAATAGCGTCGCGGCGGCTCAGGTTGATGCGGCCCTGCTGGTCGATGTCGGTCACCTTGACCACAATGGCATCGCCCACAGCGACCACGTCCTCTACCCGCTCCACGCGCTTGGTGTCCAGCTTGGAGATGTGCACAAGGCCTTCCTTGCCCGGGGCGATCTCCACAAAGGCACCAAAGTTCATCAGGCGGGTCACCTTGCCCTTGTAGATGGCACCGATCTCGGGGTCCTCCACAATGGTCTTGATGGTAAAGATGGCGCGCTTTGCGTCCTCCTGATCCACGGCGGAGACGAACACATGGCCGTCCTCCTGCACGTCGATCTTGCAGTTGCAGGTTGCGCAGATGTCCTGAATGACCTTGCCGCCCTTACCGATGACGTCCTTGATCTTGTCGGTGGGGATCATCATGCTGAACATCTTGGGTGCCCAGCGGCTCAGCTCCTGACGCGGCTCGGCGATCACCGGCTTGATGATCTCGTCCAGAATATACAGGCGGCCCTTGCGGCACTTCTCGAAGGCCTCGGCAATGATGTCGTAGGTCAGGCCATCGATCTTGATGTCCATCTGGATGGCGGTGATGCCCTTGCGGGTGCCGCCGACCTTAAAGTCCATATCGCCGTGGAAGTCCTCCACGCCCTGAATGTCCAGCATGGTCATCCAGCGCTCGCCCTCGGTGATCAGGCCGCAGGAGATACCGGCAACCGGAGCCTTGATGGGCACGCCTGCGTCCATCAGTGCCAGCGTAGAGCCGCAGATGGAAGCCTGAGAGGTGGAGCCGTTAGAGCTGAGCACTTCGGACACGCAGCGGATGGTGTAGGGGAACTCCTCCAGAGAGGGCAGCACCGGCACCAGAGCACGCTCGGCCAGTGCGCCGTGGCCGATCTCGCGGCGGCCGGGGCTGCGCGGTGCGCGGGCCTCGCCCACAGAGTACGGCGGGAAGTTATAGTGGTGGATATAGCGCTTGGTCTGTTCGTCGGTCAGGTCGTCCATCAGCTGGTTGTCCTTGGTGCCGCCCAGCGTGCAGGTGGTAAGCACCTGCGTCTGGCCACGGGTGAACATACCGGAGCCGTGCACGCGGGGCAGAATGCCCACCTCAGCGGCCAGCGGGCGGATCTCGTTGATGCCGCGGCCGTCCACGCGCTTGCCCTCATCCAGCAGCCAGCGGCGCACCACGAACTTCTGCATCTTGTAGCTTACCAGATCCAGATCGGCGGCGGACAGGTCGGGGTATTCCTCGGCGATCTTGTCCATGATGGGCAGCAGGGCTGCGTCACGCACGTTTTTGTCGTCGGTATCCATAGCGGCCTTGAAGTCGTCCAAGTACTTATTCTGGATGGCGTGGAACACGTCCATGTCCAGACCCACCACCTGGAAGTCGATCTTCGGCTTGCCGCGCTCGGCCACGATCTTGTTGATGAACTCGATGATCTTCTTGATCTCAACGTGTGCGGTCTTGATGGCGGTCAGCATGGTGTCCTCGTCCACCTCGTTGGCGCCGGCCTCGATCATCACGATCTTGTCCATAGTGGCGGCAACGGTCAGGGCAAGGTCGCTCACCTTGCGCTGCTCCTGCGTGGGGTTCAGCACGATCTCGCCGTCAACCAGACCCACCTGCACGCCGCCGATGGGGCCGTTCCACGGGATATCGGACACGGCGGTCACCAGAGAAGCGCCGATCATACCGGCGATCTCGGGGCTGCAATCCGGGTCAAGGCTCATGACGGTCATGGTGATGCACACGTCGTTGCGCATCTCCTTGGGGAACAGCGGGCGCATGGGGCGGTCCACCACGCGGCTGGTCAGGATAGCGCGCTCGCCGGGGCGGCCCTCACGGCGCATAAAGCTGCCGGGAATGCGGCCTGCGGCGTAGAGCTTTTCCTCGTACTCCACGTTCAGCGGGAAGAAATCCACGCCCTCGCGGGGCTTGGGGCTCATGACCACGTTGCACATCACGCAGGTCTCGCCGTAGCGGATCAGTGCGCTGGCATTGGACAGGCCGCACATCTTGCCCATTTCAACCTTGAACGGGCGGCCGGCCAACATGGTTTCGTAGACCTTGAAGTTGTCAAAGGTCTCTTTGCGGGAACCAAATTCGATTGCCATTGTTTCTGCCTCCTTGTTTTTCGGATCGTTCTATCCAAAAAGCTGTGGCGTGCGCATCATAGCAATAAATCCAGCGCCCCTGCCCGCAGGCACAGGCGTTCGATTTACTGCTGCAATACGCTGCCACCGCTATTTTGTGCGCATGGGATACATGGAGCTATACATAAAGCAAAGGGCAGGTACCTTTGCGGTACCTGCCCTCCGTTAAAATTACTTACGCAGACCCAGAGTTGCGATCAGAGCACGGTAACGCTCGATGTCCTTCTTCTGGAGATAAGCCAGCAGATTGCGGCGACGGCCAACCATCTTCAGCAGACCGCGGCGGCTGTGGTGATCGTTAGGGTTCTTCTTCAGGTGCTCGTTCAGCTCGTTGATGTGAGCGGTCAGCAGAGCGACCTGAACCTCGGGGGAGCCAGTGTCCTTCTCGGTCAGAGCGACTTTGGCCATAACTTCCTGCTTATTCATAATACAGTACCTCTTTCAAGTAATTTATCTGCCTATGGCACAGCGGCGGGAAACGGTTCTCCCAAAAGCGGGCATACTCCCAGCCCCGTACCACGGTAACAGATACAGTATACCAGATTGCACAGCAGATTGCAAGAAGATTTTTGCCCGCAAGCCTTAATTTTTTACAATACCGCCCCAGTACAGCTGCACCTCCGGCAGCTTCTTTTTGCGCAGCAGAAACATGGTGGGGATCAGGTACACCACCACCGACATCAGCCGCGAGGCATCGTAGCCGCTTACGCTCTCAGCCACGCTGGTGGTGCCGTACAGCCCGCCGATAAGCATGGCGGCAATGTCCATGGCGCTGTGCAGGAACACCGTCACCCACAGATTGCCGGTACGGAAGTAGATGGCGGCCAGCATCACGCCCAGCGAAGCCGCAAATACGCACTGCATCAGCACGCCAAAGGGTGCCGAACCGATCAGGTTGCTCAGGTGCGCCGCGCCGAACAGCACGCCGGACACAAGGCAGGCCTTCCACACCCCTGCGCGGGCGGTGCCGCAGCGCTCCAGCAGGGTCTGGGCAATGATGCCCCGGAACACCAGCTCCTCAGCCACGCCCACAAGGATCATGTTCAACATAAAGGTCAGGATGCGGGGCAGCGGCAGCAGCGGCGTGTCCGGGCGGCTGAAAGCCAGCGTCCCAACGGTCGTATACCCGATGAAAAACAGCGGGTACATGCCCACCAGCAGCCCGTTCAGAAAGCCGCAGCCGCGCCGCCGCAGCAGGTCCAGCCTGCCGGTGCGGGCCAGCAGCAAAAGTGCCACCGCCAGCCCGACAGCCTCCTGCACAGAACCAAACAGATAGCCGTCCATGGTGTCAAAATCCACGCCTGCCGCTGCCAGCCCGATGGTAGCCAGCAGGCTGAACACGACCATGCTGCCAAGGAACAGCACCTCGGACAGGATACAATAAAGAATGGGGTGCGCGGTGCGCAGCCGTTTGAGCATAAGTACAGCCCTCCCTATCAATGATAAGCCTATTCTACCACGATTCCCCCAAAAGCGATAGGGCGAAAATAAACTGTGCTGCCGGGAGATCCGGGAGTTGTGAACAGCTTGCAGCATCTTTTTACAGAAAGTTCATGTAAAAACGGGCTAAAATAGCCTTGCAGGTTTGACGTGTCTGCCGCTTTGGTGTATCATATACTTGTATTGTTATGCGCGATTCCGGGCGCATCACAGCCCGATTTTTAAGATTTATGAGGTGTGACCTATGTCCCTTGTTGAAAAACTTTTTGGCAGCTTCTCCGACCGGGAGCTGAAAAAGGTGAACCCCCTCACCAAACAGGTGCTGGCGCTGGAGCCCAAGTATCAGGCCATGTCCGATGCCGACTTGCAGGCGCAGACTGCCGCTTTCAAGCAGCAGCTGGCCGAGGGCAAAACGCTAGATGACATTCTGCCGGATGCCTTTGCCGTCTGCCGCGAGGCCGCATGGCGCGTGCTGGGCATGAAGCACTTCCCTGTGCAGGTGACCGGCGGCATCGCCCTGCACCGCGGCGATATCGCCGAGATGCAGACCGGTGAGGGCAAGACCCTTGTGGCTACCCTGCCCGCCTACCTGAACGCCCTGACCGGCGAGGGTGTGCACATCGTTACCGTCAACGACTATCTGGCCAAGCGCGACAGCGAGTGGATGGGCAAGCTCTACCGCTGGCTGGGGCTGAGCGTGGGCCTGATCGTGCAGGGCATGGACGGCGACGCCCGACGGGCCGCCTACAATGCCGATATCACCTACGGCACCAACAACGAGTTCGGCTTTGACTACCTGCGCGACAACATGGTGACCTACAAGGCCAACATGGTGCAGCGCGGCCACGCCTACGCCATCGTGGACGAGGTGGACTCCATCCTGATCGATGAAGCCCGCACCCCCCTGATCATCTCCGGCCGCGGCGAGGACTCCTCCAGCCTGTATACGCAGGTGGACCGCTTTGTGCGCACCCTGCACAAGAGCGTGGTGGTGGAGCTGGAAGATAAAGTCTCCACCGACGAGCAGGCCGATGGCGACTACGTTGTGGACGAAAAGCACAAGACCTGTACCCTGACCGCCGCCGGTATCAAAAAGGCCGAAGCCTATTTTAAGGTAGAGAACCTTGCCGCCGCCGAGAACATGACCCTTGCCCACCACATCGATCAGGCCATCAAGGCCTACGGCGTGATGCAGCGGGACATCGACTATGTGGTCAAGGATGGCCAGGTCATCATCGTGGACGAGTTCACCGGACGTCTGATGATCGGCCGCCGGTACAACGAGGGTCTGCATCAGGCCATCGAGGCCAAGGAGGGCGTGAAGATCGCCGCCGAGAGCAAGACGCTGGCCACCATCACCTTCCAGAACTACTTCCGTATGTACAAAAAGCTGTCCGGTATGACCGGTACCGCCCGCACCGAGGCCACCGAGTTTACCGAGATCTACGGCCTGAACATCGTCAGCGTGCCCACCAACCGCCCGGTGCAGCGCAAGGACTACCCGGACGCCATCTACAAGACCGTGGAGGGCAAGTACCGCGCCGTCATCGAGCAGGTAATGGAGTGCCACAAAAACGGTCAGCCTGTGCTGGTGGGTACTGTCAGCGTGGAAAAGAGCGAAACGCTTGCCAAGATGCTGCAGCGCTACACCCGGGATTTCAACGTGCTGAACGCCAAGAACCACGAGCGCGAAGCCGAGATCGTGGCGCAGGCCGGTAAAAAGGGCGCCATCACCATCGCCACCAACATGGCAGGCCGTGGTACCGATATCATGCTGGGCGGCAACGCCGAGTTCATGGCGAAAGCCCAGATGCGCAAGGAGCACTTCTGCGAAAACCTGCTCAACCCCGAGACCCCGCAGGACGCCGACCCGGCAGCCGTGGAACTGCTGCTGACCGAAGCCAACGGTCACGGCGAGACCACCGATGCCAACATTCTGGCGGCACGCCAGCGTTTTGAGCAGCTGTACGCCCAGTACAAGCCCGCCATTGATGCCGAAGCCGACGAGGTGCGCGCCGCAGGCGGCCTGTTCATCATTGGCACCGAGCGCCACGAGAGCCGCCGTATCGACAACCAGCTGCGCGGCCGTGCCGGCCGTCAGGGTGACCCGGGCGCTTCCCGCTTCTACCTGAGCCTTGAGGACGATTTGATGCGCCTGTTCGGCGGCGACCGGGTGTCCGGCCTGATGAACACCCTGAAGATCGACGAGGATACCCCCATCGAGAACCGCATGATCACCAATACGCTGGAAAGCGCCCAGAAAAAGCTGGAAGGCCGCAACTTCGAGATCCGTAAAAACGTGCTGAAGTACGACGACGTGATGAACCAGCAGCGCGAGATCATCTACGGGCAGCGCCGCAAGGTGCTGGACGGCGAGGATATCAGCACCGAGATGCACAAGATGCTGCGGGAGAACATTGATTCCAGCTGTGCCCAGTTCCTTTCCGGCGATGTGAAGGACGAGTGGGATTTTGGTGCCCTGCGCCGCCACTATCAGGGCTGGCTGACCACCGATGCCGACTTCCACTACACTGTGGCAGACTTTGATAGCCTTTCCCAGCAGGGCATTGCCGATATGCTGTACGACCGCGGAATGCAGATCCTGCAGGCCAAGGAGGTGCGCTACGGTGCCCCCGTCATGCGCGAGCTGGAACGTATCTGCCTGCTCAAGTGCGTAGACCGCCAGTGGATGGACCACATCGACAACATGGACCAGCTGCGGCAGGGCATCGCGCTGCGCGGCTACGGCCAGAAGGACCCGGTGGTGGAATACCGCATCGAGGGCTTTGATATGTTTGACCAGATGGTGGATTCCATCCGGGAGTCCAGCGTCAAGATGCTGCTGACAATCGAGCTGCGCACCGCCGGTTCCGCCCCCAAGCGGGAGCAGGTGGCAAAGCCCACCGGCGAAGGCTTTGTGCCCGGCAACGGTGCACCCGGCGTCAAGGGCAGCCCCAAGGGCCAGCCGGTGCGTGTGGTCAAGATCGGCCGCAACGACCCCTGCCCCTGCGGCAGCGGCCTGAAGTTCAAAAAGTGCACCTGCGCCCAGTACCACCCGACTGGCAATAACGGCGGGGAAGAATAACCGTAAGGCAAAGCCCTCCCTGCCGTGGCCGAGAGGGCTTTCCGTATAAATTCAGAGGGAGTTGATTTTACAATGATCGCACCGGAAAAACTGTTGGAAGCTGCCAAGGCACTGGAACCCCAGCTGCAGGAGTGGCGGCGCACACTGCACCGTCACCCGGAGGTGGGCTTTGACCTGCCCCAGACCAAGGCACTGGTCAAAAAAGCTTTGACCGAGATGGGCTACACCCCGCAGGACTGCGGCAAGTGCGGCGTGGTGGCGCTTGCAGGCGGCAAGCGCCCCGGCAAGGTGATCCTGCTGCGAGGCGACATGGACGCGCTGCCCCTGCAGGAGGAATCCGGCGAGGAGTTTTCCTCTGAGCTGCCCGGCAAGATGCACGGCTGCGGCCACGATATGCACACCGCCATGGTGCTGGGTGCAGCCAAGCTGCTCAAGGAGCACGAGGACGAGATCGAGGGCACGGTAAAGCTGGAGTTCCAGCCCGCAGAGGAGATTTTTCAGGGCTCGCTGGATATGATCAACAGCGGTCTGCTGGAGAACCCCAAGGTAGACGCAGCGGTCATGTTCCATGTGCTGGCCGGGATGCCCCTGCCCGCCGGTATGGTGCTGGTGCCGGGCGGCGGCATTACCATGGCCAGCTGCGAGCAGTACCACATCGTTGTGCACGGCAAGGGCGGCCACGGCTCCATGCCCAACGCCTGCATCGATCCCATCACCGCAGCGGCGCACATCCACATTGCCCTGCAGGAGATCAACAGCCGCGAGCTGGACCCCGCAGGCTTCGGCGTGTTCACCACCGGCCGGTTCGAGGCAGGCAAGGCCTCCAACGTCATCCCGGATTCTGCCGATATGTGGGGCACCATCCGCACTGTGGACCCGGAGCAGAAGGTCAGTGCCCTCATCCACCAGCGCATGACCGAAATTGCACAGAGCGTAGCCACCGCCTACCGCTGCACCGCCGAGGTAGAGTTCAGCGATTACTGCCCCTGCATGGTGGTGGACGCTCCGCTGGCAGCAAACGCCCTGACCTATATGACCGACCTGCTGGGCAAGGAAGCGATGGATATGACCCCGCTCACCGGCGGCAAGCCCGGCGGCGGCAGCGAGGACTTCGCCTTTGTCAGCCACGAGGTGCCCACCGTGAGCATGTTCTTAGCTGCTGGCAACGCCAAGGAGGGCTACACCTACGGCCAGCATCACCCCAAGGTGCGCTTTGACGACAGCATCCTGTACCGCGGCACGGCAGCCTACACCTATATGGCGCTGCGCTGGCTGGCAGAGCACCAGTAAAAAGTTGCCCCACAGAACGCCGGGCAGGAGGAAAAGCATGAAGCAGGAGCTGATGGATGCCATTCTGGAAACGCCGGTCATTGCGGCAGTCAAGGACGATGCAGGGCTTCGCAACGCGCTGACCAACGAGAATATCCGGGTGGTATTTGTATTATATGGAGATATCTGTAATATTTCCTCCATTGTGCGCCGCATCCACGAAGCCGGACGCTTTGCCGTGGTGCATGTAGACCTGATTGCCGGGCTGGCGGGCAAAGAGGTGGCGGTGGACTTTATCCGCAATACCACCGAGGCGGACGGCATCATCTCCACCCGGCAGTCCTTCATCCGCCGCGCCAAAGAGCTGGGACTGGCCGCCATCCTGCGGGTATTCCTGCTGGATTCCATCGCGCTGGAAAGTCTGGACAAGATCCCCGCAAACCTACCGGACTGTCTGGATCTGCTGCCCGGCGCTATGCCCAAGATCCTGCGCCGCGTCTGCGCCAAAGCCAAGGTGCCGGTGCTGACCGGCGGGCTGATCGCGGACAAGGAGGATGTGCTGGCTGCGCTGGAAGCCGGTGCTACCGCCATTTCCACCACCAATCAGGCCGTGTGGGATATGTGACCTGCATTCTGCGCAAAAGCGGCAGGCACTTTTTGTAAGGGTTTCACAAAAAGTGCAAAACATCTTGCTTTTTTCGCAGGGACAGGGTATCATAAGAATCAACAAGTGCTGTTTGTTTCAAGAGATATGAGCGAAACGGACAAGGGCAGTTGCCTTTGTTTGTTTCGCTCTTTTTTTGTACCATCAACAGCTGCCCGGCTCCCGACGGGCCAAGGCAGAACGGACAGGAGGAAAAGAACAATGTATGATATAGCAATCATCGGCTGTGGTGTCATCGGTGCCGCCGCAGCCTACGCACTGTCGCGCTACGACAACAAGGTGGTCATCCTTGAGGCCGAGAACGATGTGGCAGACTGCACCACCAAGGCCAACAGCGCTATTCTCCACGCAGGCTACGACCCCGCCCCCGGCACCCGCATGGCACGGCTGAATGTGCGCGGCGTGGCGCTGGCCAAGGAGATCTGCGCAAAGCTGGATGTCTCCTATAAGCAGTGCGGCTCTCTGGTGCTGGCACTGGACGAAAAGGAGCTGCCCCACCTGCAGCATCTGTTTGAGAACGGCACCGCAAACGGCGTGCCCGACATGAAGATCCTTTCCAAGGAAGAGACCCTCGCCATGGAGCCAAACCTTTCCGAGAAGGTCTGCGGCGCACTGTGGGCACCCAGCGCCGCCATCGTAAACCCGTGGGAGTACGCACTGGCCATGACCGAGGTGGCGGTACGCAACGGCGTGGAGCTGCGCCGCAACTGCAAGGTGACCGATGCCGAAGCCATTGAGGGCGGCTACCGCCTGACCGTGCCCGGCGGCACGGTAGAGACCCGCTGCGTCATCAACGCTGCCGGTATCTGGGCAGACAAGGTGCACTCCATGGTGGAGCCCGCTAACTTCCACATCATTCCCACCCGCGGCGAGTACTATCTGCTGGACAAGAGCGAGGGCACCCGTGTGAGCCACGTCATCTTCCAGTGCCCCAACGAGCTGGGCAAGGGCGTGCTGGTAGCACCCACTGTGCACGGCAACCTGATCGTCGGCCCCAACGCAGAGCCGGTGGAGGGCAACGACACCTCCTGCACCAGCAGCGGTCTGGAATTTGTCAAGGCCACTGCCCAGCGCAGCGTGCCCAGCATCAACTTTGGCGAGTCCATCCGCAGCTTTGCGGGCGTGCGCGCCAATCTGGACGTGGACGACTTTATCATTGGTGAAGAGCCGGAAGCACCCGGCTGGATCGACTTGGCCGGCATGAAGAGCCCCGGCCTGTCCGCCGCCCCGGCAGTGGCTGAGGAGGCCGTTGCCATCCTGAAAGAGCGCGGTGTGCTGGGCGCAGAAAAGGCCGATTACAAGGACGGCCGCCGCCACATCCGCTTCAAGGAGCTTTCCGCAGAGGAAAAGGCCGCGCTGGTCAAGGAGCAGCCCGCCTACGGCCGCGTGATCTGCCGCTGCGAGACCATCACCGAGGGCGAGATTTTGGCAGCTCTCCACAGCGAAGTGCCCGCCAACACCATCGACGGCGTGAAGCGCCGCGCCGGTGCAGGCATGGGCCGCTGCCAGGGCGGCTTCTGCGGCCCGCGCGTGCTGGAGCTTATCAGCCGTGAACTGGGCATAGACCCCTTGGACATCCTGCAGGACAAGAACGGATCGAACGTTCTGGTCAGCGAAACAAAGGTAGGAGGAAAGAGCAATGGTTGATCTGGTCATTATCGGCGGCGGTCCTGCGGGCCTTGCTGCTGCCTGCAAGGCATGGGAAAGCGGTCTGCGCGACATCCTCATTCTGGAGCGCGATAAAGAGCTGGGCGGCATTCTGAACCAGTGCATCCACAATGGCTTTGGTCTGCACCGCTTTGGCGAGCAGCTCACCGGCCCGGAGTACGCCGGACGCTTTATTGCGATGCTCAAGAACACCGGCGTAAAGGTGCAGCTGGACACCATGGTGCTGGAAGTGACCCCGGATAAAAAGGTGCACTGTGTTTCCAAGGAGTACGGCTACCAGATCATCGAAGCCAAGAGCATCGTTCTGGGCATGGGCTGCCGCGAGCGCACCCGCGGTGCCATCGGCACCCCGGGCACCCGCCCTGCCGGTGTGTACACCGCCGGTGCCGCACAGCGCTATGTGAACATGGAAGGCTATCTTGTGGGTAAGCGGGTGCTGATCCTCGGCAGCGGCGACATCGGCCTGATCATGGCACGCCGCATGACCCTTGAGGGCGCAAAGGTGCTGGCCTGCGTAGAGGTGATGCCCTACTCCGGCGGCCTGACCCGCAACATTGTACAGTGCCTGAACGACTTTGACATCCCCCTGTACCTCTCCCACACCATCGTGGATATTCAGGGCAAGGACCGTGTAGAAAAGGCCATCGTGGCTGAGATCGGCCCCGACCGCAAGCCCATCCCCGGCACTGAGATGGAGTTCGATGTGGACACCATTCTGCTGAGCGTGGGCCTGATCCCCGAAAACGAGCTGACCAAGCAGGCCGGAATCGAGATGGACCCCCGCACCAAGGGCGCTATCGTGTACGAGAACATGGAGACCAGCATCCCCGGCGTGTTTGCCTGCGGCAATGTAGTGCAGGTGCACGATCTGGTGGACTTTGTTTCCGGCGAGAGCGAGCTGGCCGGTGTGGCTGCTGCCAACTACGTCCAGAACGGCCCTGTGGCCGAGGGGCGTGTGCTGACCGTGAAGCCCGGCGCAGACCTTGGCTACACCCTGCCGCAGCGCATCCGTCTGGAAGGCGTGGAAAAGAGCACCAACGTGTCCTTCCGCGTCCGCCGCATCTGCGGCAAGAGCACCATCCTTGTCAAGAGCGGTGACACGGTGATCGCACGTTTCAAGCGCGACCGCCTTGCCCCCGGCGAGATGGAGCACATTGCCCTGCCCAGAGTGCTGCTGGACAGAGCCCCCGTGGACGAAGTGACCATTGAGATCGAGGAGGCATGAGCGATATGAAAGAAGTAATTTGCACCTGCTGCCCTCAGGGCTGCCATCTACAGGTGGATGAGGCCAACGACTACAAGGTGACCGGCAACGGCTGCCCCAACGGCATCGCCTACGGCAAGGAAGAGCTGACCCACCCCACCCGCATCATCACCAGCACCGTGCGCGCCGAGGGCTGTCTGCACTCCCGCTGTCCGGTCAAGACCTCCAAGCCCGTACCCAAGGGACAGATGGCCGAGGTGGTCTCCGCGCTGGACAGCGTGGTGCTGCACGCCCCCATCCATGTGGGTGATGTTGTACTGACCGACGTCTGCGGCACCGGCGCAGACATTGTGACCTGCCGCGATATGGCATAAACACTCCCCTTTTTACACAAATAAGCAAAGCAGCCGCTGCATCTTACCGTGCAGCGGCTGCTTTGCTTGTGGGGAAATCCCCTATTTTCAAATGATTCTTTCCGCTGAATATGGCCGGAACGCAGTGCAGGCCATTCGTTTTCTCAACCTCTCAGCGGCATGATGCTTTCCGGTGCGGCACACAGGTACTGCGGCGCAGCGGGTGCTGCCGAGGAAAGGCTTTTTTTGCTTACCTTCCACCACAGCTGTGCCGTGCCCTCCGGCGGGGTGCAGATGAGGTTCCAGTCAAAGGGGTTCTCACTGGTGGAAACGGCTTTTACCGGGATGGCGTTGGGCACATCGGCGGTGCAGGGCGTAAAGTCGTGGGCGCGGATGCCCACAGCGGTACAGCCTGCCGGGACGGGCAGCGCCAGCCGCAGGGTGGTGTCCCAGCCGTCCAGCCGGACGGTGTGGCTGTCCAGCGGGGTGCAGGGCAGAATGTTCTTGCAGCCGGTCAGCCGCGCGGCAGCGATGCTCTGCGGGTCGGCAAACACCTCTTTTGTGCTGCCGGTGCGCAGCACCTGCCCCTCGTTCAGCACGATCATTTCTTTGCACAGACGGTAGGCCTCGTCCCGGTTGTGGGTCACCAGCAGGGCGGTGCCCGCAAAGTTTGCCAGCAGACTGCCTACCTCGCCTTCTACCTCTTCCCGCAGATAGCTGTCCAGCGCGCTGAACGGCTCGTCCAGCATCAGGATGCGGGGCTTGCCCACCAGAATGCGTGCCAGCGCGGCGCGCTGCTGCTGTCCGCCGGAAAGCTGGGCAGGGTAGCGTTTTGCCAGCTCTTCCAGCCGCATGGCGCGCAGCATTTCGGCGCAGGCAGCGCGGCGGGCAGCGGGGTCTTTTTCTGCCTTCAGACCGCAAAGGACATTCTGCTCCACAGTCATGTTGGGGAACAGGGCGTAGTTCTGGAACAGCAGCCCTACGCCCCGCTGCTGCGGCGGCAGGTCGATGTGCTGCGCACTGTCGAACAGCACCCGCCCGTCCAGCACGATGCGTCCGCGGTCCGGCTTTACAATGCCCGCGATGCACCGCAAAGTCATGCTTTTGCCGCAGCCGGAAGCGCCCAGCAGGGCGGTGGAGGTGTTGCCGACGGTAAAGGCGGCGCGGAGGGTGAAACCGTCCAGCTTTTTTTCAATATTGACCTCAAGGCTCATTTCCGGCCACCCGCTTTCTGTTTTTTCTCCAGCAGGTTCACCGCCAGCAGTACCACCGCCGAGATGGCGATATCCACCAGCACCCACCGCATGGCGCCCAGCTCATCGTTGGTGCGCCACAGCTGGTAAACCGTGGTGGCAATGGTGGCGGTCTTGCCGGGGGTGTAGCCCGCGATCATGCTGGTAGCGCCGTATTCGCCCAGTGCCCGGGCAAAAGCCAGCACTGTGCCCGCCAGAATGCCCTGACGGCAGGCGGGCATCCGCACCCGCCAGAAGATCCATGTATTGGATTGTCCCAGCGTCTGCGCCGACCACGCCAGCGTTTCGTCAAAGCTTTCAAACGCGCCGCGCGCGGTGCGGTACATCAGCGGAAAAGCCACCACGATGGAGGCAAAGATGGCGCTGTACCAGTTCATGACCAGCTTTACCCCGAACTGCTGCATGAAAAAGATGCCCAGCGGCCGCTTTGCGCCGAAGAGCAGCAGCAGAAAGTAGCCCACCACCGTGGGCGGCAGCACCATAGGCAGGGTGAGCAGCACATCCAGCACACCCTTGACCATCCGGGGCAGACGAGCAATATAATAGGCCGCAAAAATGCCAAGAAAGAACACCGCCGCGCAGCTGATCAAAGCAATGCGCAGGCTGTTCCACAACGGATACCAGTCCATGCCTGCTCCTTTATACGGCGCTGAAGCCCACGCCCTCGAACACGGTCATGGCCTTGTCGGTCTGTAAGTAAGCCAAAAACTCCTTGGCGGCCTCAGCGTTGGGGGCGGCTTTCAGCACAGCGGCGGGATAGATGACCTGACCGCACATCTCCTTGGTGGCCTCGTCCACGGGGGGCAGACCGGCGCTGTACGCATCAGTGCAGTAAACGACACCGGCATCCACGCTGCCCTCGGTGACCTGTGTGGTCACCTCCTTGACGTTGGAGCCGTAGGTGATCACGCCCGCAGCAGCCAGTGCAGCTTCGTCCAGCTGGTAGTAGGCAAGGATCTTCTGGGTGTACTGGCCTACGGGCACATCGCTGTTGCCCATGCAGAACAGGATATCCTGTGCCTTCAGGTGCTCGGCCAGTGCGTCAAAGCTGTCAATGCCCTTGTCGCTGCCCTCCGGCACGCAGAGCACTACCTTGTTCTCCAGCAGGTTCACACGGCTGTCTGCATCCACAAAGTCAAGACCGTCCTTGTTCACATCGGCAGAAGCGGTGATGTCCAGCTGGTTCATCTGCTTCTGACCGGCAGAGATGAACAGATCGCAATCCGCGCCCTCCTGGATCTGGGTCTTGAGGGTGCCGGAAGAGTCGAAGTTGAAGCGGAAGGTCACCTCCGGGTGCTCTGCCGTGTAGCTTTCGCCGATGGCGTTCAGCGTCTCGGTGAGGGAGGCGGCGGCAAACACGATCAGCTCCACGCTCTGCACTGCCTCAGAGGAAGCGGCGGCAGAAGAAGCCACAGAGGACGCCACACTGGATGCAGCGCCGCCGCAGGCGGTGAGGGCAGCAGCCGCACCGGCCATACCGGCAGCGGCCAGAAAGCTCCGGCGGGAAATGCGATAGTTGTTCATATCTGTTTCTCCTTACTTCAAGTAAACTATATTCTATTTCTACGCCCCGTAAAGGAAAACAGGGCGGGAAACCTTACTTGCGGGCACACTCGCCGTCCAGACCCGCGGCGATGCGTACCCCGTGCTCCAAGCTGGGTAGGATGTACTCCAAATTCTCCTGCACCGCCTTGGGGCTGCCCGGCAGATTGACGATCAGGGTCTTGCCGCGCAGCACGCTGACGCCGCGGCTCAGCATCCCGCGCGGGGTGATGCTCAGGCTGTGATAGCGCATGGCCTCGGCAATGCCGGGGGCGTTGCGGTCGGCAACGGCGCAGGTAGCTTCCGGGGTGATGTCACGGGGGGAGAAGCCGGTGCCGCCGGTGGTGAGCACAAGGTTCACCTGACGGCCGTCTGCCATGCGGATGAGCTGCGCTTTCAGCGCCTTGGCTTCGTCCGGCAGGATCATGGTCTCCTCCACCACATAGCCTGCGGCGGTGAGCATCTCTACAATCAGCGGGCCGCTTTTATCCTCCCGCTCGCCGCGGCTGCCCTTATCGGAAAGGGTGATGACGGCAGCGCGCAGGGGCGGGTTTTCCAGTGCGGACAGCAGGGTCACCTCGTCCCCCACATGGATCTCGCCGCCGGTGAGCACCCGGGCGAACACGCCCTCGTGGGGCATGATGCACTCGCCGGTCTGCTGCTTGATGACGCAGTCATTGTGGCACTCCTTGCCGATCTGGGTCATTTCCAGCACCACGTCCCCGATGGCGAACCGGCTGGTCACCGGCAGATTGCGGAAATCGAAGCCGTCAATGACCAGATTTTCGCCAAAAGCGCCGTAATCCACCCAGAGCTTTTTACGGAAGGCCTCGATCTTTTCGGCGCTGAGCATACTGACCTGACGGTGCCAGTTGCCGCCGTGGGCGTCCTCCACGATACCCCATTCCGGGGTCAGGACGGCGCTGGGCACCTCAGTTTTTACGGTGCCCCGCTTGGGGCTGGTACAGATTGCCAGAAGCTTACCCATAGTTATTTATCCTCCAATGCGATACATCCCGCGGGTAGCGGGCATGGAACTGTCGTTAAAATGGTGTTCCCGGGGCTTTGCCCAGATGGTCTCCCGGATAGCGGCCAGCAGCTGCGCATCGTCCGCGCCGCTGCGCAGCAGTGCGCGCAGGTCGCATCCGGTCTCGCTGGCAAGGCAGGGGCGCAAAAAACCTTGACTTGTCAGCCGCACACGATTACAGGAAGCGCAGAATTTGCCGTGCACCGCTGCAATAAAGCCGATGCTGCCCTGCCAGCCCGGCACGGTGTAGTACACCGCTGGGCCGTCACCCAAGGCGTGCTCCTGCGCGGGGGAAAGGGGCGCAAGCTCCGGCCAGCGCCGGGCAAACCGCGCCCGCAGCTCCGGGCCGGAGATGCAGGGCATGGCAGCGCCGTAGCCGATGGGCATCATCTCAATGAACCGCACCTGCATGGCGTTGTCCTTTGCCAGCGCGGCGAGCCCTTCCAGCTCACCCTCGTTGACGCCCGCCTGCGGCACGCAGTTCAGCTTGACCGGCAGACCGCTTTCCAGCGCCGCCTGCAAGCCCGCCTGCACAGCGGCAAAATCGTCCCGGGCGGTGATCTGCCGGAACACCTCCGGGCGCAGGGTGTCCAGACTGATGTTCACGCTGTCCAGCCCGGCGTCCAGCAATGCGGGCAGCTGCTCTGCCAGCAGCACCGCGTTGGTGGTCAGGGTGACCCGGCGGATGCCGGGGGTCGCTTTGAGCCCTGCCACCAGCTGCGCCACATTCTTGCGCACCAGCGGCTCGCCGCCGGTCACCCGCACGGTGTCGATGCCGCACTGGGCAAACAGCGCAGCCAAGCGCAGAAACTCTTCGTAGGTCAGCACGGCTTCCCGCTCCAGCTTTTCCACGCCGTCCGGCATACAGTAGCGGCAGCGCAGATTACACAGGTCGGTCACCGACAGGCGCAGGTAATGGATATCGCGCTGGTAACGATCAAACATAGCCGCCCTCCGCCCGGATGTAGTGGCCGCTCTTGCCGCCGGTCTTTTCCACCAGATGGATCTCGCCCAGCTCCATGCCCTTATCCACGGCCTTGCACATATCGTAGATGGTCAGCAGCGCGGTGGAAACGCCGGTCAGCGCCTCCATCTCCACGCCGGTCACGCCGCTGGTCTTGACGGTGCACAGGGCTTCCACGGCCTGCCGCTCGGGCAGCAGACGGAACTCGATACCCGCCTTGGTCAGGGGCAGCGGATGGCACAGAGGGATCAGCTCACTGGTGCGCTTGGTGGCCATAATGCCCGCAATGCGCGCCACGCCCAGCACATCGCCCTTTTTCACCGTGCCGCTCTGCACGGCGGCAAAGGCTTCGGCGTTCATGGTAATAATGCCGTGTGCAGTAGCTTCCCGGGCGGTGACGGGCTTTGCGCTCACATCCACCATCACGGCGTTCCCGGCGGCATCAAAATGTGTCAGATTATTATCATTCATATTTTTTCACCTTAGTAAGCTGAGAGGGTTTCAGCAGTGCCCAAAGCCGCAGTTCGGCCAGTGGCACACTTCGCAGTTCAGGCACAGGCCACCCTCGCCCAAGCGGGCGATATCCTCGGCGCTGATGGGGTCATCGGCCAGCAGACGGGGCAGCAGCAGGTCAAAGATGGTGCGCTTGGCGTACATCACGCAGCCGGGCAGGCCGCACACCGGCACACCGTCCAGATAACTGACAAGGAACATTGCCCCCGGCAGCACCGGTGCGCCGTAGGTGATGATATCGGCCCCGGTGTTTTTGATCGCCAGCGGGGTGCGGTCGTCGGGGTCCACGCTCATACCGCCGGTGGTAAAGATCAGCTCGCACCCTGCGGCCTTGGCTTCCAGAATGGCAGCGGTGATGCCGGCAGGGTCGTCATCGCAGACCTTGTGGAAGGTCATTTCACAGCCGTAGACCGTCAGTTTGCTTTGCAGGATGGGGGTAAATTTATCCTCAATGCGTCCCTTGAACACCTCGCTGCCGGTGGTGATGATGCCCACCTTTTTGGCCTGCATGGGCAGCACGTTTAAAATCGGCTCTGCCCCGGCGGCAGCCTGCATGGCATCCATCTTCTCCTGCTCAATGACCAGCGGGATGATGCGGGTACCGGCCAGCTTCTGTCCCTTTTTCACGGGCAGGTCGCCGTGGATGGTGGCGATCATCATCTGCGGGGTGCAGTTCACAGCCATCAGCGCCTTGCGGTTGATCTTCAACAGGCCGTCGCAGTCTGCGATCAGCTCGATCTTGCCCTCTTTCGGCGCAGTGCCGTGGATATTTTTGCCCGCAGCGGCCTTGTACAGCAGGGTAGCTGCCTCGTCCTCGTGGAGGATGCCGGGGTGCTTTTCCCAGACGTAGAGGTTCTCCTTGCCGATGGAAAGCAGCACAGGGATGTCCTCGGGCTGGATGACGTGCCCCTTGCGGAAGCGGGCATCCTTGTACTCGCCCGGGATGATCTGGGTGATATCATGGCAGAGCACCTGCCCTGCAGCGTCAACAGTACGGATCAGTTTCATGATGGCATTCTCCTTACAGCGCAGGCATCTGGGCTTCGATCCAGTCTGCCAGTGCCGGAATATTGTTCAGGTCAAAATCTGCGCCGGGGATATCCCCCACCACCGCCAGCGGCTGGAAGGAGACGGGCGCATCCGAAATGGCGCTGCGCACCACCTCGATCTTCGGCCAGCCGCTGGATTTGAACCCTTCCAGCAGCACAAGGTCGTAGCCGTGACGCTCGAACAGGGCAAGCAGGTCCTGCTCGGTCAGGCGGAATTCCTCGGTCAGCAGATAGCGCGTGCCGGAGTAGACCGCCACGCCCTCGGCACCGGCTTCTCGCAGACGGTAGCTGTCGGTGCCGGGCACGTCCGGGGTAAAATCGTGGCCGTCGTGCTTGATGACGCCCACCTTCAGCCCACGGCTGCGCAGCACGGGCAGCAGCTTTTCCAGCAGGGTGGTCTTACCGCTGTTGTGCACCCCGCTGACCGCCAGCACCGCCGGGCGCTTGAGCGCCTGTGTCTCGGCCAGCGCCTGTTTTTGTTCACTGTACAAAGCAAAGCACCTCCACTTCCATGCCGGGTTCCACCGGCCCGCTGCCGGCGGGGATCTCCACCAGACAGTTACAGCCCATCATGGCAGACAGCGCACCGGAGGAATGCGCCTCGGTGTTGCCTGCGCCGGGCAGTGTCACCTTGCCGCCGCAGGCAGTCGCCCGCAGGTAGCGGTTGCCCTTGCTGGGTTTGGAAAAGCCATTGGTCAGGGTGCAGACGGTGCGGGCGGGGATGCAGCTCTCCTCCCGGCGTCCGGCGGCGCGCAGCAGCGCGGGGATGGCGTACTGCTCCAGCGTGGCAGCGGCGGCAAAGGGGTTGCCGGACAGGCAGAACACCAGCTTACCGTTAAGTGTAGCCGCCAGCATGGGGCTGCCGGGCTTCTGGGCTACGCCCTCCACCAGCAGCTGTGCGCCCAGCTTTTCCAGCACAAGGGGCAGATAATCCTTCTGCCCTACGGAGACGCCACCGCTGGTGATGACGGCATCGCAGCAAGTCAGCAGTTCCTGCATTTTACCGGTGATGACCTCCGGGTCATCGGAGCACTGCTGCCGCTCCACGGCAAAGCCCAGCTGACGCAGCCGGGCGGCATTCTGGGTGCCGTTGGCATCGTAAATTTTACCGGGTGCCCACGGTGCGCCGGGTTCCAGCAGCTCGCTGCCGGTGGAAAGGATGCCCACGGTCAGCGGGCGGCAGACCGCGACCTCGGCGTAGCCCTGCCCGGCCAGCACGCCCAGATGGGCGGGGGTGAGCACCGTCCCGGCGGGCGCGATGACCGCGCCTGCGGCCACGTCCTCGCCGCGGAACACCACGTTTTGCAGCGGTTTTACGGCGGCATACAGCTGCACGGTCACTTCTCCGCTGTCGGTCAGCTCCTGCATCAGGACGCAGTCCGCGCCCTCCGGCAGGGGCGCGCCGGTCATGATGCGGGCGGCGCACCCTGCGGGCAGCGCCGCAGCCGGGGCATCGCCCGCGTAAAGCTTCATCACCACCGGCAGAGTGACCGGGGTCTCCCGGCTTGCTCCGGCGGTATCCGCGCTGTGCAGGGCGTAGCCGTCCAGCGGGCTGCGGTCAAAGGGGGGCTGGTCCATCCGGGCGCAGAGGTCGGCGGCAGCAATGCGCCCGCAGGCGGCTTCCAGCGGGATGGTCTCCGGGGACGGAGAAGGCAGAAGTGCTGCCGCGTCCAGCACGCTGCGCAGCGCCTTGACGGGGGAGCAGAAAGGCTGGTTCATGATAACTTCCTCCATAGACCCGCCGCTCTCCCCTTCTGCTATGGCTCAGATGGGGCACCGGCGGGGGTATTCTTTTTTCAAAAAGGCAGGTGAAAAAGAAGCGGAGACGTCTTGACCGGAAAATCAAAACGCCTCCGCAGAATATCCCCACAAAACCGGCAGCGGCAGCTTGCAGTCTGCTGCGCCGGTGGCAGCCTTTGGCTATGCGCCGCCCTTGCAGCGGCAGCACACAGCCAAAAAGCACCTGTGTGGAGGGGAGGAGTTCTTTTTTTCAAATTGCAGCGTTTCTTCTGCGGGAAGGCGGTGGGGTTTCCCCCGCCACCCTTGAATGCCAGCTTATGCAGCCCTTAGCATTGCGGCGCGGTGTCCTGCTCTTTGTGGGAGTTTAGACACCTTTGCTCAAAGAAGCTCTTATACCCTGATTCAATTGTAGTTTATGGTTTAATCGCAGAAATCGTCCACGTCGCTGATAGCCTTGGCATAGCGGCGGGTGAGGTGCTTGGTGGAAAAGAGAAACCGCTCATTCTGGTTGTTGGTCAGCTCCTCGATATCGGCATACTCCGGGTTCTCCTGCATGGACTTCCATGTCTGCTCGATGACCTCCGGCGCAAGACCGTAGGGGGAGCGCTGGAAGTACTTGAGCGGGGTGGCGCTGGGGTAGATGCGGGCGTTGAACCGCACCATCTCGGCGAACATCACACACAGATCCTTGTCCTCGATGAGCTGCGCGATCATGGCGTAGTTATCGCTCATATTGGCGTTGGAATAGTAGTAGGTGTCCTTTGCACCCGCGCGGGTGACGATATCGGTGCACTGGGGGTCTGCGGGCATCTGTGCCAGCAGCTCATCGGCGTTTTCCACTTCCTCCAGCAGCAAAGCGTGGGGGGTAATCAGCGCAGCCGCAGAGCGGGCGCGGATGTAACCGGCCAGTTCCTGTGCGGGGGTCAGCTCCGGCAGCTCCGGGGCGGTCTTGGTGGGCTGATCCGCAAAGGGATCGTTTTCCGCTTCCGGCTCACCGGCCAGAAAATCCAGCAGTTCCGGCTTTGCAGCATCGGGCTGCGCAGATTCGGCGGCTTCGGGTGCGGCTTCGGCGGCCTGCTTTGCGGCAAGCTCTGCGGTCTCCCGCTCCACTGCGGCGATCACGTCCTCGCCGGTCTTGGCGGCGCTGCCGTCAAAGGTGCTGCCGGTCTCCTTCAGGCGGCGGGCAGTCTCGCTTGCGGCGTCGATGTCAAACACCTCTGCCTTGGGCTTTTTCTTGGCGGCCAGCTCTGCCTTTTGCAGTTCCAGAACGGCCTGTTCCGGGTCTACGCTGCCATCCACCGTGGTGGTGTAGCCGGGTTTACGTCTGCCAAACAACATGACGGTCTTTCCTCTTTCTATGGGATTTATTCAGCTGCTGCGGTGTTCTGGGCGTAGATGCCGCGCTTCTCCAGATCATCGGCCATGTCAGCCAGATCATACTTCTCCAGCGTCTCGCGGGTGGGCACACCGGTGGTGCGGTCCCAGCCAAAGACGTCGTAGAACAGATCCTTAGCCTTCTCCATGTCGGCACGATCCAGCTTGGTGGTGCCTTCCTCAAATGCCTTGAAGTCGGGGTCCTTATCGAACACCCAATCGCAGATGGCATCGTGCTCCTGACGCAGGTTTGCGCTGCCGCAGTTCTGCTGGAAGCTGATGGCGGTCATCGCGCGCAGCATCTGGGTGATGCGGGCGCCGTCCTCCTGCAGATCGGCCTGGGTATAGGTCTCGCCGGTAACAGCAGTCATAAAGTCTGCCTGCAGATCCAGATCGCCGTGGTAGTCGCGCTCCTTGGAGGGAGACTGGGTCATGGGCCACATCCAGTTGCACAGGGTAGCGGAGTCGTGGAAGTTCTTATCGTTGACGCAGTAGGCAGCCAGCTTTGCCTTGTTCTCGTTGATGGGAGTGTAGGCCTTGGCCTTATCGTAGCAGCCCTCGCCGAAGAAGTCCTCCATGACCTTCTTGGTCACTTCATACGGAGCACCGGAACCGGTCTCGCAGACGATCTCGTGGATCATGCAGTCACGGTTGTAGACGAGGTTGTACAGCATACCAACCTGCCATGCCTCAGCAGGGCCGTGGTGGTTGGGGAAGCCGTTGTAGATCAGGTTGGAGTTGGTAGCGCCGTCGTTGCGGTCCAGCCAGCTCTTGGGCAGGCCGAACTTTTCCATCATGGCCAGCGTGCCCTTGGCGATGACGGACAGATCGCCCTCGCCGTAAGCCATGCGGCGGATCAGCTCGACCTCCCAGCGGGGATCGCCGGCCTTCTCCCACTCCCAAGGCAGAGAGTCGTACTCAGCCTCGCTGATGTACTTGGTGGCCTCCTCGCGCGGCATCCGCAGGATCCACTGCAGGTCGCGGTTCAGGTTGCCGTAGTTGTCCCACAGACCCATGTCGTCCACAGCATGGGACCATGCCAGATTGATGACCATGGTGCCATCGCCCTCGTACTTGAAGTCGTGCACGCCGTCCGGGTAGACGCGGGTGCCGTACAGCACGGGCATACAGGTGTTGGAGTTGTGGGTGGGCAGGTCGTAATCTGCCAGCGGATCCACATCATACTCGGTGTAGCAGCGGATGGGGCAGGAGGAGCAGCCGCCGTTCTTCACGGTGTACTCGGCAGCGGGAGCGCCGAAATCGAAGTAGCCCTTGAAGCAGCGCAGAGCCACCTTGTTGATATCGTTGTAGGGCTGCTCGCCGGTATCCACGGGGCCGCCGGGAGCCTTTTTCCACATACGGCCGGGAGCGCCGGACCAGCGGTTCTTGCCGGAGGTAGCGCTGTACTCTGCCCAGCTCTGGGGCTGTGCGGGCACGTTGTGGTTGTTGTTGCCGCCGATCAGGTTGCCCATCATGTAGTTGGAGAGCTCCAGCACCTTCTTGGGGTCAGCGACCTTGACGCTGCCGGTGCCGCGGATGGCCAGACCCTTCAGCTTCTTGTTGCCCATGGCAGCGCCCAGACCGGCGCCGCCGGAGTTGCCGAAGCTGGTGTTCAGGGTGGAGTAGTCCACCAGATTCTCACCGGCGGGGCCGATGGAAGCGGTCTCGAACTCGCGGCCGTTCTGCTCTACCATCCACTTGTTGGCAGCAAAGGTGCCCTTGCCCCAGATCTCGGTTGCATCCTCCAGAGAGACCTCGCCGTCCTCGATGCGCAGGTAGACGGGCTTCTCGGAGATGCCGCTGACAACGATGCCGTCGTAACCGGCATACTTCAGCATGGAGCCGATGTGGCCGCCCATGTGTGCGTCGATGATGGAGTGACCCTTGGACCAGGTGGAGCGGAAGGTCACGTTCATACGGCCGGAGCAGGGCACGCCTGCGCCGGTCAGGGGGCCGACACCGAAGATGACCAGCGCCTTCTCGTCATAGGGGTCCAGCTCCATGGGAGCTTCCTCATACATAATGCGGTAGGCCATGCCCATACCGCCGATATACTTATGGTACTTTTCGTCATCCTGCGTGGTGATCTCGCCGGTGGTCAGGTTGACGCGCAGGATCTTGCCTGCCCAGCCATAACTTTCAGCCATTGTAGTTCCTCCTTACAGATCCAAGTATGCAGCCTGTGCTGCGCTGGTAACGGCATCCCAATCCACGATGGACAGAGCGCCGGACGGGCAGCCTGCCACGCAGGCACCGCAGGCGATGCACTTGGAGGACTTGCCGGTCTCGGGGTTGACGGTGGGCATGTGCCACGGGCAGGCATCATGGCAGGCACCGCAGCCGATGCACTTGTCGGTATCCACTACGCGGATGCCGCGGTCGTCGGTGGTGATAGCCTTCTGCGGGCAGGCATTGCCGCAGGCGGGGTCCTCGCACTGGCGGCAGGTATCCGGGAAGTAGACAAAGCAGTTATCGGTGCCGGACAGCAGGCCGTTGCCTGCGCCGTCCAGATTCAGGCGGCGCTGGATCTTGACGCGGCTGATGTAAGAGGAGCACACGCCATCGTTGGTCAGGGTGCAGTTGATCTCGCAGCGCTGGCAGCCGGTGCACAGGTCTGCGTTGACCACCAGCAGGCCCTGCGGCAGTGCCCAAGTGGCCACTGCACCGGAATCCACCTGCTGCTGAGAGCAGCCGAACAGGGACAGCATGGAAGCGGACAGGGTGAGCCCTGCAAGGCTCTTGCCCGAGATCTTCATGAATTGACGGCGGGTCATGTCAGCCGTCAGGAAATCAGTTTTTGCCATAGGTTCCATTCCTCCGTTGAGGTCACTCTGCGCTGAGCACCTCGGTCACATAGAAATACGAGTTGTTGACGATGGTCGTCACAGCCGAAGAGGTGATGGTCGCGCCGGAAAGGGCGTCCACCTCGGTCAGGTCTGCGCTGACAGCACCGGACGCATTGCCGGTGGTGGTCAGGCTGGCCTGCTCCAGACGCGCCTTGGACTGCTCTTCTGCCGAGAGATCCGCAAAGGGGATCGCCATCGGCTCGCCGTCCAGTGCGCTCTTGCTGAGCATGGCTGCGTACAGCTTGCGCCGTGCCACGGCCTCTGCGCTGGAATCCAGCGGCGGAGCCAGCTCATCGCCCAGCGCCTCGCCCTTCAAAGCCGAGAAGGTAAGCCCCGCAGCATACATCTTGCGGGTAGCCTCGGCCTCGGGAGAGGTATCGAAGGTGCGCCACTGTGCGGGGTCAAAATCCCCGGCAGCAGCGGGCTGCTCCTCCGCCGCACCGGCAGCGGCATAGGCGGCACCGGTAACGGGGTCCGTTACGGTGTAGCTTTTGCCCGCCAGCGTGAAGGGAGCTGCGCCCTGATACTGGGACGTGAACTCCGGGTTGACGCACTGGCCGCCAAGGCTTTCTGTTTCGTCCTGCGAGAGGATCTCTACTGCGGAAACATTGCCCTCGGCGTCAATGGTCACGGCAGCCTGTACATCGCTCTGGAAGCCCTTCTGAGAGCCCTCCACGCGGTAGCTGCCATCGTCGAGCTGGTACACTGCGCTGATGCCGTAGGCGGCTGCATCCGCCTCCGACACCGGCAGCAGGGTACCGGCAACCGTGGTGCGTGCGCTTTGCAAGGTGGTCAGACCGACCGCCAAGGCGATGGTCGCAACGCCCATGGCCGCATAGCCCGGCAGCCGCTTGCGCCACAGCGGTACGGGCGCAAACGGGTTGGTTGCCTGCTTCATGTTATCACCTGCCTGTTTTTATTTTGCCGGGTAACCCCGGACAACAATTGAGGCCGCTCTGGCTGCTGCAACAGCGGAGCGGTCTCTTCGATAATATATTAACATGTGTGCGCGGAGTATGTCAACAGAAACAGACAGGCTTTTCCGTTTTGTAACGATTGTTTTTGTAATATTTGCTTAAACTTTAGGGATTTTGCGTCCGCACACCAGCTGCAGGCCGTATTCTGCTGCAAGCTCTGCGGATTGCACGGTGGGCATGCTTTTGCTTACCAGCACCGGCACCCCGGCGCGGATGGCCTTGCGCACCATATCCAGCGGCACCCGGCCGCTGGTGTACAGCACACATTCTGCCAGCGGAAGCCCTGCCAGCACCGCGCAGCCCACGGCCTTATCCAGCGCGTTGTGCCGCCCCAGATCCTCGCAGGCAAAAACAATTTCCCCTTTGTGCAGCACAAAGCAGCTGTGCACCGCCCGGGTGGCGCGGTACAGCGGCAGCCCGGCGTGCATGGCGGCGGTCAGGGTCTGCACCCATTCCGGCTGCAAGGCCAGCCCCGGCACGGGGCGCAGGGGCAACAGCTCCACCGGACTGCCCAGCGCGATATTATCGGTGCAGCAGCTGGCTACCTCCTGCGCGGCGGCGCGGCGGGTGGGCAGCGGGTGGCGCAGATATACCTGCACCTTTGCGCCCTCGGCACAGACGGCGACCTGCTCCACCTCGTCCGCAGATGCGATCCACCCTTCGGTGAGCAGCCGCCCCAAGGCCAGCTGCGGCAGCAGCGCCGGGGTGCATACCACCCGAAAGGCGGGCTGCTCGTTCACATAGATAGCGGCGGCGTGCTCTGCCGGTACGGTGGCTTCGGTGCCGTCCGGCAGACGCAGGCTGGCAAAGGCCGTCTGCGCGCCAAAGCGGTCGGTGATCTGCAAAGAGGGTGTGCTGCGTTTTTCCATAAAGTTTCCTTATATTATAAATGCAATGCTGTGTGTCAGACGGACAGTATCAACATACCGGTTCTGTGGCAAAAAGTCAAGAGCCATCTTTCCGTGAATGCACAATGCCGGACAGCCCGCAGACTGTCCGGCATTGTGCCGATAAAAATGATTTCCAAATTCAATCCTGTGCCGCGTTCTCAGAACACCGCCGGGACGATCTGCTGGGCATCCACGTCAACGATGCCGTAGGTGTTCAGCCGCAGCTTCGGGATGACCGGCAGGCTGACGAAGGCAAGGGTCATAAAGGCGTCGATGTCCTCCGAGATGCCGTGGGCTTTCAGCGCCGTCTTGAGCGTTTGCAGCTTTTCCTCCACAGCCTCGGCGCTCTCGGTGCTCATAAGCCCTGCCACCGGCAGCGGCAGCTCCCCTACCACCTGTCCGTTCAGTGCAAAGGCTAAGCCGCCCTTATTTTTGCGCACCGTGTTGCCCGCCAGCACCATGTCGGCATCGTTGGTGCCCGACACGATAAGGTTGTGGGAATCGTGAGCGATGCTGGAAGCCACCGCGCCGCATTGCAGGCCGTAGTTGCCCAAAAAGCCCAAGCCCACATGACCGGAACGGTGATGCCGCTCGAACACCGCCAGCTTGACAATCTGCTGCGCCACGTCCACGCCGGGCGCTGTGCCCGGGTGCTGGCAGAACGGAACGATCTTTTCGGTGGTCAGCAGGGCGTGCGGGGTCAGGCAGATCACCCGCTGCCGGGTGCCGGTCTGCTTCAGCTGCAATTGCTCTGGGGTGATCTCATCCATGTTGAAGGAATCGAACACCCGCGCAAACCGTGCCTTGTCCACTGCAAGGGCGGCAGGGTGCAGCATTTTGCCCTGCTGCGCCACCAGTTTGCCCTTTTTGTACACCTGCTCCACCGTGAACTGTTCCAGATCCGACAGTACGATCAGGTCAGCGGTATAGCCCGGGGCTACCGCGCCGCTGTGCGCAAGACCGAAGTACTGACACGGGACAAGGGTGCCCATCCGCACTGCCACCACCGGGTCTACCCCGGCAGCAATGGCCTTGCGGATGATATAGTCGATGTGCCCGCCCTGCAACAGGTCTCCGGGGTGCTTGTCGTCGGTCACCAACATACAGCGGCTGCAATAGGGCTCCCGGAACAGAGGCAGCAGGCTTTCCATATTTTGCGCCGCCGTGCCCTCCCGCACCATGATGTACTGTCCGCGCCGCAGTTTTTCCATGGCTTCATGGATGTCCGAGCACTCATGGTCGGACTGCACCCCGGCAACGACATAGGCGTTCAGCTCCTCTCCGCTGAGGAAGGGCGCGTGCCCGTCGATACGTTTACCCGCAGCGGTGCAGTCGCAGATCTTCTGCAAGATCTTTTCGTCCGCGCGCACCGTGCCGTAGGAGTTCATCAGCTCCGCCAGTCCCAGCACCCGGGGCTGCTGATAGTAGGGGCGCAGCTGCTCCGCTTCCAGCACCGCGCCGGACTCGTCCAGCCCGGTGGCAGGCACGCAGGAGGGCAGCATAAAGTAGACCGAAAGCGCCAGATCTTTGGTGGTCTCCAGCATAAAGTCCAGCCCCGCCGTACCGGCTACATTGGAGATCTCGTGCGGGTCGGTGACCACCGCCGTGGTGCCGTGGGGCAGCACCGCCTGTTCAAAGGCCGGGCCACAGAGCATGGAGCTTTCAATGTGGATGTGCCCATCCACAAGCCCCGGGCAGACATACTTGCCCTGCAAGTCCAGCTCGGTCTCGCCGGTATAGTGTCCCACGCCAAGGATGATGCCTTGACGGATGGCTACATCGGCCTGCTCGATCTCGTTTGTGAACACGTTGATGACCCGGGCATTTTTCAGCACAAGCTCTGCCCGCACGTCACCCTTTGCTGTCAGGATCTGCTGCTTCAAGGTTTCCATTTTCATAAGGGCCCCCTTGTCCTGCTTTTACTGTTAAAAACTTGCGTTCTGCTGCCGGAAATACTGTTTTTGGTTTACATGGCGATCCAGCCCAGAGCGTTTGCTACCGAGCTTGCCAGAATGATGGCCGCAAAAATGGGGCAAAGCCAGCGGATCATAAAATTGAACACCGGTTTGCGGCGGAACCGCTGACCGTCCTGCTCCACCTCCTGTGCGATCTGCTCCACGCCGATGACGCGGGACACCAGCAGGCAGGTGGCAATGGCTGCAATGGGCATCATGACAGAGTTGGTCAAAAAGTCGAAGAAGTCCAAGAACTGCATCCCGAACACGGTCACCCCGGCCAGCGGGCCGTAGCCCAGTGCCGACAGGCTGCCCAGTGCCACCATGATGGCGCCGATGAGCACGGTGGAGCGGGTGCGGTCCCAGCCCAGCTCGTCCTCAAAGGTGGAGACGGCGCTCTCGGTCAGGGCGATGGAGCTGGTAATGGCTGCAAACAGCACCAGCACAAAGAACAGCACACCCACCACAGTGCCCAGACCCATGCTGGCAAACACCTTGGGGATGGTGATGAACATCAGTGCAGGGCCGGCCTGCAGGGTGTCCGGGTCGCCGCCGGAGAAGGCGAACACCGCCGGGATGATCATCAGGCCTGCCATGATGGCAATGGCGGTATCGAACACCTCCACGTTCTCGGTGGACTCTTCGATGGAGACATCCTTCTTCATATAAGAACCGAAGGTGACCAGAATGCCCATGGCGATGGACAGAGAGTAGAACATCTGCCCCATGGCGGTGACCACGGTCATCCAAGAGAAGTTTTTGGGGTTGGGCACCAGAAAATACTTTACACCCGCCAGCGCACCGGGACGGGTGACAGAGTAGCCCGCAATGACCAGCGACAGCACCACCAGCACCGGCATCATCACCTTGGAGACGCGCTCCACGCCGTTGCGCACACCGGCAAAGATAATGCCCAGCGTGAACAGGCTGAACAGCAAAAAGGCCAGTTCGGCCTGCAAGCCGTTGGTGATAAAGGCGGAGAAGTAGCCGTCCGCCGCCAGATTCCCGCCGCGGCCGCACAGATACTCGGCCAGATAGTGGATGACCCAGCCGCCGATGACCGAATAGTACGGCACGATCAGAATGGGGATGATGGCGTTGATCCAGCCGCCGAACCGGATGCCCCTGCCCTTACCGAAGTGGGCGTAGGCGCTGACCGGGCTTTTGTGGGTCATACGGCCCAGCGCGGTCTCGGCCACGATCATGGTATAGCCAAAGGTGACTGCCAGCAGAATGTATACCAGCAGAAAAATGCCGCCGCCGTATTTAGCTGCCAGATACGGGAAGCGCCAGATGTTGCCCAGACCCACCGAAGCGCCTGCGGCAGACAGCACGAACCCGATTTTACCAGAGAATGCACTGCGCTTGTGTTGTTGTTCCATATTGTTAATCCTCTTTTCTTATCCGCTTTAAAAAATAAGCAGAACAAGTGTACCATATCTGCGGACAAGTAGCAAGGCAATAGCCAAAACTCCCCTGCCAAAGCCAGACGGCTTTAACAGGGGAGTTTGCGCATTGCTATTTTTTACAGCTTATGGTACTTGCGATCCTCTTCCTCGTAGACGGGGTCGCAGGTCAGGTACATTCCCAGACGGTTCAGGGTGCTGCTGTCCACGCTGGAAAGCAGCACGGTGGAGTGCACATCGCAGCCCTTGAGGTTGGGCAGCTGGTGCATGGCTGCTGCGGCAAGCTCGCTGGAGGCAGCAGAGCTGGACAGGGCGATCAGGATCTCGTCGGTGTGCAGACGGGGGTTCTTGCCGCCCAGATAGTTGGTCTTGAGGGTCTGGATGGGCTCGATAGCAGCAGCGCTGACCAGATCTGTCTCCTGCGGGATGCCCGCCAGATACTTGAGCGCGTTGATCAGGGCGCTTGCGGTAGCCCCCAGCAGCGGACCGGTCTTACCGGTGATGACGGTGCCGTCGCTCAGCTCAATGGCAGCAGCCGGTGCGCCGCCGGTAGCTTCGCTGCGGGCGTGCGCCTGCTTTTCCACTTCCCGTGCGCCCATGGTCAGCCCGGCCTGATTCATCAGCAGTTCCAGCTTGTAGCGCTCGCTCTCCTTGGCGGTGCCGGTGATCTTCTGCTCGCACAGGCACTTGTAGTACCGGCGCACGATCTCCTTGCGGGAGGCTTCGCAGCAGACGGCGTCGTCCACGATGCAGTTGCCGGCCATGTTCACGCCCATATCCGTGGGGGACTTATAGGGGCTCTGGCCTGCGATCAGCTCGAACATCGCGTTCACCACCGGGAAGATCTCGATGTCGCGGTTGTAGTTCACGGTGGTCACGCCGTAGGCTTCCAGATGGAAGGGGTCGATCATGTTCACATCGTTCAGGTCGGCGGTGGCGGCCTCGTAGGCCAGATTGACCGGGTGCTTCAGGGGAATGTTCCAGATGGGGAAGGTCTCGAACTTGGCGTAACCGGCCTTGACGCCGCGCTTGTATTCATGGTACAGCTGAGACAGGCAGACGGCCATTTTTCCGCTGCCGGGGCCGGGCGCGGTGATGACCACCAGCGGGCGCTCGGTCTCAATGTACTCGTTGCGGCCGTAGCCCTCGTCGCTGACAATGCGTGCCACATCGTTGGGGTAGCCGGGGATCTTGTAGTGGCGGAAGGTGCGGATGCCCAGACCGTTCAGCCGCTTTTCAAAGGCTTCCACCTCGGCGGCGGCGGTGTACTTGGTCACGCACACGCTGCCCACATACAGCCCCATCTCCTGAAAAGCGTCGATGAGACGCAGCACGTCCAGATCGTAGGTGATGCCGTAGTCGCCGCGCACCTTGCTGCTGATGATGTCCTCGGCGCTGATGACGATGACGATCTCGGCCTGCTCCTTGAGCTGCAAAAGCATCTGCAGCTTGGAGTCCGGCTGAAAGCCGGGCAGCACGCGGGAGGCGTGATAATCGTCGAACAGCTTGCCGCCGAATTCCAGATACAGCTTATTGTCAAACTTCTTGATGCGCTCGCGGATATGCTCAGACTGCATCGCAAGATATTTGTCGTTGTCAAATCCTATTTTCATCGTTCGTTTCCTCTCTGGTGGCCGGGCACACCATACCCGGACTTTAAAATCACAAGCATAAGTATACCACAGCCCGGGGTGGGGCGCAATGCAAAACAAAGCACGAAATACAATTCCGGCAGGATAGGCCGTTTTGGGCGGTGCAGAGTTCTGTTTTTTGTTGCAGATGCCGTTTTGGAGTCAATTTTTTTGCCGGGCGGCAAGGTCTTTTTCCACCTTCCAGAAGGCCAGAAGCAGAAGCCCCGCCGCCACATAGCTGAGCGTTTCCACCCAGATATACCCGCCTGCGATCACATGGCGCACGGCGGCGTTCTGGGCGGCAGTGCCCAGCGCCGTGCTGGCGCACTGGTCATAGCCGGTGCGCGCCAGCACCCCGTTGAACAGTGCACTCATCACCGAGCCGCCCGCCACGGACAGGGAGCTGTACACCGACATGGTAAGTCCGTCGGTGCGGATGCCGCTGCGCCCCTCCACATGGTCTACCACATCGGTCACCATGGCAAGGAGCAGGCAGCAGGTAGGCGCAGAGCCGAAGCACTTGAGCGCAACACCGATGGCAACAGGAACCAGTCTGCCCTGCCCCAGCCCCGCGAGGACGCCGCCCGCAGCGCCCAGCAGCAAAAACCAGCCGCACACCTTGCGCTTGCCGAACCGGTCGGTCAGCGGCACCAGCAGCACCGAGGCCAGCGCCATGGGCAGCGCACCCATCATGGTCAGCAGGGATTGAGACGCACCCCATGCACCGGCACTGCCCAAAAAGGTGTTGTCCACCACCCACTTACAATAGTAGGTCATGGTGCTGTTTTTTAAAGACCCGCTCCACTGGAACAGCACGCATATGCCCAGTATGAGCCACCACATGGGGTCGGCAGCCACCGCCCGCAGCTGGCGGCGCAGTGAGACCCGCTGCACCGGTGCAGGCTCCGGCGGGGGTGCTTCTGCCTGCCGGGCGGCTTCAAATTCATCTTCCGGCCCGTACAGGCCTTCCAGAATGCGGCGTTCCTCGGTGACACGCTCCCGGGTAAAGGCGAACTGCAAGTAGATGGTAAGCCCGGTGAACACCGCCACCCCCAGCATGGTGAAGAACCAGCGGTGGATATTTTCCCGGAGGAAAAAGGACACCAGCATGGGGAACACCATGCTGCAAGTGCCCATCACGCCCAGACCCACCATGCTGTTGATGGAGGCCAGCAGCCCGCGCTGACGGCTGTCCCGGGTGGACACCGAGAGCATAATGCTGCTGGCTGTGCTGTAAATGGGGGACGCAAAGGAGTAGTACAGGTTGTACGCCACGGCGATCCACACCATGCGCGCGATGCCCTGAAAGGGCACGATGAACATGAGCACGCTGGCAGAGGAAAAGGTAAACACCGAGAGCAGCAGCCACGGCCTTGCCTTACCCGCTGTGGCGCGGGTGCGCTCGATCAGCTGGCCTACCAGAAGATTTGCCACCACGATGAGCACGGTGGACACCAGCTGCAGCCGACTGAGGAACCGCAGATCCAGCCGGAGCACATCGGTAAAGTAGCTTTGCAGGATGCTGCCGAAAATACTGCCTGAGATGGAAGCACCCATGGGACCCAGAATATAGCCGAAGAGCATTTCCGGCAGCTGGACCTTCTCGCTTTTGATCCGGGTGCGGGTGAACCGGTGGTTCCAGAAGCTTTGTCTGCGCATGGAACAGATCGTTTCCTTTCTCCCCGCAAGTGCGGGGTCTTACACATTCCTATCATTTCTATGATAACACATTTTCCACTGCCGGGGAACTGTCCGGTGCAAAAAACATCTTTTTACCGCAGACGGTCGGAAAACGCAAAAAGGACCGCCGCGGTGTGCGGCAGTCCCCTTTGCTTTTATGAAGAACTATCCGTATGGAGAAGAGAATGGCTTGTTACTTTGCCTCGGCAGGCTGGGTCTTTTTGACAAGGCTCAGGATCACTGCGCCCAGCACACTGCCCACAGCCAGCGCCACGCAGTACAGCACGGCGTGGTCCACCACCGGGAACACGAAGATGCCGCCGTGGGGTGCGCGCAGTGCGCAGCCGAAGGTCATGGAGAGCGCACCGGCGACCGCAGAGCCGATCACGCAGCTGGGCAGGACGCGCAGCGGGTCGGCTGCTGCGTAGGGGATAGCGCCCTCAGACACGAAGCACAGACCCATGACGTAGTTCACGATGCCGTTGCGGCGCTCGTCCGGCGTCCACTTGCGGGGGCAGAAGGTGGTGGACAGGGCAATGGCGATGGGAGGAACCATGCCGCCCACCATGACGGCGGCCATCACCTCGTAGTTGCCGGAAGCAAGGGCTGCGGTGCCAAAGACGTAGGCTGCCTTGTTGACCGGGCCGCCCATATCCACGCTCATCATACCGGCCACGATAGCACCCAGCAGTACCTTGGAGCTGCCGCCCAATGCGTTCAGCCAGTCGGTCATGGCGGTGTTGATCATGCCCATCACCGGGTTCACGGCGCACATCATCGCACCTACGATGAGAATACCGCCCAGCGGGTAGATGAGCATGGGGCGGATACCGTTCAGGCTGGCGGGCAGCTTTTCGGTGATCTTTTTGAGGAACTGCACGATGTAGCCCGCTGCAAAACCGGCCAGCAACGCTGCAAGGAAGCCGCCGGAGATGCCGGTGGTGCTGCCTGCGGCAAGGTCGGTGAAGTTGGTGCCGTTCATGGCCAGCACGCCGCCGGCAAAGCCTACGGCCAGACCCGGACGGTCGGCGATGGACATGGCGATGAAGCCTGCCAGAATGGGCAGCATATAGCCGAAGGCTGCGCCGCCCACCGTCTTGAAGAAGGCGGCAACGGGGGTGTTCATGCCAAAGTTTGCGGGGTTGATGCTGTAATCATCCAGCAGGAAGGCCAGCGCGATCATGATGCCGCCGCCCACCACGAAGGGCAGCATATGGGAAACGCCGTTCATCAGGTTCTTGTACAGGCTGCGGCCAAAGCTGTCCTTGGTGGAGCTGTCGTCCTCGGCAGCTGCACCGCCCTCGGCGTGGAACACAGGCACCTCGCCGTGAGCGATTTTCTTGATGAGCTCCTCCGGCTTGTGGATGCCGTCATCCACCCGGGTGAACAGCACCGGCTTGCCGTCGAAGCGGGCGGTATCCACCTTTTTCTCCGCTGCCACGATGATGCCGTCACAGGCGGCGATCTCGGCGCGGGTCAGAATGTTCTTTGCGCCGTCCGAGCCGTTGGTCTCCACCTTGGTGGGCAGACCCAGCTTGTCACCGGCCTTGGTCAGCGCTTCTGCGGCCATGTAGGTGTGGGCGATGCCGTTGACGCAGGCGGTCACCGCCAGAATGCGGTAGCCGTCCTGCGGGATGGCCTGCTGGGTAAAGCTCTCTGCGCCGAACTGTGCTTCCTCCTGCGCGTCGATGCACTCCAAGAACTCCTTGGGGGTCTTGGCGGCTTTAAGCTTTTCCACAAAGTCCTCGTTCATCAGCATCTGCATCATGCGGGCCAGCATATCCACATGCAGGCTGCCGTTTTCCGGTGCAGCAATGGCAAACAGCAGGTCGGTGGTGCCGTCATCCTCGGCGTTGTACTGCACCGGGGTGCTCAGCCGCAGAGCGGCCAGACTGGGGCGGGTGACCACATTGGTCTTGGCGTGGGGCACGGTGATGCCGTTGTCCACATAGGTAGAACCCTCGGCCTCGCGGGCGTAGAGCGCCTTTTTGTAGGCATCCTTATCGGTAATGTTGCCGTGGGTAGCCTGCAATTCCACCAGACGGCTCAGGATCTCCTCCTGCGTTTGCAGCGCCTCGTCCAGCGCAATGGACTGTGCGGTAAATAACTCGGTGATGCGCATAAACGTTCCTCCTTTGATCTTTTATCCCATCAAAGCTGCGCCAGCAGCTCGTCGATTTTCTCCTTTGTGGCAAGCCCAAGGCTGAAGGCCGTGGCGCTGCCGCAGGCGGTGCCCAGACGCAGTGCCTGCGCGTAGCTGCAGCTTTGCAGATACCCAGCCACAAAACCGGCCACCATGCTGTCGCCTGCGCCCACGCTGTTGACCACCTTGCCCTTGGGGCAGCCGATGCGGTGCACCTGTCCCTGCTCGTCCAGCAGCAGCGCACCGTCTCCGGCCATGCTCACCAGCACATTGCGTGCACCCTTTTCCTGTAAAGTACGGGCAGCAGCCACGATCTCGGCGTCACTGGTCAGCACCTTACCCACGATCTCGCCCAACTCATGGTTGTTGGGCTTGATGAGGAAGGGGTGGTAGGGCAGCACGTTCACCAGCAGGTCGCGGGTGGCGTCCACCACCGCACGCACACCCCTGCCCTGCAGCCGCGCCAGCAGCCGCTCGTAGACGCTCTGCGGCAGGCTTGCCGGGATGCTGCCTGCCAGAATGAGGATATCGCCCTCGGTCAGCTTGTCCAGCTGGGCTTCCAGCTGCTGCAAAGCACTTTCCGGGATGGCAGGGCCAGCGCCGTTCAGCTCGGTCTCCTGCCCCGCTTTGATCTTGACATTGATACGGGTCATGCCGTTTTCCAGATGCACAAAGTCGGTTTTCAGTCCCTGTGCGGCCAGACCGCGCTCCAGCCATGCGCCGGTCTCGCCCGCCACAAAGCCCAGCGCCACGCTCTCGCAGCCCAGCTGCGCCAGCACGCCGGACACGTTGATGCCCTTGCCGCCCAGCACGCAGTCCTCGCCTTGGGCGCGGTTCACTTCACCCACCTCCAGCGGTGCGTCCAGACGCACAACATAGTCGATGGCAGGGTTAAAAGTAACGGTGTAGATCATGCTTCTGCCTCCTTTACGAACGTATACTGCTTATATTTCGGGTTCGGGCAGCGGTTGGTCAGGATCGCACCGCCGTGCAGGTCCGTGATGACCGCCGGGTAGATCTTTGCAAACTTGGCGTCGTCCACAAGGAACCAGCTTTCCCTTGCGCGGTGGACGGCTGCGGCCTTTACGGCTGCTTCCTCGGGGTCCGGGGTGGTAAAGCCCGCTTCCAGCGCCACGCCGTTGGCACCCATAAACGCTTTGGTGAAGTTATACTGCTGGATGCTGCTGACCGCCGGGGCGCCCACAATGGCTTCGGTCTGGGGGCGCAGCAGCCCGCCGGGCAGATACACCCGGCAGCCCTTTTGTGCCAGCAGCCGGGCGTGCGCCACGCCGTTGGTCACATAAGTTGCTTTGAGTGCCGCCCCCGTCAGCGCCCGCACCAGCTCCAGCGTGGTGGTGCCTGCATCAATGAACACAAAATCCTCGGCGGTGATGAGCGCTGCGGCGGCTGCGGCAATGCTGCGCTTTTCTGCCACTGCCAGCGTCTCCTTGGCTTCCATGGTGGGCTCGTCTGCCAGAAAGCGGCTGTCCGGCAGGGTAGCCCCTCCGTGCACTTTGGTCAGCCTTCCCTGCCGGTCCAGTTCGGTCAGGTCACGCCGGATGGTGGATTCGCTGGTGTGCAGCGCCTCACACAGCTGCTGCACCGTCACGGTGCGTTTCTCGTTCAGCTGTTCTAAGATCAGTGCAAAACGTTCCTCTGCCAGCATGGTGTCTTTCTCCTTCTTTCCTTCCCACACCTGACCGTTTCTGCACGGTCTTGGCGTGTTTTGGTTGTTTGCATCTTTATTATAGCAAAAGTTCCGTCAAAATCAATCAGTTTCAGCCATTTTCGTTCACAAAAAATCTCCTCGATTTTTGTGCACCGTTGCCAACATCTGGGATACAAGAGTGTTTTTCCACCAAAAAAGACCACCGCACTTGTGTATGCGGTGGTCTTTTCTGCGTTTATGTGACCGGTTGTGACCGGTTTTGGTGCTCAGGCTGGTTTCAATCAGGCATCCGAGCGGGAGTATGCGTTCTTCATCTGGCTGCTCAGCTCAAACAGAACTTTGTCCAGCGTATCAGCAGCCTTCTCCTGCAGCATGGCGGCGATGGCAGTGTTGGCCTCCTCCCGCAGAGCGGCACGGCGGGCAGCGTCCGGCTCGGCGGCAAGCTTTGCATCGTACTGGTTCACCAGTGCGCGGCCGGCAGAGAGCACAGCCTCCTCGTAGCGCTCAAGATGGAACAGGGACTTGTTATAGGAAGCATCTGCCATGGCGGCGATGAGGCGACTGGTCCAGTAGAAGTTATCGGTGGACACAGTGCCGGTGGTGTTTGCCAGATACTCCGGGGTGCGCTCCACGTTGGCGTAGAAGGGCACCATGGTGTTGAAGGCGTTGGAGGCATAGGCCACCCACTCCACTGCGCGGGATTCCTCCGGCTGGTCGGGACGCATCTGCAACAGCGCCATAAAGTCGTTGCGGTTGATGCCGATGGAGCGGTACGCGCCCTTTGCGGACTTGTCGCCGTAGCTCAGGTAGGGGTCGTAGGGGGTGCCCTGATAGTGGCTGGACAGCATATACTTGATGTCCTCCGGGGTCACCTTGCGCTCCGGCACCATGCACCACGGCAGGTCATCGGACATGGGAGTATAGTCGGCGTCAGCGCCCTCCCACACCCATGTGCGGGGGTTGAGGTAGCGCAGCATATACCATGCGCGGGGGGTGTTGTAAACGTGGTCGGCGTCATCGTGGCTGCCAAAGGCGTCCCGGGGGTTCAGTGCGCCGTCCAAAGAGAGGTCGAGGTGATTCTTGGCGATGAACTCCCGCAGGTCGGCAGAACAGAGGTAATTTTTCTGTGCGCCGAAGGCATCTTCCAGATCAAAGGTATCGATGCCCAGCTGGTTGGGCATGACCACATACACATCGTCCGGCACGCGGCGGGCGATCCAGTGGTGACCGCCGATGGTCTCCAGCCACCAGATCTCGTTTACGTCCTGAAAAGCGATGCCGTTCATCTCGTAAGTACCGTACTGCTCCAGCAGGCTGCCCAGACGCAGCACGCCCTCGCGGGCAGAATGGATGTAGGGCAGCACCAGATAGACGATATCTTCCTCGCCGATGCCGCCGGGCACCTCGGGCTTTTCGCCCTTGGCGGGCTGATACTCCACCAACGGGTCTGCGCCCAGTACGCGGGGATTGGAGGTGATGGTCTCGGTAGCGGTCATGCCCACGTTAGCGGCGTTGACACCGGAGGCTGCCCAGATGCCCTTGCCCTCCACGGCGTTGGGCATGGCGGTAAACCGCAGCGCGCCCTCCGGCAGAGGGATCTCCACATGGGAGAGGACGCTGCGGTAGGTCTTGGGAAGGTCCTCCGGGTGGATCACGGTAAATTTTTTAGCGGTGAAATGGCCGGAGCCGGAGTCATCGTTGCGGGCGATCATGGTAGAGCCATCGTACGATGCTGCCTTGCCGACCAGAATGGTAGTGCAAGCCATAGGTTTTCCCTCCATATTCTATAATGTGTCTCTATTGTAGAACTTTTGCAGCGGAATTGCAACCGGGAAACAAAAACCGCCGCGCTGCGTACCACGGCAGAGCGGCGGGAGATGGAATGCTTTTTCAGGTTGTTACTGGGCTGCCCAGTAGAAGTCCTCGCCGGGCAGCGTGCCGCCCACGGCGGCGGGGTCGGCATCGTAGAGCACCTGCAGATAACCGGAGACGTCGGCCTTCAATTCCTCGCCGGTCAGGCAGACGATGTTGCAGTTGGGCAGTGCCTTTTTGGCAATGGCGGCTTTTGCCACCACGCCCTGCTCCTCGCACAGAGCGGCGGTGCCGTCCAGATCGGTGTTGGCGGCGTTCACGCTCTGGGCATAGTCTGCCAGAAAAGCAGCTACCACATCCGGGTGCTCCTCTGCGTAGGCCTTGCGCACCACGGTCACACCGGTGATCAGCTGGGTGTCTGCCACCTTGTCCCACTCGGCGGTCAGGTCAAGGGCTACCCGCAGGGTATCGTCCTTCAGCCCGGCAGCGGTCACATAGGGCTGGGGCAGCACGGCAATGGCGTCCTGCGTAGCGGCCATCTGGGCGGTCACCTCGGTGGCCTCGCTGTAATACTGGATGTCCACATCCTTGTCCGGGTCAAGGCCGTTGGCGGTAAGCAGATAGCGCAGCACATACTCCGGGGTCGTACCCTTGCCGGTGGACAGGATGGTGCGGCCCTTGAGGTCTGCCATGCTATGAATGGTATCGCCCTGTTCCACCACATACAAAACGCCCAAGGTGTTCACTGCCACGGCCTGAATGCCGCCGTTCGTTTTCTGGTACAGAGTCGCCGCCAGATTGGCCGGGATGGCGGCCATGTCCAGCTCGCCCTTGATGAGCAGCGGCACGATCTCATCCGCAGCGCCGTAAAGCTGCAAATCATAGTCCATGGCAGCGGTGCCGGCCTGCTCCATCGAGAGCAGGTTGACAAGCCCCATGGTGGTGGGGCCCTTCAGGCCCGCGATGCGCAGCGGCTCGGTAGCGGACAGCGGCGCTGCGGACTCTTCCTCAGAAGCAGCCGCAGAGGAAGCAGTCTCGGACACCGCCGTGCTGGAAGCGGCAGAGCTTGCGCTGCCGCCGCAGGCTGCAAGGCTCAGTGCAAGGCTGAACGCCAGCAGTAAGGACAGGATCTTTTTCATGAAATACTCCTTTTCACACCCGGCACGCCCCGGTGCGGGGACGGAAACCGGTCTTTTTTTGAAAATTTTGCAAAATCATTTGCTTTGCGCGTTCCAGTTTACTATAATAGGGGTAAAAATACCGTTGCGTGTGCAACGCAATTGCAGGAGGCTGCGGAGAACACTATTTTCTCTGCGGAGTTGCGATGAATAATTATCTGCCGCTGTTACAAACCACCACGCTGTTCGCAGGTCTTTCCGCTGCGGAGCTCAGCACGCTGCTGTCTCGGCTTGGGGCAAGCGTGCGCAGCTACGGCAAGGGCGAAGCCCTTGTGCTGGCGGGGGAACCCAGCCGCCGGGTAGGCATCGTGCTGTCCGGTGAGCTGGAGGCCTACCGCCCGGCACCGGGCGGGGCACGCATTCCCATTGCTCGGGTAGAGCCGGGCGGGGTGTTCGGGGACGTGCTGGGCGGTTCCAGCCTGTCCAGCCCGGTCACCGTGCTGGCTGCCGCCCCCTGCGAGGTGCTGCTGCTGCCCTACGAGCGGCTGCTGCTCTCGGACGGCAGCCCCGCCCACCAGCGGGTGGTGCAGAACCTTGTGCGCACCATCAGCGACAAATATTTTTCCCTCTCCCGCCGCATCGACCTGCTGGTGATGAAGAGCCTGCGCGCCAAGGTGGCGGCGTATCTGCTCAGCGAGGCCGCCCGCGCCCATAGCCTGACCTTCAGCATCCCCTTCTCCCGCATCCAGCTGGCGGATTACCTCAACTGCGACCGCAGCGCCCTTTCCCGGGAGTTGAGTACCATGCAGAAGGAAGGGCTCATCGATACCTACCGCAGCAGCTTCAAACTGCTGGAGCCGGATACTTTGCAGCAGATGGTGCAGTAAAGCCCTCTCAGGCGCGCAGCGATGGCTGAAAGGGTCATTTTACAAAAAGGAGCGCATTTACTATGTCCAAGCCTGTTCTCTGGATCGTGATCCCCTGCTACAACGAGGAACAGGTGCTGCCCATTACAGCACCCATGTTTCTGGAAAAGATCCACAGTCTGACCGCACAGGGGCTGGTCAGCGATAAAAGCCGGGTGCTCTTTGTCAACGATGGCTCCCGCGACAAAACGTGGGAGCTGATCCAAGGCTTTGCCGCGCAGGACGAGCACTATATCGGCATTTCCCAGAGCCGCAACCGCGGCCACCAGAACGCCGTGCTGGCGGGGCTGATGGAGGCGCTGCACAGCGACAGCTGCGATATCACCATCTCCATCGACTGCGACGGTCAGGACGACATCAACGCCATGGACGAGATGGTGAAAAAGTATCTGGACGGTGCCGAGGTGGTGTACGGCGTGCGCAGCCGCCGGGACACCGACACCTTCTTCAAGCGGTTCACCGCCGAGGGCTTTTATCATGTGATGAATGCTCTGGGCGCGGATATTGTGTTCAACCACGCAGACTACCGCCTGATCAGCACCCGCGTGCTGGAAAGCTTTGCGGATTACAAGGAGGTCAACATCTTTTTGCGGGGCATGGTGCCGCTGGTGGGCTTTGCCCACGATGTGGTCACCTACGAGCGCCACGAGCGTCTGGCCGGCGAGAGCCACTATCCCCTGAGCAAGATGCTGGCGCTGGCCTTTGACGGCATTACCAGCCTTTCCAACAAGCCCATCCGCATCATCACCGGAGCGGGCATCGCGGTAAGCCTTGTCAGCTTTATCGGGGTCATCTGGGCCATCATCTGCGCCGCCATGGGCAGCAGCGTGGCAGGCTGGGCTTCCACCGTGTGCATCGTCTGCTTTATGGGCGGTGTGCAGCTGGTGTGTCTGGGCGTGATCGGCGAGTATATCGGCAAGATCTATATGGAAACCAAAGCCCGCCCGCGCTATATCATCTCGGAGCGCACATGGGCTCCCTACGAAAGGAAATATCACGGATGAGCAAGCAAAGCTGGAAGGGCAGCACCCTTCTGAACCCGGAACCGCCGGTACTGGTATCCTGCGGCGGGCTGGACAAACCCAACCTTATCACCATCGGCTGGACAGGCACCATCTGCACCCAGCCCAGCATGGTATCCATCAGCGTGCGCCCGGAGCGGTACAGCCATCAGCTGCTGTGCGAGAGCGGGCAGTTCGCTATCAATCTGCCCACCGAAAAGCTGGTGCGCGCCATCGACTGGTGCGGCGTGAAGAGCGGGCGCGACGTGGACAAGTTTGCCGCCTGCGGCCTGCACGCCGCCCCCGGCAGCGTGCTGACCGACTGCCCGGTGCTGGAAGAAAGCCCGGTCAATCTGGAATGCCGCATCACCCAGCGCATCCCGCTGGGCAGCCACGACCTGTTTTTAGCCGAGGTGGTGGCCTGCGATGTGGACGAAAGTCTGCTGGACGAAAAAGGCAAGCTGTGTCTGGACAAGGCAAACCTCATCGTGTACAGCCACGGGGAGTATCTGGCCCTTGGCAAAAAGCTGGGCACTTTTGGTTACAGCGTGCGCAAGAAAAAGCCCGCAAAGCGCAAAAAATAATCTAACACACAAAAAGGAACCCTCTGCAAAGTTTTACTTTGAGAGGGTTCCTTTTTTACGGAATCAGGTCCGGGCAGGCTGCGGTCTTATCAATGCAGTTTCAGCATAGCATCCTCATATTTTTGATACCAGCTGCCCATCCATTTCAGTATTTTTTCACTTACCTTTGCTGTTATCTTTTGAATGCTCTTTTCGTAAAGCAGGCTGAGCGCAAGTGCCGCAAGCAGCCAGCCTGCCGAATACAAAAAGACCCACAAAAACAGATGGGCATACCCATACCGGTTAAAAATACAGTGCCAGAGATAGGGTCTTGTATAGGTTCGCAGCAGAATGTTTTCATGGATGATATAGATCAGCATGGAACACTTTGCAATGTGATTTACCGTCTTATTTTTAAAGTGGTTATTTCTGGCCAGACCAAACGCCGCAATGGCGATCAGGATCAAAAAGGGGTTAAAATTACTCACCCACCGTAAAAGCTGATCCGACAGCACAGCGATCTTCAATCCAAGCAGGTCGGTCAAAACCACGATGCCCACCGCACCCGCCGCACCGCACAGCAGCAGGATGCCGTTCACTTTTGTGCTGGAATACAGCTCTATGCAGTAGCGCTTGATGTAGGCAACGATCAGATATACGCTGATCCAGAGAAGCAGCATATTCGGAAAGAAAAACCTGCTTTCTATAAAGTTAAAGCCGATATACAGTACCGTCAGCACAGAGATCATCTTCAGATGTTCTTTTTGCGTCATCGCGGAAATCAGACGGTTCAAATACGGATGGATGGGATAGAATAGCAGATAACAGGTCAAGTACCAGTTATTTGCAAAGAGCGTTGGGAAAAGCGAGAAAAGGAAAAGCTTCCCGCTTACCTCGCCCCGGATCAAAAGCGTTATTCCAAGGAATAGGACAGAGATCACCCAGATATCCAGCAGCATCCCCATTATTTTCTTCCCGGACGCTTTTGTGCTGTCCAGCAAAAACCATGCGGAAGCAACGAAGAAGATCCAGTTTCCCAGCGCACCAAAATGCCGCATGACCGCTAAAAGCAGAATTGTTCCACTGGTCGTTGCATGGGTACAATCCAAAAGATAGTTGTTATACGGGATATATTCATTTTCCGTTGTCAGTGTCAGCACCACATGGCTTATTACGATCAGAATGACCGTAATGATCTTCAAAAGTTCAACGCCGGAATCCCGCATTCTGCTTTTGTCCGCAAAAGCTTTTTGTTCCATGACCTCACCCTTTCTGTTTTCGCCTTTTTCAGACGATTTATGTATTTTATTGTACCACCTGTACTTTTTTCATACAATACCTCCCTGTATAGAAAAGCCGCCGGGCAGTTTTTTCTGCACGGCGGCTTCTGATGTTTCTTATGCTTCTTCGTGCTTGACCCGCTGAATCTCTCCCAAGTCGTAGGGGGTGTTCTGGTAGACATAATAGTTCAACCAGTTTTTATACAGCAGGTGGGCGTGGGCACGCCAGCGGAACAGCGGCGGCTTTGCAGGGTCGTCATCCGGGTAGTAGTTGGCGGGCACATGGATGGGCAAGCCCTTGGCTACGTCCCGCTTATACTCGGCGTCCAGCGTGTATTTATCGTACTCCGGGTGACCGGTAACAAAGATCTGCCGCCCGTTCTCGGTGCTCATGAGGAAGGGCCCGGCGGCGTCGCTCTCGGCCAGAATGCGCAGGGCGGTGCAGTTGTCCACATCCTCCCGGCAGATGCCGGTATGGCGGCTGTGGGGGGCGTAGAACACCTCATCAAAGCCGCGCACCAGCGGGTTTGCCGGACGGGTGACCCGGTGCTCGAACACGCCGAACATCTTTTCCGGCAGCAGCTGCTTGCGCACGCCGTAGTGGTAGTACAGCCCGGCCTGTGCGCCCCAGCAGACATGGAGGGTGGAGTAGACGTTCGTTTCGCTGAAGTCCATGATCTCGCACAGCTCGTTCCAGTAGTCCACCTGCTCAAAATCCATGGTCTCCACCGGCGCACCGGTGATGATCATACCGTCGTAGCGGTTGTTCTTCACCTCGTCAAAGGTCTTGTAAAAGGCCTCAAGGTGAGCAGCCGACACATGGGTGGCAGAGTGGCTGGCAGTCTGCAGCAGGGTCATGTGCACCTGCAGCGGGGTGTTGGCCAGCAGCCGGGCAATTTGGGTCTCGGTGGCGATCTTGGTGGGCATCAGGTTCAGGATCAGAATTTCCAGCGGACGGATATGCTGCGCCAGCGCCCGCTCCCGATGCATGACAAAGACGTTTTCCTCATACAGGGCATCAAAGGCGGGCAAGGTCTTGGGGATGATCAGCGGCATAGGATGGTTGCTCCTTTGCTAGACGATTCAAAAATGGCTCCGCGTTTGCTTTGCCATCTTCAGGGGTATCATGATTTTTGATTTCACCTTTGTCGCGGCCTATTGGCCGCGACAAAGGTATTTTCACGGGAGAGGATCATACCTTATCCAGTGCCTGCGCAATATCGGCGATGAGGTCCTCGGCGGATTCCAGACCGCAGCTCATGCGCACCAGCTCAGCGGGCACACCGGCGGCAGCCAACTGCTCGTCGTTCATCTGGCGATGGGTGCTGGAGGCGGGGTTCAGGCAGCAGGTGCGGGCATCGGCCACATGGGTCTCGATGGCGGCAAGCTTCAACTCCTTCATAAAGGTGCTGGCAGCCTGACGTCCGCCGGCCAGACCAAAGCTCACCACGCCGCAGCTGCCGTTAGGCAGGTACTTCTGCGCCAATGCGTGGTAGGGGCTGCTTTCCAGACCGCAGTAGTTCACATAGGCCACCTTGGGGTGGTTCTCCAAAAACCGTGCCACCGCCATGCCGTTGGCGCAGTGGCGCTGCATCCGAACGTGCAGGCTTTCCAGACCAAGGTTCAGCATATAGGCGTTCATGGGGGACTGCATGGAGCCGAAGTCCCGCATCAGCTGCGCGGTAGCCTTGGTGATGAAAGCCCCCTCCTTGCCGAAGCGCTCGGCATAGGTGATGCCGTGGTAGCTGTCGTCCGGGGTGCACAGACCCGGGAACTTCTCGGCGTGCGCCATCCAGTCAAACTTACCGCCGTCCACGATGGCACCGCCCAGCACTGCGCCGTGACCATCCATGTACTTGGTGGTGGAGTGGGTCACGATGTCCGCGCCCCACTCAAAGGGGCGGCAGTTGACCGGCGTGGGGAAGGTGTTGTCTACCATCAGCGGTACGCCGTGAGCGTGTGCGGCCTTGGCAAACTTTTCAATGTCCAGCACGGTCAGGGCAGGGTTTGCGATGGTCTCGCCGAACACCACCTTGGTGTTGGGCTGGAAAGCAGCGTTCAGCTCCTCCTCGGTGCACAGAGGGTCCACGAAGGTGGCGGTGATGCCCATTTTAGCCATGGTGACCGAAATGAGGTTGAAGGTGCCGCCGTAGATGGTGCTGGAGGCCACGATGTGGTCCCCGGCCTCGCAGATATTGAACAGGGCAAAGAAGTTTGCGGCCTGTCCGCTGGAGGTAAGCATGGCGGCGGTGCCGCCTTCCAGCTCGCAGATCTTTTTGGCTACCATGTCACAGGTGGGGTTCTGCAGGCGGGAATAGAAATAGCCGTCTGCCTCCAGATCGAACAGCTTGCCCATGTCCTCGCTGGTAGCGTACTTGAAGGTGGTGGACTGGATGATGGGGATCTGACGGGGTTCGCCGTTGCCGGGGGTGTAGCCGCCCTGCACGCAGATAGTATCACGGTTCATACAACATACTCCTTTGCTGGTTTTTGGGTCGGGAAGGACGATTCCCCGCAGGAGGGGCTGCCTCCGGCGGGGAATCGAAAAATCAGAGCTTCTTATTTCCGCAGGCGCTTATCGCTCTTAGTGGCCCACAGGGTACCCACAGACTGGAACGCCTGCACCATCAGCACCAGCAGCACCACACAGACGATCATGATGTTGGTCTGGTAGCGGTAGTAGCCGTAGGAAAGGGCGATCTTGCCCAGACCGCCGCCGCCGATGACGCCGGACATGGCAGAATAGCCCAGAATGGTGGTCAGTGCGGTGGTCATGCTGGAGATCAGGCCGGGCAGGCACTCCGGGATCATGACCTTGGTGATGATCTGGAACGGAGTAGCACCCATGCTCTGGGCAGCTTCCACCACGCCTTCGTCCAGCTCCCGCAGGCTGGTCTCCACCAGACGTGCCACAAAGGGGAAGGCGGCGACCACCAGCGGAACGATGGTGGCCTTGGTGCCCACCGTAGTGCCCACGATGGCGCGGGTAAGCGGGAACACGCAGATCATCAAAATCAGGAAGGGCACGCTGCGCAGGATGTTGATGACGATGTTGATCAGATGCATCAGCCAGCCGGGCAGGGGCAGGATGCCGTCCTTGTCACCAGCTACCAGTAGCACGCCCAGCGGCAGACCCAGCACCAGCGCAAAGGCGGTGGAGAGCATCGTTACATAAAAGGTCTCCCAGATGGCAAAACCGTAATCTGCGATATTCATATACCGGTCACCTCCTCTACCGTTACGCCGGACTGGCCGCGCATATACTCCATAGCCTGCTGTGCGACAGCAAGCTCTGCGGGCAGCTTGAGCAGCATAGAGCCGTAGCACTGGCCGCTCAGATCACGGGTATCGGCGCTGAGCACCGACACCAGAATGCCCTTTTCGGCGGCAAGGCTTGCCACCAGCGGCTTTGCAGTGGAGGAACCATTAAAGGTAACGCGCACCACATGGTCATCCGGTGCAAAGCAGGAAAGATCCCGCGCTGCGCTGCCGCCGTTGGGGGCCACCAGACGCTTGGCAGCCGCCGTTTTGGGGTTTGCAAAAATTTCCTGTACCGAGCCCTGTTCCACGACCACACCGCCGTCCAGAATGGCCACGCTGTCGCAGATTTCCTCCACCACGCTCATCTGGTGGGTAATGACCACCACGGTGATGCCCAGCTTGCGGTTGATATCCTTGATCAGGGTCAGGATGGAGTGGGTGGTGTTGGGGTCCAGCGCACTGGTAGCCTCGTCGCACAGCAGCACCTTGGGGTTAGTAGCCAGTGCGCGGGCAATGGCGATGCGCTGCTTCTGACCGCCGGACAGCTGTGCCGGGTAGGCGTTGGCCTTATCCGGCAGACCCACCATCTCCAGCAGCTCCATGGCGCGCTTTTCGGCCTCGGCCTTCTTCACGCCTGCCAGCTCCATGGGGAAGCAGACGTTCTTCAGGCAGGTGCGCTGCATAAGCAGGTTGAACTGCTGGAAGATCATGGTGATCTCCCGGCGGCGCTTGCGCAGCGAGGCGGGAGACAAGGTCTCCATGGCCACGCCGTCGATCACCACGCTGCCGCCGGTGGGGCGCTCCAACAGGTTGATGCAGCGCACCAGCGTGGATTTGCCCGCACCGGACATGCCGATGATGCCGTAGATCGCACCATCGGGAATGGTGAGGTTGATGTTTTGCAGCGCTTTCACCGCGCCATCCTTCATCTGGAAGGTCTTGGAAAGGTACTTGAGTTCGATCACAGAAATTGCTCCTTTAGCTTATCCCTCGATGGTAGATTATCCCTCGATGGGTGCCAGACTGTCCTGCTTGCCGCCGTAGATGCCCATGGGCTCGACGTGAATACCGGCAACGGTCACCAGATGGGTACCCTTTTCGGCGTTGAAGTTGTCCAGATACGGCTGATGCTGGAAGTAGTTGGTGTCTACCTGACCGTCCTCGACGACCTGGTTGGGGATCACATAGTCGTCGTACTCCTGGATATCCAGCGTGATGCCCTTGGCGGCAAGGATCTCCTTGCACACCTCCAGCACCTCGCAGTGGGGAGCGGGAGTAGCGGCACAGCTGACGGTCTGGCCGTTCAGAGCGTCATAATCCACAGTGGAATCATAGCCGTCGGTGGGGTTCTCCACAACGGACACCACGGAGCCCTTGTAGGTCTCGTCCATGAAGTCCTTCACCTTCTGGCTCTGCAGAGCAGCGGCCAGAGCCTTGATCTTGGGCTCCTCCTGATTGCCGTCCTTGCACACCAGAATGTTGACATAAGCAGAAGAGCCGTCCTCCATGGCCAGTGCATCGGTCATGGGGTTCAGACCGGCAGAGATGGCGTAGTTGGAGTTGATGACGGCGTAGTCCTCGTCCTGCAGGACGTTGGGCACCTGAGCGGCCTCCACCTCGTCCACAGTGACGTTCAGGGGGTTCTCCTCAATGTCGTTCTTGGTAGCGGTCAGGCCGGCGTCTGCCTTCAGCTTGAAGAAGCCGTTCTTCTCCAGCAGGGTCAGGGCGCGGGCCTCGTTGGTGGTATCGTTGGGCACAGCCACCTTGATCTTATCCAACTTAGCTGCGGCAGAGGATGCCACGCTGCCGGATGCAGCAGCGGAAGAAGCAGTGGAAGAAGAACCACCGCAGGCAGTCAGGGCAGCGGCTGCGGCTGCCACACCGGTAACTTTCAGAAAATCGCGACGAGTAATCATAGTTTTGTTCCCTCTCTATTTGTTCTCTATTATGTACTGCGGCCCGCACGGCACCTTTCCGCGCGCGGTCTTGAACGGACGCATGAAAAAAATGCCCCCGTCCTTACGAGCCTTAGGCTCTGCAAGGACGGAGGCATGAACATACTTCCGTGGTACCACCTTGGTTCACTGCATCCTTACGGATACAGCCTCGATGCTGCGGCAGCATGTGCTGCTTACAGCCGGACGCTGTAACGGGCGCATCCCGTTGCGGGCTTAGCACTCCTGCGCCTCGTCCGCACGGCTCCGAGACCATTTTCAGCTTCCTGTTTCCTGCCCTTTTCCACCGCCCGGGCTCTCTGGTAAGGATCAATGCGAAGGCCTACTCTTCTCTTCACAGCCATTTTTGTGATATTGACACTATAATAAACCCATCGGCGGCATTTGTCAACACCTTCAACGAAGTTTTTGGGTAGGGATATGGCTTCCGGCGTGCCGCAGCGCCCGTTTTGCTTGACAATGCGCACAAAAAAGGTTATACTATAACTACAAAAGGCACTGCGACAAGCGGTTGGCCCTTTAGGTTTTTAGTTTAACTTTTATCCAAAGAAAAACCGTCACCTGCCGGGGTGGCGGTTTTTACTTTCTTACCTTGATCGTAAACGTAAATCCAAACAAGTGGAATGTCAAAGTAATAGGCATTTTCTCACCTCCTTCCGGAAGTGAGGGCCAACCGCCTGCCGTATGTGCAGTACCTTTCGGTCACTTTTCAGCGACAAAATGATTATAACATATTCCGACCCTTTTCGCAAGAAAGCTCTGGTGTTTCCAGAGCTTTTTATTATGTGCTCTTGTATGCGGCTGGTGCACATGATAAAATAGGGTATCATCTTTTGCAAGGAGAGCAGGCAATGAACAGCAGAGACCCTTTTCCCGATGAAGAGCTGCGCCGCCGCATTATGGATTTTATCATGGCCGCAGGGCAGACCCTGCTGGAAAACGGCGCGGAGGTGTTCCGGGTGGAGCAGACCATGGAGATCATGGCGCGCAGCTTCCATTTGCGGGAGTTCCATGTTTACGTGCTGACCAACGGCATTTTTGCCAGTGCCGGCACTGCCGAGATCAGCGAGGTGCGCAACGTACCGGTGCGCACCACCCATCTGGGGCGGGTAGCGGCGGTGAACGAGCTTTCCCGCCAGATCGCCCAGACCGGGATGACCTTAGACGAGGCCGAGAGCCGTCTGGTGCTGGCGCGGCAGCTGCCCTTTCCCAAGGATCATGTGCAGCTGCTGTCCGGGCTGTGCGGGGCGTTCTGCTTTGCCATGATGTTCGGCGGCAATCTGCGCAGCGCGCTGGCGGCTGCCGGGGCGGGGCTGGCAGCCAGCTGGTATCTGCTGTGGTGCGGGCGGCACGAGGTGCCCGGCGGCTTCCAGAAGATCAGCACCGCCGCATTGATCACACTGGTGTGCATCCTGCTGTGCAATCTGCTGCACACCTCTGCAAGCCATGCCATCATCGGCACGCTGATGATCCTGACCCCGGGCATCGCCTTTACCATGGGCATCCGGGACTTTGTGCAGGGCGATTACCTTTCCGGCACCATCCGCATGATCGACGCTTTGTTGATTGCCGCCAGCATTGCCATCGGCACCGGCCTTGTGCTGCGGCTGTACACGGTATTTACGGGGGTGGTCGTGGTATGATGTCCCTTACAGCTGTACAGATCAGCGAGCTGACCGCGCAGTTTTTTCTGGCCGGGGTGGGCACGCTGAGCTTTGCCATTCTGTTTGCGTGCCCCCGGCGCTGCCTGCCCTACTGCGCGCTGGTGGGTGCTGTGGGCTGGCTGGGGTACGAGCTTCTGACCCTGCTGGGCGCAGACGCCGCCACGGCATCCCTGCTGTCGGTCATTCCGCTTACCATCCTTACCCGCGTGTTTGCCATTACCCAAAAAACGCCGGTCACGGTGTTTTTGCTGTCCGGCATTTTCCCGCTTGTGCCGGGCGCGGGCATCTACTACACCGCCTACTATTTTATCCAGAACGAAAACGCTCTTGCCCTTGCCAAGGGCATCAGTACCTTTAAAATCGCCGTGGCGCTTGCCATCGGCATCAGTCTGGTGCTGTGCGTGCCGCTGCCGAAGAAGCGGAAATGACCCTCTCAGTCATCTCGCTATGCTCGATGCCAGCTCCCCCGAAAGGGGGAGCTGGCGAACGCAGTGTGACTGAGAGGGTTTGCAAAGCCGCAGGCTTTGACGGAAGGGGGTTGCACGCTACCAAGGTAGCAGCGAAACAGGGGCTTAAATTTCAACAAACATCATTCAAGCAAGAAAAGGGCATCCGCAAAAGCGGATGCCCTTTTTTAGTAGTTATTGAGTTCTACGCGCGCAATCAAGCAATGTGCTTAATGGGGAAAACGTAGGTAGCGATATCGTACTTTCTGTCCATATCGGTACCCTCTGCCCAAGTAAAGCCTTCCGGCAGAGTGATTTCTCTTGCGGAAATAGTGGTTGCATCCGTCTTAACGGTAGCCTTCACAGTAGTCATGACAGCTTCGCCAGCCTTCGGATTGGTGATAGCCACCTTAATATCAACTTCCTTGGTAACAGGAGTGTAGGTCACATCAGTCACAAAGACGATGATGTGCTCGCCCTTAGAGGTATCCTTGCGGATCTCAACGACTGCCTTTTCGTTCTCCAGATGATAGTTATCCGGAATCAGCTTCTTATCGATATCAGCAACCTTCACAGAGTTCTCGGTCTTCAGAACATCGATCTTAACCGGCTCGCCCACAACGCGAGTTTCGCCATTACCGCGGTCTTCCATAAAGATGACCAGCACAGGACGAGTGGTCACTTCGGGAATCACGGGAACATCTTCCTTGGAGCAGCCAGCCAGCACACCAGCAGCAGCAACAGCCAGAGTGGCGACACCTGCACCCTTCAGGAACTGACGACGAGAGATATTAGACATAACAATCAACCTCACGATCTTTTATTTTCAGCTCCTACTACAAAACAGGAGCTTGTTCCTCTATAATATACCCCCCCCCCGGTATCATTTTGTCAATACCTTTTTCCTTTTTTGTAAAAAGCTTTTTCCCATGATTTCAGGCTTTTTCTTGCAAGGCGTTGCGGCATCTGTTATACTTTTTATAATACGTTCCGTAAAAAGGAGTGATCGTTATGAACGCAATGGAGCTTCTGACCACCCGCCGCACCTACCGCCGGTTTGCACAAAAGGCCGTGCCGCAGGATGTGGTAGACGATATCGTACAGGCCGTGCGGCTGTCCTCCTGCGGGGCAAACCGGCAGGCGGTGCGTCTGGTGCTGGTGCAAAGCCCCGATATGGTGGCCAAGGTGCAGCCGCTGGTCAAGTGGGCTGGCTACCTGCCGCCGGAGCAGGGCACGCCCAAGGCGGACGAGCTGCCCACCTTTTACGCCGCCGTGGTGCAGGATACCGCCATCCCCGGCGACCTTGCCACCGACACCGGCATCGCGCTGGCAAACATGACTCTTGCCGCATGGAACAAGGGCGTGGGCAGCTGCATCATGGGCGCGATCAATAAGCCCGCCCTGACCGCGCTGCTGGGCATCGAGGAGCCGCAGAAGCTGGCCTTTATGGTGGCTTTCGGCTACCCCACCCACAAAGCCAGCATCGTACCCATGACCGAGCAGACCGGCGTAAAGTACTATCTGGACGAAAACCGCGACTACTGCGTACCTAAGCGCAGCGCAGAGGAGCTGGCAAGAAGCGTATAAGCGCCGCAGTGCAAGTTCGCCCTCTCAGGCGCTCCCGCGCCAGCTCTCCCGAAGGGAGAGCCAAGCCGTAAAGCTAATCGCTAAAGTATTAGGTGCAATGAGGAAGTTTTCGGCAGTGCTCCTGGCTCTCCCTTTGGGAGAGCTGTCACCGCAGGTGACTGGGAGGGCGCAGGACAGCAAGGGCCGAGGAAGTTTATACTGCATATATTCATATATTTTCTCCGTTATTGCATAAATGTTTGCAAAATCGTTTCAATTTCACGGATTATTATGCACAAGTATTGACTTTTTGTTTTGTACAAACTATACTAAGTGCGTTCCCCGAAAGCGCGATGAATCGCATCCCATCGGGGCAAAGCAAACTATATTGCATAGATTGAGGAGTGTTTGAATATGAAAAAGATCTCTCGCCGCAGCTTCATGGCTGCCGCTGTCGTTTCCGTTGCTGCTCTGGCTATGACCGCCTGCGGTGGTTCTGCAAGCTCTGCCGCTTCTTCTGTGGCAAGCTCTGCCGCTTCCTCCGAGGCTGCTTCTTCTGCCGCTGCTGCTGAACTGACCACCGTGGAGGCTGGTAAGCTGACCATGGCCACCAACGCCACCTTCCCCCCGTACGAGATGACCACCGACTCCGGTGAGCTTGAGGGCATCGATGTGGACACCGCCAAGGCCATTGCTGAGAAGCTGGGTCTGGAGCTGCAGATCGATGACATGGACTTTGACGCCGCACTGCTCAGCGTGCAGCAGGGCAAGGCCGACATCGTGATGGCTGGCGTTACCGTGACCGACGAGCGCAAGGCTGTGATGGACTTCTCTGACAGCTACGCCACCGGCATCCAGTCCATCATCGTGCCCAACGATTCCGACATTGCTTCTCCCGATGATCTGGCCGGCAAGAAGATCGGTACCCAGCGCGGCACCACCGGCTACATCTACTGCTCCGATGACTTCGGCGAGGACTCTGTTGTGGCCTACGACAGCGGCCTGACCGCCGTGCAGGCACTGAACAACGGTCAGGTGGATGCAGTGGTCATCGACAACGCTCCCGCTACGGAGTACGTTGCCGCCAACCCCGGCCTGAAGGTGCTGGATACCAGCTACGCCGAGGAGGACTACGCCATTGGCATGGCAAAGGGCTCTGCACTGGAGGACGCCATCAACAAGGCTCTGGAGGAGCTGAAGGCTGACGGCACCCTGCAGGCCATCGTGGACAAGTACATCAACGCAAACTAAGCTGTGTACCCCGTATGATTCCCGTACCCGAGGAGGCGCCCCACGCAGGGGCACCTCTTTTTTTGGAAAAAAGTGGTTACAATTTATTGACAAACAGAAAGTGAGGATGTGAATGGCTGCGCAATACGAACTGCTCAAAGAGCTGCTCAACAGCGGCACAAAGCTAAGCTTTGGACAGGATTTCTTCTTCAAGTTTTATCAGGCCTTTCTCCTGAAGGACCGCTGGATGCAGTACATCAGCGGTGTGGGCACTACCCTGCTGGTCACCGCGCTGGCGCTGGCGCTGGGCGTGGTGCTGGGCAGCGCGGTGGCGCTGGTGCGCGTGACCCACGACCAGCAGCGCCCCGGCCACAAAAATGCGGTGCTGGGCTTTTTTAACGCGGTGTGTCAGGTGTACACCACCATCATCCGCGGCACGCCCATGATGGTGCAGCTGCTGATCATGAGCATGGTCATTTTTGCCAACAGCCGCAACTTTACCATGGTGGGTGCACTGACTCTGGGCATCAACTCCGGCGCGTATGTATCCGAGATCATCCGCGGCGGCCTGATGGCTGTGGACCCCGGCCAGATGGAAGCCGGGCGCAGCCTTGGACTGAACTACATGACCACCATGGTGGTCATCATCATCCCGCAGGCCATCCGCGCGGTGCTGCCTGCACTGGGCAACGAGTTCATCATCCTGCTCAAGGATACTTCCCTGATCACCACCATCGGCGGCAAGGAGCTGCTGTATGCTGCACAGGGCATTATGAACCGCACCTACGAAGCCATGTTCCCCCTGCTGGGCGTTGCACTGATCTACCTGATCCTTGTTATGCTGTTTACATGGCTGTTGAGCAAGTTTGAGAGGAGGCTGGCACAAAGTGACCGATAAGATTTTGGAAGTACGCGGCCTGACCAAGACCTACGGCGGCGTAAAGAAGCGCGGCGCAAAAAAGGCCGACCCCACGCTGGACGTGCTGAAAGGCATCGACCTTGATATCTACCGCGGCGATGTGGTTTGCCTGATTGGCCCCTCCGGCTGCGGCAAGTCCACCTTTCTGCGCTGCCTGAACCGGCTGGAGACCCCTTCCTCCGGCTCTATCAAGTTTGAGGGCGTCGAGGTGGACGAAGCACACATTGACGCCGTGCGTCAGAAGATGGGCATGGTGTTCCAGCACTTCAACCTGTTCCCCCACCTGACCGTGAAAAAGAACCTTGAGCTGGCACCCAGCCTGCTGAAGCTGAAGGACAAGGAAGCCATCTCTGCCCGCGCAGACGAGCTGCTGGCCCGCGTAGGTCTGGCCGACAAGGCCAACGCCTACCCCAAGAGCCTGTCCGGCGGTCAGCAGCAGCGCATTGCCATCGCCCGCGCGCTGGCCATGGACCCGGACGTGATCCTGTTCGACGAGCCCACCAGCGCCCTTGACCCCGAGATGGTGGGCGAGGTGCTGGAGCTGATGAAGGAGCTGGCACACACCGGCATCACCATGCTGGTGGTCACCCACGAAATGGGCTTTGCCCGCGAGGTGTCCAACCGGGTCATCTTCATCGACGATGGCAAAATTCAGGAGGACGAACCGCCGCAGGAGCTGTTCTCGAACCCCAAGCACCCCCGCCTGAAAGCCTTCCTCTCCAAGATGCTGTAATTATAATCCCATAAAATTCAAGCCCGGAAAGTCGGTAGACCTTCCGGGCTTGTTTTGTTGAATAATGATGCGCTGCGGCTTAAAGCTCTGCCAGAATGGCGTCGCCCATGGCGGTGCAGCCAAGGCAGGTGCAGCCATCGCTCATGTTGTCGGCGGTGCGCAGACCCTTGTCCAGTACACGGCTCACGGCGTTCTCAATGGCATCGGCTTCCTCTGCCATGCCAAAGGAGTACCGCAGCATCATGGCAGCAGACAGGATGCAGGCGGTGGGGTTTACGATGTCCTTGCCTGCAATGTCCGGGGCAGAGCCGTGGATAGGCTCGTACAGACCCCGGGTGCCGTCGCCAAGGCTGGAGGACGGGATCATACCGATGGAACCGGTGATCATGGAAGCCTCGTCCGACAGGATATCGCCGAACATATTCTCGGTGACGATCACGTCGAACTGCGCGGGGTTCTTCACGATCTGCATAGCGCAGTTGTCCACAAACATCTCGCTGTACTCCACATCCGGGTACTCGGCCTGCAGCCGGTGCATCACGGTGCGCCACAGGCGGCTGGTATCCAGCACATTGGCCTTATCCACACAGCACAGCTTTTTGCGGCGCTTGCGGGCGGTCTCGAAGCCGATGCGGCCAATGCGCTCGATCTCGTGCTCTGCATAGGGCATGGTATCCACGGCCTGCTTTTCGCCGTTTTCCAGCGTGTGGGTCTCGTGATTGCCGAAGTACACACCGCCGATCAGTTCCCGCACGATGATAAAATCAATGCCCTGTGCCACGATCTCGGGCTTCAGGGGGCTTGCCGGGGCCAGCTGCGGCCAGATCTTAGCCGGGCGGTTGTTGGCGTACAGCCCCATGCCGGCGCGCAGCCGCAGCAGACCCTTTTCCGGCCGCTGTTCTCCGGGCAGCCCCTCCCACTTGGGACCGCCTACCGCGCCCAGCAGCACGCTGTCGGCGGCAAGGCACTTGTCCAGCTCGTGCTGGGGCAGCGGGTCGCCGTATTTATCAATGGCCTCGCCGCCCATGGCGGCAGCGGTGTAGTGGAAGGTATGGCCGTACTTTTCAGCCACCTTATCCAGCACCCGGAGGGTCTGCTTTACGATCTCCGGGCTGGAGCAATCGCCCCAGATGACAGCAATATTTTTTTCCATGAGGTACTCCTTTTATGCTCCAAACACATTTTCACGGATGGGGATGGGGTTATTTCTGGATGGCCTTCATCAGGCCGCCAGCGGAGATGATGTTCTGGATAAAGGGCGGGAAGGGCTCGGCGTGGAACACCTTGCCATTGGTCTCATCGGTGATGACGCCGGTGTCAAAGTCTACCTGAACGGTGTCCCCTGCTTCGATGGCGTCCACAGCCTCCGGGCACTCCATGATGGGCAGGCCGATGTTGATGCTGTTGCGGTAGAAGATACGGGCAAAGCTTTTGGCAATGACCACCGCGATGCCTGCGGTCTTGATGCACAGGGGTGCGTGCTCACGGGAGGAGCCGCAACCAAAGTTCCAGCCGCCCACCATGATATCACCAGGCTGCACCCGGTTCACAAAATCCTTGTCGATATCCTCCATGCAGTGGCTGGCAAGCTCCTTGGCGTCCTGCGTGTTCAGGTGGCGTGCCGGGATGATGACATCGGTATCCACGTTATCCGGGTATTTGAAAACAGAACCTCTTGCGTTCATGCTCATGCTCCTTTCGGGTCAGACCGTGCGCGGGTCGGTGATGTAGCCGGTCAGGGCGCTGGCGGCGGCGGTGGCGGGAGAAGCCAGATAGACTTCACTGTCCACATGACCCATGCGTCCCACAAAGTTGCGGTTAGTGGTGGAAACGCAGCGCTCGCCCGCTGCCAGAATGCCCATGTAGCCGCCCAGACAGGGGCCGCAGGTGGGGGTGGACACGATGCAGCCCGCATCAATAAAGGCGGTGGTCCAGCCCCGCAGGATGCATTCCTTATAGACTGCCATGGTGGCGGGGATGATGATGCCGCGCACGCCCTTGGCGATGTGCTTGCCCTTGAGGATGTTGTAGGCGGCTTCCATGTCCTCCAAGCGGCCGTTGGTGCAGCTGCCGATGACCACCTGATCAATCTTGATGTCCTTGCCCTCGCTGGCAACATGGGTGTTCTCAGGCAGATGGGGGTAGCTGACGGTGGGCTCCAGTGCGCCGAGATCGATCTCGATGGTCTTTTCGTACACAGCATCGGGGTCTGCTTCGTAGAACACCGGCGGGCGCTGGCTGCGGCCTGCAAGATAAGCCTTGGTCACCTCATCCACCGGGAAGATGCCGTTCTTGGCACCGGCCTCAATCGCCATATTGCAGATGCACAGGCGGTCGTCCATAGTCAGCCCTGCCACGCCCGGGCCGGTGAACTCCATAGACTTATACAGTGCGCCGTCCACACCGATCATGCCGATGATATGCAGGATCAGATCCTTGCCGGACACCCGGGGGTTAAACTTGCCGGTAAGCACGAACTTGATGGCAGAGGGCACCTTGAACCACGCCATGCCGGTTGCCATGCCTGCGGCCATATCGGTGGAGCCTACACCGGTGGAGAAGGCACCCAGCGCACCGTAGGTGCAGGTATGACTGTCCGCGCCGATCACGCAGTCACCGGCGGTGACGATGCCTTTTTCCGGCAGCAGGGCATGCTCAATGCCCATCTGGCCTACATCGTAGAAGTTGAGGATATCGTACTTATTGGCAAACTCCCGGCACTGCTTGGACTGGGTAGCGCTCTTGATATCCTTATTGGGTACAAAGTGGTCCAGCACGATAGCGATATGCTCTTTATCAAACACGCGGTCGAAACCGGCGCGCTCAAACTCGTTGATGGCCACCGGGGTGGTGATATCGTTGCCCAGCACAATATCCAACTTTGCGTTGATAAGCTGGCCCGCCTTGACCTCCGGCAGTCCGGCGTGTGCGGCAAGGATCTTCTGCGTCAGGGTCATTCCCATGGTAGTTTTCTCCTTTTTACTTATAACCCTCTCAGGCGCTTTGCGCCTGAGAGGGTTCGTTCTTTACTTGTTGTTGATCGCACTGACAAGGGCGCGGATACCGGCCACGATGATGTCGGTGTCGGTACCGGCACCCCATGTGACCGTGTTATCGCCCCAGACAAGGCCCACATAAGAGGCTGCGCGGGAGGTAGAACCCTCGTCCAGACTGTGCTCAGAGTAGTTTTCCAGATGGAAGTCCATGCCGGTGGCGCTCTGGATGGCGTTGGCTACGGCATCCAGACGGCCGTTGCCCACCGAGGTGACCACCTTGCGCTGACCGTTCAGCTCCAGCATGACTGTGGCGGTAATGCCGTTCACCTGTGCAAAGTGGGCTTCCACCACGTTCAGCGGCTTTGCACGGTTGAGGTAGGTATTCTCGAAGATGTGCAGCACCTCGGCAGCACTCAGTTCCTTGTGGCTGTGGTCGGACACGCTCTTGACTTTGTAGCCCAGCGCCTCCCGCATCTTGGGGGGCAGGTTGTAGCCGTAGTTCTGCTCCAGCACAAAGCCGATGCCGCCCTTGCCGCTCTGGCTGTTGATGCGGATGACGTCGGCGTCGTAGGTGCGGCCGATGTCGTGGGGGTCCACCGGGATGTAGGGGCAGGTCCAGCGGTGCTCGCCGGTCTGCTTGCGGTACGCCATGCCCTTGGCAATGGCGTCCTGATGGCTGCCGGAGAAGGCGGCAAACACCAGCTGCCCGGCGTAGGGGGTACGCTCGTAGATATGCATCCGGGTCACTCGCTCGTAGGTGGCGCAGATGGCGGGCATATCCGAGAAGTCCAGCTTGGGGTCTACGCCGTGGCTGTACATATTCATCGCCAGCGTTACGGCGTCCACATTGCCGGTGCGCTCGCCGTTGCCGAACAGGCAGCACTCCACGCGCTGTGCGCCCGCCAGCACTGCCAGCTCTGCGCAGGCTACGCCGGTGCCGCGGTCGTTGTGGGGGTGGGTGGAGATGATCACGCTGTCGCGGTATTTCAGGTGCTTGTCGCAGTACTCGATCTGGTTGGCATACACATGGGGCATGCTCATCTCCACAGTCACCGGCAGGTTGATGATCATGGGGCGCTCCGGGGTGGGCTGCATGATATCCAGCACAGCGTTGCACACCTCTACGGCGTAGTCCACCTCGGTGCCGGTAAAGCTTTCGGGGCTGTACTCAAACAGGAAGTTGCCCTCGTATTCCTCGCTCAGCTGCTTGACCAGCTTTGCGCCGTCCACGGCGATCTGCTTGATCTCCTCTTTGGACTTGTGGAACACCTGCTCCCGCTGTGCCACGGAGGTGGAGTTGTAGAAGTGGATCACCGCCCGGGGTGCGCCCTTGACCGCCTCGAAGGTGCGGCGGATGATGTGGTCGCGGCACTGGGTCAGCACCTGCACGGTGACATCGGCGGGGATCATGTTCTTTTCGATCAGGGTGCGCAGGAACTCGTACTCGGTCTCGCTGGCGGCGGGGAAGCCCACCTCGATCTCCTTGAAGCCGATCTTCACCAGCATCTGGAAGAATTCCAGCTTTTCTGCAAGGCTCATGGGCACGATCAGTGCCTGATTGCCGTCCCGCAGATCCACGCTGCACCATGCGGGAGCCTTTTCAATATGGTCTTTTTTTACCCAGCTGTCATAACCGGCGGGTACCGGGTAGTACCCCGGTGCGTACTTGGTAGCGTCCATCATCCTGTTGTCCTCCTGATGTTGTGGTGCATAAAAATGCGCCCCTTCCGTCTGCTCGTTTCACTCGCATCCACCTTCCCCAAGGGGACGGCTTTCCGGAATGCGGTAAAGTTTGCGGTATTGCCCAAAGGCGCCCCCTTGGGGGAGCTGGCATCGCGTAGCGATGCCTGAAGGGGTATCCGCATACAAAAAGGCTCCCGTCTTTCAAGGCGAAAACCTTGAGAGACGAGAGCCTGTAAATTGCTTTTACAGGGCACCCGTGGTACCACTCTCCTTGCTGCACGGTCAGGTACAGCCACTTTGCACGATCGGCCAAAACGGCGAATCGCTGCCCCTGTAACGGTGGGCGTCCGTCAGAACCTACTTGTCCGTTCAGTTCTGCCGCTCAGGGGCCAGTATCCGAAGTTCTCTGCACCCGCCTTGCACCACCCGGCGGCTCTCTGCACGCAAAAGAAAGATCGTTTTATCCCCGTCAACGCATTTGCACTTTGTTGAAAGTGAGATAATTTTAGCACGCCTTCCAGAAAGTGTCAAGAAGTTTCGTTCAGGATAAAGATGAAAGCATTTCACAATATCATAGGGGAAATCATGCAGAATTGGGGATTCTCCCCTCTTTGTTAAGAAACTGCTAAGTTTTTGCAAAGTTGCCCTCGCTGCGCTGTTGCCGGGCGGCAAGGTGTGGTATACTGGACGCAGCAACCGGGTGGAAGCCCACTTTATATAGAAGGAGGAACATCCCATGAAAGAAGTCAAGCCATCCAAAAAGCCGCTGGCTATCTACTATGCCATCGTGCTGCTGGTGCTGCTGGTCATCAACCTTGTGGTCATGCCGTGGCTGGCCGAGCGTCAGGTGCAGGAGGTAGACTACGGCACCTTTATGAGCATGACCGAGCAGGAGAACATCGGCAAGGTAGATATCCAGTCCAACCAGATCATTTTTACGGATAAGGACAACAAGCAGATCTACAAGACCGGCCTGATGAACGACCCCGGCCTGACCGAGCGTCTGTACGATGCCGGTGCGCAGTTCTCCAGTGAGATCGTGGAGCAGGGTTCGCCGGTGCTCAGCTTTTTGCTGTGGTTCGTGCTGCCCATCCTGCTATTCAGCTTCATCGGCAACCAGATGAACAAAAAGCTGATGGAAAAAGCAGGCGGCGGCCCGGGTTCTATGATGTTCGGCGGCGCGGGCAAATCCAACGCAAAGGTGTATGTGCAGTCCACCCACGGCATCCGCTTTGCGGACGTTGCCGGTGAGGACGAGGCCAAGGAGAACCTGCAGGAGATCGTTAATTATCTGCATGACCCCAAGAAGTACGAGGAGATCGGTGCTTCCATGCCCAAGGGCATTCTGCTGGTAGGCCCTCCGGGCACCGGCAAGACCATGCTGGCCAAGGCCGTGGCAGGCGAGTCCAACGTGCCCTTCTTCTCCATCTCCGGCTCGGAGTTCGTGGAGATGTTCGTGGGCATGGGTGCCTCCAAGGTGCGCGACCTGTTCAAGCAGGCCAAGGAAAAAGCACCCTGTATCGTGTTTATCGACGAGATCGACGCCATCGGTCAGAAGCGCAACAGCGGCCAGTTTGGCGGCAACGACGAGCGCGAGCAGACTTTGAACCAGCTGCTTACCGAGATGGACGGCTTTGAGGGCAACACCGGCGTCATCATTCTGGCGGCTACCAACCGCCCGGATTCCCTCGACCCTGCCCTGACCCGTCCCGGCCGGTTCGACCGCCGTGTGCCCGTGGAGCTGCCCGACCTGAAGGGCCGCGAGGAGATTTTGAAGGTACACGCCAAAAAGGTGAAGATCGCCCCGGGCGTGGACTTCAACACCGTGGCACGCATGGCCTCCGGTGCCTCCGGCGCAGAGCTGGCCAACATTGTAAACGAAGCCGCCCTGCGTGCCGTGCGGGCGGGCCGCAAGAGCGTGACGCAGGCCGACCTTGAGGAGAGCATCGAGGTGGTCATTGCCGGCTACCAGAAGAAGAACTCCATCCTGACCGACCACGAAAAGTGCATCGTAGCCTACCACGAGATCGGCCATGCCCTTGTGGCGGCCAAGCAGTCCAACTCTGCCCCGGTGCAGAAGATCACCATCATCCCCCGCACCTCCGGCGCACTGGGCTATACCATGCAGGTGGACGAGGGCAACCACTACCTGATGAACAAGGCCGAGCTGGAAAATAAGATCGCCACCCTGACCGGCGGCCGCGCTGCCGAGGAGGTGGCCTTCAACTCCATCACCACCGGCGCGTCTAACGATATCGAGCAGGCCACAAAACTTGCCCGCGCCATGTTGACCCGCTACGGCATGAGCGATGAATTTGACATGGTGGCGCTGGAAACTGTGAACAACCAGTATCTGGGCGGCGATACCTCGCTGACCTGCAGTGCCCAGACCCAGTGCGAGATCGACCGGAAGGTGGTAGAACTGGTCAAGACCCAGCACGAAAAGGCCATCCGCATCCTGACCGAGAACCGCGCAAAGCTGGACGAACTGGCACAGTACCTGTACCAGAAGGAGACCATCACCGGCGAGGAATTCATGGATATCCTTAACCGCGATGACACCGAAAACAAACCAGAAAATCCCTGAAAATAAAAATTTTTGAATCTTTTGCAATAATCCGGCCGCCGTATCCGTTTACAAAGCAGATACGGCGGTTTTCCATTGTGGATGCGCCGCAGCTGAACCATGGTTTAAAAAAAGATTATGATGCAAAAAAACAAAGGCAGTCCCTGCGGCTGCCGTTTTCAGGAGGTATTTCCTATGAAGATGCTGAACAAAAAGTTTGTCCGTACCCTGAGCTGTGCTGCTGTGGCGGTGTGTGCCGCTGCCATGCTGAGCGTGGGCGCTTTTGCCGCCGAGGTGGATTCCACCTGCGTGGAGGGCTATCTGCCCCCGCAGGAGCAGATGGTGCAGGGCGACATTGCACTGCACAGCGGTGATGTTGCCGTGGGCGAAAAAGACCCCAGCTACGCTGGCTACGGTGCCCCGGAGGGCAACCCCATTCAGGGCAACATCATGCTGATCTCCGGCGACGAGCTGGCCGACACCGCAAAGACCGAGGCACGCTACACCGTCAAGGGTCTGCTGGGCAAACAGCTGCTGTACACCGCCCGCCAGAAGGACGGCGTGCTGACGCTGGACGTGCCCGCTGAGGTGGCCACCTTCCGCACCACCATCGAGGATATGCAGGCTTTGCAGTCCAACGGTGTGAAAACGCTGGTGCTGGTGACCGAGAAGAACACCACCACCCTGAATCTCTCGCTGCTGTGCGAGGGACAGAAGTCCGGCACCCGCGTCACCCTGCGGCACCTGGGCAGCAGCGCTACCCTTTCTGTGGGTCTGCGCTGCCGCCGCGACCTGCTGATCGGCCGCTAATCGGAAAAACGGCAGTATAATTTGTGGTTCAGAAACGCCCACAGGCATTTCTGAACCACTTTTTTAATGATGACAAGACCCCCGGCGGGCAGCCGGGGGTCTTGTCGCACACTTATGGAGACTTGGACAGGAATAAAAGGAAGATCACATTCCCTGTGCGGGAAAGAGGATTGCTGCTTACTTGCCGCGGACGGCTGCGAAGCCGGCTTCCAGATCGGCAATGATGTCATCAATGTGCTCGGTGCCGATGGACAGGCGGATGGTGTTCTGGTAGATCTGCTGCTCGGCCAGCTCGGCATCGGTCAGCTGGCTGTGGGTAGTGGAGGCCGGGTGGATGACAAGGCTCTTCACGTCCGCTACGTTGGCCAGCAGAGAGAAGATCTTCAGGTTATCAATGAAGGTAAAGGCTTCCTCGCGGCCGCCCTTGATGTTAAAGGTAAAGATAGATGCGCCGCCGTTGGGGAAATACTTCTGGTACAGGGCGTGATCCGGGTGATCCGGCAGCGAGGGGTGGTTCACCTTTTCCACCTGCGGGTGGTTGGCAAGGAACTCCACCACCTTTTTGGTGTTCTCTACATGACGCTCAATGCGCAGGCTCAGCGTCTCGGTGCCCTGCAGCAGCAGGAAGGCGTTGAAGGGGGAGATGGTAGCGCCGGTATCACGCAGCAGGATAGCGCGGATGTAGGTGACAAAGGCGGCAGGGCCTGCGGCGTCCGCAAAGGAGACGCCGTGGTAGCTGGGGTTGGGTGCGGCAATGTTGGGGTAGCGGCCGCTGGCCTTCCAGTCAAAGTTGCCGCTGTCCACGATGATACCGCCCAGCGTAGTGCCGTGACCGCCGATGAACTTGGTGGCAGAGTGCACCACGATATCCGCGCCGTGCTCAATGGGGCGGATGAGGTACGGCGTGCCGAAGGTGTTGTCAATGACCAGCGGCAGGCCGTGCTTGTGGGCGATGGCGGCAATGGCGTCGATATCCGGGATGTCGCTGTTGGGGTTGCCCAGCGTCTCCAGATAGACAGCCTTGGTGTTGGGCTGGATGGCGGCCTCCACCTGTGCAAGGTCGTGGGCATCCACGAAGGTGGTGTTGACGCCGAACTGGGTCAGGGTGTGCGCCAGCAGGTTGTAGCTGCCGCCGTAGATGGTCTTTTGTGCCACGATGTGGTCGCCAGCCTGTGCCAGTGCCTGAATGGTGTAGGTGATGGCGGCTGCACCGGAAGCGGTAGCCAGTGCTGCCACGCCGCCCTCCAGCGCTGCAATGCGCTTTTCAAACACATCCTGCGTGGAGTTGGTCAGACGGCCGTAGATGTTGCCTGCATCGGCCAGACCGAAGCGGTCTGCGGCGTGCTGGCTGTTGCGGAACACATAGGACGTGGTCTGGTAGATGGGCACCGCACGGGCATCGGTGGCGGGGTCGGCCTGCTCCTGACCGACATGAAGCTGCAGAGTTTCAAATTTATATTCAGACATTGTCATTTACCTCTCTTTATATACTAAAAGTATTATTATTGTGTACAAAAAATCCCGATGCGTTTTCAAAGGCGCACCGGGCAGTGTGGTCTACCGGAGCTGCTGCTGTCACATTCGGGTGCACATTCGCACAGCCGAGGGCAACATACAGTACACATCCGATGCCGGTGCCCGGTTGGTATGCATTCGCCCACAGCGATAATTCGCGTGCAGCAGTTCTTTCCAGATCAGCTTCATCTTTGTGCCCTCCTTCTGGTAAAACTTTTCCATCCCTCTATGTACCACCCGCCGGGGAACCTCTGTTTCATTTCCCTACAAGACTGGTGGATTGGATGTCTGCATTATATCCCGTTCTACCTAGTTTGTCAATAGGTTAATTCCACTTTTTTCAAGGATGTATTTTTTGCATGATAATTTTGCCTGCGCCGCCCCTGCCCGACAGCATTTTGTACAGCGGCTCCTTGCGGGTAGGCTCGATAGATAAAACGAAGCCCGGAGCGTCTGCGGACGCTCCGGGCTTCGTTTTATCATAAATTGGTCAGACCCGCTTTGTCTCTTCCGTCCGGGTGGAAATGCTGAACAGCACAAAGCCGATGACAAACAGGATGGCAATGGAGCCAACGCCCACGTTGGCGCTGCCGGTCAGCTGGCTGCCCACGCTGACGATCATGGTGCCAAGGAAGGAGGCACCCTTGCCGCAGATGTCGAACAGGCCGAAGTATTCGCCGGATTTTTCCTGCGGGATGATCTTGGCAAAGTGGCTGCGGCTCAACGCCTGCACACCGCCCTGGAACATGCCTACCACCACGGCCAGCACCCAGAACTGCCACTGACTCTTCAGGAAGAAGGCAAAGACGGCAATGCCGGTATAGGCCGCGATGCACACCGGGATCAGGGTTTTGGATTCATATTTCTGGCTCAGGCGGCCGAAGATCAGCGCCGAGGGGAAAGCCACGATCTGGGTGACCAGCAGCGCCAGCAGCAGGCCGGTGGTGTCCAGTCCCAGTGCCGTGCCGTAGGCAGTGGCCATATCAATAATGGTATACACGCCGTCGATGTAGCAGAAGAAGGCCAGCAGGAACCAGAACACCTGCTTGTCCTGCGGCAGATGCTTCAAGGTCTGCCCAATGCGCACAAAGCTCTGGCGGATGGCGTGCTGCTCCACCTCCACATAGTTGATCTGGCGGTACTTTTTCAGCAGCGGCAGGGTGACCACCAGCCACCATACGGCGGTGATGACCAGCGCGATGGACAGCGCAGTCATCTGACTAAGCCCCACCGCACTGCTGCCCAGCACCAGCGCCAGACAGACCACAAAGGGCACGCAGCTGCCGATATAGCCCCACGCGTACCCGCGGGAGGACACCATGTCCATCCGCTCCGGGGTAGTCACATCGCCCAGCATGGAGTCGTAGAACACCAGACTGCCGGAGTAGCCGATCTTGGCAATGATAAAAATGACCAGAAAGGCCAGCCATGTGCCCGCCAGACCCATAGCGCAGCAGCCAATGACGCCCACAAAGAGGCAGAGCATGAAGATGGGCTTTTTAAAGCCCTTGGTATCGGCCAGCGTGCCCAGAATGGGGCCCAGAATGGCGGTGACCACCGTGACGATGGAGCTGGCGTAGCCCCAGTAGGCCAGATAATCCACCTTGCTCACGCCGCCGGCCTCGGCCAGCGCATTGAAGAAGATGGGCACCAGCGTAGCGATCATCAGTACAAAGGCCGAGTTGCCCACATCGTATAAGATCCATGCCCGCTCCAGCGGTGTCACCTTGAATTTTTCAGTTTTCATCGTATTTCCCTTGTCCCTTTTGCACCGCCGGGCGGCGCGTTTTTTAAAATTCCCCAAAGGTGTGGTCGTAGGCGGCGTCCAGCGGCTCGTCCGTATCCAGCTTTGCCACATACTCTAAGATCAGCCGCTCTGCCAGCGGTAAAGCCTTGGCGTACAGCGCATCCAGCTTGCGGTTGCTCTCGGTGCACTGCGGGTTCGGCTGCGGGTTTGCCACAAGGCCGTGCATCCCATCATACTTGCCCAGCACCTTCATGCCGGTCAGCACCACCCAGCGCTTGACCGGGTTTGAGGCCTGCAGCACCTTATGCACCAGGATCATCCCTTTCAGGGATTCCAGCGCGGTCTGCTCCGAAATATCCCTGTAAAACGGCGCAATGACCCGGGCGTTTGCCGCGCTGGGGTGGATGTGGCTGGCGGTGAAGAAGGTCAGCGGGTCATAGCCGTCCCGGCGCAGCAGCATATTGTCGAACTCAGTCTCGATCTCGCAGTGGGTCACACCGCTCTCCCGGGTAAACTGCTCCACAAAGGGGTGGCAGGTGCTGTCCAGCGCAAAATGGCACACAAAGCCCAGCGTGTAGGCCAGCGCAGCCTCGCGATCGGCTTCCTCGTGCACCACCCGGCGTGCCCGGTCAAAGAACGTTCTGCCCTGCTCGTCGTGCATGGCGTTGCCCAGCGCGGCGACCGGGGTGGACTTTTCCGCATGGTAATAGAACAGCAGATCCGGCCCGTGCAGGCCGATATCGTACAGTTCCCGGTGCGCCTCCAGCTTTTCCCGCAGCGACGCGGGCAGATGATCCAGCACATTTGCGCCAAAGCGGCGGTGTGCGTAGGTAGAGGGCATCTCTCATTCCTCCTTCTTGCAGTGTCAGCGCCCGCCGCCCTGTTCCGGCTGCGCTGGCTTAAATTTCTGTCGTTCCCAGTATAGCAGAAAGTTTGCCGACCTTCTACCCTTTTGTGTCTGTTTTCTGTAAAAAGTTTTAATAATTTTACTGCACTACCCGCCGCTCGCCAAACAGAAAAGGGTGCTCCTGAAATGCCCGTGGGCATTTCAGGAGCACCCTTTCTACTTATTCAGGTTCACACGCTCTCATAGCCCTGCGGCATCTCGCTTTTGCGGTCGCGGGACATCAGGTTGCGCAGCGCATCGCTGGCGCTCATGCCCTCCTTGACGATGGCGTTCACCGTCTGGGCAATGGGCATTTCCACATGGTACTTCTCGGCCAGCTCCATAGCGGCGGGCAGGGCGTTGATGCCCTCCACCACCATGCCGACCTCCTTCACAGCCTGCTCCGGGCTTTCACCCTTGCCGATCAGGATACCGGCGCGGTTGTTGCGGCTGTGCATACTGGTGGCGGTAACGATCAGATCGCCGATACCGGCCAGACCCGCAAAGGTCTGGACATTGCAGCCCATGGCCACGCCCAGCCGGGCGATCTCGGCAATGCCGCGGGTGATCAGGGCGGCGCGGGCGTTATCGCCGTAGCCAAGGCCGGTGGAGATGCCGACACCCAGCGCGATGACGTTCTTCATAGCGCCGCTCAGCTCCACGCCCTTGATATCAGAGTTGGTGTACACGCGCATACAGGTGTTGCTGAACACCTCCTGCACCACCTCGGCAGCCTCCAGATCCGGGCTTGCGGAAACGATGGTGGTAGGCAGATCCAGCGCCACCTCCTCGGCGTGGGTGGGGCCGCTGAGCGCCACCAGACGCACCGCGCGGGGGCCGTTCTCGTGGCTCAGCTCGTCGGCAAGGATCTCGGTCATGGTATATAAGGTATCGGGCTCAATGCCCTTTGCCACGTCCACGATGATCTGGCCGGAGCGGATATAGGGCCGCGCCTTGGCCGCCGTGGAGCGCACGAACACCGACGGCACTGCAAACAGCAGCACATCCTTGCCGGTACACACTTCCTCTATGCTTTTGGTAAAACGCAGTTCCTGCGGGATGACCATTCCCGGCAGATTGGGGTGCACCCGGGTGGTGGAAAGGTTATCCACCTCGGCCTCAATAGCCGACCACACCTGCACATCGTTGCCGCTGACGGTCAGCATCCGTGCCAGAGCCATGCCCCAGGTGCCTGCACCCAGAACACCAATCCTAAACTTTTTCACGTTCGTATCCTCCGTGTCTGCACCGGGCAAAGGGCAAGCCCCCTGCCGGTGGATTTGCGCCGCGCCGGGCTATTACCCCGCAGCCGCGCACTATTATGACCATTGTACACGAAAGCGCCCACAGCGTCAAGCATCTGCCGCATTGCACAAATATTTAACAAGTTTATGCAATTTTTCGGTTACATCACACGTTTTGTGCAAACCGTTTGCGCTGCGGGGCATTTCATGCTATTATAGTATTCTGGTAGGTTTTGTAGGGATTTGTGACCGGGTCTCTTGACTTTGACCCTACTTTAAGGTATATACTGCTTTGGTCGGCAAAAGCTTTGCCGGCTTATGCACTTTTTAGCTTTGAGGAAAAACCGATGTTTGAAGCACTTTTATCCAACCGCACGGTCAGCGTGCTGGTGGAGGCGCTGCCCCGCATCCTGACGGCAGGCCTGACCATGACCATTCCGCTGACCCTTCTCTCCTTCTTTTTTGCCATGATCATCGCGGTGGCGGTGGCGCTGGTACAGTACGCCAATGTGCCGGTGCTGCGGCAGATCGCCCGGTTCTATATCTGGGTCATCCGGGGCACGCCGCTGCTGGTGCAGCTTTTCATCATCTTTTACGGCCTGCCCAGCGTGGGCATCATGCTGGACGCCTTTCCGGCGGCGGTCATCGCCTTTGCCTTCAACGAGGGCGCCTACTGCGCCGAGACCATGCGCGGTGCGCTGGAAAGCGTACCGCAGGGACAGCTGGAGGCCGGGTACTGCGTGGGCATGAGCTGGTGGCAGATCATGCGCCGCATCGTGCTGCCGCAGGCACTGCGCACCGCCGTGCCTGCACTGTCCAACTCCCTCATCGGTATGATCAAGGACACCTCGCTGGCGTCCAATATCACGGTGGCAGAGCTGTTCATGGCCGGGCAGCGGGTAGCCGCCCGCACCTACATCTTCCTGCCCATCTACTGCGAAGTGGCTGTGGTGTATCTGCTGTTCTGTACCGTCATCACCAAGCTGCAGGCGCTGCTGGAACGTCAGCTCAACGCCCGCGGCTTCCAGTAAAAAGGGAGGTGCACACCTATGGCTATGTTAGAGATCCGCAATGTGCAAAAAACCTTCCGCACCTACGCAAAACCTGGCCTTTTCCACCGCCCCGGTGCGCGGAAGGTCATCAGTGAGCTGCCCGTGCTGCGCGGGGTGGACCTGACCGTGGAAAAGGGCGATGTGGTGGCCATTTTGGGACCGTCCGGCTCCGGCAAGACCACCCTGCTGCGCTGTCTGAACTTTCTGGAAACTGCCGATGCCGGGCAGCTGGTGTTTGACGGCGAAAGCTTCGACCTTGCCCATGCCAGCCGCGCCGACATTGCCCGGCTGCGCAAAAAGACGGCCTTTGTGTTCCAGAACTACAACCTGTTCCGCAACAAGACCGCTCTGCAAAATGTGACCGAGGGGCTGATCGTAGCGCGTAAGCTGCCCAAGGAGCAGGCGGATGAGATCGGCATGAAGATGCTTGCCAAGGTAGGCCTTGCAGACCGCGCCGACTACTACCCCCGCCAGCTTTCCGGCGGGCAGCAGCAGCGGGTGGCCATCGCCCGCGCCCTTGCCGCCGACCCGGAAATTATTTACTTTGACGAGCCCACCAGCGCCCTTGACCCGGAGCTGACTGGCGAGGTGCTCAGCGTAATGCGGCAGCTGGCCGAAGAGGGCATGACCATGCTGGTGGTCACCCACGAGATGGGCTTTGCCCGCAACGTTTCCTCCAAGACCGTGTTTATGGAAAACGGCGTGGTGGTGGAGCAGGCTCCCTCTCAGCAGTTCTTTGCATCCCCCAAGGAGGAGCGCACCCGGGCCTTCCTGCGCAGGATCGCCCATACAGAAGAATAAAAGCGCTCCCTCTTTTTTCATTTTTCACGACAGAAAGGAATTTTTACTTATGAAACGCAGAACCTTTATTTCTCTGATGGGCGTTATGGCCGCAGCCGGGGTGCTGTCCATGACCGGCTGCTCTTCCAAGGACACCGCCGCCAGCACCGCCAGCTCCGCACCGCTGAACAAGCTGGACGGCATCCAGAAGAGCGGCAAACTGGTGGTGGCGCTGGAAGGCGCATGGCAGCCGTGGAGCTACCACGATTCCTCCGACACGCTGGTGGGCTACGACGTAGAGGTCTCCCGCGCCATTGCCGAGAAGCTGGGCGTAGAGCCGGAGTATGTGGAGAGCGACTGGGACAGCCTGTTTGCCGGTCTGGACGCAGGCCGCTACGACATGGTGTGCAACGGCGTGGAAGTGACCGAGGAACGCGCCAAGACCTACGCTTTCACCACTCCCTACGGCTACATCCACACCGCACTGGCTGTGCGCAAGGATAACGAGGACATCCACAGCTTTGAGGATCTGAAGGGCAAGACCACCGCCAACAGTCTGGCTTCTACCTACATGGAGCTGGCCGAAAGCTACGGCGCTACCGTGCAGGGCATCGACACGCTGGAGGAGACCATCCAGCTGCTGACCGCAGGCCGCATTGATGCCACCCTGAACGCAGATGTTTCCTTCTACGACTACCTGAATGTCCACCCGGAGGCAGACTTCAAGCTGGTGGCACAGACCACCGAGTCCTCCCATGTGGCCATCCCGGTGCTCAAGAGCGAGGACACCGCTTATCTGGACGCGCTGAACGCTGCCATTGAGGAGCTGCGCGCCGACGGCACCTTAAAGACCCTGAGCGAGAAGTATTTCGGACAGGATATTTCCTCTGAAAACTAAGAAGCTCGACCCTCTCAGTCTGCTCACTTCGTTCGCATCCAGCTCCCCCGAAAGGGGGAGCTTTTTTGTTGGGGGCGAACTCCCTCAGTCAAAGCCTGACGGCTTTGACAGCTCCCTCGGAGAGGGAGCCTCTGGCGAAACCGGAAACTTTGCGCTTGCATCGGAAGCTGTACCTCCATGCCAAAAGCTCCCCCTTTCGGGGGAGCTGGCGAGCGCAGCGAGACTGAGAGGGTAAATTTCCTATTGACTTGTGTAATATTATATGCTATATAATATTATAGAAACAGACCACACCGAAAGGAGGCTGTTCCCACATGAGTTTTCCCATCAGTGCCGCGCTGCTGGATGCCATTGTGCTGTCCGTGGTGGCGCAGGAGCCGGAAGGTACCTACGGCTACAAGATCACCCAACAGATCACCCACACGCTGGAACTGAGCGAATCCACCCTGTACCCGGTGCTGCGCCGGCTGCAGAAAGACCAGCTGCTCACGGTCTACGATGCACCCTTTAACGGCCGCAACCGCCGCTATTATCAGATCACCTCCGCCGGGCGGGCGCAGCTTGCCGCCTACGCGCAGGAGTGGAGCCGCTACCGTTCTTCCATTGACACATTTTTCAGAGAGGTGGAATGATTTATGACCCGTACTGCATTTCTTGCTGCGCTGGAGCAGCTTCTGGCCCCCTTGCCGGAGGCCGAGCGCAAGGACGCTTTGAGCTATTACGAGGATTATCTGGATACCGCCGGGCCGGAAAACGAAGCCCGTGCCATTGCAGAGCTGGGCAGCCCCGAGGAGGTCGCCCGCAAAATTCTGGACGAGCAACCCCCGGCAGACAGCTCTGCCGCCCCGGCATCCCCTGCCCGCAAGGCGCATTCCCGCTGGCGTATGGTGCTGGGCGGCGGGCTGGCTGTTCTGGCGGTGCTGGTGCTGTTTTGCTTTTTCTTCCAGCATACCAAAGCCACCCCGGTGCAGCCGGTCGAGTCCATCTCTCCTGCCTCGGAAATTCCTGCTTCCTCTGCGGAAACAGCTGCCGAGAGTGCCTCCACGCAGCCCGCGGTTCCTGTTTCCACTCCAGACGGCTTGACTTTCTCCCTCTCTGCTGAGATGGTCAGCGATAAACTATCGCTGAAGTTGGACTATGGTACCATTCTCTTTGTTGTTGACCCAAACGCTTCCGACATCACTCTAAAGTTTGACGGATTCAGGACCCGGTACCTCACCCATTCCAACAAAAAAGACGGAACCGCAGAGTTTTCCTACCATATCCCGAAATACTACGCTCCCCCTGATGTTGACGGTGCTGTGCTCACCATTACGGCTCCGGAAAATATCCTGCATGAGGTAGACATTGATCTTGCCATGGGCGACGTTGACCTTGGCACGCTCTCTGTGGAAGAACTGGATCTGGAACTTGCCATGGGGAGCGTCTCTGCCGACAGCCTGACTGTGAAGGATGCGGATTTCAATCTTGCCATGGGCGGCTGTCGCATTGACCATCTGACCGCACCGGAATTCGATGCCGAAATTGCCGTGGGCGACTGCACGATCGGTATGCTGTCCGGTGCTCGGGATGTCAACATCTCGGTCATCACCGGCGATACCGACTTGACTTTGGAGGGCAGCGCCTCGGACTATACCCTCGTCACCAATGAGCTTAAGGGCACCTCGATCCATAATGGCAAAGCAAATACCTCTCGTAAAATTTCCCTCGATTCTGTCACCGGCGATCTCTCCATCTCCTATACCAATTGACCCCTGAACGCAGAACACCCCCGGCATCCGAACGAAAACAGATGCCGGGGGTGTTTTTATGCTTTCCCGTGAAAATACTCGTAGATGGTCTGCGCCAGCTGTTTGCCCACGCCGGGGGTGTTTTCCAGCTGGTCGGGGGTGGCGTCCTTCACCGCGCCCACGCTCTTGAACTGCGTCAGCAGGGCTTTGGCTGTTTTGGGGCCTACGCCCGGCACCTCGGTCAGGGTGGAGGAGTAGCTTTTCTGCTTCATCTGCTGCTTGCGGTAGGCGTTGGCAAAGCGGTGGGTCTCGTCCTGAATGGCAGTGATGAAGGTAAAGGTGCCCCGGTTCATGTTGATGGCAATTTCCCGCCCGTCGCTGTCCACGATGGCGCGGGTGCGGTGGTGGTCATCCTTTACCATGCCGTACAGCGGCACATCTGCCAGTGCCGTACCGGCAAGCGCTTCCTTTGCGGCGCTCACCTGTCCCCTGCCGCCGTCCATCAGCAAAAGATCTGGCTTCTGCCCGAACCAGTTGCCGCTGGGCTGACCGTTTTCGGCCTGCGCAGCGTATTTTTCGTACTCTGCCGCCCGGCGGGAGACGGTCTCTGCCAGCGAGGCGTAGTCGTCCGTGCCCGCAACAGTTTTCATTTTGAACTTGCGGTAGCCCGCCTTGAAGGACTTGCCGTCCTTGAAGGTGACCATGCCGCAGACGCTGCTGCCATCGCCCCAGTTGGAGATATCGTAGCTTTCAATGGCGCGGGGCGGCTTTGAAAGCCCCAGCACCTGCGCCAGCTCGTCCAGCAGCTTTTCCTCCCGGGCGTAGCGGCCGCTCTCCCGCGCCAGACGCTCCACCGCGTTGGTGTGCGCCATTTCCACCAGATGCGCTTTATCGCCCCGCTGGGGCACATACAGCTGTACCTCGCTGCCCCGCTTCTGGTTCAGCGCCTGCTGCAAGGCGTCCATGTCCGGTGGCAGTGCGTCCACCGCGATGATCTTTGGAATTTGTTCATCATCCAGATAGTACCGGGGCAGAAATTCCTCCCGCACCGCGTCGATATCCGAGGTATCGTGGAACAAAAACTCCCGCTTGTCGGTCAGCCGTCCCTCTCGGAAGCGCAGCACCGCCGCGCACACGCTGTCCGGTGTGCCGGCAAGCGCCAGCACATCCATCTCAACGTCCGGGTCTACCACTACCTTCTGCCCTGCCGTCAGCTTGGTGATGGCATTGATCTGGTCCCGCAGGAGGGCGGCGGTCTCAAATTCCAGCCGGTCGGAAGCCTCCTGCATCCGCTCATTGAGGGTTTTCAGGATATCCTTTTTGCCGTAGCGGATGAGGTGCACCGCGTTTTTGACCGCCTGATTGTAGGTCTCGCGGCTGATCTTGCCGCTGCACACCGCCATACACTTGCCGATATGGGCATTCAGGCAGGGGCGTCCCTTGCCGATCTCCTGTGGGAAGCGCTTGGAGCAGCGCGGCAGCAAAAAGGCGTCCATGGCTGTTTCTGCCATCTGCCGCGCCGCAAAGCTGGAGGTGTAAGGGCCGATATACTCCGCCCCGTCCTCCTCCTTTTGCAGGGTAAAGGAAAGGCGCGGCCAGTCCTCCCGGGTGACGCGGATATAGCTGTAACCCTTGTCATCCTTGAGCAGGATGTTGTACTTGGGCGTATGCGCCTTGATCTGGCTGGCTTCCAGCACCAGTGCCTCGAACTCGCTCTGACAGACAATGACATCAAAGGCGTAGGCGTGGGCGATCATCTGGCTGACCTTGTTATCGTGGGGCACGCCCTCGCGGAAATACTGGCTTACCCGGATGCGCAGGCGCTTGGCCTTGCCGATATAAATGATGGTGTCGCTTTTGTCCCGGATGATATACACCCCGGGCAGCAGCGGCAGCATACAGGCTTTTTGATAGAGCTCGGCCTTAGTCATGCAGCACCTTCCTCCGTGTCTGTGGGACGGGGCTTTCCGCAGCGGAACGCCATCCCGGTAAAAATTCGTACCAAAAAAGCGGCAGGGAGCCCCCGCCGCTTTCTGTTGCTTGTGATACAGGCTTACTCTGCAAAGCCGGACTCCACCAGCTTGATCAGGCCGTCCACGGCAGCCTGCTCATCAGCGCCGTCAGCGATGATGCGGATGGTGGTGCCGCCAACGATACCCAGAGACAGAACGCCCAGCAGGCTCTTTGCGTTCACGCGGCGTTCTTCCTTTTCGACCCAGATGGAAGACTTGAACTCGTTTGCCTTCTGGATAAAGAAGGTAGCCGGACGAGCGTGCAGACCAACCTGATTTTCAACGGTAACTTCTTTTACGTACATAGTAAAGCGCTCCTATCTAATATCGTTTTGGTGTACAAAAGCATAGTGTGCCTGTTGTGTTACACTCATTTTAGCGCAAGTCGAAACGGTTGTACAGTCCTCTTTTGCATTTTTGGCGCTTTTCCCAATGAAACAGGGAGCATTTTTCAGGTTTTGTACAAAGATAATAAAATTATACCCCGAAGGTTAGAGGGGTAATACAAAAGTTTTCAACAACTTTTAGACCGCTGGGGAGTTTTCCTCTGAATTTTGTGTATTTTCACCGATATTTCCGGCGCCGGCTCACTCCTGCGCAGGGCCTGCGTAGCGCATCTGCACCAGTGCGCATTTACGCGTCACGGTGGGATATTGCTGCGGGTCAAATTCCAGACTGGTGCTGCCGTCCAGCTGCCAGCCCATGCGGGTATACAGCGCAATGGCGCGGGTGTTGGTGTTCAGCACGCTCAGCACCGGGTGGGCGTGCTCCGGCAGCTTTTTGCGGGCAAAATCCAGCAGCTTTGCGCCGATGCCGTTGCCCCGGGCTTTTTCCGTGACGAACAGGTGCTCGATATGCCCCGCCTTGTGGCTGACGCACACCATGCCGTCCGGCACATCCTTGGTGGTGTGCAGGTAGCACACCCAGCCCGCCGCCTTTTCCTGCTGCAATTGCAGCAAAAACTGCGGCTCGGTCAGGGTGCGGCAGTATTCCGGCGTCCAGTTGTCGGCGCAGACAGCCTGCCGTCCCTCGGCAAACAGCTTTGCGGCGGCGGCGAATTGCTCGGCGGTCTTTACCAGCCGGACGTTCTCGCCCCGCTTCCACTTGGGCACTTCGGCAATGGGGTGGCTGGCGCACCACTGCTCGTACAGCTCCGGGCGGCGCAGCCGGGTGCGGGTGCGGCTCTGCTCACCGCGCCACGCATCAATTTTTGCATGGTCGCCGCCCAGCAGCACCTCGGGCACGGCACGGCCTTCCCACACCTCGGGGCGGGTGTACTGGGGGTATTCCAGCAGACCGTCCCAGTAGCTTTCCTCCTCGTAGCCCTTCTGCTCGGCCAGTACGCCGGGCTTCAGACGCAGCACGCTGTCTGCCACCACAAGGCTGGCCAGCTCGCCGCCGGTCAGGATATAATCACCAATGGAGATCTCCTCGTCCGCAAAAGCTTCGATGACACGCTCGTCAATGCCCTCGTAGTGGCCGCAGACCAGCGTCAGGTTGTCGTATTCGGCCAAGCGCTTGGCGTGCTCCTCGGTGTAGCGCTGCCCGCCCGCCGTCAGGAACACGATATGCGGGGCGGGGCGTCCCTGCTGGGCCACCTCGCGCTGCACCGCCCGCAGGCAGTCCGCGATGGGCTGGGCGTACAGCACCATGCCGCAGCCGCCGCCGTAGGGGTAGTCGTCGGTCTGCTTCTGCTTGTTCAGGGTATAGTCCCGGATCTGGTGGCAGTGAGTCTCAATATAGCCCCGCTTTGCCGCCCGGCCGATGATGCTGGCGTCCAGCACCTGCTGGCACATCTCCGGGAACAGGGTCACGATATCCACACGCATTCCCATGGCTCACTCCTCCTCCCGCTCGCTGTCAAAATCATCATCCAGCAGGCCGGGGATGGGGGTGACAAGGATATACCCCTCCGGCGGGTTGCGCTCTTTCAAAAAAGCGTCCACCCCGGGGAACATATACTCCTTGCCGCCGGGTGCCTTGACGGTGTAGATATCCTGCGCACCCGGGTGGTCTACGCTGGTCACCACGCCGTACACCTTGCCGGTGTCAGCGTCCCGCACCTCGCACCCGATGAGGTCTGCCACATACCACCGGCCTGCGGGCAGGGTGGCATCGTTGCGGTCAAAATAGAACACCTGCCCGCGCAGCGCCCGGGCGGCGTCCATGTCGCTGACCCCTTCCAGCTGGAGCAGCGCCATCTGCCCCTGCGGACGGATGGAAAGGATCTTATACGCCTTGCCGCCCTGTGCCGAAGGGTACAGGCGGCCCGCTTTTTTCAAAAAATCCACCCCGTCGCACCAAAGCTCCAGCTTCATTTCCCCGCGCACACCGTGGGTGGTAACAACTTTTCCGGCTTCCAGATATTGCTGCATAAATTCGCTCCTGTGTTATCAAACTCGTGCCAATACGCCCTCATCAGTCTCACTGCGTTCGACAGCTTCCCCCGGCCGGGGGAAGCCTTATGAAAGTGTATCAGCCGGGAAAGCCTTCCCCCAGTCGGGGGAAGGTGGCGCGTTCGCGCCGGATGAGGGTGCTTCCTCTTGAGTCTAAACAAAAAGGCCCCTTGCCGCAAGGGCAAAGGGCCAGTAGGGTGCTCAGTCGATCTCAACAAGGACCTTTTCATCGACCCGCACAGCAGCCGCGCGCATCACCACACGAATGGCTTTTGCGATCCGGCCCTGCTTGCCGATGACACGGCCCATATCTCCCTCTGCCACGCTCAGGTGGTAGACGATGGTACCGTCCTCGCGGGGCTCGTCCACCGTAACCTTGACGGCGTCCTTGTCCTCCACGAGACCGCGGGCAACTGCCAGCAACAGCTCCTGCATGAGTCAGCCCTCCCCTACTTACAGAACGTTGGACTTCTTCAGCAGGACACGAACGGTATCAGTGGGCTGAGCGCCGTTAGCGATCCACTGCTTTGCCTTCTCGGCATCGATCTTCACCTCAGAGGGCTCCTTGTTGGGATCGTAAGTGCCGATCTCCTCGATGAAGCGGCCATCGCGGGGGAAGCGGCTGTCAGCAACGACAACACGGTAGAAGGGAGCTTTCTTGGCGCCAACGCGGCGCAGACGAATCTTAACTGCCATAATAGATATCCTCCAAAAATTGTTGTTTTTGATATATGTTACAAACCCCGCCGGGGTTGTATACCGTTGTTATTTCAGTCCGCGGAAGGCGTTGGGGTTGCCCATCATGCCGCCCAGACGGCGGGCAAAGCCCTTGGGGCTCTTCTTGAACTGCTTCATCATCTTCTGCATCATCTCGTACTGCTTGAGCAGCTTGTTCACGTCCTCCACGCGGGTACCGCTGCCTGCGGCAATGCGGCGCTTGCGCTTGGGGTTGATGATGGAAGGCTTTTCCCGCTCCTCTTTGGTCATGGAATAGATCATGGCCTCGATGCGGTCAAAGGCTTTTTCGTCGATCTGGCTGGCATCGATGCCGGAAGCGCCGGGCAGCATGCTGAGCATCGCGCCTGCGCCGCCCATCTTGCGGATCTGGGCGAACTGCTCCAGCATATCGTTCATATCGAACTTGTTTTCCATCAGCCGCTTGGCGGTCTCCTCGGCGGCCTTTTCGTCGGCGGCATCCTGTGCACGCTCGATCAGGCTGAGCACATCGCCCATGCCAAGGATGCGGCTTGCCATGCGGTCCGGGTGGAACACATCCAGATCATCCAGCTTTTCGCCGGTGCCCTGGAACTTGATGGGCTTGCCGGTAACAGCCAGCACGGAAAGGGCTGCGCCACCGCGGGTATCGCCGTCGGTCTTGGTGAGGATGATGCCATCCACGCCCACCGTCTCGTTGAAGGTCTTGGCCACGTTGACGGCATCCTGACCGGCCATGGCGTCCACCACCAGCAGGGTCTCGTCCACGGGAACGGCGGCCTTGACGTCCACCAGCTCCTGCATCAGCACTTCATCGATCTGCAAGCGGCCTGCCGTATCCAGAATGACGATGTCGTTGCCGTAGTCCCTGGCGTGAGCCAGCGCCTTGCGGGCGATCTCCGGCGGTTTTGCGCCGGGCAGGGTGAACACCGGCGCACCGGCCTGTTTGCCCACCACCTGCAGCTGGTCGATTGCCGCAGGGCGGTAGATATCGCAGGCCACCAGCATGGGGCGGCGGCCCTGCTTGATATAGAACTTGGCAAGTTTTGCCGCGTGGGTGGTTTTACCGTTGCCCTGCAAGCCGCAGAGCATGATGACCGTCTGGCCCTTGTTCTTGATGTTCAGGCGGGCGGCTTCGCTGCCGCCCATGAGGGCTACCAGTTCCTCATTGACGATCTTGACCACCTGCTGGGCGGGGGTCAGGCTCTCCATGACCTCCTGACCCATGGCACGCTCGGATACCTTTGCGCAGAAGTCCTTGGCAACCTTGTAGTTGACATCGGCCTCCAGCAAAGCCATCCGCACCTCGCGCATGGCGGCCTTGATATCTGCCTCGGTCAGCTTACCGTGACCGCGCAGCTTTTTGAATACACCGGCAAGGCGGTCGGTCAGGGATTCAAATGCCATTGTGCGGTGCTCCTTTCAAAATTCGATCAGCTTTCGTTTGCTTCATCCATCGAGCGGATGATCTCCAGCATTTTTGTCAGCGTTTCCACGTACTCCGTGGTGGTGATATTGGCGCGGGGGCCGGTGCACTCGAACCGGGTGTCGATGACCAGCTGTTCCAGCTGTTCCAGCTTCTGCTGCACCCGCCGGTAGCGGGCTGCAAAGCCTACCTTTTCTTCCAGTTCCTTCAGGGTGGTCTCGCCGTGCTTGATGGCGTCCCGTGCGCCCTGCCGGGTGATGCCGAAGTTCTCGCCGATCTCGCTCAGCGAAAGATCATCGTTATAATACTGGCGCAGCATCTCGCGCTGCTTCTGGGTAAGCACCTCGCCATAAAAATCCAGCAGATACCCCATTTCCAGATCTTTTGCCATTGCTGTTGACCCCCGGTGCTCTGCTGTCTGTACTTGCTATGTTGTAAAGTTTTTTTGCTTTACGGATGGAGTATACCAGAACCCCTGCCCCTTGTCAAGGGGATTTCGGAGTTTTTTCTGAAATATCTGCCCAAAATTCGCTGTTTTTGCCAAAAGGCATCTTGACGCAGCCGGGGGCTTTGCGTTAGGATAATAGTGTTGTATCCCAAGAGAAAGGAGTGCCCTTGTGCCGATCTACTCTAATTTTTACCAGACCCTTACCACTGCCTGTCCCATTGTGGAGCTGCGGGGCTATGCCGCCGCCTGCGGGCTGAAGGGGCATCTGTACGCTTATCTGGATTTTAACGGCCCCACCGGCACCGCCCGGGACGGCCTTGCCGAGGGGATGCTGGCCCTTGCCATTGAAAAAAAGCAGCTTGCCCCGGGGCAGCCCATCATCGAGGCGGCCTCCGGCCCATTTGCCACCGCCCTGACGCTGGCCAGCCTGACCGCCGGGCATCCCATCGTGCTGGTGATGCCGGAGGACGCCCCTGCCCTGCGGCAGGAGTACCTGCTGCGGCTGGGTGCACAGATCCGGCACAGCCCCGCCCGCAGCGGTCTGGCCGGGGCACGGGCACTGGCGGCGCAGACCGCCACCGCGAACGGCTGGTACTATATGAACTGGCTTGCCAACGATGACAACCCGGAGTATCACCGCCGGATCACCGGCCCCGCCATCGTGCAAAGCATTGCCCGGCAGAACAAGAGCCTTGTGGACGCCATTACCATCGGGGTGGGCAGCGCCGGTACTGTGACCGGCGTGGGCGAGACCATCAAGGCATGGACGAACGATGTGCGCATCGTGGCGGTGGAGCCGTACGAAAATCAGGTGCTGGGCGGCGGGCTTACCGGCCCACACGGCATCCCGGATATCGGCTACGGCATCGTGCCGGAAAACTACAACAGCTATGTGGTGGATAACGTTTCCGCCGTGACCAGCCGGGACGCCCAGCGGGCTGCCCAGCAGGTGCTGCGCACCGATGCCATTCCCGCCTCGGTCAGCGCCGGTGCTGCCCTGCACGCCGCCGCACAGCTGCTGGCAAACTGCAACAGCCGCGCCGCGCTTGCCATTTTCAGCGGACGCGCCAGCATCGTGTAAGCGGTTGCTTCTATCAATAGGAAAGAAGGACGTTTTTCATGACCAAGGACATGACCAGCGGCGCCATTACGCCGCTGCTGATCAAATTTACCATTCCGCTGGTGCTGGGCAACCTGTTCCAGCTTACCTACAACGCCGCCGACAGCATCATCGTGGGCAAGTTTGTGGGCGAGGACGCACTGGCTGCCGTGGGCACCTCGAACCCGCTGATGACCCTTGCCATCCTGTTCATCAACGGAATGTGTCTGGGCGCGGGCATTCTGGTCAGCACCGCCTTTGGCGCGGGGGACACCAAGCTGGTGGAGCGGCAGGTATCCACCACTGCCATTGCGGGCACGGTGTTCTCTTTGACCTTCTCTGCCCTGTGCGTGCTGCTGGCAGACCCGCTGCTGCGGCTGCTGCAGGTGCCTGTGGCTATTCTGCCTATTGCGGTGAACTACCTGCGTATCGTGTTTGCGGGGCTGATCTTCACCTTCTTCTATAACTTCCTTGCTGCCACCATGCGTGCGCTGGGCGACAGCAAGAGCGCGCTGTATTTTTTGATGATCAGCGCCGTGCTGAACATCGGCGGCGACCTGTTTTTTGTAGAGGCACTGGGCTGGGGCAGCGAGGGCTGCGCCCTTTCCACCGTGCTCAGCGAGGCCGCCTGCTGCCTGCTGTGCGTGGTGTACATCCGTTACAAAGTGCCGGTCCTGCAGCTGGGCAGGCGTTGGCTGGTGTATGACGGCAAGCTGCTGCGCAAGACCGTAAGCTACGGCTGGGCCAGCGCCATGCAGCAGGCCACGGTGCAACTGGGCAAAATTGCGGTGCAGGCCATCGTAAACACCATGGGCGTCAACGCCATGGCGGCCTTTACCGCCGCCTCTCGCATCGACGACTTTGCCTACACCCCGCAGCAGAACATCGGCCACGCCATGACCACCCTGATGGCGCAGAACCGGGGCGCGGGCAAGGCCGACCGGGTACGGCAGGGCTACCACTGCGGGATGCGCATCGAATTTGTCTATGCGCTGCTGCTTACCGGTGTCTGCCTGCTGTTTGCCGAGCCCATCATCCGGCTGTTTGCCGCCGACCCCGCCGTGGTGGACCTTGGTGTGCGTTTTTTGCGCACCATTTCGCTGTTTTATCTGATGCCCGCCGCCACCAACGGCATTCAGGGCTTTTTCCGCGGCATGGGTGACTTAAAGGTCACCCTGAACAGCAGTATGCTGAACATGGGCGGCCGTGTGGCTGCCGCCGCATTGTTTGTGCTGGTGATGAAGATGGACATCGAAGCCTTGCCCTTCAGCTACGCGGTGGGCTGGCTGCTGATGCTGCTGTACGAGCTGCCCTTGCTGGTGCGTTTTCTGCGCAGCAGCGAGATGTAACACCAGACAATTTGAATGGCCTCCGCTTCGCTCTGGCCATAGTTCAAGGAATTATAAGTTTTATTCAGGAAATCGGAGCGCCTGCGGGCGCTCCGATTTCCTCTTTTCACGGGAGGGGTCGTGGAGGAAAACGGCAGACGCAAAAAACCGCCGTCTCCGGGCGGGAGGCGGCGGTGAAAAAGCTTTATGCTGTTTTTACTTGGTGCCGTAGATACGGTCGCCTGCATCGCCCAGACCGGGCACGATGTAGCCGTTCTCGTTCAGGCGGTCGTCCTGTGCGCCCAGATAGATGTCCACATCGGGGTGTGCCTCGTGCAGAGCCTTGATGCCCTCCGGTGCGCCCAGCAGACCGATGAACTTGATGCGCTTTGCGCCGTGCTTCTTGATCTGAGTGATGGCGTCGATGGCGCTGCCGCCGGTAGCCAGCATGGGATCCAGCACCAGAACGTCGCGCTCAGCGATATCCTGCGGCAGCTTGCAGAAGTACTCCACGGGCTGCAGGGTCTTTTCGTCACGGTACAGGCCGATGAAGCCCACCTTGGCAGCGGGCAGCAGGGTCAGCATGCCGTCCAGCATACCCATGCCGGCGCGCAGGATGGGCACCAGAGCCAGCTTGCGGCCTGCCAGCACCTTGGTCTTTGCCATGGTGATGGGAGTTTCGATCTCCACCTCTTCCAGCGGCAGATCGCGGGTAGCCTCGTAGCACAGCAGAGTTGCGATCTCGCCAACGAGGTCACGGAACTCCTTGGTGCCGGTCTGTTTGTTGCGCAGCAGGCTGATCTTGTGCTGCAGCAGCGGATGTTCAACGATCATCGGGGTCATAAAAACACGCTCCTTAATTTATATAGAACATTCTATCGGGTACTGATCTGTGGCCTTGCCCGCCCACCGGGCGCACAAAAGGCTCAATTACGCTTCAGGGAAAATCAGCGATTTTCCAGTGCGGTCAGCTTGTCGATGCGGCGCTGGTGACGGCCACCCTCGAACTGGGTGTTCAGGAAGATGTCCACCAGCTGGCAGGCAAGGCCTGCGCCCACCACGCGGCCGCCCATGCACAGGGCGTTGGCGTCGTTGTGACGGCGGGTATACTCGCAGCTGAAGCTGTCGGAGCAGCAGCAGGCGCGGATGCCCTTGATCTTGTTGGCAGCCATGCTGATGCCCACACCGGTGCCGCAGAACAGCAGTGCCTTTTCGCACTGGCCGCTCACCACTGCGTCACAGGCGGGCACAGCTATATCGGGGTAGTCCACACTGTCGGTGCTGTGGGTGCCAAAGTCGATATACTCCAGACCAAGCTCCTCCAGATGTGCCTTGACAGCCTCTTTCAGTTCAAATCCGCCGTGGTCGGCGGCAAGTGCGATGGGTTTTGCCATGGAAAAACGTCCTTTCCCTGTGAGTGGTCACAGTTCCGCTTTTATTATTTGTTTGCTGCAGCTTCGGCAGCCAGACGCTCGGCCCGCTCCCGCTCCGCCTGACTGAGGCGGTGGTAGTCCGGCAGCAGCGCCTCCGGCAGCACAGCCTGCCCGGCTGCGGCCATCTGCTTTGCCACAAGTGCTACGGCAGCGGCACGACCGCCCCGCAGCGCCGGGGGTGTTTGCAGCACACCCGGCACATTACTGTATTTATTATAGCACAGACCCGCGCCATCACCAACAAAAAACAGGGGCTTTTTGCAATTTTCTACAAAATCCGCCAGATCTGTCACCGCCCGGGCGTCGTCGTCCAGCAGGCGGGCGTGAGTGGCAAGGTCAAAGGCCGCACTGTATACCTGTGCGCGGCGGGCGTCCAGTGCGCAGAGCACGGTACCCTCGCCGGTGTGGGCAGCAGCCAACGCTTCCAAAGTAGACACCGGGGCACACAACGTCTCGCGCGGGAAGGCCAGACCCTTGACGGCGGCCAGCCCGATGCGCAGGCCGGTAAAGCTGCCCGGGCCTGCGTTGACGGCGTACAGGTCGATGTCCGCGCAGGTCAGCCCGCACAGCTTTAAGCAGGTGTCGATCATGGGCATCAGCGTTTCGCTGTGGGTCATGCCACCGTCCAGATACACCTCGTACAGCAGGCGGTCGTCCTGCAGCAGCGCTACACCGGCGGTCTTGCCCGCCGTATCCACGGCCAGAATATTCATACCGTCACCCCCTCAATGGTGATCTTGCGGGTGGTATCGTCCAGACGTTCGATGTTCACCCGGATGGGGTTTTCCAGCGCCAGCAGGTCGGCAAAGTTTTCGCTCCACTCTGCCGCCACCACAGCGCCCTGATCCAGATAATCGTAGAAGCCCGCCGCACACAGATCATTCTCGGTAGAGATGCGGTACAGGTCAAAGTGCGCCAGCGGACGCGGGCCCCGGTAGTAATTCACGATGGCAAAGGTGGGGCTGGACACCGGGTCGGTACAGCCCAGACCCTCGGCAAGGCCCTCGGTAAAGGCGGTCTTGCCTGCGCCCAGACCACCGGTAAAGGCGATCAATGCCCCGGGAGCCAGCACAGCGGCCATCCGTTTGCCCAGCGCCACCGTTTCGGCGCGGGAATGGGTGATATATTCTGACATGAAGGTTACCTCATCGTTTCAAAAAAGGGATGGCAGACGCTCTGCCATCCCTAAGTATAATATAAAACGCACAAAAGTGCAATGGTCAGGCGGCAGCAGGGGTCTGCTCCGCTACGCCGTTCGCTGCCGTGCCGGGCGCGGTGAGCCGGGCGGTGCTATCGCCCTGAATGATGGGGTAGGACGCCGCCGGGTGGGGACGCCGCCCGGTGTTCTGGTTGAGGTACCACACGATGTCGTTTTCGCCGTAGACCTCAAGGCCGTAATCAATGGCCTGCTGCAAGGTCTCGCCCTCGATCAGGCGGTTCACGGTCGCCCACAGCATACTGCGGGAATATACACTGTATACGTTGTTCACAAAGCCCGCCACAGCCGCTGCCCCGCCGGAGAGCAGCCCGTCCGAAAGGGTGGTGTCCACATGGCCGCTGCGTCCGTAGAACTCGCAGGTCTCCGAGAGCACGATGGTGCCGTTCAGCTTACCGCCCCGGTAGGCATTGCTGAAAAAGCCTCCGGTGACGGCGTAGCAGCCGTTTACCTTGATGACCCGGTGGCTGAGCAGATCCATGCCGTAGCGCAGGTCGTTCCAGAAATCAGATTTTTCCAGCAGCAGGAGGATGGGCGCGGTGGCCTGTTTTTTCCACAGCCAGCCATACTCATAGGTGTAGTACGCGCCGTGGGCGCTGAGGATGGCAAGGTCGTAGTCCGCCATCCGCTTCAGGTCGGAGACGGTCACCATCATGTCCAGATGGGTGTCCAGCCCGAAACCGTTCCAGTAGTCTTTCATATAAGAATAGTAGGGGTAGCGGTTGCTGTTGACCCCGTTATCAAAGGCATAGTAGATGACTGCATTGCCCACGGTGCCGTTCTCGGCGGCGAGCAGGGCGGGCGCATCCTCCAGCTCCGGCCCGGGCAGGGCGGCGTCTGCCTCGCTCTCGGTGTCAGTGAGCAGAATACCGCCCAGCGCACCGCAGCTGTAAGTAAAGCTTATCATGCCGTTTTCCGCATCCACATAGATGCTGTCCTTTTTTATAAGCCCCTGCGCCGCCAGCTCGTCCAGCTGCGCCAGCGCAGCGGCCTGACGCTCTTCCTCTGACATGTCGGCGTAAGCGGCGCTGTCAGTCAGGGCGGTGACGGCAGCATCCGTCTGCTGCATCTCCTGTACCTCAGAGGCGGTCAGGGTCTGGGGGGTGCCGGTGGTCTCCTCCGGCACGGCGGCCACTGCCGGGCACACTGCCGTAAAGGCCAGCGCAATGGCGCACACCGCGCTGAGCAGACGGCGATAAACTGTATGTTCCATTTCTTCTTTTCCGTTCCTCTCCCCCGGCATACTGCCGGGGCTGTTGTACGCAAGGCTGCGTCCACAGGTTCATTGTAGGATGCCGCCGGGGCTTTGTCAAGCTTCCCGGCAATGTTTTACCATTCCGTCACACACGGCGCATTGCATTGGCACGGGGATTTGTGTATAATAGCGATATGTTGGGTTTTTATCGCCTGTACGCAGGTATGCCCCGGCAGACTGTTCTGACGAAAGGCGGTGCTTTCCTTGGATAGCATTCGACAATATTTTAAGCGCACCGATAAGATCTATCTGCTGCTGTGCATTTTCAGCAGCGTTATGGCGGTGCTGGCGCTGTCCTCGTGGGCAGCTAAGCAGGGCAACGGCTTTGCCACCGACGAGGTGACCGGTGCCATCATCGGCATTGGCGACTACCGCCGGGCGCTGGTGCAGGCGGGCGCTTCCGTCATTGGCATCGTGATCGCGCTGCTGCTCTCCTGCGTGGACTACCGCAGCCTTGTAAAGGTGTGGCCGGTGCACGTTGCCCTGACGTGGGGTCTGGTGCTGCCCACGCTGGTCATCCGCAACGTGTCCATCGGCCCGCTGACCATCGGCTACAACGCCGGTGATACCGACAACTACTCCTGGTACAAGCTGGGCGGCTTTACCTTTCAGCCCACAGAGCTGGCAAAGATCAGCTTTATCCTGACCTTTGCCATGCACCTGAACAACGTGCGCAGCCGCATCAACGAGCCAAAGGAGCTGGCAAAGCTGCTGCTGCACCTGCTGGTGCCCATTGCCATCATCCATGTGCAGGGCGATGACGGCACTGCCATCATCTACGGCATCATCGGCTGCTGCATGATGTTTGCGGCGGGGCTGAGCTGGAAGTATATCTTTGCAGCCTTTGCGGCGGCGGGCGCTGCCGTGGCGGTGGCCTTTGCCTTTTTCAGTGATAAGATCGGCAAGGGATACCAGTGGTACCGCATTCTGGCGGTGCTGGACCCGGAAAACACCACCGGCTGGGCTCCAAGCGAGACGGTGTGGAAGAACATCATCTACCAGCAGCAGCGCGGCGAGATCGCGCTGGGCTCCGGCGGCATCTTTGGCAACGGCCTATTCACCGGCCGGTATTACAGCGTGCCCAACGCCCATAACGACTTCATCCTCAGCTGGATCGGCAACGTGGCGGGCTTTGTGGGCTGCTGCGTGGTGCTGGGCGTTCTTCTGGCGCTGGTGATCAAGACCTTTGCCACCGGTGCCCGCAGCGAGGATCTGCTGGGCAGCTACATCTGCGCCGGTATCGGCGGTGCCCTGATGGCGCAGATCGCGGTGAACGTGGGCATGAACCTGCGGGTGCTGCCGGTCATCGGTGTCACCCTGCCCTTCTACTCCGCCGGTGGCAGTTCGGTGCTTATGCTGTATATTTGTGTAGGATTAGTCCTTTCTGTATACTCTCACAACACCAAAAGCCTGTTCGGGTAAAGAATATTCTATAATACAGGGACGAGCAGCCCGTGGGCTGCTCGTCCTTGCTTTATAGGTAATTTTAAAACAAGCAGCTTTTGTCGCGCTCCGCAGAGCGCGACAAAAGCAACATATAAAATAAAAATTCCTTAAATGATGCCCAGAGCAAAGCGGAGGGCATTCAAGAACGTCCCAGCTTCTCCAGCTCTACCACCGGCCAGCCAAGGGCGCGGATGGCGTTTTCATCGTGGGTGGCCAACAGCACCGGCTTGCCCGCGCAGCGCTGCCGCAGCAGCGCCGCCGCCCGCTGCAAGGTGTCCGGATCCATGCCGGTAAAGGGCTCGTCCAACAGCAGGGTGTCGCTGGGTGCCCACAGCGCCCGCAGCAGCGCCACCCGCCGCTTTTGCCCGCCGGAAAGTCTGCGGGCGGGCAGCTGCAAGGCGGCAGTATCCATTCCAAGTTGTTGAAAATCACTTACAATTTGCTCTTTGTACTGGTTTTCTGCCCCCGGCAGCACCAAAGTGACGTTCTGCACTGCGTTCAGTTGGGGGCAAAGGCGATCCTCCTGAAAGACCGCTGCCACCCGGCCTACGCCCTCCACGCTGCCGGTGGTGGGGCGTTCCAGCCCCATCAGGATGCGCAGCAGAGTGGTCTTGCCCCAGCCGCTGGGTGCCCACAGCACCACGGGGGCGTCCACCTCCATGCACAGGTCGGTGAAGAGCGGCGCTGTGCCGAACCGCTTTGTCAGGTGTTGAAGCCTCAGCATTTTGTCCCCTCCTCTCCCAGCACTGCGCCAACGGCCTTATCCAATGCAAATAGGAATAGCTTTTCAAAGCCTGCGCTCAGCAGGATGATGACAAAGGTCCACGCAAACAACTCCCCGGTGGAAAGGGTGATCTTGGCGCGATACAGCGCATCGCCGATGCTGCCGTTGGGCAGGCCGATGACCTCGGCCGCCACGCCGCTTTTCCAGCAGATGCCCAGCGCCACGCTGCACCCCTGCCGGAAGGCCGGCAGCACCGCCGGCAGCCAGACCGCACGCAGGCGGCGGCCTGCAGGCAGACGGAATACCGCCGCCATTTCCAGCAGCTGCACATCTGCCCCCGCAATACCGGTGCGCACCGCGCCGTACAGCACCGGCAGCACCATTAAAAAGCTGATGAGCACCGAAAGGGCGCTGCCCCGCACCCAGACCAGCGCCAGAATGATAAAGCTTGCCACCGGCGTGGCCTTGACCAGCTGCATCACCGGAGCCAGCAGCGCATCGGCGGCGCTCCACCGGGCGGCGCATACCGCCAGCACCACGCTGACCACTGCGCCCAGCACAAAACCCAGCAAAATGCGCCCGGAACTGAAGCCCACCCGCTGCCAGAAATCTGCCCTTGGCAGCAGCTGCAAAAGGGTGCGCAGCGCCTGCACCGGCGATACCAAAAACACCTCCTGCCCGATGGCCATGGCTGCGGTCTGCCAGACCGCCAGCCAGAACGCCACCGCCAGCAGACGGCGAAAAAACTGCTTATTCTGCTTCATAAACTGCCCTCTTCCTCTGCCCATTATAAGGTATAGTATACCATACCGTCCCGCAAAGGGGAATGACCTGTGCACCACCTGCGGCGGGGCGGCTCACGCTGTATATACTTTTATTCAACCATCGCACGCTTGACATGAATTTGCATCCAGTGTAAACTGGATACCGTATGCGGTGCATCTTTGCACCGGCGCAGGAAAGAGGGGACGGCATTGACACAAGCGCTCAAGGGCCGCAAGCTGCTGCTTGTCGGTTTTACGTTATTTTCCATGTTTTTCGGGGCGGGCAACCTGATCTTCCCGCCCGATCTTGGCGCAAAGGCAGGGACAAACTTCTGGCCCGCCTTTCTGGGGCTTGCTATCAGCGCCGTGGGTCTGCCGGTTGCGGGGGTCATCGCGGTGGCGCGGGCAGACGGTCTGGATAAGCTGGCCGGGCGGGTGCATCCGGTGTTTGCGCAGGTGTTCATGATTTTGATCTATCTGTCCATCGGGCCGTGTCTGGCCATTCCGCGCACCGCAAGCACCTCCTTTGCCATGCTCACCCCGCTGCTGGGCAGCAGCGCCGGGCTTCAACTGGGGTACTCCGTGCTGTTCTTTAGCGCGGCCTTTCTGGTGGCGCTGCACCCGGACAGGCTCACCCGCTGGCTGGGCAGGCTGCTCTGCCCCTGCCTGCTGGTTCTGATCTTGATCCTATTTGGCGGTTGTCTGCTGCACCCGCTGGCGGCGCAATACGGTGCGCCCACCGAGGCGTATCGTTCCGCGGTCGTGTTGCAGGGCGTATTGTACGGCTACCAGACCATGGACGCCCTTGCGGCGCTGAACTTTGGTGCGGTCATTGCCATGAACATCCGGGCGCAGGGTGTTACCTGGGAGCAGGACGTGCAGCGCAGCGCCATCCGCGCCAGCCTTGTGGCGGGCGCGCTGCTGCTGGCGGTCTACGCCATGCTGGGGCACGCCGGAGCGTTGACCGGTGCCGCCGTGCCCGGCCTTGCCACCGGTGCCGAGGTGCTGACCGTGCTGGCGGAGCGGCTGTTCGGCAAGGCAGGGCTGGTGCTGCTTGCGGCCATCTTTGTGTTGGCATGTTTTAACACCTCCGTAGGGCTGATTGCCTGTGTGGGAGAGTATTTCCACACCCTGCTGCCCCGCATCCCCTACCCTGCCCTTGCCGCCTTTTTTGCCGCCGCCAGTATGCTGTTCGCCAATCTGGGCTTGGCAGAGATCCTGCGCCTGTCCGTCCCGGTGCTCAACGCGCTGTACCCGGTGGCCATTATGCTGATTACGCTTTCCTTTGTGCCCGGGCTGGCGCAGCGCCGCCGGGTCTATCCGCTGTGCATCGGTTGCACCGCCGTGCAGAGCATTGCCGCCGCGCTGCCGTTTGGCCCGCTTTCTGCCCTTGCCAACGCCCTGCCGCTGGCGGCACTGGGCTTTGGCTGGGTGCTTCCGGCGGTTGCCGGGCTGCTGGCAGGCATCCTTTTAAGCAGAACTGAAAAATAAAGGAGATTTTACTATGATCCAGCCTATCATGCACGACCCGCTGTTTCTGGCGCAGAAGTCCGCCCCTGCCACCCCGGAGGACGCCCCCATTGCGCGGGACTTGCTGGACACCTTGACCGCCCATGCCGACGGCTGTGTGGGCATGGCCGCCAACATGATCGGCGTGCTCAAACGCATCATTGCAGTGGAGGCTGAGGACGGGTATCTGGTGCTGTTCAACCCGGTCATCCTGAAAAAGTCCGGCCAGTACGAAGCCGAGGAGGGCTGTCTTTCGCTGGAAGGCGTGCGGAAAACAAAGCGCTGGCAGAGCATCAAGGTGCAGTACCAGACCATGGACGGCAAGCCGCGCATCAAGACTTTTACCGGCTGGACGGCACAGATCATCCAACACGAAATCGACCATTGCGACGGAATATTGGTTTAAGCTTTTATCACGCACAAAGCCCCCGAGGGTGTGACCCCCGGGGGCTTTGCTATGCTGTAACAGAGAAATGAAGGTGTTATTGTTCGCTTAAAACCTCTTGCGGTGCCCTGCATCCGCTTCGACCCTTGGGCGGGTCTCGCGTCTTGCAGACCGCTGCGCCAAAAATTGCTCCCTATACTCCCCTTTTTGTCACTTGCGTGACATCTTCCCCCGGAGCGGGGGAAGTCTTTGCTCGCAGGCGGCGGTCGCAATTTTAGCCTTTAACGCCGCCAAGAGCAACGCCGCGGACGATGAACTTGGACAGCAGCAGGTAGACGACGATGACCGGCAGAATGGCGATGGCCACCATCATGTACACCTTGCCCATATCGAACTTCAGGAAGTCCGCGCTGCGCAGCTGGGCGATCAGGATCGGCAAGGTCTTTTTGTCGGCGGTGTCCAGTACCAGAGCCGGGATGAAGTAGTTGTTCCAGCTGGCCACGAAGGAGAAGATGGCCTGCACAGCCAGAGCCGGCTTCATGATGGGCAGCACGATCTTATTAAAGGTATAGAACTCGCCTGCGCCGTCAATGCGGGCGGCCTCCACGATCTCCATGGGAAGGGAGGCGTCCAGATACTGCTTCATGAAGAAGAACACGGTGGGTGCTGCAATGCTGGGGACGATCAGGGGGATGAAACTGTTTTTCAGGCCCATCTTGGAGATCAACTGCAGAAAGCCCAGTGCGGACACCTGTGTGGGCATGGTCATGATGAGCAGGATCAGGGCAAAGGCGGCTTTTTTGAACTTGAAGTTATAGGCGTAGATGCCGTAGGCCGTCAGTGCCGAGAAGTAAACGCTGAGCGCTGCCGAGCAGGCAGACACCAGCAGGCTGTTACGGATGCCGCTCACCACTGGGATGTTGGCGTCCGTAAGCACATTGCGGAAGTTTGTGATGATGGACTTGCCCGGCATCAGCGAGAAGCCCTTCTGGATCTCGAAGTGGGTGCGGGTGGAGTTGATGATCAGCACATAGAAGAAGAACAGGCACAGAAAGCTGATCAGCACCAGCACCAGATAGCACCACGCACGGCGGGCGGTCAGGATCGCCTTTTCGGACTGGTTTTTAGGCGTATGTGCCATACTTATTTCCCTCCTTTGGCAGCAGCCTTTTTGGCTGCTTTCAGTTCCTTGCGCTGGGCCTTGGTCAGGCCGTCATCTTCCTTGGTCAGCGAGAAGTACACGACGACGCACAGCACTGCACACACAAGGAACAGCACCACAGATACTGCACCGGCCATGCCGTAGTTCTTGCTGAACAGGTGGTTGTTCAGGTACATGATCATGGTGGTGGAGGTACGGTCGGGGCCGCCCTTGCCGTTGGTCAAAATCTGCGGCACATCGAACATCTGCAAGCCGCCGATCATGGAGGTGATCATCACATAGACCAGAATGGGGCGGATCAGGGGCAGGGTGATCTTCCAGAACATCTGGTTCGGGGTGCAGCCGTCCAGTTCTGCGGCCTCGTACAGGGTGGGATCCACGCCCATAATGGCTGCCATCAGCATAATGGTGGTGTTGCCGAACCACATCAGGAAGTTCATCAGGCCCACAAGACCACGGTTGCCCCACACGGTATTCAGAAAGCTGATGGGGGTCTTGATCCAGCCCATGCTCAGCAGCACTGCGTTCACCGGGCCGTTATCCGAGAACAGGGCGAAGAACAGCATTGCGAAGGCCGAGGCCATGATCAGGTTGGGCATGTAGATGACCGTCTTGAAGAAGGTCTGTCCCTTCAGCTTCAGCCGCAGGTCGGTGAACCATGCCGCCAGCAGCAGCGAGACGATGATCTGCGGGATAAAACCGATGATCCACAGGATCAGCGTGTTGCTGAAATACTTGGGCAGATCGGTCGCAAACAGGGTGATGTAGTTTTTCAGGCCCACAAAGTTGGGTCCGATGATCTTCAGACCGCTGCGGTAATACTCAAAAAAGCTGTAATAGATGGTGGATGCCAGAGGGATCAGCTGGAATACCGCGAAGATGATAAAGAACGGTGCAATGAAGATATAGCCCCATTTCGCGTAGCTGATCGACCCTTTCTTCTTTGTTTTTTCTCCCATGAGATCTCCCTCCTGCCGGGTCACAGCAAAACCAAAGGGGCGGGCGAGATACGCCGCCCGCCCCTTTGCTTCAATTTTCAGTTCGGAGTAAAACCGCTTATGCGGGCCATACCACGTCGGTCAGCTCGGGATACTTCTCCTTGATGGCGGTCTCGAAGTTTGCCTTGGCGGCATCCTCCTGCACGTTGCCGGTGAAGTAATCCTTGAAAGCGTTCTGGAAGCTCTCGTTCAGGCCCTGATCGTACGGGCCGGCGTTGGACATATCGATCTTGGTTGCAGCCTCTGCAAACAGAGCGATGTGGTTCTGGCCGCCGAGGAAGTCGGACTTGTAATCGCTCTTGGCGATTTCTTCCATGGCCTTCTCGTTGTTGGTGTAATCCTGCGTATCCATGGTGATCTGCTTCATGATGGCTTCATCGCAGGTCAGCTTCAGCATAACGTCCTTGATAGTCTCAAGGTTGTCGCTGCCGGCTGCGCCGCAGATCCAGGTGCCGCCCCAGTAGTAGGGCTGAGGGCCTTCGCACACAGCGTAGTCGCCGTAGATGCCGTTGCCAACTTCTTCCTTGCCGCCCTCAGCGGTAGGAGTTGCCAGAGAGTTGCCCAGCAGGGTGAAGTTGATGCCCCAAGTGGAGTAGAAGAAGCCGAACACCTTACCGGTGGGGCCCTGATCGGAAGCCCACTGGCTGTCCCACAGGCTGGACTTATTGTTGTAGCCCTTGTCGGTGTACTCCTTGGTCTGATCCACCCACTTCATCAGGTTCTCGTCCACGGTAACGGTGGTGCCGGTGACCCAGGGTGCGGAGACGTTGTTGGAGAAGGTGCGGTAAGCATCGTCAAAGCCGGACAGCATCTTGTAGCCCTTGGCAGCAGCCTTGGCAGCTACATCGTTGAATTTATCCCAGTCGGACAGATAGGTCTGCACCTCGGCGGGGTCATCGGTGCCCAGCACATCCTTGGCAATGCTGCGGCGGTATGCGAACAGACCCGGGGTAGCCTGCCAGGTGGTGCCGCGCTGGCTGCCGTCCACAGAAACGATATCCTTGGTGTACTGGTACTGGCCGGCCAGATCGGAATCGGTCAGGCCGATATCCTTCTTGACATCCAGAACGTAGTCGGAGTCCACATACTTCAGAGCGTAGTCAGCCTCGATCAGGAAAATGTCGATCTTGTCGTCATCGGCAGCGGAGTCCTGATTCAGCAGAGCCTCGTCCAGCTTGTTCTGGTAGTTGTTGTTCTCGTTGGCGTTGATGGTCCACTTCACGGTGGTGCCGTCCTTCAGGGTGGTGGTAGACTTGTCGGCTGCGATCTCCTTGACCTCGGGATAGTAGTCGTTGAAGCGGCTCTGGAACTCATCATTCCAGCACCAGATGTTCAGCACCTTGCCCTCGGCAGCAGCCGGAGCAGAAGCAGCAGCGGAGGATGCAGGAGCCGCAGAGGAAGCAGCAGTGCTGCTGGAAGAACCGCCGCCACAGGCTGCCAGAGCAGCACCAACAGTCACGACACCGGAAGCGAGCAGGAAATTACGACGAGAGATCTTTTTCATAAGGGTAAACCTCCTTCATGGTTTTCCAATTAAAAAATTCATTCTCAAAAACTCCGCGCCGGGAGTTGTGGGCCTTTGTTAAAGGATGCGGACGGAGCCGCCGTCCAGCAGTTTGCCGGACACCCGGATCTGCTCCGGCAGGGTCACACGCGGATGCTCGATCAGCTCGATCAGCTTATCCGCTGCCAGCCTGCCAAGGGATTTGGTGTTCTGCTGGTAGGTCACCAGCGGGGGTTTGACCACCCGGGAGAGATAGATGCCATCGTATCCCATCACCGAGATGTCCTCCGGGATGCTCAACCCTGCTTCGGTCAGGGCGTTGTAGCCGCCCAGTGCGGAAAAGTCATCCGGGAAGATGATGCAGGTGGGCCGCTGCGGCAGTGCCAGCAGCGCCCGGGTCTCCTCTGCGCAGCGATCTACATCGTGGTACACACCGCAGCGGACGTACTCCTCCGGCACCTTCAGCCCCAGCTCCTCGCAGGCCTGATAGAAGCCTGCCAAGCGGTTCTCGGTAACGGCGGTCTTTTCGCCGTGGATAAAGGCGATGCGCCGGTGCCCGCAGGCCCATGCCTGCTGTACCAGAGCCTTTGTGCCCACCACGTTGTCTGAAAGGATCGCCATCCGGTTGTTGAACACATGGTCGATGGTCACCACCGGCACATCGCCGTTGACCAGTTCCACCACCTGCGGATCGTAAAAGTTCACACAGGCGATCACCACGCCGTCCACACCCCGGTAGTGGCAATGTTCCAGATAGCTCATGGACTTGCCGCTGATGTTGTGGTTGATGAAGGTGATATCGTAGCCGCGCTTTTCCGCTTCTACCTTGAAGCTGTCCAGCACTGCGGAGAAGTACTCATGGGTCAGGCCGCTCTGTTTTTCATCTACGAACAGAACGCCAAGGTTGTAAGTACGGTTGGTTTTCAGCGCCCGGGCCGCTGCGTTGGGCAGGTACCCCATGCGGCGGGCCGCTGCACGGATGCGCTCCCGCGTAGCCGGTGCGATGTCCGGCTGGTCGTTCAGCGCCTTACTGACGGTTGCGACGGATACGCCGCATTCTTTCGCCAGATCCTTCAGGGACGGCATCTTTTAGCCTCCTTTCGAGGATAGGAGCAGCGGGATGTTTCTCGCAAGTTCCTTAATCGTTTTCGCAACCTCAATATATCGCATTCTGCACCAAAAATCAAGTGGAAACGTAAAAGTTTTAGCTCAACTGCATCACTTTTGTCATTTTGTTCCAATACAACCTGTAAGAATTGTGCATCTCGATTCACTTTCGTTACATTTCGATTAAAATGAAAAAATTTTCGTTGCAGTTTCGTTATGGTTTTCGGTGCCGGAGGCCGTATGTATATATTACTTTTAAAATGGGGTTTCGGGTCTTTCATTCGTCCTTTCGCCGGTGTACACCGTGCCGAAAGTCACCGAAAACCGCCGGGGCTGCGCAGATTATTTTTAAATTTCCGTTGAGATTTTTGCAAAAAGCTCTTGCATTTTTGGGTGGGATAGGGTATGCTTAGCGTGATGAGATTGCTTCTTTCGCAACGTCTTAATCGTTTTCGCAATCGACGTACTGCCCACCTGACAAGGCGCAGTTTTAAGGAGGAAGCATTATGAAGTTCGGATATTTTGATGACCAGAATAAGGAATACGTCATCACCACCCCGCAGACGCCCCTGCCGTGGATCAACTACCTTGGCAGCGAGGACTTCTTCAGTCTGGTCTCCAACACGGCGGGCGGTTACAGCTTTTACCGGGACGCCCGGATGCGCCGCCTGACCCGCTACCGCTACAACAACTCCCCGCTGGACATGGACGGCCACCGGATCTACATCAAGGATGGCGACACCGTATGGAACCCGGGCTGGCAGCCCACCAAGACCCCGCTGGACAGTTACAGCTGCCGCCACGGCTTGGGTTACACCATTCTGGAGGGCAAAAAGGACGGCGTGACCGCCCGGCAGGAGCTGTTCGTCCCCAAGGGCGATGCCTGTGAGCTGGACCGGGTGACAGTGTGCAACGGCAGCACCGTTACCAAGGAGCTGGATCTGTTCAGCTATGTGGAGTTCTGCCTGTGGGATGCCGTGGACGACAGCTCTAACTTCCAGCGCAACTACTCCACCGGTGAGGTGGAGGTAGAGGGCAGCGTCATCTACCACAAGACCGAGTACCGCGAGCGCCGCGACCACTACGCCGTATTCTGGGCAAACTGCCCGGTGGACAGCTTTGATACCACCCGAGATGCCTTCTGCGGCGTATACGGCGGCCCGGCAGACCCGCAGGCTGTCCGCGCCGGGCACTGCTCCGGCAGCATTGCCCACGGCTGGGCACCGGTGGGTGCGCTGCACATCCACCTGACCCTTGCCCCCGGCGAGAGCCGCAGCATCCTGTTCGGTCTGGGCTACATCGAGAACCCGCAGCAGGAAAAGTTCATTGCGCCGGGTGTCATCAACAAGACCCGCGCCCACGCCATGATGGAGCGCTACGCTACGGATGCACAGGTCGATGCCGCCCGCACCGCCCTGCGCACCCACTGGGAGCAGCTGCTGTCCACCTACCATCTGGAGTCCGGCGAGGAAAAGCTGAACCGCATGGTCAACATCTGGCACCAGTACCAGTGCATGGTCACCTTTAACATGAGCCGCTCTGCCAGCTACTACGAAAGCGGCACCGGACGCGGCATGGGCTTCCGGGACAGCTGTCAGGATCTGCTGGGCTTTGTGCACATTATCCCCTCCCGTGCCCGGGAGCGCATTCTGGATATCGCCGCCACCCAGTTTGAGGACGGCAGCGCCTACCACCAGTACCAGCCCCTGACCAAAAAGGGCAACCGGGATATCGGCACCGGCTTCAACGATGACCCGCTGTGGCTCATTGCCGGTACTGCCGCCTACCTGCGGGAGACCGGCGACTGGTCCATTCTGGAGGAGCAGGTACCCTTTGATAACGACGAGACCAAGGCGCAGCCGCTGATGGAGCACCTGCGCCGCAGCTTCAACTTTACCTGCACCCATCTGGGCCCCCACGGCCTGCCGCTGATCGGCCGCGCCGACTGGAACGACTGCCTGAACCTGAACTGCTTCTCCGAGCACCCGGGCGAGAGCTTCCAGATCACGGGCCCCAGCGAAGGTCCCGTAGCCGAAAGCGTATTCATTGCCGGTATGTTCGTCAAGTACGGCCACGAATACGCCCAACTGTGCGACCATCTGAATCTGACCGAGGAGGCCGCTGCCGCCCGCAAGCACATTGATGCCGTGGAGAAGGCTACTCTGACCGCCGGTTGGGACGGCGCATGGTTCCGCCGTGCCTACGATGCTTTCGGCAAGCCCATCGGCAGCAAGGAGTGCACCGAGGGTCAGATCTTCATTGAGCCGCAGGGCATGTGCGTCATGGCCGGTATCGGCAAGGAGAGCGGACAGGCCGCGCAGGCGCTTGCCAGCGTGGAGGAGCGGCTGGACACCAAATACGGTGTGGTGCTGCTGCAGCCTGCCTACACTAGCTACCAGCTGAATCTGGGCGAGATCTCCAGCTATCCTCCGGGATACAAGGAGAACGCCGGTATCTTCTGCCACAACAACCCGTGGATCAGCTGCGCTGAAGCAACGCTTGGCCACGGCGACCGCGCCTTTGCGGTGTACCGCAAGACCTGCCCCGCCTACATCGAGGACATTTCCGAGATCCACCGCACCGAGCCCTACGTTTACAGCCAGATGGTAGCCGGTAAGGACGCCCCCACCTTCGGCGAGGCCAAAAACAGCTGGCTGACCGGCACGGCGGCATGGACCTTCTTCAACATCAGCCAGTACATTCTGGGCATCCAGCCCACCCTGGACGGCCTGAAGGTAGACCCCTGCATCCCCCACACCCTGTCCGGTTTCACCGTGACCCGCCGCTTCCGCGGTGCGGTGTACCACATCACGGTGAATAACGCCGCCGGGGTGCAGCACGGCATCAAGGCCGTTACCGTGGACGGTAAGGCCATCTCCGGCAATGTACTGCCGCTGGCTGCCGCCGGTACCGAGGTAACGGTGCAGGTGACCATGGGTTAAACCGACTTTCTCTGCTTTTTCATATTATTCTCCTTTCTGTGACCAAAGCCGCCGCGCAGACCCCTGCACGGCGGCTCTGGTTTTATGCAGTATAACAATCAAAAATGCGCTCCGCGTTCGCTTTGCGCATAAATAGCGGAAGAATTATTTTTATTTGTAGTTCCGAAACGCCTGCGGGCGTTTCGGAACTACTTTTTCACAGGAAGGGTCGTAACGGTCAACTGCATTTACAATTCAGACCTCCCTTTAACCATTGCAGCCCCTCTCGTGAAAATAGCGTTTGGAGTAGGCCGCGGTTGCGTAGCAATGAAAGCCCCAGTGGGGCTTTTAAGCGGCGGAGCGGTCTGCGTGAGCAGATGGAGGGGCTTTGCCCCGACAAGTTCCCGCAGAGCGCGACAAACGCGAAATTAAAATAATAATTCCGCTGAATATGGCCAGAGCAACGCGGAGGCCATTCTAAATCGTCCCCTTCCCCCTTGCATTTTTGGGGAAAGAGGTGTAGAATACAGTCACAATCAAACACAGGGGAGCTCGTGCAGCGGGCTGAGAGGAAGTATAGCAAGCTTCGACCCTTTTACCTGATGCGGATAATGCCGCCGTAGGAAGTCATACCCTTTATGATTTTTTGCAGGAGGAGCCGCGCCGGGCTCCTCCTGTTTTTTTGTCCCTCTGCGGAGGTTCCGCAGCCGGCTGAGGGGGAGCGCCCTGAGCCTTGGATGAATGCAGCGATGGGAAGCCGTGTTCCGGCGTGAGAGGAAGCCAGTAAGCTTCGACCGCACCTTCCGTACCTGTTCCCGCCTTGTTGCGGGCACGGGCTGTTTTGTTGCGGGAGCGCCGGTATTCATCCTGCGCTGCCGCAGATGGTTGAAAAGGAGCCAATTTATCATGAAGAATCTCTCTGTCAAAAAGCTTGCCCTCGCCGGTATGTTCTGTGCCCTGTGCGTGGTGGGCAGTGTGTTCAGCTTTCCCATGTTCGGCAGCAAATGCGCCCCGGTGCAGCACATGGTCAATGTGCTGTGCGCCGTTCTGCTGGGGCCCTGGTGGGGCGTGGGCGTAGCCTTTGTGGCTTCCCTGCTGCGCAACCTGCTGGGTCTGGGCAGCCTGATGGCTTTCCCGGGCAGTATGTTCGGTGCACTGCTGTGCGGCCTTGCATACCACAAGACCAAAAACCTGATCGCCACCGTGGTGGGTGAGGTGTTCGGCACCAGCATTCTGGGCGGCCTGTGTGCATGGCCCGTGGCCATCTTCCTGATGGGCAAGAGCGCTGCGGATATCGCCTTCTACGCCTACATCGTGCCTTTCCTCATCTCCACCGCCGTGGGTGCGGTGATCGCCGGTGCCGTGGTGTTCAGCCTGCAGCGCTCCGGTGCTCTGCGCTCCATGCAGAACAGCCTTTCCTGAGCGGAGGTGCCGGGAATGTTCAAAACCGCCTTTGAGAACCTGCGCAGCCGCTGCCCGCTGATCCACAACATTACCAACTACGTCACCGTGAACGACTGCGCCAACATGGTGCTGGCCTGCGGTGCCTCCCCCATCATGGCCGATGATGCCGCCGAGGTGGAGGAGATCACCGCCATCTGCGGCGGACTGAACATCAACATCGGCACGCTGAACAGCCGCACCGTCACCAGTATGCTGCTGGCGGGCAAAAAGGCCAATCAGCTGGGGCATCCTGTAGTGCTGGACCCCGTGGGTGCCGGTGCTTCCCGTCTGCGCACGGACACCGCCTTCCGCCTGCTGCGGGAGGTGCAGTTCACAGTGATCCGTGGCAACATTTCGGAGATCAAGACCCTTGCCTCCGGCGCGGGCACCACCAAGGGCGTGGATGCGGACGTAGCCGACAAGGTGACCGAGGAAAACTTAGACAGTGCCGTGGCCTTTGCCAAGGCCTTTGCCGCCCGCACCGGCGCGGTGGTGGCCATTACCGGCGCCATTGACATCGTAGCCGATGCACAAAAGGCCTACTGCATCCGCAACGGCAACGCCATGATGAGCAGCATCACCGGCACGGGCTGTCAGCTTTCTGCCCTGACGGCAGCCTTTGTCACCGCCAACCCCAGCCATCCGCTGGAGGCTGCCGCTGCTGCGGTGTGCGCCATGGGTCTGGCGGGTGAGATCGCCCACCGGCGGCTCACCCCGCAGGACGGCAATGCCACCTACCGCAATTACATCATTGATGCCATTTACAACATGACTCCCGAACAGCTGGAGAAAGGCGCAAACTATGAAGTGCGATAAACACACCATGCTCCTGTACGCGGTGACCGACCGCGCATGGGTGGGCGAGCAGACGTTGTATCAGCAGGTGGAAAGTGCCCTGAAGGGCGGTGCCACCTGCGTGCAGCTGCGGGAAAAGCAGCTGGGCGACGCCGATTTTTTACAGGAAGCCATCCAGATCCACGCCCTGTGCCAGCAGTACGGTGTGCCGCTGTTCATCAACGATAACGTGGAGGTGGCCTTGCAGTGCCACGCCGAGGGCATCCATGTGGGGCAGGACGATATGGCCGCCGCACAGGTGCGCCAGCGCGTTGGCGAGGGAATGATGATCGGCGTTTCCGCCCACACGGTGCAGGAAGCACTGGACGCTGTGGCGCACGGTGCAGATTATCTTGGCGTGGGCGCGGTGTTCGCCACCCACACCAAGACGGACGTAAGCGAGATGCCCCGGCAGACCCTGCTGGACATCTGCAACGCCGTGGATGTGCCGGTGGTAGCCATTGGCGGCATCCACAAGGAGAACATCCTGCAGCTCAAGGGCACCGGCGTGGACGGTGTGGCGCTGGTAAGCGCCATCTTTGCCGCAAAGGACATCGAGGCCGAGTGCCGGGAGCTGCGCGCCCTTTCGGAGCAGATCGTAAAGTAAGCTATCATCCCGCGGCAAACCGGGGGCACCACCTTGGGCCGCGTTACAAAATTCATGGAGAAAACCAACATGAAAAGCGTATTTTGCGCAGGTGCCGGCATCCAGAGCGTACTGTTTTTTCTGAATGACGGCTACTTGCCTGCTGGCCGGGAGCTTTCTCCTCGGACACGAATCGGGCCATTCCATCGCCCGCCCTACTGCCTACGGCAGCAGGGTCCCACCCCAGCGGACGGTCCTCGGAGAAACTCCCGACCGGCGGTTCGCTCCCACATCACTGTATGACCAGCACCCTGCTGTTCAGAGATAAACTGTCATTTGGAGGAACACAGCGTATGCAGACTTATACCACCCAGATGGATGCCGCCCGCAAGGGCATCGTTACCCCGGAGATGGAGATCGTAGCCAAAAAGGAATACCGCACCACCGAGGAGATCCGCCAGTGGGTCGCCGAGGGCAAGGTAGCCATCCCCGCCAACAAGCACCACAAGTGCCTGAACCCCGAGGGCGTGGGCTCCATGCTGCGCACCAAGATCAACGTGAACCTTGGCGTCTCCCGCGACTGCAAGGACTACAACATTGAGATGCAGAAGGTGATGAGCGCCGTGAACATGGGCGCAGAAGCCATTATGGATCTGTCCAGTCACGGCAACACCCAGCCCTTCCGCCAGAAGCTGACCCACGAGTGCCCGGTGATGATCGGCACTGTGCCGGTGTATGATTCGGTCATTCACTACCAGCGGGATCTGGCTGAGCTGACCGCACAGGACTTTATCGATGTGGTACGCCTGCACGCAGAGGACGGCGTGGACTTCGTTACCCTGCACTGCGGCATCACCCGCAAGACCATCGAGCAGATCCGCAAGCACAAGCGCAAGATGAACATCGTGAGCCGTGGCGGCTCTCTGGTGTTTGCGTGGATGAGCATGACCGGCAACGAGAACCCCTTCTACGAGCACTTTGACGAGATCTGCGAGATCTGCGCCGAGCATGATGTGACCATCTCTCTGGGCGACGCCTGCCGTCCCGGCTGTCTGGCTGACGCTACCGACGTGTGCCAGATCGAGGAACTGGTGCGTCTGGGCGAGCTGACCAAGCGCGCATGGGCACACAACGTGCAGGTGATGGTGGAGGGTCCCGGCCATGTGCCCCTGAATCAGGTGGCTGCCAACATGGAGGTGCAGAAGAGCATCTGCATGGGCGCACCCTTCTATGTGTTGGGACCTCTGGTCACCGATATCGCCCCCGGCTACGACCACATCACCGCTGCCATCGGCGGCGCAGTGGCAGCCGCCAGCGGCGCAGCCTTCCTGTGCTATGTGACCCCCGCCGAGCATCTGGCACTGCCTAACGTGGACGATGTAAAGCAGGGCATCGTAGCATCCAAGATCGCCGCCCACGCCGCCGACATCGCCAAGGGCATCCCCCACGCCCGGGACATTGACGACAAGATGGGCGATGCCCGCCGCGTACTGGACTGGGATGCACAGTTCGCCTGCGCGCTGGACCCCGAGACCGCCAAGGCCATCCGGGATGCCCGCCTGCCCGAGGACGACCACAGCGACACCTGCAGCATGTGCGGCAAGTTCTGCGCTGTGCGCAGCATGAACAAGGCACTGGCCGGTGAATACATCGATATCCTGTAAGCTATTCCCGCGCTGAAAGGCGCTTCTTCCTCCGGGACTGCTGCACAAACTGTGTAGCAGTCCCTTTTTTGTGGGACGATTTAAATGCCCTCCGCTTCTTACGGGTTGCGGAGCGTTCCAAACGCATTTTCACAAGCGGGGTCGTAAAGGTAAACTGCATTTGCCACACTGCGTTCAGTTTGGCAAATGCATACTATCAATATTTTAGATTTTACAATTCTTCTGTGCTGTACTATAATGAAGTAGCAACTTTATTTCTCAAAAGTACAGGAGGCTGTTTTCTTGATAGTTGATCTGATTGAAGCGCTTTACCGCCTGCTGTGGGGCGATCTTTTCACCCTGCCGGTGGCGGGCGGCATTGGCATCTCCTTTATGGTGGTGCTGCTGTTTGCAGCCGGTATCGGCTTTACCCTGCGCACAAGGCTGCTGCCGGTGCGCCTGTTCCGGGATATGATCGGCGCGGTGTGCGAAAAAAAGCAGGCTGCGGGCGGGCTTTCCTCCTTCCAGACGCTGGTCATCTCCACCGCCACCCGGGTAGGCATGGGCAACCTTGTGGGCGTGGTGGCCGCTGTTTCGGCGGGCGGTGCAGGCGCGGTGTTCTGGATGTGGGTCACTGCGCTGCTGGGTGCTTCCACCTCCTTTGTGGAGTCCACCCTGGCGCAGAAATACCGCGTGCCGGATCCGCTGTACGGCGGCTGGCGGGGCGGCCCGGCCTACTACCTGCATGTACTGGCCGAGCGCAAGCGGGGCAAAAAGCTCAAGCGCTCGGTGTGCGCAGCGCTGTTTGCGTTGTCCGGCCTGATCTGCTGGTGCGGTATCAGTCAGGTCATCTCCAACTCGGTCAGCTCTGCCTTTGAAAACGCCTTTCACGTCCCGCCGCTGGTCACTACCGTGGTGCTTACCCTGCTGGCGGCGCTGATCGTGCTGCGTAAGAACGCCACCGTAAAAAGCCTTGACTTCATCGTACCGGTCATGGCGGTGTGCTACTTTGTCATTACGGTGGGCATCGTGGTGCTGAATCTCCGGCAGCTGCCTGCCGTGCTGGCACGCATCTTTGCCGAGGCCTTCGGCCTGCGTCAGGTGGCCGCAGGCGGCTTTGGTGCGGTGCTGATGAACGGCGTCAAGCGTGGGCTGTTCTCCAACGAAGCCGGCAGCGGCTCTGCCCCCTGCGCTGCTGCCGCTGCGGAGTGCGACGACCCGGTAAAGATGGGTCTTGTGCAGGCGCTGGGCGTATTGATCGACACGGTGGTCATCTGCAGCTGCACTGCCTTTCTGATGCTGCTGGTGCCGCAGGACATCACCGCCGGGCTGACCGGCATGGGCCTTTTGCAGACCGCCATGCAGTACCATCTGGGCAGCTTCGGCATCGTGTTCATTGCGGTGATCTTAGCACTGTTCAGCTTTTCCACCTTTTTGGGGGTGCTGTACTACGCCCGGGGCAACGTGGCCTATCTGTGCGGCGACAACTGGTGGAGCCAGACCGCCTACAAGCTGCTGGCGCTGGCCATGCTGCTGGTCGGCGGCACACAGGCCTACACCGTGGTGTGGGATCTGGGCGATGTGGGCATCGGACTGATGACCATCTTCAATATGCTGGCGCTCGTTCCCCTCTCCGGCGAGGCACTGACTGCCTTGAACGACTACGAAAAACGAAAAAAGCTGAACTAAAAAGAATCCGCCGCACATAAATACGCTGTGCGGCAAATTCTTCTCCGATAAAACGATTTAAAATGCCCGCCGCGTTTGCTCTGGGCAAAATCAGCGGAAAAACTATTTTAAATTAGAACAAGCCCGGAAAGTCTGCGGACTTTCCGGGCTTGTATTTTCACGGGAGGGGTCGTGATCGGAAACAGCATCCACAAATGCTGCTTGACCTTGCCCCTTTGCTATAAAAATCAGCTATGCTGCTTCAGGGCGCAGACGGCGATGCTCAGGGCGCTCCATGCGGCCTGATACATCAGCACCGTGGCAATGGACAGCTGCCAGATACTGCCCGCATAGGTCAGCAGCACTGCAATGAACACCGAGAAGCACACCGACACCAGCTGCACCGTTGTGGCGCTGGTCTCGGCATTCTGTGCCTGATCTGCGGCCTGCAAGCCGCCGGTCAGGCTGGCAAAGCCCTTGTGGTGGTACAAGCAGCACTTAGGCTTTTCCGGAGCGGCATCAGCGGCTTCAATGGCCTGACACTGCTCACCGTCCAGCACAGTGACCATGCCCTCCGGCAGATGGTAGGCCTCGGTGATGTGCCGCGCCGTCAGGCTGGGGTCCTTGCTGGTGACCAGCAGACGGATGTTCTCCCTTTGCAGAGAAGCAAGGCTGCGTGCCACATTGCGGCCGCCCACATAACGCAGCACGAACATGGCGTGCAGGTTGCCGGACACTGCCAGATACAAAATTTGCAGCTCGCCGTTTTTGGAGTGGCTGTCCTCGTAGTCCTGCTCCGGCAGGGTCACGCCCTCCTGCTCCATGTAGCGGCGGGTGCCGATGAGGATGCGGTTATTGTCGCACCATGCCGAGAAACCCAGCCCGGTGTGCTGCTCCAGATCCTTGACCGGGAACAGGATATCGGTGCGGTCCTCGATGATCTGGCTGAACAGCCCGCGCAGGGTATCGCAGCTCTCGTTCAGCACACTGGCCGCATACAGGATGGCGCGGTCGATGCGGCCACCCTTGAAGATACGGATATCCTCCAGCGTTACGCTGTCGGCGGTAAACAGGTCATCGGCGTCCAGCTCAATGGTGTCGATGCCGCCCAGCTCCTCAATGGCTGCCCAGCCGGGCACCACAGCACCCACAGCGGCAGCAGCTCTTTGCAGCCGCAGCGCCGCCAGACCGGGCACCAGCACCGAGGAAAGGGGCGCGCCCATGCACAGCACAGCCGCAGCCGCAGCCACGGCGCAGTTGATGCCGCCGCCGAACAGCAGGAAAGCTACGCCGCTGAGCACTGCTGCCGCCAGCAGGATATAGGCCACCTTGCGGGCGCGGCGCTCGCTGGCGCGCTCGCTGAGGCTCTGCTCCACAAAGTCATCGCTGGCGGTCTGCACCGGGCGGCTCAGCAGCACCCATGGGTCCTTCTGTTCCAGATCCCGGGCGAGGGCGCGGATCAGGTCTTTATCTCGGGTGCGGTAAGCGCCCCGCAGTTCGCTGCCCTCTGCAGCCAGCGCGTAGCCGCCCTGCACGGCAGCCAGCATTACCCGGCTGCCCACCAGCGCCAGAAACAGTCCCAGCGCCGCCATACCGGTCAGCAGACCGATGCCCTCAGTGCTGCGGTAGGCGTTGGCATTCAGCATGGCCCCTACCGCCTGCAGCAGGGCTGCCACAGCAGCCAACGCGGGCATGGTGTCTGCACTGGGACGGCCGCGCAGACCGGTCAGGCCGTCCCGCAGCACCGGGTAGCCCACAAACAGGCTGGCGGCAAACAGCAGCAGATTGGCGGCATAGAACGCCGCCGGGGCAGCGTCCGGGTCCAGCACCGAAAGCGGCGGCAGCAGACGCTCTGCCGTCAGCCCAAGGTGCAGCAGCACCACAGCCAGAATGCCCGCCAGCACACACCGCAAAGTCAGCTCTGCGGCCATGTGGTGCAGCTTGTCGGTGGTGGATTCCGGCACAGTATCCTCGGCAGGGGCAGCTGCTTCTGCTGCGGGTGCGGTCTCGGGCTGTGCCGGAGCCGCAGGGGCGGCAGCTGCCGGTGCGGGTGCTGTTTCATCAGCAGGAGCGCCGTCCTGCTCCAGCGGGAGCAGCGGCAGGCTCATGGTATCCTCTTTTTCCGGCTTGCGGGCAGCGGGCTTTTCGTCCTCTGCCGTGCCGAACATTTGGAAAATCGTCTTTTTCTCAGGCTTTTTCGGCAGCGTTTCCGGGTCTGCCGGAGCGTTGGCAAACACCGCTGACGGCAGCTTCTCGGCGGCCTTTTGTGCGGCCTTTACAGGGGCTTTCTCCGGCTCTGCGGCGGGCTGTGCAGGTGCGGGCTGCACCTTAGGCTGCGCCTGCACAGGTTTTACGGGCTGCGGGGCAGGCTTTGCCTTGCCGCTCATGTCGTTGAGCATATCCTTCAGCTGCTGCATCTCCCGCTGCTCCAGCTCCTCCTGCGGCAGCAGCGTCTCCGGGGCGTTCTTTGCGTTGGGCTGCTTTTTGGGGGCTGCAACAGGCTGCGGCTCCGGCTGGGGTACAGGCTTTTCCGGCTGCGGCTGCACGGCAGCAGCTGCCTTGGGTGCAGGCACCGGCTCTGCCGGGACAGCCTTGGCAGGCTCTACCCGGGCAGGCTGCATCGGCATAGCCGGAACAGGGTCTGCGGTGCGTAGCTCCAGCGCCATGTCCTCCTGCTCCGGCTGCACCGGCTTTGCATCTGCCCCCAGCAGGATCTCGCCGGTGGGGATCTCCAGCACCGGCTGTGCCGGGGCGGACGTCTCTTCTTTGTCGTGGCCGAACAGCTTGCCCAGCAGCCCGGCCTTGGTTTTTTCCTCCACCGGGGCAGGCTCGTCCCGGCGGGTCATTTCCTCGGGCAGATCGATCACGCTGGTGCTGAAAAAGTTGCGGAACCGCTCTTCTGCCGAGAGCTCCCCCGCCTGCTTGCCCTTGCGTTCATTTGTATTGTTCGGCATCCTTGTCCCTCCCACTGTTCTGGATGGAGTTTACCGCTTGTTTTATTCTTCTGCGGCGCGCTGCGACTGGATCTCGTACAGAATGATACCCGCCGCCACCGAAACGTTATAGCTATCCACGCCGGTGCCGGGTGCAGCCATATCCAGCCGCACCACACCGTCACACAGCTTCTTGACCAGCTGGGACACCCCGCTGCCCTCGCTGCCCAGTACCAGTGCGATGGGGCCGGTCAGGTTGTTCTTGCGCAGAGACACACCGTCCATATCGGCGCAGTAGACGAACACGCCCTGCTCCTTCAGGCGGCGGATGGTCTCGCCGATATTGGCCACACGCGCCACCGGCAGACGCTCGGCAGCGCCTGCGCTGGACTTGATGACGGTGGGGGTGACGGACGCGCCGCCCCGCTTGGGGATGACGATGCCGTGGGCACCGCACAGCAATGCGCTGCGCATGACTGCCCCCAGATTGTGGGGATCCTCAATGCCGTCGCTCAGCACAAGAAAAGGTGGCTCACCCTTGGCCTTGGCTGCGGCCAGCAGATCCTCCACGGTCACGTACTCGATCTCACTGGCAAAAGCCGCCACGCCCTGATGGCTTTCGGTGCCGGTCATCAGGCGCAGCTTGTTGGGGTGCACCCGCTTGACCGTTGCGCCGGCTTCCTTGGCCAGTGCTGTATAGTATGCCGCCACTGCCGGAGCCATCCCCTCGGCAATGAGCACGGTGTCCACACCGGAGCCGCTCTTCAGCAGCTCGGTCACCGGGTTTTTGCCGTAGATCAGGCTCTCGCTCTTCTGCTGCGGCTGCTCTGCATCGCGGCGCGGACGGCGCGGCTGGTTACGTTCTTCCATCTTTTTATGCTCCTTCCGTTCCGGGCGGTCTGCGCCGCACCGGAGCGTTTTATTTTGTTTATGATAATCCAAGATAAAGTATACCATATCTCGCTCGGCTTCGCCACAAATTGCCGGGATTTTATTCCCAGACACCTAAAATTTTTTCAGTAAAACGCAGCTTCCCTGCCAGACTGGGCGGCTGTAAAAATGTTTTGCCCGCCGCCCGGGAAGCCCGGCGCATTTCCGCTGTTTTGCCAAGGCAAAAAGTTTTCCACAAAAAATGTCTATACATTCCGTAAATGCTCCGCAATTTTTCCACAAGTTGAAAACTCCGTGGAAAGTGTGCAAAAGTCCAGCCGCAGCGCCTGTTTTCCGGGTGGAATTAAACAGTTTCCACCGAGTTTTCAACAGCAGCTTCCCCCATATCTTGGCAAAAGCCTTACAATTTGTAAAATTCAAGTCGGAATTGTGACAATTTTTTAAACCGGAAATTGTCCGCTTTTGCAATTTCCTCCAATATCATTTTGACGAATGTTAAAATGTGTTGAAAACTCGTGCCATTCGTGCATAAGGCAGATGTTGCGGCATATATGGATTTTTGTCGCCAGACGTGGAGCGTTCCTGCCGCAGGCGCAGGAGCTGCTTTGTGCCGTGCCCGTTCCGCAGCAGCTCTATGCAAGAAAAAGCGCCTGTTCGGATTGATTTTAGGCGCAGTTTGGGGTATACTAACCATGTGGGCTTGTTAAACCATGCACAATGCGGTGTGTGGCAGAGCCGGAACCCCGATAATTTTTGGAGGTAATGAATAATGTTGGTAAATGCAACCGAAATGCTGCTCAAGGCACGCGATGGCCACTACGGTGTGCCGCAGTTCAACATCAATAATCTGGAGTGGACCAAGGCAGTCCTGACCGCCTGCGAGGAAATGAAGAGCCCCGTCATTCTGGGTGTTTCCGAGGGTGCAGGTAAGTACATGACCGGCTTCAAGACTGTTGCCGCTATGGTCAGCGCCATGGTCGATTCCATGGGCATCACCGTTCCCGTTGCTCTGCATCTGGATCACGGCACCTACGAGGGCTGCAAGGCCTGTGTTGAGGCTGGTTTCTCCTCCATCATGTTCGATGGCAGCCACTACTCCATCGAGGAGAACGTGGAAAAGACCAAGGAACTGGTTGCTCTGGCACACGCTCACGGCATGAGCATTGAGGCCGAGGTGGGCTCCATCGGCGGCGTTGAGGACGGCGTTGTAGGCGCTGGCGAGATCGCTGATCCCGAGGAGTGCGCAAAGATCACCGCTCTGGGCATCGACTTCCTGGCTGCCGGCATCGGCAACATCCACGGCGTCTACCCCGCAAACTGGAAGGGTCTGGACTTCGAGGCTCTGGACCGCATCCACAAGGCCACCAACAACATTCCTCTGGTTCTGCACGGCGGCACCGGCATCCCCGATGAGATGATCGCAAAGGCCATCAGCCTGGGCGTTTCCAAGATCAACATCAACACCGAGTGCCAGCTGGTGTTTGCTGAGGCCACCCGTAAGTACATCGAAGAGGGCAAGGATCAGCAGGGCAAGGGCTTCGACCCCCGCAAGCTGCTGGCTCCCGGCGCAAAGGCCATCGAGGCCAAGTGCAAGGAGAAGATCGAGCTGTTCGGCTGCGCAGGCAAGGGCTAAGCTGAGGCTTGTATCGTAACCGGTACACCACCCAATAAAGTATGCGGCCCCGCCGCACTGTTATGCACAGTGCAGCGGGGCCGCTTTTTATTTTGAAATTCGATAATGACCCGCGATGTCGGTTCGTTTTTCCAGAATGTCCTGCTCGTAAGCCGCCTGCCATGGGTCATTGTGGTGAATGATATAGGGCACTCCGTTTTTATTTCGCCGGTCGGACACGATACCGATATGTCTTTCAAAAATCACTATATCGCCGCCCTGCCATTCTTCTATTTCCGAGACATCTGTGGTCAGGGCAATTGCTGTGTGTGCAAAAAACACCTTCAGATTTCTCACCCGTCGGAAATCTATGCTTGCATCCGGCTCTGCTACCATATAATCCTGTGACTGCTTCCGGATATCTGCGTCCACAAGCACTTGCAGATCATATCCAGCATCTTTCAACGCATAAGCAACCACATCCGTGCAAACTCCATAACCATCGTCAGGATAACCGGTCGCATAATAGCGGCTTTTGTATTTTGGATGTGTGCTCACATAGGCCATTGCTCCGTTCAGAATATCCAATTGATCGTCTACGCCGTCAGCATCCCGATCTACGCTGCTATGAAACTGCGGTATCCTGCCCTGATAATCGTCCTCCGGCCGGGACGCCGAGGTGTGCTGGTAATGTGCCTGCACATAAAATATGATGCTGCAAAACAGTAAAAATGCCAGTACCACTGCATAATACTTTGCTGTATCCTTGCGGGTTCTGTCCGAACGCATACTCTCACCCTTTCCTGCTTTGAGGATACCAGCTTTTTCCCCGTTCTGCAACCCTTTAGCGCAACAAAAAAGCCCTGAGGCTTTCATCTCAGAGCTTTTAGTTAAGTCGGCGACTACCTATTAAGGTATGCAGCCCCGCTTTTTCTTTATATGCGAGCACTAAGTCGTGGGTCTTTTCCATATTGCCAGAAATGGATTGCATACAGTCCCGCACCCAGAAGCAGACAAAAGATTGAATAGCTAAGAATCGGAAGCCGCAGCAGTACAATCTTACCCGCGATCCGGGTAAAGAACCAGCCTGTCCCATACAGCACTACGATATATAGCGCCATCCAAGCGATATATTTGAGCCAGTGTTCCCGTGGAGGAAAACCTACCTGCTCCATCATCCGGCGGAACAGTATGCAAAACGCGGTCAATGCAACAGCTAACTGCATCAGATAGCCTACCGAAAGCTCAAAAACCCAATTTCCAATTACCGGATAGAGCAGCAAGCCTTCCGCGCCCCACCCAAAAAAGAAATACAGCGGTGCAACATACCAGAAGTAATCCCCGACTCTCAGTGTTTTCAAGCTGGGCTTGACCTCGTCCACAAAGGTCTTTGCGTCCGAAATCGAATGAAACAGTTCCTGATTTTCCTTGTTGGCTTGGATTGCAATATCAAGCAAATCGCTGCGCACAAGTTCGATACCACAGAAGTCCCAGCTGACCCGGCGAAGATAACGAATCACTTCTTTAAGCTGCTCCTGACTTTTTTCAGTCAGCAACTCGGTACGCATCCGGTTTGTTTTTCGCAATGCAAAATACTTATTCATCTGGCTCCTCCTTAAAAATTTTTTTCACCAGCTGGCAGAGCTGGCTCCAATCCTGCCGGAACTCAAGAAGTGCCTGCCGCCCTTCTTCCGTTACAATGTAGTATTTTCGGCTCGGCCCCTTGGGAGAAGGTCTGCGTTCTACCGTAACCTTTCCCTGCTGCTCCAAACGCAATAGCAGCGGATAGAGCGTGCTTTCACTCAAGTCAGAAAATCCGACCTGCTTCAGGTGCATCACGATCTCATAGCCATATGTCGGCTCTTGCGCAATCAATTTCAGAACACAATATTCCAGAACACCCTTTAAAAGTTGTGCATTGTTTTCCATAAGTCCTCCTCTCCGCTAGTATGTAATGCGTAGTAGCTTATCTACATTGTATTACATAGTAGTGTTTCTGTCAAGTCCTGGCCTATTGGCATTACAACCAAAAATCATATCATATTTTTATGCAACAAAAAAGCCCTGAGATTTTCATCTCAGAGCTTTCTGTTAAGTCGGCGACTACCTATTTTCACAAGCCGTTTCCAGCTAACTATCTTCGG
>ERZ1035041.6-NODE-6-length-200754-cov-30.566331_pt1 | contig 200754 bp, 171 predicted proteins | sample MGYA00520684_ERZ1035041 | MGnify/ENA primary metagenome ERZ1035041 (study PRJEB33766, sample SAMN09781699) | gut metagenome | biome: gut microbiome | host: Homo sapiens | place: Madagascar | study: EMG produced TPA metagenomics assembly of the PRJNA485056 data set... | reverse complement strand
TCTGTTTTTAAAATTTTATTAGCATTTTCAATCTGTTCTTTTGTAGGAGGTTCAACGCCTTCAAGTGAATATGGTATTCCAAGATTTTCCCACTTTTGTATGCCAAGTGTGTGATATGGTAAAACTTCAACTCTTGATACATGATGAAGTGTGTCGATAAACTTAGACAGCTCTTCAAGCTGTTCATCCCTGTTACTGAAAAATGCTTCTCCTGTATTAAAAGTGTCAGGAACAAGAACGTGTCTTATCCACATCTCCTTACCGATTTCATCTAAATATTTCGCGCAGTCCAGAATGTTGTCAACAGTCTGTCCGGTAAGTTTCTTATGACCCTCTCTGTCAATATTCTTTATATCTAACATCACAAGATCGGTATATTTCATTAATTCGTTAAATTTACTTATGAAAGATTCTTCCCTTGTAAATGGATTTGCCGATGTATCTAATGTTGTATGAATGCCTTTTGCTTTTGCAAGTTTAAAAAATTCTGTAACAAATTCAATCTGAAGTAATGGTTCTCCGCCACTTACGGTTATTCCACCGTTTAATTTACCGTTTCTCATCCAATATGGTTTATACCGGTATGCCCTTTTAAACAAATCTTCAGGAGTCCACATCTCGCCTCCATCCATGCTCCATGTTTCCGGATTATGGCAAAATTTACATCTCATTCTGCATCCCTGCAAAAAAACAATATATCTGACTCCGGGTCCGTCAACAAGGCCAAATGTCTCTAATGAATGTACTCTTCCTTCCATTTTTTAACTCCTTTTTGGTTATTTATAAATAAAGGGGTTTTGAACTGTAGGTTCAAAACCCCTTTTCATACTATATAGTATATCCTATTTTTTAAAGTCTAGCATGACATGTTCTTGCGATTACATCATCCTGCTGTTTCTTTGTAAGGCTGATGAACTTAACAGCATAACCAGATACACGAATTGTAAAGTTAGCATACTCTTCTTTCTCTGGATGAGCCTGTGCATCAAGTAACTTATCCTTTGTAAATACGTTTACATTAAGGTGATGAGCACCCTGATCGAAGTATCCATCCATTACCTGTACAAGGTTATTAACCTGTTCTTCTTTGCTATGTCCAAGAGCATCCGGGTTAATTGTCTGTGTATTAGAAATACCATCAAGTGACCAGTGATATGGAATCTTAGCAACTGAGTTAAGTGAAGCAACAAGACCATTCTGTTCTGCACCATAGCTTGGTGATGCACCAGGGCTGAATGGAGTGAATGCTGCACGTCCGTCAGGCATAGCACCTGTAGCTTCTCCGTATACAACGTTAGATGTAATAGTAAGAAGTGATGTTGTAGGTTCTGAATTACGGTATGTATGACGACGTTTAATCTTCTCTAAGAATGTCTTTAATACCCAGATACCGATATCATCAGCACGGTCATCATCATTACCATATTTAGGGAAATCACCTTCAACTTCAAAGTCTTTTGTAATTCCTTCTTCATCACGGATTACTTTAACCTTAGCATATTTGATAGCACTAAGTGAATCAATAACATGTGAGAATCCTGCAATACCTGTTGCAAATGTACGACGTACATCTGTATCGATTAATGCCATCTCAGCTGCTTCATAGTAATATTTATCATGCATATAATGAATGAGGTTGAGTACGTTAACATAAATATCTGCTAACCAGTCAAGCCAGGTTTCATATGCATCGCGAACCATCTTGTAATCTTCTTCACCGCTAAGTACTTCCTTATCGATCTTCTGAAGCTTTGGTCCACACTGGATACGATGTTTCTCATCAAATCCACCATTGAATGCGTAAAGTAATGTCTTACCAAGGTTAGCTCTTGCACCGAAGAACTGGATTTCCTTACCTGTCTGTGTAGCAGATACACAGCAGCAGATTGAGTAATCATCGCCCCATACTGGCTTCATTACATCATCATTCTCATACTGGATTGAGCTTGTCTCAATTGAGATATGAGCTGCATATTTCTTGAACTGTTCTGGTAATGCACTAGAATATAAAACTGTAAGGTTAGGTTCTGGTGAAGGTCCCATGTTCTCAAGTGTATGAAGGAATCTGTAGTCAGTCTTAGTAACCATTGAACGACCATCCATTCCGATACCGCCAACTTCAAGAGTAGCCCATGTAGGATCTCCTGAGAATAACTGGTTGTATGAAGGAATTCTTGCGAACTTAACCATACGGAATTTCATTGTCATATGATCGATGATTTCCTGAGCTTCTGATTCTGTAAGAACACCATTAGCTAAATCTCTTTCAAAATAAATATCAAGGAATGTAGAAACACGTCCTACAGACATTGCTGCACCATTCTGTGTCTTAATAGCTGCAAGGTAACCGAAGTATAACCACTGGCAGGCTTCCTTAGCATTCTTAGCTGGTAATGAAATATCATAGCCATAGCTCTTAGCCATTTCTTTCATTCCCTTTAATGCAGTAATCTGCATAGCGATTTCTTCACGAAGTCTGATTACATCATCGTACATGTTACCGCATCCACAATTAGCCTTATCAGCTTCCTTCTGTGCAATAAGGTAATCAATACCATATAATGCAACTCTACGATAATCGCCTACGATACGTCCACGTCCGTATGTATCAGGAAGACCTGTTACTACGTGTGTCTTACGAGCTAATTTCATTTCATTTGTATATGCTGCGAAAACTGCATCATTATGTGTTGTCATGTAGTTCTCGAATACGTACTTAAGTTCAGGATTGATTTCATATCCGTAGCTTTCTGCTGCCTGCTCTGCCATTCTGATACCACCATATGGCATAAAAGCTCTCTTTAAAGGCTTGTCTGTCTGAAGACCTACAACCTGTTCAAGATCTTTCATTGATTCATCAATATATCCAGGTCCATATGCAGTAAGTCCTGATACAACTTCTGTTTCACAGTCAAGAACGCCACCTTTTTCACGTTCTTCTTTCTGTAATTTCTGTAATGCACCCCATAACTTATTAGTTGCGTCTGTTGGTTCAGCCAGGAATGACTCATCGCCATCATATGGCTTATAATTCTTCTGAATGAAGTCACGAACGTTAACTTCTTCTCTCCAGATACGGCCTTCAAATCCAGCCCACTGTTCCATGTCTAACATTAGTATATCCTCCTTAATAGTAGTAACTTTTATGTTCATTAGAAGTATAACATTATAAAATATCACGTGCAATATTTATTTAAGAAAAAAGTGTATTTTAGCAAATACAATTTAATACAATTTTTGCTAATTGTTCTATTTTAAGTACAAAAATAATAATCAATAAAAAAAAACAGTCCAAAGACTGTTTTTAAAAGCTCCCTGAGTAGGGCTCGAACCTACAACAACTCGGTTAACAGCCGAGTGCTCTACCATTGAGCTATCAAGGAATATCAACTTACACAAGGTATGATACCACATTCCGGTTAAAATATCAAGTATAAAATACCGGAAGTTCATAAGAACTTCCAGTATATTATATTCATAAATTACTTTAAGTTAGCCTTAGCTGCATCAGCAAGCTTTGTAAATGCTGCTGCATCATTAACAGCTAATTCTGCAAGCATCTTTCTGTTCATTTCGATTCCTGCTGTCTTAAGACCGAACATAAACTTGCTGTATGAAAGTCCGTTCATTCTTGCTGCAGCATTGATTCTTGCAATCCATAACTGTCTCATCTGTCTCTTCTTCTGCTTTCTGCCAGCATATGCTGATGTTAAAGCTCTCATTACAGACTGTTTTGCAATTCTATACTGTTTAGATCTGGCTCCTCTGTAACCTTTAGCCAGTTTTAAAACTCTGTTATGTTTTTTCTTAGCGTTTAATCCGCCTTTAACTCTTGCCATTATATTTTCCTCCTAAAATTAATTGAACCATCAAATTAGATGTATGGTAAAATCTTCTTCATGTTCTTTTCATTTGTTGAGTCAACAAGAGCTGCTTTTCTAAGATTTCTCTTTCTCTTTGTTGTCTTCTTTGTTAAGATGTGGCTCTTATAAGCTTTGTTTCTTTTTAATTTGCCTGAACCGGTAACTTTAAAACGCTTAGCTGCGGCTCTGCTTGTCTTCATTTTTGGCATAATAAAAATCCTCCTTAAAAATATCTGATTTGTATTTTAACGTTTCTCAGCTAAAATCATTGCCATGCTTCTGCCCTCGACTTTGGCAGGTTTCTCTATTACTGAACAGTCAGCAAGCTGCTCTGCAAAATCATCAAGAATATGCTTATTCGATGACATATGAGCTAATTCCCTTCCTCTGAATCTCAAGGTTACCTTAACCTTATCGCCCTTCTCAAGGAATTTTCTTGCAGCATTAACCTTCGTATTAAGGTCATTGCTTTCGATATTAGGTGAAAGACGTACTTCTTTGATTTCAACAGTCTTCTGTTTCTTACGTGCTTCCTTTTCCCTACGAATCTGTTCGTACTTATACTTTCCGTAATCGGCAATCTTGCATACAGGTGGCTGTGCTGTAGGAGCAATCTTAATCAAATCAAGTTCCGCTTCCTGTGCAAGCTTATATGCTTCCTTAGATGACATCACTCCTATCATCTCTCCGTTTTCGCCAATTACACGAACTTCTTTGTCTCTGATCTGTTCATTAATCATTAACTCGCTAATGGTAGTGTACCTCCAATAAAAAAGTGCGGATAGAATAATATCCGCACACAAATAACATACTTAATGTCTGATGTATATAACCCTTGACCTTAGGCTGGGGTGAGAGCGGATACTCTTCTTTATTTTTACAACTTCTACAATATATCATGCCTTCTTATGTATGTCAAGATATTTTTTTGGCTAAAATATAAACCTAAAATAAAAAATCAGGAGGCATATATGAAATATATAATTACCACGGACAGTAATTGTGATCTTCCGGAAGCCTTTTACAAAGATAATAATATTCCGGTTCTTCCAATCTGCTATTACATGGACGGAGTTATTTACGGTAGAAAAAATACTCTGCCCCTGTCAGAATTTTACCACAGGATGCGAAATGGCGAAAGTGCCAAAACCGCAGCCCCCAATATAGCGGAAACAAAAGCTTTTTTTGAAGACTGTATAAAGGTATGTAAAAATATTATACACATCGCTTTTTCTTCGGGTTTAAGTTCAACCTGCCAGAATGCCGTAATTGCATCAGAAGAAATACAGGATGAATATAAGGACGTAAAAATTACCGTAATTGATTCATTGTGTTCATGCATGGGTGAAGGGATGCTTTTATATAAAGCTGTATCAAATAAAAATAACGGCATGTCCTACGATAATCTTATTGAATACCTGAACAACGTCAAAACCCATATAATACATCTTTTTACGGTTGATGATCTGCACTACCTTCATAACGGCGGACGGCTTTCAAAAAGTGCCGCAGTTTTAGGAAGCATTATCAATATCAAGCCTATATTATTTGTGGATAACAACGGTGAGTTAAAACTAGCCGATAAGGTAAGAGGCAGAAAAAAATCCCTTTTATATCTTATTAGTAAAACAATATCCGATATATCTCCCCATGGGAAGGACATTGTAATGATAAGCCATTGTGACTGCGAAGAAGATGCCATGTATATATACAGCCATCTTAAAGAAAACATTGATATAAAAGAAATAATGGTAAACCAGATAGGCCCCACAATCGGTTCCCATTCCGGTCCCGGAACTCTGGCGATATACTACGAAAGTGCCAAAAGAGAATAAAAAAATGCTGTGAAACTCCCTTTATAAGGTATTTCACAGCACATTTTTTATTTTATTATTTTAAATCCTTTGTAATATCTGAGCCATGCTTTTGCAAGAATCGCTTTTCTGGTTACGGGTCCCCATACTCTCGAATCCGATGAGTGGTTACGGTTATCGCCCATCATAAAATACTCGTTATCGCCAAGGACTATTTCCTGATAATTTTTCACATCATTGGCGTTGGGTTTTTCGTTCCACCAGTCAGAATTGTCAATACATTCTTCTTTGCCGTCTTCATTTTTAAGATATGCAACACCTTCTTTGATAACTATAGTCTCGCCGGGAAGTCCTATTACTCTCTTTATGTAAAGCTGGCCTGCGTCCTCACCGGTTGCTTCCGGAGCTTTGAATATGACAACATCTCCTCTTTTAGGATCCGTAAAATAATATGGTATACGCAGTCCTATAAGGCGGTCACCAACATTAACCGTGCTGACCATTGATCTTGTTGGAATAACAGCGTTGATGATAACAAACTTGCAAAGTAAAAAAGCTATAAGTGCACCAATTGCAATAACCCTGACATATTCCAATACAACTTTCCATCCGGATTTTGCTTCATCTTCTTTTTTGTTCTTATGTCCGGTTATTATCTTTTCCTTTTCTTCATCCGCTTCTGCTTTTTCAAGCATTTCTTCCACTTCACTGAGTTTTGCCATTATCTTTCACCTTATATTATTTAAAATATTCTACACCTGATTCAAAAATCTTAAGATCCTGATCTCCGTAGATATTAATTGCAACAGAATCTCCGCGTCTTTCAGCATGTGCCATCTTACCGAATATTCTTCCGTCAGGACTTGTAATACCTTCAATTGAGCAATAAGAACCGTTTACGTTCCACTCCTCATCCATTGTCGGATTGCCATCAAGGTCTACATACTGTGTAGCAACCATTCCTTCCGCAAAAAGCTTATCGAGCCACTCTTTATTGGCAACAAATCTTCCTTCACCATGAGATGCAGGGCTGCAGTATGTTCCGCCAAGTGTTGCTTTAGCAAGCCATGGCGATTTATTGGAAACAACTTTTGTATATACCATCTTAGAGATATGACGTCCTATTGTATTCATTGTAAGTGTAGGTGAGTCTGCCGACTGCTCTGTAATCTTTCCGTAAGGCACAAGTCCAAGTTTAATAAGTGCCTGGAAACCATTACATATACCGAGGGCAAGTCCGTCACGTTCGTTGAGAAGTTTCTCAACAGCTTCTTTGATTCTGGCATTTCTGAATGCCGTGGCAAAGAACTTAGCTGAACCATCAGGTTCATCACCTGCGGAAAATCCGCCAGGGAACATAATAATCTGTGCTTTGTTGATTGACTTTTCAAATTCTTCTACAGACTCTCTTATGTCATCTGCTGTAAGATTTCTGAATACCTTTGTAATTACATCCGCACCGGCTCTTTCAAATGCCTTTGTGCTGTCGTATTCACAGTTAGTGCCCGGGAATACAGGAATAAATACTGTAGGCTTTGCAATTTTATTTTTACAAATATAAATCTCTTTTGCATTATATACAGGTGTATCAAGCTTTTCTCCACCCTTAACAGCAATTGTTGGGAATACCTTCTCAAGAGGCTTTTTCCATGTGTCAAGTGCTGTCTTAATGTCTATTGATACATTTCCGTATTCAAAAGCTGCCTTATCATTGACAAATCCTATCACACGGTAATCTCCTGTAAGGGCAGATACCTTATCGGCAGGTACTTCCGCAACTATACATCCGTATTTTGGTGCAAAAAGTTCTGCTGCGTCAACATCTTCGTTAATTGTTACGCCTAACATATTACCGAATGCCATTTTGCTGACTGCAGGAACAATTCCCTTGGCATTAAGTGTATATGCGCTGACGATGTTATGCTTTGCAATTGCGTCGGCAACATTTGTAAACATTTCCATAACCTGTGCATATACAGGTATATCGAATTTGTCCCTCTTAATCTCAAAAAGAACAAGTACATTACCGGCTTTTTTAAGTTCAGGAGTGATAACATCTTTTTCACTTGCGGTATCAACTGCAAATGATACAAGTGTGTTAGGTACATCAAGGTCATTAAAGGTTCCTGACATACTGTCCTTACCGCCGATTGAAGGAAGTCCGAATCCCATCTGGGCTTCAAAAGCACCGAGAAGAGCTTTCATAGGTTCACCCCAGCGTGTCTTGTCTTCTGTCATTCTTCTGAAGTATTCCTGGAATGTAAATCTTATCTTTCTGTAATCACCGCCGGCACATACAATCTTTGCCATAGATTCAACTACTGCATATATTGCACCATGATAAGCGCTCCATGATGAAAGATATGGGTCAAATCCGTAACTCATCATTGTAACCATATCTGTCTTTCCCTTTAATACAGGAAGTTTGGCTACCATTGTCTGTACTTCCGTGAGCTGATATTTACCGCCGTAAGGCATATATACGGAACCTGCACCGATAGAGCCGTCAAACATTTCAACAAGACCCTTCTGTGAACATACATTAAGATCTGAAAGTGTCTTAAGCCATTCTGCCTTAACATCCGTTACAGGCTTTGCGTTGAAAAGATTATCTTTTTCCGATGGCATTTCAACTACAACGTCCGTTTCCTGATGGGCACCGTTAGTATCAAGGAATGCCCTGCTTATATTTACAATGTCTTTGCCTCTCCATGTAAGCACAAGACGTTTTTCTTCTGTTACTACAGCAACTTCTACTGCTTCAAGATTTTCTTCATTGGCATATTTTAAGAAATCCTTAACATCCTTAGGATCCACAACAACTGCCATTCTTTCCTGTGATTCGGAAATAGCAAGTTCTGTTCCGTCAAGGCCTGCGTATTTCTTAGGAACTTTATCAAGGGATACCTTAAGTCCGTCTGCAAGTTCTCCGATTGCAACAGATACGCCGCCCGCACCAAAGTCATTACATTTTTTGATAAGTTTTGATACTTCAGGTCTTCTGAAAAGTCTCTGTATCTTACGTTCCGTAGGTGCGTTACCTTTCTGTACTTCAGCACCGCAGGTATCAATGGATTTTTCTGTATGTGCCTTAGAAGAACCTGTAGCTCCGCCACAGCCGTCACGTCCTGTTCTTCCACCGAGAAGAATGATGATATCTCCCGGATCAGAAGTCTCTCTTATAACATCTTTTCTTGGAGCAGCACCCATAACGGCACCGATTTCCATTCTCTTGGCTGCATAATTAGGATGATAAATTTCTTTTACATATCCTGTAGCAAGACCTATCTGGTTACCGTAAGAGCTGTAGCCATGTGCAGCTTCCCTTACAATCTTCTTCTGAGGGAGCTTGCCTGCCATAGTCTTATCAAGGGATAATGTTGGGTCTGCAGCACCTGTGACACGCATTGCCTGATATACATAAGTACGTCCTGAAAGCGGATCTCTTATAGCACCTCCAAGACATGTTGCGGCGCCACCGAAAGGTTCGATTTCAGTAGGATGGTTATGTGTCTCGTTTTTAAAATTAACAAGCCATTCTTCTGTCTTTCCGTCTATTTCAACAGGAACAACTATACTGCAGGCGTTAATCTCATCAGACACTTCCATGTCATCAAGTTTGCCTTCTTTTTTAAGTTTTTTCATTGCAAGAAGAGCTATGTCCATAAGGCATACGAATTTATCGTCACGTCCTGCATACACATCTGCAAATGTATTTTTATAATCCTCAAAGGCTTTTTCAATAGGCTCTTTGTAATATCCGTCCTCAAACTTAATATTCTTAAGTTCTGTTGAGAAAGTCGTATGACGGCAGTGATCCGACCAATATGTATCAAGAACCCTGATTTCTGTCATTGAAGGGTCTCTGTGTTCTTCATTCTTAAAATAATTCTGTATATGAAGGAAATCCTTAAATGTCATGGCAAGACCAAGTGACGAATATAAATCGTGAAGTCTGTCTTCGTCCATATCCTTAAAGCCGTCAAATACGATTACATCCGCAGGCTCCGGGAATACAGTTACAAGAGTCTCCGGCTTTTCAATGTCTGCTTCCCTTGAATCAACAGGATTAATGCAGAAATTCTTGATTCTGTCAAGTTCATCCTCAGTAAGGCTGCCTTCGATTGCATAAATAACTGCTGTTTTGATAACAGGCTCTTCATCTTCTTTTAACAATTTGATACACTGTACGGCACTATCGGCTCTCTGGTCAAACTGTCCCGGTAAAAATTCAACACCAAAGACATGTTCATTATCATTATGGGTAAAATCTTCCTCATATACATAATCAACAGGTGGCTCTGAAAAAACAGTTACAAGTGCTTTTTCATATGTTTCTTTTGTGATATTTTCGATGTCGTACCTGATTAATACTCTGACATTGGTTACAGTATTAATGTTGAGATAGCTGCTTATTTCTTCACTAAGCTCCTTTGCCTTAACTGCAAATTCAGGCATCTTTTCAGAATAAACTCTCTTTACCTTACTCATGGTATTCTCCTTTATGTTATATATTATTCATGTAATCTTCGGATTACTTTGCAAACTACCGCATCTTCCATAACTGTAGGGCCTGTATAAGTAAAAAATACAAGACCCTCCGTAGGTGATGTTACCTGATTTATTACTTCACCTTCATACGGATCTATTATCTCGCCTATAACGCTGCCTCTGTATACAGGGTCTCCCGGATTAATCACCCGCCTGTAAAGACCGGATACCTCGGACTTAATTGACGTAAGGTCATCTTCATTAATAACCTCCGCAATATATCCGCTGTGATTGTTATATTTGATTATTCCCATTCTTGTCAGGAATCTCAGAATAGATGCAACTGCCTGTCTTGCAGAAACATCATCTATATAATCAGTGCAGGTTGTGTACAGTGAAAAAGCACTTGTACCGCTCATCTGCCAGTTATAATTAAGAGTTGCCGTATCCATAGGCTTAGGTTTTCTGATTACAACAAAAGGCAGTCCGAAAAGGTTAGCCAGACTCGGATTCTGGAAACCCGTCTCCATCATTCTTATATGTGGTACAAAATTACCGGGCATATAAAAACTTGTAAGCTGTATTCCGTAACTGAAGCCTTTTATTACTTCCATTAAATTGGCCGCTATCTGCTGTGTAGTGTCTCCGTTAATAAATCCGGGGAATTTTCTGTTAATATCCGAATCGTCTAACGGCCAGAATCTCTTGTCTATATTAGTGGCATACTGATTAATGCACGGAATAATAAGTATCTCCTTGCCATTTGCAATCTGTCCATGTTCCTCTAACTTCTTAAGTTCTTTGATAAGCTGTGAACATATATATGTCTGCTGGTATTCATTGCCTCGCATTGAACCGACAACACATGCTGCCCTGTCTCCCTGTCCAAAGGTAAAACCTGTTATTTTGAAATCTTCCCTGTAGATTCCTTCAAGAGTATACAACACTTCTCTACGCATCAAGTCCACCTCCGTCATGCTCCGCACATATTCGTGCCACAATAGCTCCTTTATATACAACAGGATGTTCCCTAAGTGTGAACAGGAAACCGTCTTTAGGTGATATTATGTCTTCAAGTATCTCTCCGGTAAGCGGGTTAACTATCTTACCTATATATGTTCCTTTACGGATATGCACACCCAGTTCTTCCACATCTTCAAGGATAAAAAGTCCCGATCTTGTGGTATGGATTGCGGATACATCACCCTTATGGGCCACAATAGGTTCCCTGATTTCATCGGTTATATCCCCTTTCCATATTCCAAGTTCTTTCATAAGTCTTAAAATACCTGTAAGTGTCTGTCTTGCATATTTCCTTGAAATTCTTGACCCTGCTCCCATCTCAACAACCAAAGAAGGAACACCAAACATATTAAGACAGTTGGCAAGTGAAGATTCAAGATATGCTGCCGATGACAATGCCCATATTATGTCGGCATTCATAAGCTTTGCATAAGGAAGCAGTTTTTCAAAAAGTTCAGGGCTTAATCTTACCTGTGGGGCTTCCTTTATAAAAATATTGGAAGAATGTACATCAACACACATATCACTTCCTATTATATCCTGAATTATATTATAAGCAATATACTCGGCCATTGCGCCGGAGTCGTTACCCGGAAACACCCTGTTCATATCAAGGTCATTCATTGGAATCCCTCTTGTTCCCGTATCAATTCCGAGCGGATTAATTGAAGGATATACATCAACTATTCCCGCAAGGTTCTGAGGTTCTGCTTTAATCTTTTCAATTAATTTATAACAAACGTACTGGCCATTAAGTTCATCGCCATGTGTACCGGTAACTATGGAAATCCTCTTTGTAGATTTATCCGTTACGGAAGGAAGAAGTCTGTTTTTCTTAATTACCAGACGTTCCTCTACCGGCATCTGCAATGATACGATTTCTTCAATCATACGCAACTCTCCTAATTTATCATGTATTTTTACACACTTTCTGTAGTATTATAAATCACATCACGCCAAAAATCCAGTATTTCTTCATTAACATTTTCAATGTTGACAATATGGTAATTTTTCCATTCTTTCGGAAACAGGCTTACATATCTGTCCCAAAGAAATCTGTCGTCAAGAAGAGCTATTACTCCCGTATCTTCGTCAGTGCGTATAACCCTTCCCGCAGCCTGAAGCACTTTATTCATACCGGGATATACATAGGCATATTCATACCCTTTGTTTTCCCTTTCGTCATAAAAGGTTTTGAGAATACTGTTTTCCGTACTGATTGACGGAAGTCCCGTACCTACAATGATACTTCCGATAAGGCTGTCCTTTTTCAAATCTATTCCTTCCGAAAACAATCCTCCAAGCACGCAAAAGCCTAAAAGAACGTCATCACCGTTATTTTCAAATTCCGCAAGAAATTCTTCCCTGTCTTTTTCGGACATATTGTTATTTTGTATAATTACACGCACTTTTTCACCGTAAAACAGTTCATATACACTTTCCATATATTTATAAGACGGGAAAAAGACGAGATAATTCCCTTTTCTGCTTCCTGTGATTTTAAGTATATATTCTTTTACCTTTGTAAATTCATCGGTATTTCTTCTTGTGTACCTGCTGGTAACATCATTTCCTATGACGAGTAGTCTTTTATTGACATCAAATGGTGAATTAACATATATTGCCGGTTCGTTTATGTCTCCTGTAAGAAGCTCTTTGTAATAATTGACGGGTAAAAGGGTTGCCGAAAAGAACACGGCATTTCTGCCGGAGTCAACGCACTCCCTTATGTTATTGCCGGGATTTACGCAAAAAAGCCTGTACATAAAACCACGCTCAGTATGTTCACAATATTTTACATAATTCTCATCTGTCTTTTCATACATGGCATTAAAGTGACATACGTTGAAAAAAAACTCCAAGAGTTCTGTCATATAAGGAAAATCCCTGTTATTTTCCATGAAATGTGTAATCTCCGTTTCAAGGCACTTAAGAGATATTGAAAGTAAATTGTCATTTTCCTCAATCATATATTCCTCGTCGCATTTTCTCTTCATCTCAAGCATATATCTGTTACAGCGTTCAAGGATACCCGCAAGCTTTTTACTATAACCTGCCACAAGCTTTTTCACGGAAAGCACATCTTCTTTATAAATCTGTGCCGAATACATGTTCCTTGCCCTGTCGACCAGATTATGGGCTTCATCCACAAGAAAAATATATTCGCCCTTGCTGCCATCCGAAAAGAATCTTTTAAGCTTTACCTCCGGGTCAAACACATAATTGTAGTCGCATATTATCCCATCCATCCAGTAAGATAAATCAAGGCACAATTCAAAAGGACATACCGTATTTTTCTTCGCATACTCCTCTATCACATCCCTTGTAATAACGTCCAGGTTATTAATCATATCATACACGACGCCGTTAATCCTGTCATAATGTCCCTTGGCATAAGGGCAGGAAAAAGGATTGCACTCAGGAGTGTCTTCTCCATCGCAGAGACATAATTTATCTTTAGCCGTAATGGTAAGTGTCTTAAAATCAAGATTATTCCGTCTTAAAATTCCAAAGGTATCCTCTGCCGCAGTCCTGGTTATTGTCTTGGCTGTCAGATAAAATATTTTGTCCCCGTATTCCTCTCCCATTGACTTAACAGCCGGAAACACGGTGGATATGGTCTTGCCCACCCCTGTAGGTGCCTGAATATATAAATTGTGGTTATCTTTTATTGCCTTATACACGCTGACCGCAAGATTTCTCTGCCCCTCCCTGTATTCAAAGGGAAATTCAAGTTCCTTAATGGATATGTTACGGCTTTTTCTGTGATAATATACATAATTACCCCATTTGATAAGTTCACTTAAAACAGCCTCAAACCACTTTTTTAATTCTTCAAAACTCATTACCTCGGTAAAATATTTTATGGCTTCATCCGTTAAATTGACATAAGTCATCCGTAATCCGATTGTGTCAAGGTTATTTTTCAGGGCATATATATAAGCGTAACACATTGCCTGCGCCTTATGGACCTCAACCGGCTCCGACAGGTATTTCACATCCTTATATGTGCCCTTTATCTCATCCACATAAGTATATCCGTCCTTATTAAATATCCCGTCTGCCCTGCCCTCAACCGTTATGTCATAAATATCATTGTCATAAGTATACGAAAGCGATACCTCCGCATTGTAATCACCGCCCATTGACTTCTGAATCTTACGGTGTGCCCTGCTGCCGGCATCCATGGCAGTCTTATCCGTAACTCCGCTAAAACGGTTATCTATGTCACCTTTTCTGCATATAAATTCCACAAGATTTCTGACGGAAATTCTAAGTGTCCCATTCACAATATCTATCATAGGTTACTTCCTTTACATATACTCTCTGAACCTTAACGGCATATTCTGTTTCTGGAGATTAATATTGGTACGTTCTTTGATGGAAATGCTCTTTCTGAACATCTCATATAATCTTTTAAGTTCTTTTTCTTTATCGTCAGGCTGCAGACTCATAATGTATCCCGTATCCACATCCGTAATTATATATTCACCGCCCTTATTGTGAACGGCAGCCTTGCCCCTGCCCATATCGGCTATAACAAAATTCTCCTGCAGCAGCCTGTCCGTAAAAAAACTGCCAAGAAGCGTAAGCAGGTTATTAACGGGGTGGATTTTGCCAAGCAGGAAATTATTATATTGCTCAAATCTTAAAAAGCCTCTGAAATGGTCATATTCCCTGCCTGTATTGCGACACATCTTATTGACATTTGCCACATGAACGTCATGGTAATCCGAAATGCCTCTGGCACCGTTTTGAAATACTGATTTTACAAAGTAAAAAATATCCGTTCCTCTGTCGGGATTATTATTAAGTGCGGCAAGATACATCATATATTCTGCCTCGTAAGAGATTTTTCGTATTCCTTTGGCAACCCGTAAGGACTTTGACAAATCTGTAACCACCTCCGTACATTCTCCGAAAACAAACATATTGTCATTATCACATTCTATCATAACATCATCGGACCGGTAGCCCGAAAATACGGCGGTCAAAATACCCTCATAAGTTCCGTCACATCTAAATATAACCATAAAAATTCTCCTTACGGGCTCTTAATCTATATCTGTCCTGTAATAATACCGTAGCTTGTCAAATCCTTCACTTCATCAGGGAATATGTCACTGTTGGTGTCAAAAAAGCTTAACTGCCTGTATGTAATATCGTCTCCCGTAACACGTCTTACAGACGAATCAAGGATATTCCTGACAATGTAATTCTCTTCAATCCTGATATTCTTATACATCATTATGCCGTTACAGGTAATAAAATATATTGCCCTTTTAAGGACAACGCCGATTCTTTTAAGGTCGGCAAAATCAAGCCTGCTGCTCCTTCTTGCAGCAATTATCCTCTTTGCCGAATTGACACCGATTCCCGGGACTTTAAGAAGTGAATAATAATCCGCCCGGTTAATTTCAACAGGAAAATATTCCAGATGTCTCAATGCCCAGTCGCACTTAGGGTCTACAAGAACGTTAAAATCCGGTCTGGTCTCCGATAAAATATCCTGTGCCTTAAAGCCGTAAAATCTCATAAGCCAGTCAGCCTGATACAATCGATGTTCCCTTAAAAGCGGAGGTCCGTTAAGGGCTGATGGCAGCGTACTGTCATTATTGACATTAACAAATGCCGAATAAAAGACTCTCTTAAGTCCATAATTCTTATACAGTGCTTCCGAAACATTGATTATCTGATAATCATTCTCTCCGCTGGCTCCGATAACCATCTGGGTACTCTGCCCTGCCGGGACAAATTTTCTTCCTGAACTGTTGTATGGAACAATGTCATGTCTGTCATTATTAATACCGTTACGGATTAATTTCATAGGGGACAGAATCGTATTCCTCGTCTTATTGGGTGCTAAGGATTTAAGTCCCTCCGTAGTAGGGAACTCAAGATTAACACTCATCCTGTCGGCATACCAGCCCGTCCGTTCCACAACTGAAGGGTCTGCTCCCGGAATCCCCTTAACATGAATATACCCTCCGAAACGGTATACCTCCCTGAGCCTTCTCACCGTCTCACATAAAAGCATCATAGTATATGTGGGATTATTGATAATTCCGGAACTTAAGAAAAGTCCCTCAATATAATTTCTCTTATAAAAATCCATGGTAAGGGTGCATATCTCATCAGGGGTAAATGTGGTCCTCACAACGTCATTACTCTTTCTGTTAATACAATACCTGCAGTCAAATACACATTCATTGGACATAAGAATCTTAAGGAGTGATATACATCTTCCGTCAGCTGAAAAGCTGTGACATATACCACTCCTTGCCGTATTGCCTATTCCCTTGCCGTTATTCTTCCTTTCCGTACCGCTTGATGTACATGCCACATCATACTTTGCCGCATCGGTAAGAATGGCCAGCTTATCCATAATATCCATTGACTCACAAATCTGCATAACTATACCTCGAACATTTGTTTGTATTAATTATAGCACATTTGTTCGATTTGTAAACAATTATTTTGAAACGGTCATTACAGGTCTTACACCTATTGATGTATTGGTAGCCAGTTCTCCGCCTGCCGATATGATTCCGTTGGAATTAACAAATACATAACTTGTATTCATGCTTCCGTTGGAACTTGTCCACCATTTTGCTCCGTTGTTTTCATCAACGAATACACCTCTGGCTATTGCATAATCAGTAGCTTTCGCCTGTCTTTTTTCAACATCCTCGTCTCTCAGCCCGTACTCACTGTATACAAGATTACTGCAGGAAAGAATTACCAGGTAATCTTCCGATTCATTACCGTTTGAGGTGCTGTAAAAATAATTCTCAGGCTTGCCAATATGTGTCTTTTTGATAAGGTTTAATTCCTCATCAGAAAATGCTTTTGAAAGATATGAGGTATTAAGCCATGTCCTTAATTCGCTCACATCCCATGAAGAATCTACAAGTTCGTTCATATAACAGTTGCCGTCAAGAACCTTATCCGTCATAAGGAGATATTCATTGTCTTTATCTATAAGAAGCATCCACGCAATTTTACCATACGTAAAATAAGCGGTTTCTCCGTTGTTATTTACTCTCGTTATTTTCTTACCGAAAACAACAGCCGTGTCATTCTCATCATATCTGGCATTTTTGATATAATCGGTCACATAACCGTCTGCAATCTTATTCTGAGGATAGCTTCCAAAATATACTTTGCCGTCTTCACTAAGTACCGGTGCAGTACTGCGTTCTTTAACTTCTCCGCTTTCTGTCTTTGTTTTAAGGTAACCTTCAAATTCCTTATCCGCATATTCAGCCATCTCATATAACGCTTCATTGTCATCACCCTCTTTAACACCTGAGTCAAAAAGATAATCAAACAGTTCACGTCTTCTGTCACTGCCCTTTGAACTTTCAGCCGTTAAATCAAGATATTCATACACATAATTTAATTTCAGTGTTACATTCTCTGTGTTATCTATAAGGTAATCCAAAACCTCCTCGGATGACTTATTAAGCTTGTAAGCTTCAAGGTATGAATTATAGGCATTTTTCTTGTCTCCTCCGGATTCATACTCTTTGGCATCATTTACATAGTCATCAAAGGTCTTGCTTACAGGCTCTTCCTTTTTATCCGTGTCTTTCTTACCCGTCACAAGCAGGACAACTATTGCTGCAACAACTATAACCAGCAAAACAGCGATTATAACCAGCTCTGTTTTTTTTCTTTTTAACTTATTATCTTCCATGCTTTCATTCCTCCGTCTGTCTTTTAAAATTTTATTGCTTTTTATACCGGCTGTCAATGTAGTTTTTAACATCCGTATATCATCATTTGCAACATCTTCCCGGTAGATGTATAATGTAGACCTGTTGACAAAGAATATGCAAAAAACATTATAAATGCCGTGATACTGAATTTGTATGAGTTAGATATGGCAGGAACCGGAGAATTTTATGACAGCTGTAATTACAGGAACATCAAGCGGTATCGGCAAATCAACCGCTTTATTACTTATAGAGAATAACATTGAGGTAATCGGTTTTTCAAGAACGCCTTCTGAAATACAAAATCCGCTTTTTAAAGAATACCTGATTGATTTAACGGATCTTAAAGCCTTTGAAAAGCTTATACGGGAGATTAAAAAAGAAAAGGAAATCTCCGTCATAGTCAATAATGCGGGATGTGGCTATTACGGTCTTCATGAAGAATTAAATGCCTCGATGATTCACGAAATGGTTACCGTTAATCTGGAGGTTCCCATGCTTTTAACCTCGATTTTTCTGAGGGATTTTAAGAAAAACAAAGGACAGATTATTAATATTTCAAGTGTGACAGCAAAAGAAATCAACCCCCATGGAGCAGCATACGGAGCCACCAAAGCAGGACTTACATCTTTTGGCAGCAGCATATTTGCAGAAGCCAGAAAATATGGTGTCCGTGTAACCAATATCCACCCGGAAATGACTGATACAGACTTATACAGAAATGCTGATTTTGAAGCCGACACGGAATTCGGCTGTTCATTAACCTCGTCACTTATCGCTAAGACCATCCTTAATGTATTGAAATCACCGGAAGGTTTTTCCGTTAATGACATAACAATCAATCCACAGTATCACCGGTTAAAGAGGAAATAACATGAATTACTTTATTCACACCATAAAAGGAAACAAAACAGTTATTTATAACAAAATCATAGGCAGTAACGATACCGTATACCCTGATATACTGATAAATCACCCTTTTGCCGAAGACGAAATAGCCGACGACACACTATTTCATATTGCAGATGATGCAATCAGACAATACGGGAACGGCAAAGTAATTATTGCCAAAGTCGCAGATGACAATGACCTTGATTACATTTTAAAAACAATGGCCTGTCTTTATCCCGGAAATGCAAAAGAATCCTCCGGATATATAGACGATTTCTGTAAAAATATTTTATTATCTGAGACAATGGCTTTAAATTTCAAAAAACTTATGCAGTATTATAAGGAAACAGGAGGCAATCCACATGACCTTTTAACACCATTTATCAAGGAGTACGCTCTCCCTGTAAAGTCCAAAAAGGAGGGTAAAATAATCTATGAACTTATCAGAAACCAAATCCTTGGCTAAGCCATTTTCCCACATATATGTGGAAGATGATGCCCTCAACTACCCTTTGTCCAAAGAGATTCTTGGAAGGCTTAAAAGCAGCCACATTATTAGAATAAAACATTACAAAGATATTTTTAACAGGGCAGGTCAGGATTTTCTGCTTCAAAAACAATCCAGGTCACTTATTTTATCCGTAAACCGTAATGAAAAGATATATCCGGGAGCCAGAGTGTGCCAGAGTTTTGGAAACGATAACTTTTACTACACCTCCAACATAATGAATTGCGTATTTGACTGTGAATACTGTTATCTTCAAGGTATGTACCCCTCCGGTAATATTGTAATATTCGTAAATTATGACGATTATTTTTCGGAAATAGAAAAAATTCTTGCAAAACACGATATGTATATATGTATTTCCTATGATACGGATTTACTTGCAATGGAGAACTTAACAGGCTTCGTTGACAAGTGGATTAGATTCACGTTGTCCCATCCGTCCCTTAAAATAGAAATACGCACTAAATCAGCCTTTGATACATCATGTTTTCCCAAATGTGACCGTGTCATATTTGCATGGACTCTGTCTCCTGAATACATCATTGAACGTTTTGAGCATTTTACGCCATCCCTTGACAGCCGCATTAATGCAGTAAAAAAGGCGATTGACGGCGATTATATGGTAAGGTTATGTTTTGACCCCATGATATATGTAAAAGACTATAAGGAAATTTACAAAGATTTTTATGAATATGTATTTTCACAGATTGACGGTAATAAAATCACAGATGCCAGCCTTGGTCTGTTTCGGATATCATCTTCCTATATTAAATCAATGAAGAAAAAAAGACTTACTGAAATATCCGCCTATCCCTACACCTGCTTAGATGGCGTATGCCAGTATGAGCCAAAAAAATCCGGCGAAATGCTTGATTTCGCCGGATATGAAATTACAAAATATATTTCCCGTGAGAAACTTTTTATTGATTGACACCATCAAAATTAATGAACTGCCTGTCAATATCGATAACTCCGTAACAGTTGCCGGGCAGTTCCCTTACAAGTTCTCCAAGTTTCTTTTCCACATCTGCCGATTTATCCTTACATTCAATGGGAACAACGGCATCAAAAATAACATTCTGCCTGTTAGGTCCATCAACTATCCTGAAATCATGTATTGTAATATCAGGATTATAATCCTTTATCTTCTTAACAAGGATTGATTTAAGTTTATTAACCTTTTCATCGTTAACTGCAATAGGGTCCATATGTATTATGGTCTCACAACCAAGTTCTTTTCTTATCTGCCTTTCACACCTGTCAATGACTTCATGAAGTTCATTGATATTACCATCTTCCGGCACCTCGCCGTGAAATGATATCATTCTTCTTGCCGGACCATAATCATGTACTACAAGGTCATGAATTCCCACTATCTGGTCATAAGAATTGGCAATTTTATATATTTTGTTAACAAAATCCTGTTCCGGTGGCTGTCCTAACAATGGGTCAATCGTGTCTTTGACCGACTTAATACCCGCAAAAAGAATAAATAATGAAACAGCCATACCTACATAGCCGTCCACACTTACACCTGTAATCCTTGCAATAATTACCGAAATAAGTACCACTGATGTCGCAACACTATCACTTAAAGAATCTGTGGCAGTTGCTTTCATCGAAGCAGAATTCAGGAGTTTCCCATAGTGCCTGTTATAAAAATTCATGTATACCTTAACCACAATGGAAACAGTCAGGACAACTATGGATAATGTCCCGGTCTCAATGTCTTTGGGATTAATAATTCTTTCAAAAGATGACTTTCCAAGCTCAAATCCCATAAGAATTATCATTATGGAAACAATAAAACCTGAAATATATTCCATTCTTCCATGTCCGTACGGATGCCCACTGTCAGGCTCTTTATAAGCAAGTCTGAAACCCATAAGGGTAACAAAGGATGAGCCTGCATCCGACAGGTTATTGAAGGCATCTGCCGTTATGGAAATTGCTCCCGTTACAATTCCGGCTATAAATTTACCGGCAAACAGGCATATATTAAGGAATATGCCTGTAATACCGGTCAATGTACCATACTTCTTTCTGACTGTGGAATCATTGTAATTAGTTCTATCCTTAATAAACAATCTGGATAAAAAACTTATCATATAAATTCTCCCTTACTGTGGCAGGATGTCAGATTCATCTTTCTCTACCATAGGTGAAATTCCGAATCTAGGATTAGGAATTCTTATAGGTACTCCGATAAGAGCACTTACCGAACGAATTTTTTCGTTGGCTGACATAAGAATAACGGACATATAATTATCCTTAATGTACTTTTCAATATCATCAATAAACGTACTTACGGTAACACCTGTAATCGTCTCAATTACCATATGTATACACTGGTTAGGGTCCGTTACTTCAACCTTAACTGCAACAAGTGCAGCTACCGGATTGGTTGTATTAGGCTTAATCGCAGCTTCTGATTTTACATTAAGTGCTATCTTCTCTCCCGGCTTCATAGTAAAATTGTTAGTATAAGAAAGCGATCTTATCTCTGTTGGATTAATAGTTACTGTTACGTTTTTCATTTTGTTTCCTCCAAAATCTTAATTGTGGCATTGTTGTCATAATCTCTTATGAGATAATCAAAATAAATTACGGTATCGCCACATACCACATTGCCATTATCCCGGTATTCAACAGGGTTAATTTTAAAAATCTCTATATGTTCTGCCTTGGTAAGCTTATGTTCTCCCGAATATTTCTTAGCCCTTAACGATTCATCTTTGTTAAAAGCAAAACATTCCGGCAGCGATTTCACATTATCTCTTAAATACATGTCAAATCTTAACAGCTCACCAAATACCATCATTTCGTGTTCATTAAGATAATCCCCGGCGAAATCATAAAGCAGTTCAAATTTACCGTTTCTTGACGGAAGGCTTCCGTCACTGTATCTTCTTTCAAAACATTCCGAAAGCAATTCATACATGGCAAAGCTGTCATCAAAACTGCCAGACAGATATCTGACTGACAACACAAACATATTGCTATTATAATACATATCAAGAACTTTTTCCACCTGTTTTAACTTTAAAATATCATCATAAGAAAGATATTTTGTATAAAGCACCTCGTAAGGCGGTATATCTCTCGCAACTATACCATATTTATCTTTTTCTTCACGCATAAGTGAACCATGTAAAAGTTTCAAAAAACCAAGCTGTAAATTATCAGGCTTCATATCATATATATCATTAAAAGATTTTCTGAAACTATTTATGTCCTCGTAAGGAAGTCCCGCTATTAAATCAAGATGCATATGGATATTCCGGCATTTTCTTATCGCAGTTACGTTATTCCTTAACTTATCAAGGTTCATTACCCTGTGAATTGCTTTAATTGTGTCCTGATTAGTGGACTGCACACCTATTTCAAGCTGGATGAGTCCCGGTCTTAAGCTGTTCATAATCCTTATATCTTCGTCTTCAAGAATATCTGCCGCTATCTCAAAGTGGAACGAGGTTATCCCGTTATCGTTATCTCTTATAAACCTTAATATCTTCCTTGAATGCTCCCTGTTACAGTTAAATGTCCTGTCAACAAATTTGACAAGTGCAACCTTGTTATCAAGGAACACTTTCAAATCCGTAAGAACCAGTTCCGTATTCCTGAAGCGCAGATGTTTGTCTACGGATGAAAGGCAATAACTGCAGGAAAACGGGCAGCCTCTTGAGCTTTCATAATATATAATTTTATTTTTATAATCATCTTCCTTATATCCTGCCGCATAATAAGGCATAACAGAATCACTCATATCATATACAAGTGTGCATGGATTATCGATAATTTTTCCGTCAGAAACAGTTGTTATTCCAGGAATAGAAGGAATGTCCTTTTCCCTGCCTTCCATATAGCAATCCATCAGTTCCTTAAAAACAGCTTCACCTTCGCCTTTTATTACACCGGCAACATTTTCATACCTGCCGGCATATTCTTCTGTATTATAACTGACTTCCGGGCCTCCAAGCCAGATTTTAACACCCGGAAGCACCTTATTAAGTTCAGGTAAAAGTTCTTTGACATAATTTATATTCCAGATATAACATGATATTCCGATAACATCCGGTTTTTCCAGATATATATTTTTCAGAATATCCTCAAGCTGATTATTGATTGTAAACTCCCTGATATATACTTTATCTGAATAAGCTGTGGCTGCTTTTAAGCAGTAAACTGCCAGATTGGAATGTATATATTTGGAATTAATGGCTACAAGTAAAAATTTATTCATTAATCAGAAACTCCTAAGGGTGTCGTTATCGTCAGTGTCTTTGTCAATGGACTTAATAACCACATAATAACCATTACCCGGTGAAACTTCCACAAACACCCTGTCACCTGCTTTATGGGAAAGAACAGCCTTTCCTATAGGTGATTCATTACTTATAAGTCCGTTAAGGGAATTTCCTCTTACCGTTGTTACAATCTTAAAGGTCTCCGTTTCGTCATCATCCTCAAAATAGAGCTCTACTTTATTATTAAGTCCAACTTCGTCATCTGCAGATTCGTCACTTATGACATTTGCCGTCTTAATCATTTTTTCAAGATATCTTATTCTGCTTTCATTACGGTTTTTTTCTTTTTTAGCAGCATGATATTCAAAGTTTTCGCTTAAATCGCCGTGTGCCCTCGCCTCTTTTACATGTTCAAGCAGTTCTTTTCTTAAAACAACTTTTCTGTATTCAATCTCTTCCTGCATTTTTTTAATATCATTTTCAGTCAATTCGTCAAACATATTGCACCTCCACAATTATATGTATTTTATCATATTATTTACAATTATACAAAAAAAGTTCCGGACATCAGATATCCGGAACTTCTTAGAAAGCTTGCATTACTTTCTGTTTATGGCATACGAATTTCGTCTTATAAACACATTATTTACAATGGCAGCCCTTACATGCACTGCAATTACCGCCGCAGATACCCTTACCGGCCTTCTTATCCCTGACCATACTCCTGATTACAAGAAAAACTAATGCTAAAAGAATAATACCTACTATAACTGAGCTTATTATTTTCATCATAATAAACGCCTGCCTTTCTTTCCCTTTGCATTAGTTAGTATATACTAACCAATATTAGTTGTCAATACCTAGTTAAAGCATTGGTGAAAATAATCTTAAAATCGGCAGAAAAATTATTTTTGCAAAACTCTTTTTCATACATTTTTCGAGGGTTATACGCTCACATTTTTCCTGTGTATCAAGAAAATCCTTTTTGATATCTGCTACAATATCCGTCTTATACATCCATATTGCGTTTTCAAAATGATGTGCAAGACTTCTGTAGTCAAGGTTAATTGTTCCCACAACCGCCGTTTCGTCATCGGATACAAATATTTTCGCATGCACAAAGCCCGGAGTATATTCGTATATTTTCACCCCGGCTTCGATTAATTTGTCATAGTATGACTTGGTAAGAAGATTAACCAGCTTCTTATCCGCAATTCCCGGTGTTATAAGCCTTACGTCTATTCCGGATTTGGCTGCATCACATAAAGAAGTTGCCATTGTATTATCAAGAATAAGATATGGTGTCATGATATATATATACCTGTTGGCTCTGTTAATCATATTAAGATATACGCTTTTCCCAACTGTTTCGTTGTCTATTGGGAAATCGGTGTAAGGAATGACATATCCATTATCGGTTTTCACATCAATATCAGGCAGATACTTTCTAAAGTCTTCGTCACATTTGTTAATGCCGTCCCAAAGGGTAAGGAACATATTGGTGAGGCTCCATACTGCATCTCCTTTAATCATTATTGCGGTATCTTTCCAATGTCCGTATACAGTTTTTACATTGATATATTCATCAGCAAGATTGACACCCCCGGTAAAACCGACATTACCGTCAATTACACATATTTTTCTGTGGTCCCTGTTATTGTATCTGTTGTCAAGTATGCTTCTGAAAGTATTAAATTCAAAACATCTTATACCGGCTTTTCTTAAAGCTCTCACAATATCCACAGGTGCTTTGGCAATGCTTCCGAGACTGTCATACATAAATCTTACATCCACTCCTCTTGACGCTTTCTCCTTAAGAATATCAAGAATACTGTTTAGCATAAGTCCGTCTTCTATTATAAAATATTCCATAAAAATGAACTTTTCTGCCTTATTAAGCTCACTAAGCATCACAGGAAACATATCATCGCCAAGCGGAAAATATGTTGTCTCAGTATTGTTATATGTGGGTGCAAGGGCATAATCCAGAAGGTACTTTGCCTGGGGATATATTAAAGGTGCTTCTTTTTCAAGGCTGTCATTGGCGGACGGGCGCAATGACAATGCTTCTTTACATTTATTATTAATATCCACAAATGTCATTATATCTTTTTTGCTGAAATGAAGACGTCCGTATATGATATATAGTACGCCGCCAAATACAGGCAGTGCTAAAAGCAGCACAATCCATGGGATTTTGTATACGGGGTTTATGTCCGATTTAAGGATATAAAGAACCACAAATACCGACACCAGACGGAACACGCCGTTAAACTGCACTATATAATGTTTCAGAAAAACATAGGGAATAACAATAACTGCAGCCTGGACAACTACTGCAAGTGCCAGAAAAAGTATTCTTAATTTTTTAGGTGAAAACAGTCTCTTCAAATAGAATCATCTCCGTTAATTATGTTATTAATTTTATCTAATCTTGCATAAAACTCTTCGTAAAAGTCTTTTTCTGCAGGAAGTTCCCAATAGAATATTTTTAATACAACTATCACCGCATTTTTCTTCATGGACTCATCTTTGCTTATTATTTTGTCCATATCCTTAAGAAAATAGTGCCAGTCATTAACAAATTTCTCGTATTTTTCAAAATCCTTTATCCCAATCCACTTGTCAATTTTAACTTTGGTCTTGTTATTCCGGCATTCTTTAGTCTGTAAAAAATAACTGAAAGTGCCGTTTTCATATATTCTTCCAAGAGGAAACATCCGGCAGAATCCGGGTCTTGACTCATGTATGCTGCATCTTCCGTTATCATCAAGAAGTGTGCAATGCTCATCCTCTCCCGTAAGCAGGAGGTTTGGAAGAATGAGATTATCCGTAACCGAAAGCTCAATAACCGAATTAATAAGCTCATCAAAATTCCTTTTAAGGCACTTTTTTAACATATAAATGTCATAGGGGTCAAGGACAATGGATTTACCCATGCCCGTACAGCATTTGTGGCAGCCGTTACAGTCATTGCAGCCAAGTCTTGCCATATCCTTACCGGAATATCTTTTTCCATCTGTCTCTTCATCAAAATCAATATATCTGTTCATTAATCCTCTTCCATTGCATAAACTTTAGCACATCTTACGGCTCTTTTCCAGCCTTTCAAAAGCTCTTTACGTTTGTCCTCTGGCATATCCGGCATAAAAGATTTGCCAAGCACCCAGTTCTCCCTGATTTCAGTACCGGATTTCCAGTAACCGGTTGCAAGTCCCGCAAGATAAGCAGCTCCGAGAGCCGTTGTCTCAATGATGCGGGGTCTTTTAACCTCTGTATTAAGTATATCTGACTGGAACTGCATAAGAAAATCATTGGCACTTGCGCCACCGTCAACTTTCAGGGATTTTAGATGTATCCCCGAATCCTCCTCCATGGCGGTTATTACATCACATACCTGATAATCTATAGCTTCAAGGGCTGCTCTTATAAAATGCTCCTTTGTACAGCCTCTTGTTATTCCCACAACCGTACCTCTTGCATAAGGATTCCAGTAAGGAGCTCCCAGTCCTGTAAAAGCAGGAACAATATATACGCCGTCAGTGCTTTCAACGGTTCTGGCGTATTCCTCAGACTGGGCGGCATTTCTTAACATTCTCATACTGTCACGAAGCCACTGTATCTCCGCTCCTGCTATAAAAACACTGCCTTCAAGGGCATACTGCACCTTATCCGTTGATGCCGCAATGGTTGTAATAAGTCCGTGTTCTGATTTAATCGCATTACTGCCCGTATTCATAAGCAGGAAACAGCCTGTACCATAGGTATTTTTTGCTTCGCCTTCTTCAAAACAGCATTGTCCGAAAAGGGCAGCCTGCTGGTCACCGGCAACTCCGGAAATACATATTTTTCCGCCTAAAACCGTAGAATCCGTATATCCGTAAACGGCACTGGAAGGTAAAACCTTTGGAAGCATGGCTGACGGAATATCAAAATATTCCAAAAGCTCCTTACTCCATTCAAGCTTGTGAATATCAAAAATCATGGTTCGTGACGCATTGGTATAATCAGTTGCGTGTACCTTACCCTTTGTAAGATTCCATATAAGCCATGTATCAACTGTGCCGAAAAGTAACCTGCCGTCTTTTGCAGCTTCTCTTGCACCACAGACATTATCAAGTATCCATTTTATTTTGGTGGCACTAAAATATGCGTCAGGAATAAGCCCTGTTATGTCCGTTATTTTATCTGCCATTCCGTCTTTTCTGATAATATCAATCATAGGTGCCGTTCTTCTGCACTGCCATACGATTGCCGGATATACAGGTCTGCCTGTTTCCTTGTCCCACACAATGGTTGTCTCACGCTGGTTGGTTATTCCTATGCCTGATATATTTTCATAGGTAAGACCTGCTTTAACCATGGCTTCCATTGCCACACTAAGCTCGGAGGACCATATTTCCATTGGGTCATGCTCTATATAGCCGGGCTTTGGATATATCTGGTTAAACTCTTTCTGGGCAACGGATATGATATTCCCATATTTATCAAAAATAATGCATCTGCTACTTGTTGTCCCTTGGTCAAGTGCCATTATATACTTAGTCAAATTCTGCGTTTTTGTCATCTTCCTCTATTCTTTCCCTTATCTGCTGCATTCTTCTGTCAAGCTGGCTGATTAAGTCTGCACAAAAATACAATTCTTCCGATATGTTTTCGGCATTCTTAATGTTCTTTTTGTATTTCAACTTATGTTCAAGGCTTGCCCAGAAATCCATTGCTATGGTTCTGAACTGAACCTCAACTCTCATGGGTTTTTTCTCCGTTGTAAGAAAAATAGGTACTTCAATAATAAGATGATAGCTTCTGTAACCACTCTTCTTAGGGTTGGTTATATAGTCTTTCTTTTCAATCAGGGTAATATCATCCTGTGCAAGAAGACAGTCTACCAGTTTATAAATATCATCCGGAAATGAACATATAACCCTTATGCCTGCAACATCATTAAGGTTGGCTTCGATACTGTCAACCGTAAGAGGATAATTATTCCTCTTTAATTTGTCGATAATGCTCTTCGGACTCTTAATCCTGCATTTAATGGATTCAAAAGGATTTCGGCTTGTCTGATAAGACAGCTCGGTATTAAGTACATCAAGTTTTGTCTTAACCTCCAGCATGGCACACTGATACTGCATCATAAGATGACCGTATTTTGCCAGTTCATTATTCTGAAACGCATTCTCCACAACTTCAAGATACTGTTTATTACTTCCCGTAAGCTCTATGTATTGTTTATTACTGTCCATAAGATTCCTTCTTTCCTGTTTTTTTCATAGCAATTCCGCAGATTAGCACAGCAAGTACAATTCCTATACTGTCAATAAGCACATCCAAAGGCCTTCCACTTCTCCCGCCTACAAAAGTCTGGTGTAATTCATCGCTGCATGCATATATTACCGCTATTACAAACATAAAAATAAGTGTATTTTTTGTACCTGTACCAATACCTTTACGCAGACCTAAAAATAAGGTCAGCGTAAGTATAAAATATTCTGTAACGTGTGCCAGTTTCCGTATTAAAAATTCGGACATTCCTAAAAATCCCGTAAATATACCGCTTAAAGAGGAAGATTCCTCTCCTGTATCCGTTGACAGCCTGAAAATGACTGCCATCATTACAAGAGAAGGAACCCACCATAAAATTTTTTTCAGCATAATCTTTCAATTTTGGCTTTCATCGCATCTTCTCCGATTATATGGATGATTGTCCATAAGTCAGGGGTATTGGCTCTGCCCGTAACCGCAATTCGTACAACTTCCGCAATATCGGAAATACTTCCTTTGTAGTTCTCAGGATTAGCCTTATATGCTTTCATATCAGATGCAAAAGAAAGATTATCCGCTACTTTCTTTAATTTATCAAACCATGCGGAATTATCATCATTATGATCATAGCCTGCAAGGTACTCTTTAAGGATTTCCTTAACTGTATCTTTGTCAAACTTAAATTCTTCTGCGTCATTATTTTCTTCAAAGAAATATCCTATAAGTTCAAAAATCTGCTTTGCGTATATGAAGTCTTTTCTTCTTCTCTTCATTCCAATACCCATATAGAGTCTTAAAATTGCAAGCATCTTTTCTCTATCGGCAAACCATACTTTCGCCTTTTCAGGTTCATTCCCGGCTGCCCAGTCATAAAGAAAATCATACATTTCTTCTTCGGAAAGTTTTGCAAGTTCGTTTTTACAGATATTATGAAGTTTGTCCTTGTCAAAAAGTGCTCCTGACTGGCTCATCTTCTCAACGCTGAACGGAAATTCTTTAATATCCTTATCAGGGAATTTCTCGTACCACTCCTCAAAATTAGAATTAAGAAGTGTAAGAAGGTATACCTTCATCGCCATTGGATGATAACCGTCTTTGCGATAGTAATCAAGGGAAAGTTCAGGGTCTTTTCTCTTTGAAAGTTTTCTTTTTCCGCCTGTCTCTTCATCAAATTTCATAAGATGGGCTGTGTGTCCGTAAGAAGGCATCTTGAATCCGAGAACATGGAAAAGTTCATAATGTGTAGGTACGGAAGCTAACCATTCACCGCCTCTTATTACCATTGTTGTTCTCATGAGATGATCATCTATGGCGTGGGCAAAATGGTATGTAGGAACACCGTCCCTCTTAAGAAGTACAATATCATGGATATTTTCAGGAAGCTTAATTTCTCCCATTATTCTGTCGTGGAACACGATTTCCTTGTCAGGACTTCCTGCTGAGCGGAGTCTTAATACATAAGTAAGTCCCGCTTTAAGTTTTGCTTCTATATCTTCAAGTGTAAGGTTGCGGCATACGGCATATTTACCGTAGTAGCCGGTCATTGCCTTATCTTCTTCCTGTTCTTTTCTTACTTCTTCAAGTTCTTCTTCTGTGCAGAAACATGGATATGCAAGTCCTCTCTTTACAAGGTCCTTTGCATAGGCGTGATAAATCTCTACTCTCTGTCTCTGGAAATAAGGTCCGTATACATTCTGTGGATCGGCATCCGTAAATCCTGCACCCTCGTCAAATTCAATATCAAAATATCTTAATACATTGATAATTGTCTCAACGGCTCCGTCAACTTTACGTTTCTCGTCAGTATCTTCTATTCTTAAGTAAAATACACCGCCGTTTCTGTGGGCAATTCTTTCATCAGCAAGGGCACTGTAAAGGTTGCCAAGATGTATAAATCCTGTAGGGCTTGGTGCCATTCTTGTAACCTCTGCCCCCTTAGGAAGATCTCTTTCAGGGAATTTCTTTTCATAATAATCCGGACCGTTTACCACATCCGGAAATAAGAGTTCTGCTAATTTATTGTAATCCATAATTTCCTCCGATATCGTTTTAAATAACTTACATTATTTTATCATATTTTCTTACTTATTCAAGGAGTTTATATAATTCTCCATACACTGTTTTGAAAAAAGCTCTACCTCTTTTTCAAACTCCCTTGATGACACAAGTGTACACCCTGCGCCTCTTATTATAACCTGCTCAAGGCCGTCAGAGGTTACAACTCTTATATCATACCTGGTTCCGTTATTGTGGGCAAAACGCTCTATATACCTGTCCGCAGTCTCTGCCTCTTTGGTGTAGACAACATGGATATTATGATAATCCGAATATTCGGTATCATGCCCCGCTATTTTGTATGCGTCAAAAACTGCAATGAGATTAACTCCCGTTATCCCTTGGTAATTACAGAGAATATCCAGAAGTTTAAGCCTTGCCCCGTCAAGATTAACCTTTGCAAGCTCACTAAGTTCCTTCCACGCAAAAATAACATTATATCCGTCCACAAGCAGGTATTTTTCCCTTTTTTCACTGCTTTTATAAGTTCTTACAACAGGGGAAATATTCTGTTTTTTCCTGTTCCACTGATTGCCATTTGATTTTTCATTGGCATGGCTTGCATTTCTTATTATATCGTCTATCTCCTCTGTTCCCAGGGATAAATCAAGACTGTCCCGCAAGGTGATTTCAGGCTGTACATAAACCTCATCTTTGCTGCCTTTTAAAACGGATGGCATATGCATTTTATTTCTGACCTCGTTCCATGGAACAACGTATCCTGCACCGTTGGCACAAAATACGGAATCCGGTGTATTTCTCAAATCTTTCTCAGGCATATATCCGCTTTTTTCAACCACCTCATCCTGATTATGGCATTTTTCATAACCATGAAAACGTAGCGTTATTCTGCCTTTTCCTCCGGTATAGGAAGTGAGTTCCGTCTGATATGAACCTATAAGTGCAACCGGTGCATAACCTGTAAGCACTGCCCTGCCATTTTCAATTAATGGAGGATTAATTACCCCCGACATTTTTTCCATATCCATCATTGCATGCCCCACGGCATTCTCCGGAATATCCATGACAAAATCATAAAATGGTTCAAGAAGCATACTGTCAGCATACATAAGTCCGTTTCTTACCGCCCTGTATGTTGCCTGCCTGAAATCGCCGCCCTCAGTATGCTTTATATGAGCTTTTCCGGAAACCAGCGTTATTTTCATATCTGTAACAGGTGCACCGGTAAGAACACCACGATGAATCTTCTCTTCAAGATGGGTAAGCACGAGCCTCTGCCAGTTCTTTGCAAGTATCTCTTCGCTGCAGTCGGTCTCAAATACAAGTCCCATTCCTCTTTCAAGAGGTTCCAGAAGAAGGTGCACCTCCGCATAATGTCTTAGCGGCTCAAAATGTCCCACACCCTCTACACTATTGCATATTGTCTCTTTATACAGTATCTTTCCTGTTCCAAAGGACACATTTATGCCTGTACGTTCTTCAATAAGGTGCTTTATTACCTCTATCTGCACCTGTCCCATAAGTTCAATGTTGATTTCTTTAACTTCCTCGTCATAACTGACATTCAGTTCCGGGATTTCCTCGGTAAGTTCTTTTAATTTAAAAAGCATGGTCTGTATTGAAACCGCAGGAGGAAAAATAACTTTATACCTGAGTACAGGAGTAAGGACCGGTAACAGTTCTTCACCATTTCCCATAACAAGTCCTGCCCTGGTATCATTTAGTCCCGTTACCGCACATATACAGCCCGCTTCCACTTCATCTTTGGTCTCAAAAGAAGTTCCGTTATATACACGGATCTGGTTTACTTTGCCATAATCCGGGATGCTTGTCCTGACTTTAAGGCTTCCACCCGTAATTTTCATATGGGTCAGCCTGTTTCCGTCACCGTCACGGGATATTTTGTATACAGTGGCAGAAAATTCTTCTTTATAATCTTTTGCAACGGAAAAAACATCAATTCCGTCCATAAGTTCCCTTACGCCCTCGTTTCTTAGTGCCGAGCCGAAATATACGGGAAAAAGTTCTCTTTTTGCTATTGCATCCCCTATTTCTTCATCGGTTATCTTTTCGCCTTCAAAATATTTACTTATAAAGCTTTCCTTCACAGATGCAATTTCCTCATCATCCGCTGTTGTAAAATCAACGGCATTGCGTGACAGTTTTTCTTTTATGTCCTTTAATATATCCTCTTTAACTATTCCCTGTCTGTCTGTTTTATTGACAAATATAAATACAGGAATTCCGTATCTTTCCAGTAATTTCCATAAAGTAACCGTATAAGCAGTTACTTTATCCGGTGCCGATATAATTAAAACGGCATAATCAAGTACCTGTAATGTTCTTTCCATTTCTGCCGAAAAATCCGTATGTCCGGGAGTGTCTAACAGGGTAACTTTTGTATTGCCTGTAACAAAACTTCCCTGTTTTGAAAAAATAGTAATTCCACGCTCTCTTTCCAGATTTTCCGTATCAAAAAAAGTGTCTCTTTTATCTACTCGTCCAAGTTTTCTTATACTGCCGCCAAAATACAGAAAATTCTCCGACAAAGTCGTCTTTCCCGCATCTACATGGGCGACAATCCCTAATACTGTTTCCTTCAATTTAGATTTCTCCTCGCTTAGCGGACCGCCCATCTTAATTTCGTGGACCTGGCCCTTCCGTTTCTGGCGCATTCTGCTGCTGACGGTCTTATAACATCTGATATTTCCGATAAAATGCCGTCTCTTTTGTACATTTTAAAATACTGCTTAACAAGGCGGTCTTCTCCTGAGTGAAATGTAAGGATTGCTATTCTTCCGCCCGCTTTCATAACATCCGGCAGCTTTTGTAAAAATTCTTCCAGCACTTCAAATTCGCTGTTTACGTCTATCCTCAGTGCCTGAAAAGTTCTCTGGCTGGATTTTTTAACCGCATCTTTACGTTCTTTTTCAGGTATAAAAGAAAGTGCCTTTTCTATTGCCTTATATAAGTCTGTGGTGGTATTTATCTCTTTTTTCTTTCTGAATTCGTTAAATACCTCGGTTGCAATTTCTTTTGCATAAGGCTCATCGGAATTTTCTATTAACATACCCGTAAATTCGTCTTTTGTAAGTTTCTTTAATCTTTCCGAAGCCGGTTCTCCCTTTGACGGGTCAAGGCGTAAATCAAGCGGGCCTTCGTTTTTGTATGAAAAACCTCTCTCCGGGTTATCAATCTGCATGGAAGATACTCCAAGGTCTGCCATCAGGAAATCAAATTTACCGGCTGTCCTACTGACTTCGTCTATATTTTTGAAATTGGTCCTTACAACCGTAAAAACATCCTCCGAAAAGCCTTTATCCCTTAATCTCTTTTCTGTCCTGACTATTTCTATAGGGTCTATGTCAAGGGAATATAAATGACCGCTGCCCTTTAATTTTTCAAGAATCTTACCTGAATGTCCACCATATCCCAATGTGGCATCAAGCCCCACATCTCCCGGTTGTACCTTTAATACATCAAGAATCTCCTCCACCATTATAGGAATGTGCATTCCTGCAGGTGTACTGCCCTTGCTTATGACTTTTTCTATTGTATCGCCGTATTTTTCAGAATTGAGTTCTTTATATTTCTCACTGAATTTTCTCGGATGAGTACCTTTATAGCGTACTCTTCTCTTATGAATCTGTTCTTCGCCCATCTTTTCAACCTTTTTATGTTAATGATATTTAATTATATAGTAAAACATTTGATAAATCTACTTTTTCATGTTAAAATAGTGTTATTATTTTGTGAGGTACAATGTAATGATCATTAACGAATCAGCTGAAAATTATTTAGAGACAATCCTTATACTCAGTAACAAATTACCTGTAGTACGTTCGGTAGATGTTGCTAATGAACTTGATTTTAAGAAATCAAGCGTAAGTATTGCAATGAAGAATCTTAAGTCCAACGGACACATAACGGTTACTGATGCGGGCTTTATATATCTGACTGAATCAGGCAGGGAAATCGCCGAGAAAGTCTATGAAAGACATCGTTTTATCTCATCATGGCTTATTTCCCTTGGTGTTCCGGAGGATATCGCCACAGAAGATGCCTGTAAGATGGAACATATTATAAGCAACGAAAGCTACGCTGCCATTAAGGATTACATCAAGGCTAATACTAAAGAGAATAATTAATAAAACGGTACATATCATAATGATATGTACCGTTTTTTATAAATTGCATATTTTATTTTATCCCAGTGCCACATCAAGCACCATCATCAATGTAAAACCAACCGCAAAGAAGATTGTTCCCATATTGGAGTGATCACTGCCCTCTGTCATCTCAGGAATCAGTTCCTCCACAACCACATATAACATGGCACCTGCTGCAAATGAAAGCAGATACGGAAGCACAGGTATCAGAACTCCTGCCGCCAATACTGTGATTACTGCCGCAACAGGTTCTACAACTCCCGATAATGTACCCATAATAAAGGCCTTTTTCTTGCTCATGCCTTCTGATTTAAGCGGCATGGATACGATTGCGCCTTCCGGGAAATTCTGGATTGCGATACCTATGGATAACGCCAGTGCACCAAGCATATTGATGGAGCCGTTGTTCCTTAACCATCCGGCACATACCACACCTACTGCCATGCCCTCCGGAATATTGTGCAAGGTAACGGCAAGGACAAGCTTTGTTGTTTTTTTTAAAGTTGTGGAAGGTCCCTCATCCGTACTGTCAATATGTGTATGGGGAACCACCTTATCTAACAAAAGCAAAAATAATGTGCCAATCCAGAAGCCTGCAAATGCAGGTATAAAGGATAACTTTCCCATTTTTTCTGACTGTTCTATGGCCGGAATCAAAAGACTCCATATAGATGCCGCTACCATTACCCCTGCGGCAAAGCCTGCAAGAATTTTTCTTGTATTTACTTTCAGTTCATTACGCATTATGAAAACACATGCCGAACCGAGAGTCGTTCCTAAAAAAGGCAGCAGAATTGTTATAATAAGGTTTTTGTTCATAAAATCATTCTCCTTCACTGCATGGAATAGATAATATACTTCTTATATTTCTGTTGTCAAGTAATTGAAGCCCTTTCAAGCCCTCATATATTACTTTATTCCAATCAGTGCCGGAAAGTTCCAGTTTTGAATCGTCATCAAATTCGATAAGACAGCCCTGTGCTGCTTTACAGGTCTCGCTGCAGGCTATCCTGTACATATTCTTTCTGTTAATAAAGCCCATGTTTTCAAGCATATTTACCATTCTGTAAACAGTGGCAAAACCTATGTTTTTATCTTTTTTCTGGGCTTTATAATAAATTTCTTTAATACAGCTGCAGCTGTTTTCAAGGATTATGTCTAACAACATTTCTCTCTGTTTTGTTATTCTGAAACCATTTTTCTTTAATTCGTCTATTAAATACTTTTTTTCCATATATTCCGGTAATTAATCTAATTTAACATTTGCATTTAAGTGATTGCTTTCTTTGTATGGTCTTACTAAGAGATATACAAAACCAATTACAATAAGGATTGCGATTGCTGTGGCAACTGTAAATCCAAGACCTGTGAATAATCCGCCGATATTATATACAACAAATGATACAAGGTATGCAAATACACACTGGTAAGCCACTGTTATCCAGAACCATTTTGCACTGTTCATCTCTCTCTTGATTGCACCGAGAGCGGCGAAACATGGTGCACAGAAAAGGTTAAATAACATGAATGAAATTCCGGCAAGTTTTGTTAAACTGATGAAGTCAAGGACACCAAATACGCCGACAACTTCTTCCTTTGCAACAAGACCCATGATTGTGGCAATTGTTGCACTTGCGTTACCAAATCCAAGTGGAGCAAATATCCACTTAATACCATTTCCGATATGTCCTAATATACTGTCTGCAAGTTCTATATCAGGGTGGAAACCAAATCCGTTATCCCATCCGAATACTGAGCCTGCCCAGATTACGATTGATGAAAGAAGGATAATTGTTCCCGCTTTCTTAATAAATGATGATCCTCTTTCCCACATGCTTCTTAATACATTACCTACAGTTGGAAGATGATATGCAGGAAGTTCCATTACGAATGGTGCTGGGTCTCCGGCAAAAATCTTTGTTTTCTTAAGAATAATACCTGAGCAGATAATTGCTGCCACACCTGCAAAATATGCAAGAGGTGCTATCCACCATGCACCACGGAATAATGCTGTACCTATCATTGCAATAATTGGCATCTTAGCACCACATGGTATAAATGTTGTTGTCATGATTGTCATCTTACGGTCTCTGTCGCTTTCGATTGTTCTTGAAGCCATAATACCCGGAACACCACAACCTGAACCGATTAACATTGGAATGAAAGATTTTCCTGAAAGACCGAACTTACGGAAAATTCTATCCATAATGAAAGCTACTCTCGCCATATAACCACATGCTTCAAGGAATGCAAGGAATATGAACAATACAAGCATCTGAGGCACGAAACCAAGTACCGCACCTACACCGGCGATAATACCGTCAAGTATAAGGCTCTGTAACCAGTCTACACAATGGATTGCGTTAAGTCCTTTTTCAACAAGAACAGGTATACCCGGTACCCAGACTCCGTAATCTGCAGGGTCAGGACCTTCAAATTCTCCCTCTTCATCAAGAGGTAACAATTCAGCTATTGAATATCCGGCTTCATCAAGGGAATCGGCATACGAACCATAATTTTCTGAAAAAGCATCAAAGTCTGCATCATTAAATGAGTCTAATAAATCACCTGCACCGATAACATCAGCATCTGCTGCTTTTTCAAGAACTGCCTTAACGTCATTATTGCTGAAAATATTCTCTTCAGCCCAGTCATCTGTTGCTTCACTGTACTTTGAAGAACCTATTCCGAATAAATGCCATCCATCTCCGAATACACCGTCATTAGCCCAGTCCGTAGCCCATGAACCGACTGTACTCATTGAAACAAAATATACAAGGAACATGATTGCCGCAAATATAGGAAGTGCCGCAAATCTGTTGGTTACAACTCTGTCGATTTTATCTGATACCGAAAGTTTCTTCTTGGCTGCTTTTTTGATACAATCTCCAATTATTGAAGAAATATATGTATATCTTTCATTTACAATAATACTTTCAACATCATCATCCTTCATATCCTCTAATTTCTTGATTTCTGCGGATACATCCGGAACATCCTTCATCATTTCTGCAATCTTATCATCTTTTTCCAGAAGCTTGATTGCGAAGAAACGTTTCTGTGAATCGTCAACACCTGTTATCTTATCTATTACTTCTTCAATAACGGATTCAACATCATCTGCGAAGGAATGAACAACCTGACTGATTTCTTTCTTTTTTGCAACTTTAACTGCCTGCTCTGCTGCTTCTTTGATTCCACGTCCCTTAAGAGCAGAAATCTTAACAACTGTACATCCAAGCTTTTCACTTAACTTATCAGTGTCCACCGTATCTCCTGTTTTCTCTAAAATGTCAATCATATTGACAGCCATTACAACAGGTATTCCAAGTTCCATTATCTGAGTTGAAAGATAAAGATTTCTTTCAAGGTTGGTACCGTCGACGATATTAAGTATCGCATCCGGTCTTTCATTAATAAGGTATGTTCTTGCTACGACCTCTTCAAGTGTGTAAGGTGATAAAGAATATATACCCGGAAGGTCCATGATTGTTACTTCTTTATCAAACTTTAACTTACCTTCCTTTTTTTCAACTGTAACGCCGGGCCAGTTACCGACGAACTGGTTGGAACCGGTGAGTGCATTAAATAATGTTGTTTTACCGCAGTTTGGATTACCTGCGAGTGCAATTTTTAATGACATAATCTTCTCCTTTTTCTGATATATATATTAATTTGTTTTGACTATCGTAAGTTAGTCCGGTATAACTCTTATGTAAAAAAAATTATTCTACCTCTATCATTGCGGCATCAGCTTTTCTTACCGACAATTCATAACCTCTTACGGTAACTTCGATAGGGTCACCGAGTGGTGCAACTTTTCTTATGTTAATCTCGACACCTTTAGTAATTCCCATATCCATGATTCTTCTCTTGACAGGACCATCCCCGGTAAGCCTCTTAACTTTTACGGTCTGTCCTATTGCAGCTTCTCTTAATGTCATCTTGAACTTACTCCTTTATACCATTATTTTATTGGCCATATCATTACCAATTGCGATTCTTGAATCCTTAACATTAACAATAAGATTACCTCCAAGTTTGGAAATAACAGTTACACTAACACCAGGTACAAAACCAAGATTCTCTAAAAATCTTCTTGTCTCTTCCTTTCCACCAACTCTTGCTACAGTGCCTGTTGCACCTTCATTAATCATTGACAGCGGCATCATAAAGTTCCTCCTTCGCGCATGATAATTTTTCTCTTTTCGTTGGTTAGTATATACTAACGTATATTAGATGTCAAGGATTTTTATTAGTGTTTTCAAATTATTTTAAGGCATAACAAACCCCAGCCCAAAAGACGGTTTGGCCATATTTTCTGCCCGTTATTCTGTATGGAATCTTTAATGAGTTTTGCCTTTAAACGTTCTCCATACATAAAGAAATCATTCCCTTTTACAATCCCCCATTCCATAAGTATTGCTGCTGCCCCGGTCACAAAAGGTGCCGCAACCGACGTACCGCTTGCAAGCCTGTAGCCGCCTCCGGGGTATGGTGCTGATATATCCACGCCCGGAGCCGATATATCAGGCTTTACGGTTACAAGATTTTTAGTATTACCCCTGCCAGAAAACGGAGCATAGGAAAAAGTTCTTCCGTTATATGCACCCACTGTTATTACCCTGTAAGACGTGGATGGAATTGTAAGTGTGGTTTCAGGAACCGCATTTGTAAATCCGGTCTGCCCGGTAAGCATCGTTCTTCCCGAAATCCACAAATCTATATTTCCGTCTTTAATACTGTCCGGATAAAACATTATCTGCCAGATTCCGCTTTTTACGTATACATTATCCGGAATAATCTGTATAAGTATCTCGCTGTTATAACTGTATGGTGTGGCGGTTCCTACATATACATATATAAATTCATCAGAGCTCTTAAATTCGTATATACCCTCACCTTTTGGCACAGCATACCTTTCTCCGGAAGGGTTTTCTATTTCTATGTAAAAATCATCCCAGTACCTTTTCCATATCTGTATGGCAATGGACTCCTCGTAATTTCCTACAATGAATTCGCACATTTCGCTTCGGTCATTAAGTTTCACCACCGTATGTATACGCTTATCAGCTTCATTGCCTGCTCCGACAATCACATTATTTTTCCAGATTTCCGTAACATAATCTATATATGTTTCAAACAGTGATGTTCCGTCATGGGCACCGTAGTTGTTTCCTATGCTTATATTTATGGCTATCGGGCGGTTATTTTCCATTGCAAATTTTAATGCAAAATCCACACCCTCCATAAGCCTTGCCGTGCTGAAAAAATTATCTTCGCCAAGTTTTACAACTATTATATCCGACTTATATGCCACACCGTTATTTCCTGCCGCAACACCTGCCACACTTGTTCCATGTCCCGATTTGTCCATAATCAAATACCTGTTGTTTTCCGCAATGGCATTGTCAATATCTTCCCTTGAATAGACTCTGCCTGTAACTTCATCGTAAATAACGGCAATCCTTGTTTTACCATCCACTATAAAATCAGGATGAAAATAGTCAATACCGCTGTCGATTACCGCAACATATACGCCCTCTCCTCCGTTCCCGCTTTTGTTTACATCAGGCTCCATGCAGGAAATTATTTTTGAATATAGCAGTTCATACTGAAGACTTCTGGGTTTTTCAATAAAAAGAACTCCATCGGTTTCTGCCAGCTTGTCAATATTTTCTCTTGGAATTCTGACAAGCCCGTATCCACCTAAGAGCTCTTTTATGCTTCCGTTTAATTCAGTAACTTCTGTAACAATATTATGACTGTATCTCACAATCAGTTCCCATACTCCGTCACTGTAACCTACATTAAGGTTATCGGTTTTAATCCGTTCCTTTTCAGGTACATCAAGTGCCAGTAATAGTTCTGAATCAATTTTACCTTCCATATTATATCCTTTGAATGTTTTTATTATGTATATGAAGGAAATTAAATCAATATTTCTTTTTTAAGGCAGGTTGAATAAATATAACAGCCGCCCGTTTCTTTTCCCGTAACTCTTGATATGGTATCCGCATACAATTCCAACTGCTTATGGTATCTTTCGACCAATGCCTTTTCGCCTGCCTTGCCCTGCTCTACCCTGTCCGTTTTGTAATCGACAATATATACTTTATCGTTTTCAAAAAAGAAAGCGTCAACTATTCCCTGAACAAGAATCTTTTCATCTGACGGATATTCCTTGTCAATCATATCGGCACCAAGTTCCATAATAAAAGGCTGTTCCCTGAATAACAGTCCTTTTTTATATGCACTGCCCATTCTTTTTCCAAGATCTGTCTGTAAGAATTCTTCAAATCTTTTAAGATTGATTAAGCCCGCATACTCTTCTGATATTTTACCTGCTGCCACCGAAGTCTTTAAATATTTCTCAATGGAATTGTAATCTTTGCAGCAGTCATAATTAAGGATTTCAAAAAACCTGTGATAAGCCGTTCCTCTTAATGTGCCTTTGACTTCTTCATCCACGCCTTTCCTGAAACGTGGAACAGCTTTGGTTCTTTCGGGAGCGATTACCTTTGATGCCTCGTCCTCATTCTCTTCCATGGACATGTGCTTAATTTCCGAAACGGAATATTTAGACTTAAGGTTCTTTATCTCCTTGTGAGGATATATATATTCCACAGTATTTTTAACCTGTTCTGTGTCCTTTCTTCCGCTAAATGCCCGTCTGAACAGTTCGTTTATATCTGTCAAATCTTCTTTAACCGCATCTTTTACATTATCCGTAAGTAATTCATTGTCATAGCAGATATAATTATACTTACCGCAAAGTTCATCTGACTGCAATGCTCCAAGGATAAGCGAGCTGTAATTCTTATTGCCAAGTATAAACTTCATATCAATAATGCTTCTGTCTATATCTGATGTAAACTCTTCGTATTTTTTTGAAGAAACAACTCCTGTTACCACTAATTTCTGGACTGCTCTTGTAAGTGCCACATAAAGAAGCCTTATCTCTTCTCCCGTTCCTTCACGCTCGTATTTCTTTTTCATTATCTCCTTGAAAAGAAATTTTTGTTTTCTCCGGCTTTTCAAATCAACATAATCCATTGAAATGCCAAAATCTTCGTCTATAATAATTTTACTCTTTAAATCTTCTTCGTTAAAACGTTTATCGGAATTACCAAGAATAACAACCGGGAACTGCAAACCCTTACTTTGATGTATAGTCATTATTCTCACATAATTGTTATCATTGCCTGCATTGCCCGCTTCACCGAAATCTACATCGTAATTTCTTATTTTATCAATGTATCTTACGAAATTAAAAAGCCCCGAAAAACTTGTTTTCTCAAACTTCTCAGCCTGTAATATAAACATATTGATGTTCATTTTTCTTCTGCTGCCGTTTAAAAGGAATCCTACATAATCATAATATCCCGTCGAATATATAAGTTCCGACACAAGTTCCCTTATAGTCATAACACCTGCTTTTTTACGGTATTCTCCTATAAAATTCATGAATTTCCTGCACTTTTTAGCGGTCTCTCCGTCACCTTTACTAAACTCGCAAAGACAGTCATAGTAATTTTTTTTACGTCTGTTGCCTTTTATCAATGCCATTTCATTCGCGGTAAATCCTGCAAAATATGACTTCATAACCGCTAAAAGCGGAATTTCCTGTCTTTCGTTATCAATGACCTTTAATACATCGATTATAAGCCTTACTTCATAAGCGGAAAAATATCCCGTTGTTGATGCATAATCCGCAGGAATTCCCATATTACCGAGGGTATCCACATATTCCGGTCCTGCGTCTTTACCACTTCTTAAAAGAATTACAAAATCCTTATATGTAAGATCCTCATTCTCTGCCATAATCGCTTTAATTCTCATAGCTGCAATTTCAGCATTAATTATGCCCTTGGAATCATCGTTATAATCGTCACTTTCTTTGACATACATACATATATCCGTGTCGGTGTTAATCTCATCCTTGATATTTCCACCGTAATTAAGTGCTGCGTCATCATTATATTCAATATTACCAACGCTTTTTTTCATAATACGCCTGAAAATATCATTAACGGAATTAATAACATTAACGGTACTTCTGAAATTCTTATGAAGCTCAATCTTGCGTTCCGGCGATTGCTCTTCCGTATATGTATTGTATTTGTCTATAAATATTTCAGGTCTTGCCATTCGGAATCTGTAAATACTCTGTTTTACATCGCCTACCATAAATATATTATTGCAGCCAAACCTGCACCTTGATACGGCATTCAGTATTTTCTCCTGAATGTAGTTACTGTCCTGATATTCATCTATATATATTTCATCATATAATCCAGAAAGTTCATCTGCTACATGGGTATACTTTTCTGTTTTTCCCTCTTTTGACACAAGGATTTCAAGTGCCCTGTGGGCAACATCCGAGAACTCTGCAATTTGCCTTTCTTCTTTGGCCTCCCTGTATCTGTCTGCAAACTCAGTAGTAAAATCAACTACAGCAGTGATGCTTGTCCTTACGCATGCCACCTCGTCTATTATATCTTTATAAGGATAACAGCAGTATAAATCAATTATTTCTGTAATTTCTTTTTTGAGACTGTTTCTTTCTGCTGTAATGTAATCGCTAAGTTCCTTATCAGTACCTTTTCCTGCCCTTGGTTTTGTACGGAAATTCTTATCTGCATTGTTATTAAGTTCCGTAAAACTGTTACATTCAAGAAGCCTTGTAACCTTGCTTTTATCATCACATAAAACATCCCTTACCCCGCTAAGTCCGGGGTCTTCGCATAATTCTATGAGGTTATCATAGGATTGTGACATCTCATTCAGAAGTTCTTTTATATATGAAAAAAGATATTCTATGACAGGAGAATCATTTAATTCGTCCTCATTATCAATGTCATATAATTTTGCACAGTCAGAAAGCCATTCCTTAGGCCAAGGGTGGCTTTCTGAGGCATCATAGAGTTTTTTAATAATATCAAAAAAAGGTGCTATTGATTTACCCTGTGTAAGACTGTTAATGGCTGTTATGAGATTTTCGTCATTGTTTTTAAGGCGTTCTTCCAGCAGTTCATTATATACATCTTCCTTAATAAGTTCTGTTTCACCTTTATCTGCAATTCTGTATGAAGGCTCATAGCCTATGGTATTATAATAATTTTTAAGAATATAACTGCAAAAACTGTCTATCGTCGTGATTTTGGCATGGTTAATAAGAGCAATCTGTCTGATTGCCCGTCTGTTACCGCAATCCGCCTTGAGAATATCTTCAAAACGCTTTGTAAGACGCTCTTTCATTTCTCCTGCTGCTGATTTTGTAAAAGTCACTATTACTATTCTGTCTATATCAACCGGATTCCGTTCATCAAAAACACGGCTTACAATTCTCTCAACAAGAACAGCGGTTTTACCCGATCCTGCCGCAGCACTTACAAGAAGATTACAGTTTCTTTCATATATAGCGGTCTGCTGTTCACTTGTCCAGTTACTCATCTTTCTTATTCTCCAATCCGATTTTTGCGAAAAAATCATCCAGACTTATCTTTTCCCTTACGCGGTATTTTTCTCTTTTAATAACATTAAATCCGCAGATATCGCTGTATTTGCAAAAATCACATGCTCCCTCGTAAGGATTTATTGATATTCTGCCTTCGGTCATCTCATCTACAAGCTCTGACATTCTCCTTGAAGCGTAACCTGCCATTGCCCTAAACTGCTCATCCGTAACAACTTTATCACTGTATGCCACATTATTGTCCCGTCCTTTTTTTACGGGTATTACATTGGACTCCTTATCCATATTATGGTCAAGAAGCCCGATACTGTCATGTCCCACAATCCCCGATGGAATAAAATCCTGAAGAGTATCTTTTTTATCGGTTACCGGATCTTTAAGGGTATTATAAAAAACAGCGGCCGGAACTGCCTTAACGCTATCTTTTTCATACTCTTTAAGTGCTTCGTCAAGATATATGAGAAGCTGGAGTTTTTCTCCCGTAAGTATTTCTTCTTTGCTTATGGTATTTTCCCCCGACTTGTAATCAATAATTTTAATGTAATTACTGCCGTTTTCTGAAGCTATATCAATCCTGTCGATTTTGCCGTTGACGGTCATGCCATTAATATTACGGATAAAATTATGTTCAAATGCCGCAGGAATAAAGCTTCCGGCGTTAATCTGTTCACCCATAGCCCATACGGTTCTGTTTACAATATCGGAAAGTCTCATTTTAAGAAATTCATTGGCTGCACTTTCTTTAAAGAAGGAATACTTATAGTCTGTGGTTATCTTATCAAAGGCTACATTTACAAAATCCTTTCTTTCTTCATCACTGAGGCTTCCGAAATTAAGGCCGTTTTCCATAAGTGTACAGCCCATATATTCAAGTGTCTTATGGAAAATATCACCTATATCAATATTGGTTATCTTATGCTCCTGTCTTTCACCTATCCCAAGTCCGTAGGTAAGGAAATGAGAAAAGGCACAACCGGCATAGGTCTCTATCCTTGATACGCTTGCGGTAAGATTTTCACTGTAAAGCATTTTTGCGGCTTCTTTTGTAAGATTATCGGACATAACATTCTCATTAAAGCTGTCGATTATTTTCTTAATGATATTGCCATATACATCATCATTAACAAAATAAGAAATTACTGCTGCCAGATTTTTGTCCGCATCATAATCCTTGATTTTGGCATAATCCGATACAAGGTGGAAAGAGTTCTGTCTGTTAGTAAGAAAATCCGTTATATCAGGGTGGTATGGCTTAATATCGTACATATCACTTATTATCCCTATTACCCTTGACGGTCTTATCTCTTTACCATCATCGTTATACCTTCCATAACTTAAATACAGTGTATTTTCAGGCCTTGTAAAATTGAGATACAGGTAAAAATTCTGCATAAATACTTTTTCTTTAGGCGTCGGAGAAAGAACAATCTGCATATCGGAAAGCGTCATGCGTTCATCCTCAGACAAAATACCATGGTTATCTCCTGTTTTAGGAATAATTCCTTCATTGGCACCAAGTACAAAGAGCACCTTGATATTATCAATTCTTGAACGCTCCAGATCCCCAACCATTACACAGTTATTGGAGGGTGGAATTATACCCACCTTTATCTCTTCAAAGCCGGCATCCATAATTTCGGCAAATTCTTTTACCGTCATAGGCTCGTCACCTAACATATCATATATTCTTTCAAGTAATGTTACCACATGTCCGTAGCTTTTGCGGAATTCTTCCGCCTTATCCTCATCCTCCGTATTATCTGCCAGCATTTCCATCTCCTCATAGAGGTTTTCTTTTTCCATAAAATCATACACGGCATTGACGTAATCCGAGGCCTTGGTTCCCTTTGTCATGTCATTGTAAAATTCTGAAATAAGGCAGCAAAAATCCTCTCTTACTTCATTAATTACATCAAGTCCCATTTCTTTTGACTTGTATGCTCTTACAAACTTTTCACAATATCTGTCAAAACCATTTATACCAAAAGCAAGAATATAATCCTCAAAAATATTGACTTTATCACGTTCAAATCCGCAAAGCCCGTTTTTCAGTACACGGAACACGGCTTCATAGGAAAAGCGTTCTTTAATAAGCGCAATGATACCTCTTATATATTCAACCATTGGATTACCTATAAGGCTTCTTTTATTATCCATAAAAAAGGGAATGCCCGATTCCTTAAAAATTCTGGCGGTTTCGTTGGCAAAATTATCCTTGTCCCCAAGAATAACTCCTATATCGTTAAATCGGTAACCATGGGTTCTTACTTCCTTTAAGATGGCCGCCGCAGCATATTGAATCTCTTCTTTGCCGTTTAAATGCTCACTTATATGTATATCCTCCGTATTGCCGCCAAAGGTATTGCCGTTATATCTGAAAATATTTTCTTCCAGAAAATTAAGGGCAGGCGAATTGCGGAAACGATATTTTGAATGGTCGCTTTCAATTCTTTGCATCAAAAAAGGAATACGGACATTATCAGCTATCACTCCAAGCTTCCTTATCATATCCTTACTCATATAAAAAAGCTCATCCATTCCCATATCCGTATTGATGTTATTTATGGCAGGGGATGAAATGGTAACCGTCACTATAATATTCTCCGCCTGCAGAGCAATTTTCTCTATCAGCCTGTACTGGACAGGTGTAAATCCTGTAAACCCATCAAATACAACAGTGCTTCCCTTAAGTAAATCGGAATTATCTATGAATCTGTATAAAAGTTCCGGTTTATCTTCAACCGTAACAAACCTGTCCCTGATATAATTCTCAAATTCACTGTAAATAAGGCTTATGTCCTCTAACTTATCCCTGAGTCTGTCACTGCCTGCACTCACTGCTATCTCTTTAAGCATATCTGGCGTAATTCCGTACTGTTTCAGTTCTGAAATCATTGACTTCATCTCGCTGACAAAGCCCTGTCTTCTGCCTGCCTTAATAATACGGAAATCTGACTTTATATTGTTAAGTATTTTTCTGACGATAAGATTTTTACCTGTATCGTCAATGGTTTCCTTAAGCTCTATCTGCAATTCTTCAAACACTCTGTAGCAGAGTCTTCCGAAAGTAAGTACATCTATATTAAAAACACCATGTGAGGGGTGCATCCTTACGACCCTTTTCTGTGCCTGCAAAGATGACTGCTCCGGTACTATAAATACATATTTTTTATCCGGATTGGCACAGGCTTCCTTAACTATATCCGAATATACATATTCTGTTTTTCCATGTCCCGAAGGACCATATAAAATTTTAATTGACATATTTCCTACCTTAAATGAATACATCTGTAATAATCAGATGTTGGAGTTATTCATGAGTACAAAGACCAAAATACTTGTTTTTAAAATGAAAGAGATAATCTATACTATCGTTTTCGCCGTCCTTGCTATCCTGCTCATCATTTTTCTTGTATTAATCATAAAAGGACACAGCAAAAAAAGCAGCGAGTCAGCCAAAAAATCCACCTTTTCTCCGGGTATATATGAAGCATCCATCGTATTGTCTTCAAATCCGGTAAATATTGAAGTTGTGGTGGACCATGAACAAATCAAATCAATCAGCATGGTAAATGTATCAGAAGCCGTTACAACAATGTATCCTCTTATATCTTCATCACTTACGGAAATTGCATCACAGATTGTTCAAAATAATTCGACAGAGAATCTTGTATTTAATGATGAAAATAAATACACCTCAATAATCCTTGTCAATGCAATTAATACAGCCCTTTGCAAAGCGGGACTCTGACATATAACGATTATATCATATTGAAATTTCCTTAACAATATTTTATACTCTTACCAAAGTACTGAAAAATGTACACTAAATATGTTAAAGGACTAATAATATGAGAGATAATTTTATAAGATGTGCCGCTGTTTCTCCCGATGTGACAGTCGCAGACCCCTTAGCCAATGAGCTTTCGATTAAAGCATATATGGATGAGGCAGCCAAAAATAATGTTTCGGTTCTGGTATTTCCCGAACTTTGTCTTACAGGATACACATGTAACGATCTTTTTTTACAGGATACACTTCTTAAGAACTCTCTTGACGCAGTAATCCGTCTTGCAGAATATACAAAAGATAAGAATTTTATTGCCTTTGTAGGGCTGCCTTTTATGTACGGTAATTGTCTCTACAATGTCGCCGCCGCATTATGTGACGGCAGAATTATCGGTCTTATCCCCAAAAAAAATCTTCCCTCTTATTCGGAATTTTATGAAACAAGACATTTCACCCCGGGTTTTGACGAATGTGTCAATATAACAGTCGGTAACTGTTCCGTTCCGTTTGGTTCAAAGCTGTTATTTGCGTGTAAAGATATTCCATCCCTTGTTATCGGGGCTGAAATCTGTGAGGATGTATGGGTTCCCTTACCTCCTTCCATAAATCATGCCCTTGCAGGTGCTACGGTAATCGTCAACTGCTCTGCCAGTGATGAAACTGTAGGTAAGGACAGGTACCGCAGGGATTTGATTTCCGGTCAGTCAGCCAGACTTATATCTACCTACATCTATGCAAATGCGGGTGAGGGTGAATCCACACAGGATCTTGTATTCGGCGGACATAATATAATAGCCGAGAACGGAACCGTTCTTGCGGAATCAAAGCGTTTTAAGAACGGAATAATCTATGGTGACACAGACCTTGACAGACTTAAAAATGAGCGCAGAAGAATGACAACCTTCCCTAATGTTTCAAAGGATTATACTACTGTTTATTTTTCCCTGGCAATTAAGGACCTTTCATTAAACAGGTTTTACAATATGACGCCTTTTGTCCCATCATCCGTTGAAGAAAGAGAACTTCGCTGTGAAGAAATCCTTTCCATCCAGGCAATGGGACTTAAAAAGAGGCTTAAACACACGGGCAGTAAACATGCAGTCATCGGTATATCCGGCGGTCTTGATTCAACTCTTGCCCTTTTGGTAATCGTCAAGGCTTTTGATATGCTTTCGATTCCTCGCGAAAATATAATTGCCTACACGATGCCTTGTTTTGGCACAACTGACAGGACTTACAACAATGCCTGCAATCTTGTTGCCGCATTACATGGCACTCTCAAAGAGGTAAATATCAAAAATGCCGTTAATATCCATTTTGAGGATATCGGTCAGGACCCTGACAAACACGACATAACCTACGAGAACTGTCAGGCAAGAGAAAGAACACAGATTCTTATGGACGGTGCCAACCTGTATAACGGTATGGTTATCGGCACCGGTGATTTATCAGAGCTTGCTCTTGGCTGGGCAACCTACAATGGCGACCATATGTCAATGTATGCCGTCAATTCAGGTATTCCAAAGACCCTGGTGCGCCACCTTGTGCGTTTCTATGCCGATACCTGCAACAATGACACCTTAAAAAAACTGCTTATGGATGTACTTGATACTCCTGTAAGTCCTGAACTTCTTCCTCCTGTTGATGGCAAAATCTCCCAGAAAACAGAGGACCTTGTCGGACCTTATGAGCTTCATGACTTTTTCCTTTATTATATTTTACGTTTTGGATTTGCTCCCGATAAGATATACAGAATCGCAAAAATTGCGTTTAAAGATGTCTATGATGACGCTGTAATCCTTAAATGGCTTAAGGTATTCTACCGCCGTTTCTTCAGCCAGCAGTTCAAGCGTTCCTGCCTCCCTGACGGACCTAAGGTCGGCTCTGTTGCCATCTCCCCAAGGGGTGACCTGCGCATGCCTAGTGACGCCTGCAGCAGGATATGGCTGGACACGATTGAGAAAATGTGAGCCGGCGAGGCTGGGGGTGTGAGTTGGCGAGGCTGGGGTGTGAGCCGGCGAGGCTGGGGGGTGTGAGCCGGCGGAAATCGTATTCTCTACCTTTTCGGCTATTTCCCGTTATTTGGGTAGAGATTTCCAACCGGCTGCACTGGGATTCTCTACCCTTTTCGGCAGTTTCCCGCTATTTGGGTAGAGATTTCCAACAAGCAAGCTCCGGATTCTCTACCTTTTCGCCGGTTTCCCGCTATTTGGGTAGAGATTTCCAACCGGCGGAAATTGGATTCTCTACCCATTCTACCGATTTTCGCTGTTTGGATAGAGATTTCCAACCGGCAGCACTGGGATTCTTATCCACAAACAGGGCGACGCCCTGCTTTAAGACCTCCATCTGGGTTTTTAGGTAATATTCGTCCTCAAACATCGCGTAGTGAACGCAGGCACGGACGAATATAAAGATCAGCGGCGTGATGACCGTATAGGGAATGCCGATCTTCGGCTCCAGCCGCTTGGCATACTCGGTATAGCGCTCGTTGACACCTTCAAAAAATTTCTTACCGTGCTCGATATACTTCGGGTGAGTATAGATCTGATACATCAGCCGATATTTCTTGCCATGCTTCTTTGCAGTCCAATAAGGTACTTCCTTCACAAACCGGACGACATCCTTTAGGTCGGTAGGTGCCATCTCCATAAAGTCATCCTCGACTTTTTCCATACAGTATGCCGTTGATTCAATGATCAGTTCGTCAAGGTTTTTGAAATATGAATAAAGATTTGCTTTTGTGCAGCCGCAAGCATCGGCCAGTGCTTTGATTCCCGTGCCCGTCAGCCCGTTTTCAGCATAGCACTCGAAGCACTTTTCCATTAGTTCACGCTTGCGCGCGTCGTGCTGTTGCTCAGTTGTTTTCATGTTGATTTGCTCCTTTTATATATACCGACCGTTCGGTTATAATTAATATAACATAGAATTGTGCCGATTACAAGAACTGTTCGAGAAAAAACGAAGAAAATCAAAATTCAATATAAACCCATAAAAAGTCCTTACAGTAAAAAAATAGTGTCTTACCTCAACGTTCAAAACCGTACTAATAAAAATATCTTTGTTATCCCGGGCTTTTTTAACCTGAAACCTCTGTGTCTTTTTATTCTGCTTTCAGCCGGAATAGCAGACTGCTCTTGCCACCTTTCTTGTGTTAACACTGATTGATTTCAAGGAGCCTCTTTTTTTTGAAGCCACGAATTCCGCGGCGGGCGATGTCCGTCGAGAGCTTGAGGTCAGCGGCTATGGTCGGTATAGGCTAAGGAATAGTATCATTCTTCATCAACAGCAGGAAAAATCTCATCTGCAAATACTTTAGTCCAGAATTTATCAAGAGTTTTCTTTTATCTTTCAGTTAAAGAAAATAAGCTATCGTCAAATGTTAGTCGCTGGCAATCATTCGATTTAAAATACATATGTTTACCACCTTTTCAAACCTATAATAATTATAACTCTTGTCAAACAAAAATGAGGTATTACCCAGTACAATATTAAATTTTCAATGTTTTATGAGGTCACCTTTTACCCCCTGTGTCATGACATTGAGGTTGTGAACCGGTGATGGGATTCTCTACCCTTTTCGGCTGTTTCCCGCTATTTGGGTAGAGATTCCCGACCGGCAGCTATGAGAATCCGGTACTTTCTTGCACCAAAAAGCATCTAAACATAAAAAAGTGATGTCCCCTGATAATTCTATGTGTCATGTCCCGGAATTACGGGAACATATTACAGGGTACACCACTTTTATATTATTAACCTATGACTTCTTTCATTGTGTAATGTCCTGCAGGCTGTCCTTTGAGGAACTTAGCTGCTTCAACAGCACCTTTGGCAAATACACTCTTTGAATATGCGGTATGAGAGAATGTTATTACTTCGTCTTCGCCTGCGAAAATAACATCATGCTCGCCTACTATTGTTCCGCCTCTTACAGAAGAAAAACCGATTTCATTCTTAGGTCTTGGAATTCTGTCCTGACTTCTGTCGAATTTGTATTCATATTTCTCAGGAAGGCTTTCATTGACAGCATCACCTAAAGCAAGTGCTGTTCCACTTGGTGCATCAACCTTGAAATGATGATGTTTCTCAACGATTTCAATATCAAAACCTGCTTCTGCAAGTAATGGCGATACTGATTTAAGCACCTTGAATAAAGTATTAATTCCTAAAGACATATTAGCTGATTTAAGGACAGCTACCTTCTTTGATACCTCTTCAACTCTTGCAAGCTGTTCTTCAGATAATCCTGTTGTGCATAATACTACAGGAATTTTCCTTGTCTCAACATAATCAAGCAATTTGTCAATTGCCTTTGCCGATGCAAAATCAATGATTACATCTGCTTCAACATTGCAGTCATCAATATTGGTAAAAACAGGGTATGGATTCTGTCTGTTATCGACAATATCTATTCCCGCAACAATTTCTGCGTCTTTGTCAGCGGCAACAATTCCTGTGATAACCTGACCCATCTTACCGTTGCAGCCGTGCATAATTATCTTAACCATTTTCTGTACCTTCTTTTATATTAATCCGAAATTTTTCATTGCATTTTTAAGAACTTCAAGGTTCTTTGGCTCCATTGGAGAAAGAGGTCCTCTGAGTGGGCCTACTTCAAATCCCATAAGATTAAGGGCATGTTTTACAGGAATAGGATTAACTTCAACAAAAAGTGCCTTGATAAGTTCTATTGACTTAAGCTGGAGTTCACATGCTTTCTTGACATCACCGTTAAGGAATAATGTAGGAATGTCGTGGGCAACCTTAGGTGCAACGTTTGAAAGAACTGAGATAACGCCCTTTCCACCAAGTGACATAATAGGAACTATCTGGTCATCATTGCCTGAATATATGTCCATCCTGCCTTCTGTCAAAGCTGCAAGTTCTGCAACCTGTGAAAGATTTCCTGATGCTTCCTTGATACCTACGATGTTATCCACTTCTTTAAATAATTTAGCTGCTGTAGCAGGTAAAATATTACATCCTGTTCTGCTTGGAACATTGTAAAGAATGATAGGAATTTTAACCGAACCCGCAACCTTGGTAAAGTGTGCGATAAGTCCTGACTGTGTTGCCTTGTTGTAATAAGGTGTTACAACAAGAAGTCCGTCTGCTCCTGCTGCTTCTGCTTCTTTTGATAATTTAACTGCTGTCTCAGTACAGTTAGAACCGGTTCCCGCAATAACAGGTATTCTGTGATTAACTGTCTTAATGCAGAATCTTATAACCTCTGAATGTTCTTCCTCACTTAATGTTGCTGATTCACCTGTTGTTCCGCAGATAATGATTGCATCTGTCTCATTTGCAATCTGGAACTCAAGAAGCTCAGCTAACTTCTCATAATTAACGCTTCCGTCAGCGTTCATTGGTGTAACAATGGCAACACCGGCACCTGTAAATAATGACATAACATGTCTCCTTCCATATATAAAATTTATACTGATGTAAACAATGAATGTCCGCTTAACAGACATTCTGTTATTTTAAATAAAAAAAGAGTTCCAAAAGGAACTCTTAAAGTCATAAGCTATAATTTAACTTTAGGTAGCTCCCCATCTTACGATGACAGTCATATACATATTATATATATGCCCAGCTTGCATTAATACAGGTTAATACAGCTTCGGCACCGACTCCTTTCCATTGTCATCATCTATTCCTGTCATATCAGACAATGTACTGTTAATCAGTGCAACCTCTACACTCTTTTCTATTTAGTGATAGTGTATCACTTAATATATACTATGTCAAATAAATAATTTTATGCCTGTAAGTCCGGCTCCCGGCAGGAAAAATCTTGCTGCCTTCGGAACAAATTCCGATAGAATATAAGTAAAAAGAACCAGTCCCGCTCCGGCAAGAAAAACATAGTATGTATTTTTAAGCACTCTGCTTATTCCAATTAATATAAATGAAAAGATTATCATATAAATAAATTTTGTAATGTTAATCAATAGGATTGCATTACCGACAGAAATATCAAATGTAAATCCTGACATTTCCATAATTGATTTAATGGAATAATTATAATAATTAATATCAAAAAGTCTTGATTTAATCAGATAGTCAAGCAGCAATGATACAAGGAAAAGTACTACAGCTACGCTCATTGTAATTAACATACGGCATTCAAACAGATTTTTTCTGCCATAATATGAAGTTTTAACAAGGACATCCGTCCTGCACCTGTAATCATTACAAAATATATTGCATATAATATACGCAATAAAAATAATTGCGGTAAATTCCATTCCAATGGATGCAATGTATTTCTGCACACCTAAATCATAAAAAAGCCTGCCGTCAGGGTATTTCTCGTAGTAATAATTATATTTTTCTCTTATGTACGAGTACACCGGTATCATTTTTTCTGCAATAAGGCTGTCATTCTTAATTTCTCTGTACTCTTCATCAGTATATTTACCAAGGTAATAATTATACTCAATAGTTTTCTCGTCTTTTATATCCGAAAAATACTCAAGTCTTTCTTCCACAAAATCTCTCTTCTCCTGTGTATATCCACCCGGCATTTCACTGATTACTTTTTTATAAAGTTTTTCATCGATATTTTTTCCTGTCTGGGGAATATTAACGAACGCGAGTATTACTTTCAGCAATAACATTACTACTAAAAAAATCAAAGCCTTGATATTCAATATGCTCTTTTTAAGTTCAAATTTTAATATTTTATTCACTTTTATTCATCTTCCTCAAACAATGTCATATATTCATCCTCAAGATTGTGACTTCCGTCATTATCAATCTCGCCCGCTATTACACCTTCTTTTATCAGCAGAATCTTATCTGCAATCATATCAAGGTCCGAAACTATATGGGAAGAAATGATAATTACCTTATCCTTTTTATTATTAAGGATCAACTCTCTGAAACGGATGCGTTCTTTAGGATCAAGTCCCACTGTCGGCTCATCAAATATAAGTATCTCCGGGTCTGCAATAAAAGTTACCGCAATTGCTGCACGTCTTTTCATTCCTCCGGAAAATGTTTTGATTTTATCATCTTTTTTCGATAAAAGATTAGTGCCGGTAAGGACTTTTTCCATCATCTCCGGTATTTTAGACTTATCAAGACCTCGAAGATAAGCAAAATATTCTAACATTTCCGTAAGGGTAAACTCCGGATACAATCCTGTATTCTGTGGAAGATATCCTATATGTTTTCTGTATTCAGCTTTCATATTTTTAATGTTTTTTCCCATATATTCAACAGAACCTTCACTGCTGTCAATCACATCGGAAATTATATTCATAAGAGTTGATTTTCCTGCACCGTTAGGCCCTAACAATCCGTATATTCCCGGTGTAAATAAATAATTCATGTTATTAAGCACGCATTTTTTTCCGTACTTTTTATAAAGATTTTTAACTTCTAACATCTTATCTCCTGCCCTTTTTCACATATATATATCTGCCTGTAAAATACATCGCAATAATTAACGGAATGGTACATATCATATATACGGTTACAGGCTTAAACGGAATATTTCCCATTCTCACAAATTCCAATTTGTTAAAATAACTTCTTGGATAATAAAGCGCATGTGGTGACCCGATGTATCTTGACACAAATGTGTACCATTTATTTTCAATGCCCGGTGTGCCAAACCTGATTGCAACTATGTAATGATATAATAACCATGTTCCACCCGTAATCACCACAGCTATAAGTGAATTAACTATCTTCTGTGAACTTACCGATACAATTACAATTATCATTCCATAAAACATATATGAACTTAATGTAAAAAGTATCTGTATGATAAAAAATGTCAATATACTGATATTATATGGTGAATCCGGTTCAAGGCACTGTATCGGATTGAGCCAGTCTCCTGCCGAACCATAGATTATCTGCGGGAGAAAATTTATTACATTCTTTAATATTGAAAGAACCGCTGCAGTAATCAAAAGAATAATTAATTTGTTATTATATACTTTGTTCTGTCCCCTGTATGTTGACCTTATATACATAACAAGCTCTGAATTAACATCGGCATAAAATATTCTTACAACTGCTATTCCAAATAAAATCAGGATAACAACAGCGGACAGATATCCACTGTTAATATCGCTCCTATTAAAGAATTGAATGTTAAAAACAGACTTAAATTCCAACGGAGATTTACAAAGGTTGTATGTTTTTATATTAACTTTTGAAAGATACTCATCATTGACTTTACTTAGTCTTTCTGCCTTTTTTGCAGTCCGGCTTCTGCTGTCGGCAATGCTGCGGTACTCTTTGATTTTATCGTTGTAGGCTTCACTTGTATCATAATTATACTGTTCCATGACGTACTTCGTCTGGCTGTCAGGCTGCGACTTTTCCACTGACATAAACACAGTTATTATGAGACAGGCTGTCAATGATATTAAAAAAGCTTTGTCTTTTAATAATTTTATAAATTCATATTTCATAAATATTACTCTATCACTATCTTTGCATATCTTGAACGTGAACACATATCACTATCATCATCTTTATTATTAACAGTTATGGTAAACACAATATGTTCTCCCTTTGGCAATCCCGATAAATCAAGTTCTGTCCTGATTCCTCCGTTACTTGGTATAACATATTTAAGAACTTCCTTTCCATCAAATGCGGGATATACCTTATCATCACATATAAAAATTGTGTTAAACTCCGTATTAACCTCATCTTCTTTCTGATTACACTGTAATGAGGTATAATATACCTTACCGTCTTTCTGATAAACAAATTCATTGGATGGATTAAATCCGCACTCTAATATTCCCAGTTTCTTTATTTCCTGTCCGTAAGATAAATCAGCACAGGCCTCTCCTTCTTCCAATTCATATTTCTCACTGTATGGTACTATCTGGCATTCATCAACCGTGCCTTTTTCTGTTACAAAATTATGAGTCCAAACTTTAAATATATTATACTCTAATTCGCCATAATCATCCATATATGATAATTCATTTCTTGACAGATTGATTAATCTATATTTATTATCTGACCGGTCAGAAACCACCTGAAAATCTGTCATTATCTGTTCACCATTTTTTGATCTGCTTGTGTACATTTTATCAGTGCCGTCTTCCGTATCAAAATATATATAATTACCATTATGAAATACTAAGGTATAATTAATATTTGTACTGTCAATTACCACATTATTATATTTAAATTCATTATATTGTTCTATGCACATCCTGGCTTTTCCATCGTTAAGGGTAATCGGTGCATCGGGATATACATTGGTCTTTACTTCTTTTCCATCTTTTAACTCATAAGCAAATAACCCAGCTGAGCTTGATTCCGCTAAATGTTTATATCCACCTTCCGGCATTTCTTCATTGGATTGGGTTGTTGTATTATTTTCTATACTTATGGAAGTCTCATCTTTTAATGATGTTTCCTTATTATCAATGTCAAGTTTTTTGCTTCCACACCCTGTAAGAAGTAATGTTGTTGTCAACATAATTTCTGATAAAGCTATTAATTTATTTTTCATTTAGTTACTCCTTTGAATTTTGTTAAACGGTACACCGTTTCCGTAGATTCATCCAGATTCATATTTCATAAATATTACTCTATCACTATCTTTGCATATCTTGAACGTGAACACATATCACTATCATCATCTTTATTATTAACAGTTATGGTAAACACAATATGTTCTCCCTTTGGCAATCCCGATAAATCAAGTTCTGTCCTGATTCCTCCGTTACTTGGTATAACATATTTAAGAACTTCCTTTCCATCAAATGCGGGATATACCTTATCATCACATATAAAAATTGTGTTAAACTCCGTATTAACCTCATCTTCTTTCTGATTACACTGTAATGAGGTATAATATACCTTACCGTCTTTCTGATAAACAAATTCATTGGATGGATTAAATCCGCACTCTAATATTCCCAGTTTCTTTATTTCCTGTCCGTAAGATAAATCAGCACAGGCCTCTCCTTCTTCCAATTCATATTTCTCACTGTATGGTACTATCTGGCATTCATCAACCGTGCCTTTTTCTGTTACAAAATCTTTCGTCACAGGATCAAGTCCACTTATCTCTAATTCACCATAATCATCCATATATGATAATTCATTTCTTGCCAGAGCAATAAATGTATATTTATTATCTGACCGGTCAGGAACCACCTGAAAATCTGTCATTATCTGTTCCCCATTTTTGGATCTGCTTGTGTACATTTTATTAGTGCCGTCTTCCGTATCAAAACATATATAATTACCATTATGAAATACCAAGGCATAATTAATATTTGTACTGTCAATTACTGCACCATTATATTCAAATAAACCATATTGTGCCATACACATCCTGGCTTTTCCATCGTTAAGGGTAATCGGTGCATCGGGATACACATCGGTCTTTACTTCTTTTCCATATTTTAACTCATAAGCAAATAACCTGGCCGAACCTGTTTCCGATGGATACTTATATCCTCCTTCCGGCATTTCTTCATTGGATTTGGTTGTAGTATTATTTTCTGTACTTACGGAAGTCTCATCGTTTAATGATGTTTCCTTATTATCAATGTCAAGTTTTTTACTTCCACACCCTGTAAGAAGTAATGTTGCAGTCAACATAATTCCCGATAAAGCTATTAATTTATTTTTCATATATTTTCTCCTTTAAGTTTTTTTATATAAATTTTGACGTCAAAAATTTATACTGTTAAATATCTACTGAGTATTTTATGATATTATCACCATTCTCATCCATCTGTACAATTTGTATAAATGCATTTTCTCTATCAATCCCCGTGAAAAATATCTTTCCGTCAGCATAATCAATAAATGTTACATATATATTCTCTAAATCTTTAATACTGTTGCCTTCCGTATCCATAATTATCGTATGGTATGTACCATCGTCCATATTCATACATGCTGCGTATATATATTTATCCGTGGCACATATATCACTTACATTTTCCATTATGCGTACGGACTCGTCCTCATTCCAGCTCTTCTTATACAAATCATTAAAGCGGTCCACATAATAGAGATAATCTTCTGTACATACTATTGCAAGTATATATGCATCAACCTCTGTTATGCTTTCTGTTCCGTCAAGCAGATTAATGCACATTACTTTATTCTTCTCTGTCAATAAGTAGTAATTATCACCAATTATTGTCTCACACTTATATCCATAGTCATGTGCATATACAGATTCAAACTTATCATTCAATATATTCTTATATCCTTTTTCTTTAAGAATCATATACTTATCATTGTATACTGCAACTTCATCAATATCTGTGGCATAAGTGCTATATTCCTCTGTGTTGTATTTATCAGGCTTAACATCTTTATATACAACATCTCCTGTATCGCATTTCTTAATATCTCCGTTTGCACTGTATAAATCACCGTGAAGCATAAAATAATTATTATTCTCATCAGCTATACAGCCGGTTCCTGAATGTGAACAGGTTGCGTCAAGACATATTGAATAACACTTGTCTTTGTCAGTATATACATATCCTCTGCTTGTCTTTAAGTAATATGTATTATCATCATATATAACACTGGTAGCGTATCTGCCGCTGTCAGACTTAAGGCTTCCCGCTCCGTTAAAATAATTAACCTCAGTATCCTGCTTTTTATTGCCACATCCTGAAAAAATAACTGCAACTCCTAATACCGCCAATAAAAATTTCTTCATAAATATCCTCCATTCGGTTGTTATAATAAAAAGAAAAACCACAGGCGATAAACCTGTGGTTATATAATTCTATTAATGACACCCCTAGTCTACCTTATCTTACTCGCCCGTATAAAATTTTTACTGAGTTAAGTGTATAATAGTGTATAGTTAATGTCAATATTTTTTTCAAAAAAATAACAAATTATTACATATTTTGCATCTATTCTTCAAAATATTCTATCTTGCTTACTGAGACTTCGTATGCTGTACGTCTTTCGCACTCCTCTTCGCTTATTTTCTTGACATATTCCCTGCTCTGGATTCTTCCGTATATCTGAATATGGCTGCCAACTTCAAATCCAGCCGCAAACCTGGCGTTACGCCCCCATGCGATACATGGGATGTAATCTGACTTACCGTATGGTCTGTTTACGGCAATAAGAACATCTGCTATCTCTCTTCCCAACGGAGTTCTTCTGTAGATGGCAGGCTTACAGATGTATCCGTCTAAGAAAATCTGATTGGTACTGTTCTCCTCCTCATAATTATCATACAATTGGAGTTCTCTTACAAAAATCGAAAGCATTAATCTGTTCTTGTTCTCTTCATGTCTGTTATAAGACCTGAACTGTCCCGATGCTTCGATTATAACACCTCTCAAATCCTCCGTTACGTCCACAAGCCTTTCAGAAATCATAAGTGGAATAATATCAACGCTGTCTGATAAACGGTTCACGGATATGTTCAATGTGTAAAATCCTTCACCATATACCTCATGGCTGAATTCAAATTCTGAAACCACCTCTCCTACTATTGTTACTCTGTTGTTTTCAATAACCTTATCGGTCATAATCGTGTATCTCCCTTCTATTTTTGCTGTCCGGATTATATCCGGGGGTCACTTGATAATTTTATCAATAATATATATATGCGGCAATGACATATTTTATTACAAAAAACTTGTCAAAAAATAAAAATATGATAAAATATTATGGTTATAGTATAGAAATAAATCAAAAATGGAGGCGTTTTATGATTACAAAACGTGAAGATGTTCGTAACATTGCTATTATTGCCCATGTAGACCACGGCAAAACAACACTTGTTGACGAACTTTTAAAACAGAGCGGAACATTCCGTGAGAACCAGGAAGTAGCCGAACGTGTTATGGATTCCAATGACATCGAACGTGAAAGAGGAATCACAATTCTTTCAAAAAATACTGCTGTTTATTATAAAGACACAAAAATCAACATAATTGACACACCCGGTCATGCTGACTTCGGTGGTGAGGTTGAACGTGTACTCAAAATGGTAAACGGTGTTATTCTCGTTGTTGATGCGTATGAAGGTGTTATGCCTCAGACAAAGTTTGTACTTCATAAAGCACTTGACCTAGACCTTGACCTCATTGTATGTGTTAATAAAATTGACAGACCTGAAGCCCGTCCTGATGAGGTTGTTGATGAAGTTCTTGAACTTTTACTTGACCTTGATGCCAATGACAAACAGTTGGAATGTCCTTTTATTTTTGCATCTGCAAGGGAAGGTTTTGCAAAATATAAACTGGAAGATGAATCTGATAATATGATTCCTTTATTTGAAACAATTATTAATCATATACCTGCTCCTGAAGGAGATGCGGAAGCTCCTTTACAGCTTCTTATCAGTACAATTGATTACAACGAATATGTAGGACGAATCGGTGTAGGTAAAATTGATAACGGTACAATTAAAGTTAATCAGGAGGTTCTTCTTGTTAATCATCATGATGAAAGCAAACATCAGCGTGTTAAGGTAACGAAGCTTTATGAGTTTAACGGTCTTAACAAAGTTGAAGTTAATGAAGCCAAAATGGGCTCAATCGTTGCTGTTTCCGGAATCACCGATTTACACATCGGAGATACTCTCTGTAATGTTGACAGCCCTGCTCCAATTCCTTTCCAGAAGATTTCCGAGCCTACAATCGCCATGAATTTTATGGTAAACGACTCTCCTCTTGCCGGTCAGGAAGGTAAATTTGTTACATCAAGACACTTAAGAGACCGTCTTTTCAGGGAACTTAATACAGATGTTTCATTAAGAGTAGAAGAAACAGACGATATGAACTGCTTTAAGGTATCAGGCCGTGGCGAGCTTCATCTTTCAGTTCTTATTGAAAATATGCGTCGTGAAGGATATGAATTCGCTGTAAGCAAAGCAGAAGTCCTTTATCATTATGATGAACGCGGACATAAACTTGAACCAATGGAAACAGCCTTCGTAGATGTTCCTGATGATTGTTCAGGAACGGTAATCCAGAAACTGAGCATGAGAAAAGGTGAGCTTAATGGTATGACACCACTTAACGCAGGAACAACAAGACTTGAGTTCTCTATTCCTTCAAGAGGATTAATCGGTTATACCAATGAATTCCTTACAGATACCAAGGGAAGCGGTGTTATCAATACTACTTTTGATGACTACGGTCCATACAAGGGAGATATTTCTTATCGTAAGCAGGGTTCACTTATTGCCTTTGAAAACGGTGAAGCCATTACTTACGGACTGTTTAATGCTCAGGAAAGAGGTACCCTGTTTATCGGACCTGGTGAAAAGGTATATGCAGGTATGATTGTTGGTCAGACAGGCAGAGCTGAAGATATTGAAGTAAACGTATGTAAGACAAAACATCTTACCAACACGCGTTCGTCAAGTGCCGACGATGCTTTAAGACTTGTTCCACCTAAGATTTTAAGCCTTGAACAGTCTCTTGAATTCATTGATACTGATGAATTACTTGAAGTAACACCTAAGAGTCTCAGAATCCGTAAGAAGATTCTTGATTCAACATTAAGATACAGATCAAAGAAAAATTAATAATGATAATTTAAAGACCGTCGGTTTTTAACGTAACCGACGGTCTTTTATTATTTTCTGCATAATATAAAACGGACAGTGTATTTCACACTGTCCGTTCATAATATCATTATTCAAAATCCGAAATTACATACCCATCTGAGCTGCAACTTCTGCTGCGAAGTCTTCGTTCTTCTTTTCCATACCTTCGCCAACTTCGTAACGAACAATCTTTGTAAGCTTGATTGCAGGGTTAACGCTTGCAAGATATGCTTTAACAGTCTGCTTTCCGTCCTCAGCTTTAACATATGTCTGATCAAGGAGACAGATTTCTTTAAGCTGCTTAGATATACGTCCATCAACTAGTCCTGCAAAAATCTTATTAGCAACAATATTTTCCTTATCATCTAATGCCAACTGACCTAACTGGGCAACTGCTTCTTTAGATACGAAATTCCATACATAGTTCATATTGCTCTTCTTTTCTTCAAAGATAGCTATATCTTCATCACTCCATACTTTATCATTGATAGCCTTGTCAATAAGTGCATTCATGATAGGCTTTGGAAGTGTTGTAGCTTCATTTAATGCGCTATCAATTGTAATTTCTTTAATCTTGGCAAGTTCATCTGCTGAGATTTCATCTCTGCTGATGTACTGTGGATTCATAGCTGCAACCTGCATAGCTATGTTAGTAAGAGCTTCTTTAGCTGCATCTGATGAGTCTCCGTCTGCTGCTACAAGAACACCGATTCTTCCGCCACCGTGGATGTATGAAGCAACAGCGTCTGCTGTAACTTTTTCAAATCTTCTGATTGAAAGCTTCTCACCGATTGTAAGAGTCTTTTCCTGAAGCTGTGACTGCATACCAAGAATTGAAACAACATCTTCTCCGTCTCCGGCCTTGTCAACTGATGCTGTAAGAGCCTTATCGGCAACTTCCTGTACGAATTCATGGAATGTTGCATTCTTAGCAACGAAGTCTGTCTCAGAATTTACTTCAACTACTACTGCTGTATTTCCGTTAGAAGCAACTCTTGTGATACCTTCTGCTGCAATTCTGCTTGCTTTCTTCTCAACTTTGGCCATACCTGACTTCTTTAATACTTCAACTGCTGCATCCATATCACCGTCAGTCTCGCCAAGAGCTTTCTTGCAGTCCATCATTCCGGCGCCTGTTAATTCTCTTAATTCTTTTACCATTGCTGCTGTAATTGCCATTGTAATATTCTCCTTCCAGATAATCGTTATTGTCTTAAATTATGCTTCTGTTTCTTCTGTTGCTTCAACAGCTTCGTCTTCTGCAACATCAGCATATTCTTCTGCTGTCTCACCCTGGTTAGCGGCGATAACGGCATCTGCCATCTTAGAAACGATTAACTTAACGGCTCTGATAGCATCATCATTACCAGGAATTACATAATCGATTTCTTCAGGATCACAGTTAGTATCTACAATACCGATAAGAGGAATTCCAAGGATATGTGCTTCCTGTACACAAATAGCTTCCTTCTTAGGGTCTACGATAAAGATAGCATCAGGAATTCTCTTCATGTTCTTGATACCGCCAAGGTTCTTCTCAAGCTTCTCCTGCTCTTTCTTAAGCTGGATAACTTCTTTCTTAGGAAGAACATCGAATGTTCCGTCAGCTTCCATAGCTTCGATTTCTTTTAATCTGTTAATTCTGCTCTGAATTGTCTTGAAGTTAGTGAGCATACCACCTAACCATCTCTCGTTTACATAGTACATTCCGCAACGTTCAGCTTCTGTCTTAACTGCTTCCTGTGCCTGTTTCTTAGTTCCGACAAAGAGGATGCTTCCGCCCTGTGCTGCAACATCATAAATTGCATTGTAAGCTTCATCTACTTTACCTACAGACTTCTGTAAGTCAATGATATAAATACCATTTCTCTCTGTGTAGATGTACTCTGCCATCTTAGGGTTCCATCTTCTTGTCTGATGTCCAAAGTGAACACCTGCTTCAAGTAACTGTTTCATTGAAATAACGCTCATTTTAATACCTCCATGGTTATAATCTTCCGTGGGTCTTAGCTTCTCTACAACCTGTAAGCGTAAGTCAGGCACCATGTAGAAATCAACCCGCGTGTATAATTTAATATGTGTTTTCACACACTTGAACAGAATATCATAAAACACAAAAAAAGGCAAGCACTTTTCTGCTTACCTTTTGCTTATTTTATGTTATCTTGAAACAAGAATTTCTGCTATTTCGTTATAACCCATTTCTGAATTAAAGCTATGGGTTCCTGTCTGCAGCCTCTCTGAATAACCATTGCTTGTAAGATATTCATTAAATTCACGCCAGTTCTTTACTATTCCCGCTTCTTCCAGTTTCTGTGACACAGCCTCCGAATACATTCCGGAAGTCACAGTAATCGTTGCCGTATGAATCACAATCCCGGATGTCTGTGGTTCTGCCGGCACAGGTGTTGTAGTCTCCGGCTCCGTAGGTACAGGTGTTGTAGGTTCCGGTGTTGTAGTCTCCTGTTCCGCAGGCTTAACTGCCGTGGTATCCTGTTCCGCAGGTGACGGACTTGTAGGTTCCGGTGTCGTGGTCTCCGGCTCCGTAGGAGGAAAAAGCGACTCATCCTCTTTCATTACCATTCCAAGCTTAGCCGCACGTTTTATTATATCTTCGTCAGACATCTTATTGCCAAGATGATTGGCTATAGTAAGTATAACTGCCGTTACAACGATTCCTACGCCAAGGCCTCTCAAATAATACTTAAGTTTCATATGCTATTTACCACCTTTAAATAAGTCAATAACAAGCTTTACTTCCCCAATACCAAGCCCAAGTTCTTTAGCTATTTCAACATTGGACTTTCCTTCTTTGCTTAACTGAAGTATTTTCTCATTATTATTACCCGTTTCAAAAGCTTTAGGGTCCCTGTTATCTTCCCTTAAGGTTTCTTTTTTAACTGTTTCTTTCATTCTCTTTGCCGCAGTTCTGCCTGTAGAAGTGCGTTTCTTAGGTTTTTTTTCTACTGCTTCCAAATCTGCGGATACATCATCGGATACAGCTTCGACAACTGCATCAAGCTGGTTTAGTATATCTTTTTTTCTGGTGTCAACATCTTTCTGTTCTTCTCTTAGCAATTCTTCACTTGCCATAAAACCGCCGGTGTCTTCACTCATATCTTTTATAGAATCAATAACGGTCTGTTTCTTTGGAACGGTCTTGCTCTTCTCAATCTCCTTTTTCGTGACGTTCATATCCCTGACGGTGTTATTGATTTCTTTTTTCTTTTCATTGAGCATATCATAAAGAAACATAACTTCGTTATGGTTTCTGTTTATTTCCTGGAGAATGGTATCTGAATATTCATTCATTTCAAGCATTTTCTGATTAGAAAGCTTATCAAGGGAAATTTCTGTCTGTTCCTTGACATTCTCTATCTGCTCGTCAAGAATGTCCATTATCTGTTTTTTTATGTCCTCTTTCTGCTTATCGGTAAATGTAACATCCTTAACATTATGCATTGTATCTCCGTCTGATTTTGACGAGAAAACAAAACTTGCCACAATCACGATTAGTCCTATTGTTAATAATGCAATCTCTAAACCTGTCATTTCCACACTGCTCCCTATATTCTTATATCAAACCCGGTCACTTTCTTGACGGTTACTTTACCATCACCGGGAGTCTTTTTTCTTTTGTCCTGCTGATGTTCGTAATGACCTTTTCCTTCTCTTCTGGCATCATATCCGGTATTCATCATAGTATCCTCGTTCTTATTAATCTGTGAGGATTTAACCATAACTTCCTTATCTTCCATATGACCCATTGTCTGCTGTTCAACAACAGGTCTGCTGTCATCACGTTCCTGCATCTGTGTCCTGTTAATAATACCATTTAATTCTATAGGTCTCATAATATCAACTCTTTTCTTCAGATATTAATTATTAACTCTGGTTATATCCATACCTTTTATTACATATCTGCAAAAATCATTTTTTTCTCTTATGAACATTACCTGTTCGCCGAATTCCAGTCTCACGCCCGGATAAATTGAACCATTGACTATGATTTTCGCATCTTTATCTTCACACAATTTTGATGACAAGTCAAGATATGACTCTTTACATTCTGCCTGCTGTTTTTCAAGAATACCAAGGTTTTCCAAAGACTTTTTCAGATATTCCAATTTTACGGAATCAAGTTTGCCCTCTTTTTCAAGCTTCTGTTTTAAAAGAGTAACCACCTGTGTAAGTTTTGAAATATCATTGGCATTAGATGCTATCTTTGTCTTTAACTCATTAATCTTTGTCACAGCCTCAGGATTGTTTCCTACTGCGAGCACCGTCACTGTCTCCATTGCGGAACCAATATTCTTAGCTGAAATTACCGATGAAGCCCTTACGTCACCACCGATTATATAGCCGTTCCGCCCATGTACGTCAATCATTCCTTCGGCAACTACTTTGCTGTGCAGGATAGCGTCGGCTTCAAGATTATTGCCAGCTATAACGGTTGCATTTTCTATGAAGGTTGCAATGACATCTCCTCCCGCGGTAATCCTGCCTTTATTCATTCCTGCTATGCCACGCTCTAATATAACATCTTTGCCTGCAGTAATTATCGCGCCTTCTACTGCTCCGCTGACACTGATATTTCCTGTTGCTTTTACGGAAAATCCTGCTCTTACACAGCCGAGAATCTTAACATTGCCATCGTATTCAATATCACCTGTGGATGTATCTACATCTGTCTGAATTATATATTCATCGGATACAAAGATTTTGTCTCCTTCAAGGGAAACATGTCCCGTTACCTTTGATATTAGTCTTAGTCCGTCCTCCGACACCTCAAGATTTCTGCCGTATTTAAAAGATTTTCTGGCCACCGGCTTAGGCTTTATGACTGCACCTGCAATATTTATACCGTCTTTTCCCGTATCTTCAGGTATAATCTCAGCAACTACATCACCTTCTTTAATATGATTTATCATATCAAGATGATGAAAATCCACCGTACCGTTCTCATTAATGGTAGGTTTTGCTTTTATCTCTGTATTAAAATTATATACCAGTCTGGCATCTTTTCCTTCTACCGGCATCTGTGCCTCGGCAATTACAAACTGTTCAAAATATCTTTTGCATTTTACAATGGCTGCTATTACATTTTCCTTTATTCCATATACTATGCCCATATTTTTCAAATCGGAAAGAATCTCATCAACCGTTATAGGTTCTGCTCCTTCCATAGGAGGATTCATAATCATAGTAAGCTTCATATGGGCGGAATCCGAATAATCGCACCAGCCGGAATAAGGAATGACGTCAGCTCCTGAAATCTTAACCTTGCTGTCCTTATTTTCCCTTGCCTCGTTCATTGCGGCGTTAAGCTCTGCAACTGTTCCATAATCAATACCTTTTTTTTCAAGGTAAGACATATATTCTTCAAGGCTTACGTCTTTTCCGTTATCTTCTTTCGGAGAATAAGTTATATACAATCCGTCATCTTTTCCGATTACTTTATAATAGCCTTTCCTATCCATACAAAAACTCCTGTTTTTTTTACATTTCGTCAAATATATTCATATAGTTACCAAGTGATTTTTTAAGTTTTACCAATGCTTTTGTATGAAGCTGGGAAACTCTTGATTCTGATACTTCCATAACATTACTTATCTCTTTTAATGTCATTTCCTCATAATAATACAAGGTCACTACCATCTTTTCTTTCTCCGTAAGATGTGAAAGAGCTTCGGAAATCTTTACTGCAAGTTCCTCCTTCTCAACAACCCTCTCCGGCTGTTCAAAGTGGGAATTGCCTGCGGTTTCCATACTTAACTCGCTGCCCTGCTCCACAAATTCGTCAAGTGATACGAGATTACTGACTTTAGTCTGACCCTGCCAGTTATTTAATTCATCTACTGACAAATCAAGTGCCGCAGCAAGCTCTTCATCAGTAGCATTTTTTCCATTTTCAGTTTCAAGTCTGGTACGCGCAGAATCTATTTTTTTCTGTTTTTCACGTACAGACCTTGGAATCCAGTCCATTTTTCTTATCTGGTCGAGAATTTCTCCTCTGATTCTGAGACTTGCATAGGTCTCAAATTTAACGTTTTTTCCATAATCAAATTTATCTATGGCATCTATAAGACCGAATATTCCGTAGCTTACGAGATCCTCATATTCTACATTATAGCCTAAATACATACTAAGTCTTCCGGCAACCAGCTTTACTAAAGGTGCATATTCAATTATTATCTGTTCTCTCAGTTCCGGTGTCCTGTTTTTTGAATAAGACATCCAGAGCTTTTCTTTTCCACGCTCGTCCATTGAATCTCCTTCAGCTTATACCTTTACTCTTCTTTATCTTCCTTATCTTCCTTATCTTCCTTATCCGTTTCTTCCGGCTCCACATTTTCCGCAACTGTTTCATTGTTATCTTCTTCTATATCTGTTTCCTTAGTTGCCATGGCAATAAGAACAGCACGGAATAATGAACCTATTATGTAGAATCCAAGTAAAAAAGATAATACAACTATCAATGAGGTCAGTGTTCTTTTTCTGTTAATTATCATTACAATACTGATTATAAGACCTGCTGACAACGAAATAATCGCCGGCAGATATCTTAACTGTTCTTTATTTTTTTTCATAACCAACAATCCTCCGATATCAGATTACTTTTATTTCTTTGCCAACCGATTTAATAACCAGCCGTCCGTCCTCGGCATAAAACTCTATGGTACGACCGTAATTAAGTCCTACATCTTCTGCAATTATTTCTATGCCCAGTTCTTTAAAATTCAGTCTTGCACTTTCTATATTGTTGTCACCCACGTTAAGTCCGGACAGTCTTGAAGTTGAAGAAATGGCGAACATCTTCGCCCCTCCCGCTATCTTTGCTACCATGCGTGATTTCTTTGCACCAAGTTTTTCCATCTGTTTTACCGTCTCAGCAATTCCGGTATCACCAAATTTTGCAATATTTTCGTTGTTTTTAAAGCGTGTGCTGTCGGGAAGCATATAATGAACAAGTCCCGCTATCTTCGCCACCGGATCATATATACATGCACCGATACATGAACCTAATCCCAAGGTTGTCAGTGCTTCCGGAGTCTTGCACACATTCAGATCTGCCATACCAACTTTTATCATAATTCAAACCCTGCTCTATAACCCTAAGGAAGTTAAGATTTTTTCGTATGACTCCAGTTCCGGAATCATTACAAAATAACCGTTTCCAAGGACTTCTTCCCCAAACTGAGTCTCAATAAGAAGAACCTTATCTCCGATCTTACCGTATTCTATTGCGGGAAGGCTTAATAACGCCCCTGCCATATCAATGGATGTATATGGAATGGACGCTGTTATTGTCAACCCCGTAAGAGCCGATAATGCCGAAAGGTAAGAGCCTGCAATAATATTACCCACTTCGCTTAATGCCGACATTTCCATTTCTGAAAAATTGCATTGCGTATTATCAGGTGTTCCCATTACCGTATTAACTATATTATGTGCAGCGCTTTCAGGCAGAAGGAACATCATCATTCCATTTACATCGCCTTCAAGGCCCAGAAGTATTCCTGCAAGTATAGTTTCCTCCGAGCCGAACACATCTGTTATTCTGTCAAAAGGAACGAGATTGACTTTGGGAACTCCCATATCTATTTTCTGGTTAAGCATACAGGCAAGTGCCGTTGTGGCATTGCCTGCGCCTATATTACCTATTTCTTTAAGTACGTCATACTGAGAATCATCAAGTGCATCAAGCCTGATTTTTGACATAAAGTTCCTCCTATGCCTGTTCTCTGTCTATTACAACTGAATGAAGTCCGAGAATCGATATAAGTTCATCATCATGCTTTCCTACAGCTTTAATAAACATCTGTCCGTTGTTGCCTGTCACAATGTTGTTTTTCTCTATATCTGTTTCTTCAAGAGCAACAACATCCCTTACCATATCCACCTTGATTCCCACAAGGTTCTGGTCAAGTTTAAGTATAATTATCCTTGTTGCACTGTCATCAGGGACTTCTTCCACTCCAAATCTTTTTCTGAGACTCATAACAGGGACAATCTCACCACGGAGATTAATTACGCCGATAAAATAATCCTGACTCTTTGGAACTCTTGTTATCTGCTGTATCTTAACGATACTGTCAACATTCATTATATCAATTCCAAAGAATTCATTATTAATTCTGATTACAATATATTGTTTTATTTCGCTTTTGTTTGCGACATTATTGCGTACTGCTAATTCTTCCATATCATGACCTCCTAGATTATTGCATTGGCATCAATAATAAGTGCTACTTCACCGTCACCAAGGATGGTTGCCCCACTTATCATCTTATTGATATTAATATATTTTCCAAGAGACTTAATAACAATTTCCATCTGCCCTACAAGGGAATCAACAACAAGGCCTGCCTGTTTGTCTCCCTTTTTGATTACAACCACTATAAGGCTTTCGTCAGGCTCAGTTCTGTCAGGTACATCTAAAAGTTCTCCAAGTCTTATAATAGGAATTATGTTTCCTCTTAAATTAATAACTTCCTTGCCCTGTACATATTTGATATCAGATAAAGGAATATCTTCTATTGTCTGGATAGAACCAAGTGCAATGGCATATTGCTCATTTCCGAGCTTGACCATAAGTGCCTGTATAATTGCAAGCGTAAGAGGAAGTCTGATTGTAAATGTACTTCCTTCCCCGAGAACGGATTTACATTCAACAACACCGCCAAGGGATTCTATTTTAGATTTAACAACGTCAAGGCCTACACCTCTTCCGGATACATCTGTTATTTTCTCCGATGTTGAGAAACTTGGCTGGAAAAGTAAATCAATAACTTCCTTATCAGACATAACTTCTGCCTGCTCAGGTGTGATTGTTCCCTTTTCAATACCTTTACGTTTAACTTTTTCTATATCAATACCGTTACCGTCATCACCGACTTCAATAACAACATTGTTACCATCCTGGAACGCATTAAGGAAAATAGTGCCTATCTCGTCCTTTCCTCTTTCGCGTCTTACTTCAGCAGATTCAAGACCATGGTCGGCAGAATTTCTGAGAAGGTGCATAAGAGGATCACCGATTTCATCAATAACGGTTCTGTCAAGCTCTGTCTCTTCACCTGTCATGTAAAGTTCCATTTTCTTGTCAAGTTTTTTACTGAGATCTCTTATCATTCGTGGAAATCTGTTTACAACTGTCTCAATAGGAACCATTCGTACATTCATGACAGATTCATGAAGGTTGGTTGTAACTCTTTCAAGATATTCTATCTGTTCATTAACACTCTGGTTCTCTTCCGTATTAGAAGTTGCCGCAGCAGATACCAGACCATTCTTGGCAATAATAAGTTCGCTGACAAGGTTCATCAGCACATCAAGCTTGTCAATATCCACTCTGACTGAACGGTTAACAACCGGTTTACCCTTAGCAGGCTGTGGATTGGCTGGTTTGCCGGCCTGTGGAACTGTTGCCGGCTTTGCCGATTCTGTCTTTTCTGTTTCTTCCGGCTTTTCTTCTTTCTTTTCATCTAATTTAATGATGCTTCCTTCAGCATCTTTGATTTCAGATACATTCCTAACTGTGGCAAGAACCTTATCAAGTGATTCGCCTGTTATAACAAATATATCAAAATCAAGATCGAATTTCTCATCTTCTATATCCTGTGCCGAAGGAATTGATTTAATAATCTCACCTAATTCTTCCACAGACTTGAATACCAGAAATGCTCTGGCTGCTTTAAGAATACAGCTCGGATCAACCTTTACATGGACACCGTATACATTAAGATTCTTTGTGCCGGCTTCCATTATTGCATGCTGTTCAAAATCAGCAAACTTTACTTTTGAAAAGTCCGTAACTACCCCATCTGCTGTCTGTGGTGCAGCCTGTGCAGCCTGTGGTGCAGCCTGCTCAGCCACTCCACTGCCTCCGTTAAGGTAGTCATTAAGGAGCTTTATAATTGCTGCATTATCATCTGTTCCTTCGTCCTGTGTATTAATAATATTATCAAGATATGCCTCAAGTGCATCAAGACACTGGAAAAGTATATCTACAAGATCAGATGTTACTTTTAATTTGTCATTTCTTATTTCCGAGAATACATTTTCCATATCATGTGTCAAGGTCTGCATTCTCTTGTAACCCATTGTACCTGCCATACCTTTTAATGAATGGGCAGATCTGAAAATTTCATTAATGGTATCCTTGTTCTCCGGTTCATTCTCCAAAACAAGAATATTGTCATTAAGACTTTGTAAATGTTCTTTTGTCTCCTCTACGAAGATCTCTAAGTACTGGCTAACGTCCATCTAACGCACCCCCACCTTTTTATTAATGCTTTCTGCTATTTTTGATAAGGATTTTACCTCATCAGACATACCTGCTTCATATATGCTTCTAGGCATGCCGTAAACTACGCAGGACTTTTCATCCTGACTGATTACATAAATATTTTTGCCTGATTTCTTAAGTGTTTCTATGCCTTTCGTTCCGTCTGCGCCCATTCCGGTAAGAACAACACATACAATCTCGTCAAAAGCCGAGTCTGTAAGTGATTCGTACATAACGTTGGCACATGGCTTCAGACCATCTATGGATGGCCCATCATAGAATCTTATAACATGGCTGCCATGCTCATACCGCACTCTAATGTGCATTCCTCCCGGAGCTATGTAAACGCATCCTTTTTCAAGAACATCTCCGTCTGAGGCTTCCTTAACGTTAACCTTACTTAACATATTAAGGCGTTTAGCCAAGGAAAGTGTGAAACCCTTTGGCATGTGCTGGACTAAAACAACCGGTGCATCCAGTTTCTCGTCAAGAAACGGTATAACCTGCTGCAATGATTTAGGTCCTCCGGTTGAACATGCAATAGCAACTATCCTGGTATGGTTCTTTGAATTACTGCTTCTTATAATCCCGGCAGGCTGTGCTTTCACATGGTTCTTAGCCGGAATAATAACCGGAGCACTGTTCTTCTTATGAGGAATAAGATTCTTCTTATTAAGATAACTGCCTGTAACAACATCAATCAACTTCAATAATTTTGTCTTAAATCCTTCGCCCTTAACTTCATAAAAGTTCTCAGGCTTCTTAAGGAAGTCAATTGCTCCGAGTTCCAATGCCTTGATAGTCTCCGCAGCACTCTCTCTGGCAACGGTACTTACAATTACAACTGTCTCATTCATCCTGTTCTTTTGAAGCATCTCCAAAAGTTCCAGCCCATTCATCTTAGGCATGTTGATATCAAGAATCACAAGGTCATAATATCCGGGCTTCGATACAAGTTTATCAAATCCCTCCAGACCGTTAATAGCCATATCAAGTGCTTCTACATCATCATAGTTCTCTTTGATTATATCAGATATAACTCTTCTCATAAGTGCAGAGTCATCAATTATTAAAAATTTTTTGCCCATTTCTACACCTTCTTTCTTTATTTGGTGCTTTTTCTCATCATTCGTTCTTCTTCAAATATATATTTAATAAGTATTTCCCTGTATTCTTTTGATATATTTTCAAATTCCACACGGTGCTCATACTTTGTAGAATCATTAGGCAATGAAAATGACATTCTCACTGTGGCCGGAAGTCTGAATTTGATTTCTTTTCCACCTACAACAATCTGAAAAATAAGTATAAGTTTCCTGCCTGTTTCTATCATTTTTTTCCCGACAAACCTCATGCCGCCTCCGCTTATATCAAGACATGTGCCCTCAGCATACCTTTCTGCATGTAAAAAATCTTCTGAAAGTTTTTTAGTCTCAAGCAGTGTAGTAAATTCCTCATCGGATAGCTCTGTATATATTATCGGAATTGTTTTTTCCAGTCGAAAATACTGTCTTCTCTGGAATTTCTTAAGTTCCGTTTCCATTGATATATTTATTGAATATATATTATCTGTTTTGATACGGTCAAGTATTCTGCATTTACATCTGTAAAGTCCCTTTTCCGTATAAAAATATGTATCAAACACGCTTCCCTTTGGCAGTGGAACAAGGTGTCCTTTTGAAACAGGCATGGAAACACTTATGACATTGTCATCATCTTTGTCAAAGTCAAGAATCTGGCTGGCATAAGTTGAGGGTCTTTTACCTGTTTGTTCCTCAGATAATAAAAGAATTTCCTTAAACTCTATTTTATCTCCTTCTGACAATCCTTTTAACATACATTCCTCCAAAACTTATCTTCTGCCCGATGTAAATACCTTGCTGAAAAATCCGATTACGCCTTTTTTCTGATTAGGTACTTTATGTTCGCCTGAGTCAAGATTTTCACTGATTTCAACAAATGCTTTAGCTGAAGCTGAATTAGGATATGTTATTGAAACAGGTTTCTGCTTCATTATTGCCTTAGTAATGGCACTGTCCTGAGGAACTTCCCCAAGGTATTCCAGGTCAATAAAAAGGAATCTCTTGACAACCGCCGATAATTTATCATAAATATTAATACTCTCGGACCTTGATGTTACCTTATTGGTCACAATATTAATTCTTGTGGTATTCTTGTCAAACCCTTCATCCATTGCCAACGCCTTTAATAAAGCATAGGAATCGGTAATTGATGTAGGCTCCGGTGTTGTAACAAGTATAACTTCCGGACTTGCGGCAACGAATTCCAGAACGCTTTTGGATATTCCCGCACCGGTGTCGATTACAATAACGTCTGCCATCTGTTCAAGCTCTGCCATTTTATAAACAAGTCTTTTTATCTGCTCATTGTCAAGATTAACAAGCCTTGCTATTCCGGAACCGCCGGAAACAAACATAACACCCTCCGGTCCTTCGGTTATTATATCTTTAAGTTCCCTTCCTTTAAACATAAGGTCAGCAAGCGTATATTTAGGAATAATTCCAAACATGACTTCAATATTGGCGAGTCCGAAATCCGCATCAAAAATAATGACTCTTTTGCCCTGTTTTCTGAACTGCAAAGCTATATTGATTGCAGTGCTTGATTTGCCGACGCCGCCTTTACCGCTGGTAACGGTAATGATTCTTGCATTCGATGACGATACCTGATTCTGTTGTTTGATTATATTTCGTAATTTTTCTGCCTGATCCATCGTAGCCTCCCTGGTATCTTCAACCCATTACTCTCCGCCAAGCAAATTCTTTGCTAGTTTCTGGACATCTATAGTTTCTATATCGTCAGGCACGTTCTGTCCGCTTGTGGTATATGAAAGCGGTGCGCCCGTATAGCACTTAAGATTAATAATATTGCCAAGCGTTACAGTCTCGTCAAGCTTGGTGAACAAAAGCCTGTAATCCTCTATTTCCTTATATGTGTCGGCAATATTGATAAGGTCCTTATACTTAGTTGTCACGCTAAGCACAAGAAATGTTTCAATATCGGCGTCATAACCACCGTTCTTAACATTATTGATTAATTCGATTAATTCATCTTTCTGTTCTTCGTTCTTGTGGGATCTTCCCGCCGTATCAACAAATATAACGTCATATCCGGAAAATTCATTAAGACATCCGCATATTTCTGATGGCGAATATGCAACATTCACAGGCACATCAAGAATTCCTGCATAGGTATTAAGCTGTTCAACTGCCGCTATTCTGTAAGTATCTGCCGTAACCATCGCAACCGACTTACCCTTGTTAAGTTTGAAATCGGAAGCAAGCTTTGCAATAGTTGTTGTCTTACCTACACCTGTAGGTCCTATAAAAAAGATAATTTTTTTACGTTCATCTGTTTCGATTCCGTCAGGCTCACCTAACTTCAAAATAATTTTCTGATATACCGCTGCAAGAATACTGTCGATATTGGACTCCTTTTTAAGAGAAGCATTAATATCATTGATTATTGCATTGGCATATTTCTCATCCATCTCATTTTCCATGAGTTTGTTATAGATAAGTTTTAACGGTTTAAAATTATTGTTCTGGGGCTTTGCCGTATTATCGGATGTTTCTTTCTGTTCCACATCCTTTTCCTCGGCATTACCGGGTGTCTTATCAAGACCTGTCATATGGCTCTGGAGCATATCGTGAAGGCTGTCAAGCTTCTCCTCAATGGTATTTTTGCCTGTTTCCGTATATCTGCTGTCATCAACACGATAATCTATACCGGACATTTTATCTGCTGCCGGCTTAATTTCCTTAGTCGCTGCCGCATTAACCGCAGGTCTTCTGCTGCTTACTTTCTGTTCAAATTCTTTTTCTTCCAAAGCGGCTGTGATTTCCACATAATCATGTTTAAAAAATCTGGCAAAACCTCTTTGCTTCATTGTCTTAACATTTAAAACAACAGCTTCCGGTCCTAAATCCTCTTTAGCAGCAAGAATTGCCGCTGTCTCTGTATCTGCTTTGTATTTCTTAACTATCATCTTATATTGTCACCATCCCAACTGACTGTAATTCAACATCGGATTCAATTTCATTATACGATATAACTGCTACATCTTTAAAGTAGTCATTGATAATTTTCTTAAAATATATTCTGACAATAGGCGAAGTAACAATTATCGGATTAGCTCCCATATCTTCAAGCTTTGCAAGTTCTGTCTTAACAGAATTAACAATCTGTCTTATCTTATCCGGTGCAAGATTGATATATCCACCCTGCTCCGTCTGTTTTACAGAACCCATTATCTCCTGTTCAACTGCAGGATCAAGAGTTATAACCCTTGTAGTCTCATTTCCAGGGAAATATTTATTGGAAATAGCCCTCTTAAGGCTCTGTCTTGCATATTCGGTAAGAACATCCGTATCCCTTGTCGTACCTGCATGGTCTGCAAGAGATTCAAAAATTGTAAGAAGGTCTCTTATTGAAATGCCTTCCGCAAGAAGATTCTGGAGAACCTTCTGAATCTCACCCACACCCATGAGCTTAGGTACAAGTTCTTCAACAAGCGTAGGATTGTTCTCTTTGAGGTTGTTGATAAGATTCTGCGTATCCTGCCTTGTAAGCAGTTCTGCAATATGGCTCTTAATAACCTCTGTAAGATGCGTAGCAATAATTGAAGGCGGATCTACCACGGTATAACCAAGTGACTCCGCACGTTCACGCTGGTTCTCGGTAATCCATATTGCCGGAAGATGGAAGGATGGTTCAAATGTAGGAATACCTGAAATCTCTTCTTCCACAAATCCCGGATTCATTGCCATATAATGGTCAAAAAGAATTTCTCCCTCACTGACCTGGATACCCTTTATTTTGATAATATACTGGTTAGGATTAAGCTGGATATTATCCCTTAATCTTATTATTGGCACAATCGTACCAAGTTCAAGAGCTACCTGCCGTCTTATCATAACAACACGGTCAAGTAAGTCTCCGCCCTGATTAACGTCGGCAAGAGGAATTATTCCGTAGCCGAATTCAAGTTCGATAGGGTCAACCTGTAAAAGTGAAACAACATTTTCCGGTTTGCGGACTTCTTTTGCTTCCATATCCGCATTTTCTGCTTCTTCTTCTATCTCTGCAACTGCCTGTTTCTGGGTCATTACAGCAGATATTGCTATAAGACCTGCTCCCAACGGTACAAATACATACCATGGAAGAGGTGTAACAACACCAAGTACAGCTATTACAATACCTACGATTCTTAAAACAACAGGAGTTGTAAAAAGCTCGCCGATAATAAGTTCAGGTAATTTAACCTCTTTGGAAGCTTTGGTTACTACAATACCTGATGAAAGAGATATAAGCAATGACGGTATCTGGCTCACAAGACCGTCACCTACGGTAAGAAGTGCATATGTACTGAGTGCCGTAGAGATATCCATTCCTCTTCTTGTCATTCCCATTATAATACCGCCAACAAAGTTAATAACCGTAATGATAATACCCGCTGTGGCATCACCCTTTACATACTTTGTAGCACCATCCATTGAACCAAAGAAAGATGCTTCCTGCTGTAATTTTTCCCTTCGTATCTTGGCTTCTTTATCAGTTATGGCTCCTGTGTTAAGATCTGCGTCTATTGCCATCTGTTTACCCGGCATAGCATCAAGTGTAAATCTTGCCGTTACTTCCGCAACACGTTCAGAACCTTTATTGATTACAATAAGCTGTACAATCAAAAGTATGATAAATACGATAACACCTATTACAAGGTCATTGCCGGCAACGAAAGAGCCAAAAGCCTTAACGACTTTACCCGGGTTACCCGTACTGAGAATAAGCTTTGTTGAAGATACGTTAAGTGCTATCCTGAAAATTGTTGTAAAAAGAAGCATTGAAGGGAATGCCTGCATATCAAGCACATCATTGGAATACAATGCCGTAAAAAGAATTATGAATGCCACAGTTATATTAATGGCAAGCATCACATCCAGTAAGCCGGAAGGAAGTGTTATAAAAAGACAGACAATAGCTGCTAATAAATATATGCCAATCATAATATCTGTCTTTTTCATTTTTTTGTCTCCTTCCTGTAATTATTATATTTTATGTTTAACTTTCCATACAAAGGCAAGAACCTCAGCTACTGCCTGATACAGTTCCTGTGGAATCTCACTGCCCAGGTCAACATTATAGTAGAGCATCCTTGCAAGAGGTTTGTTTTCAACGATTTCAACCTGATTTTCCCTTGCAGTCTCTTTAATTTTCTGTGCAAGATAATCTTCTCCCTTTGCCACAACAACAGGTGCTTTTCCTGAATTCTGTTCATATTTCAATGCAACCGCAAAGTGGGTAGGGTTCGTAATTACAACATCAGCCTCGGGAACCGCCTGCATCATTCTTCTCCTTGATGCCTCGTTCATCCTTCGCTTCTGCTGGTTTTTAACTTCAGGATTACCTTCGGTATCCTTCCATTCATCTTTTAATTCCTGCTTAGACATTTTCATATCATTTTTGAACTTGACATATTCAAAAATAAAATCGGCAATACCCACAATCAGATATATCACACTGATGGTTATACCTACATCCAGAAGTACATCTCCCATTCTGATAATTGCCGCTTCAAGGGATATATTATAAAAATTATAAAGCAGTCCTATTTCTTTTTTTAATTTATTATAGGTTACTAACATACATATTGCCACAATGGCAATGGACTTAAGCAACTGAACAAGTGTTTTAACTGAAAAAATACGTTTTATGCCGTTCACCGGATTAAATTTATCCGCTTTCGGTTTCATTGGTTCTGCAGTCGGTTTCCATTTTACCTGGACCAAATCACCTACAAATGCCACAAGCACTGCTGCAGCCATTATAGGAAGCAGAATTACAAGCATATCAAGTATGGCATCCGACATATAATTTTTAAAAAATCTTGAAAGGGAATTAAGTTCAAGGGAGGTTGCATTGACCTCGCCCATCTTTTTGTAAATAACCTTAAATTCATTAATGAATTTAGTTCCCATCGTCCCTACATATATCTTTAGTATTATAAAAAATACCAGCAGGGAAACCGAGCTTGTCAGGTCCCTACTTTTAGCAACCTGACCTTTTTTTCTTGCGTCTTTTAATTTCTTGGCAGTAGCCGGTTCGGTCCTCTGTCCACCCGGTCCGTCTTTGGCGAAGAACTGCAGATTGTATTTGATCATCTAAGTCCTCCCGCAATCAGCTTAACCGCAGCCTTAATGTTCTGATATATAAAATTGGCTATCTGCGGAAGCAGTCCTACAGTAACAAACATTATGACAAGACCTGCCAGGATTTTTATCTGGATACCAACAGCAAACATATTAAGCTGTGATGCGACTTTTGCCAGAATACCCAATACACAGTTCACAATAAGGAGCGATACAAATACCGGTAAAGCAATCCTGAAACCTATTATAAAATAATCAGAAACAAGTGTAACCACCGAACTGTATAAGGAAGGATTAACTGATAATCCGTTTATAGGGATAATAGTATATGTATCTACAATCGCTGATATAAGGAACTGATAAAGTCCCGATACCATAAGGAGTAAAAATACCGTATAGTAATATAGCGTACCTGATACTGTAGTCTGGTCTTTAAGGGTAGGGTCATACTCGCTTGCCATTGACAAACCAATATTACTGTCAATAATGTTACCCGCAAAAGTTATGGTCTGCACACAGACCATGCAGGAAAAACCAAGTAAAAGCCCGACTACGCTCTCCTTGATTACAAGAATCGCATATTCCAGAATACTGCTGTATTCCAGCGTTCTGTCCGGAACAAGCGTAAACACAATTAACGAAATAAAAAAAGCTAACCCCAGTTTAGTCCTCTGAGGTGTATTAGCCATATTAAAAAAAGGTGCCGTATAAACAAAGCTAGCTATACGTACCAAAATCAGGAGAAAAACCTCCCAGTAATTCAAAGCTACCTCATAATTAAACATACGAACACCTGCCTGTTTATGAACGACCTATGTACATATTAAAATTAGACCAAAGCTCGTTCATATATGATGTAATATTATTGAGCATCCATGAACCAAACAACATTACTCCGATAAAGACTGCTATAATCTTCGGAACGAATGTCAAAGTCTGCTCCTGAATGGATGTCATTGTCTGGAATATACTTATAACAAGACCGACAACAAGGGAAATAATCAGAATCGGTGCCGAACACTGGATTATAAGATAAAGTGCTTTTCTTGATATGTCAATTATCTGTTGTTCAGACATACGTTCCTCCTAAACTAGTAAAAAGTCTTAACTAAATTACCTATAACAAGATTCCAGCCGTCAGCCATTATAAACAAAAGTATCTTAAACGGCAACGATATTGTCGTTGGCGGAAGCATCATCATACCCATGGACATAAGTGCCGATGAAACAACCATATCTATTATTATAAACGGTATATAGATAAGGAAACCTATTATAAAAGCAATTCTTAATTCACTGACTATAAAACTCGGTATCAATACCTGAATCGGTATATCATCATAGTCCTTCAGCGTTGAAGTATCCACCTTGGCTATATCGATAAACATCCTTATGTCCTTGGTGTTGGTCTGCTCCAGCATAAACTTTCTTATCGGCTTAATGCCCACATCATACGCTTCCTCCGTCGTTATCTCATTCTTGGATAAAGGCTTAATTGCGTCATCATACACCGTCTTAAAAGTAGGTGCCATGATAAAGAAAGTAAGAAAAAGAGCAAGTCCCACAAGCACCTGGTTAGGCGGTGCCGTCTGGGTGCCTATTGCTGAACGCGTAAAATGCAGCACGATAATAATTCTTGTAAAAGAAGTAAGCATAATAAGAATGGAAGGAGCAAGTGCAATAACTGTCAATACCAAAAGTATCTGCAATACGCTTACAAGGTCACTTCCATTTCCTGCCGATATTCCTATTGTTAAATTACTTGAACCGGTTGTCTCTGTCTCACTCACGGTAGGAATGGTATCCGTTGCATAAATATTGGTCCTGCTTAAATGGATTACCGTAAAAACAATTGCAATGACAAAAACAAGCCTTACAAGTCTCAAGAAGAGCTTATGTTTCTTCTTCATCTGTCTCTTCCTTTTCTGTTTTATCTTTATGAACTATCTTAAATCTTGAAAAGACATTACCAAATGTCTCTCCTGTCTTAGTATTGTCAGTAAGTACAAGTTCATCACCGTTAATCTCGCCTATGGTTGTAACAGTATCTTTACATACAGCAATAAGAAAATACTTATCGCCCACATTAACAACCTCTAAAATCTTATTACCTGAAAGTCTCAGACTCTCAACAATTTTAATGTTGCCGCAGCTTATCTGCTTCTTCTGATAAGAACCAATCCACCGTGTAGTAAAATATGTAACGGCAAGAACTACCAGAAAGATTACTGTTACCGAAATAAACTGTGCAACACTGTTATTAGCAAGTGAAACAGTTACCATAATTAACCAACAACTTTTCTTACAGCCTCAAGAACTCTGTCTGCCTGAAAAGGCTTAACAATAAAATCTTTCGCACCGGACTGGATTGATTCAATAACCATCGCCTGCTGTCCCATTGCTGAACACATAATTACAGTTGCTGAAGGATCCGCTTCTTTAATTTTCTTAAGAGCCTGTATTCCATCCATCTCAGGCATTGTAATATCCATAAGGACGAGGTCCGGCTTCAGTTCAGCATATTTCTCAACGGCCTTAGCTCCGTTCTCAGCTTCTCCGACTACAGTATATCCATTCTTAGTAAGAATGTCTTTAATCATCATTCTCATGAATGCTGCATCATCGCAAATTAAAATATTCTTAGCCATAAAAAATTCTCCTATAACACAATATGATTATTCTTAATTATACAATAGTTTTAATATTTTTCCTACTGTTTATTTAACTATTTCTGTAATTTTAACACCAAAACTTTCTTCAATAACAACTACTTCACCTTTGGCAACATACTTGCCATTTACAAGTACATCAATAGGCTCACCTGCTATTTTGTTAAGCTCAACGATAGTTCCCGGTGCAAATTCAAGAATTTCTTTGATTGACTTGGTTGTTCTGCCAAGTTCTACTGTCACCTCAAGAGGCACGTCCATAATAAGGTCAATATTCTCATGACCCGGCAACGCATTTCCACCTGTAAATGGCTGGAAAGAAGCCGGCTGGACGTTTACATTCTCGTAATTCTGGGATGGCATTGCATATCCCTGTGGTGGCATTGCATATCCCTGTGGCGGCATTGCATATCCCTGTGGCGGAACCGCTCCTGCCATCTGCTGCGGCTGTGGTGCCGGTTGCTGTACAGGCTGTGGCTGTGGTGCCGGTTGCTGTACTGGCTGTGGCTGTGGTGCCGGCTGCTGTACAGGCTGTGGCTGTGGTGTCGGTTGCTGTACAGGCTGTGGCTGTGGTGCCGGCTCGGATGCCTGTTGTTCAGGCTGTGCCTCTTTCGTTGATGTTGTCATACCGGACACAGCATCATGCATAAATGTCTCATAAAGATGTCTTGCAAAATCAAACGGATACAGCTGCATAATCTCACTGTCTATAAGTGTACCTATAGTCATTCTGAAAGAAACTTTTACAAAACGTTTCTCAAGGAATTCAGGTATATCCTTCTTATTGCTGTCATTCAAATCAACCAGATTAGCAACCGGCGGACTTATATCTATCTTCTTTCCTAACATTGAAGACATCGAAGTGGCGGCAGAGCCCATCATCTGGTTCATTGCTTCACCGATTGCACTAAGATGTAATTCTCCGATAGGTTCATCGCTTACATTACCCGGACCACCCATCATAAGGTCAGTAATAATCTTAACGTCCCGCTCCTTTAATACAAGAACATTATTGCCTTCAAGTCCCGATGTATAAGAAATCTGCAAAAATACGCAAGGCTTGTCGTAAGAATCGGCAAGTTCTTGCCAATTCATATATGTAACCTTAGGTGTTGTAATATTTACAGTCTGGTTAAGCAGGGTACTGAGTGTTGTTGCGGCAGTTCCCATACTGATATTGGAGATTTCTCCGATGGCGTCTTTCTGCTCATCTGTAAGTGTCTCTTCTCCATCTGTATTGGCGTCCGCAAGTCCATCTACATTGGCACCTGCCAAAAGTGCATTTATTTCTTCCTGTGATAACATTCCATCCATCTTACTCTTCTTCACCTCTCAACACATTCGTTATTCTTACTGCATAATTATCATCTGCCGAACCCGGCAATGCAGTAAACTTATGTATATTGCCGACATAAACATCAAGTTCTTCATCAACTTTTCTGTCAAGTCTGATAATATCACCAACATTTAAATTAAGAAAATCATTAACAGATATTGTGCTGTTGCCCAAAACAGCCTTAACCGGTATCTGTGCTTTGGATATGAGTGAAGATATTGCATCTTCGTATGTCTTAACATCTCTATGCTGCATTGTAGAGAACCAGTATTTGGTATTCAGCTTATCCATTACCGGCTCCAGCACCGAATACGGAAGACAGACATTCATAAGTCCTTCCGTGTCTCCAAGCTTAATGCTTATCGTAACAATGGCAATCATCTCGCTAGGAGAAATAATCTGGGCAAACTGGGAATTAGTCTCAATTCTCTCCATTCTCGGTACAATGCTTAAAACATTCTGCCAAGGCTCTCTTAAAAGATTAACACAAATATTAAAAATTCTTTCAATTATTGAAAGCTCTATTTCCGAAAAATCTCTTCCCTTAGACAGCGGTTTACCCGCTCCTCCAAGTAATCTGTCTATTATTACAAAGCCCAGATTGGAAGCTATTTCCAATACAATATTGCCATCCAGCGGTTCAAAATCCACAACTCCCAGAAGTACCGGGTTGGACAATGCATTGGAAAATTCCGAATAAATTACGGCTTCGGAAGTCTTAACCTCAACCTGTACCGGCATACGCAGGTAAGCAGGAAGATTGGTCGAAAGCAATCTGCCGTAATGTTCAAATATAATTTCAAGCGTACGAAGATGTTCTTTTGAGAATTTGGCAGGTCTGGCAAAATCATAGTTCTTAACCGTCTTTTCCTCAGTATTTTTCATTTCCTCTACATCGAGTTCACCACTATTAAGCTGTTTTAACAAGTTGTCTATTTCACTCTGCGAAAGGACTTCGCCCATCTTCATTCACCTTCTTTTCTATAGATTATAACAGAATATTACAAATTATGAAACAACATATTCAGGGAAAGACACATCATATATTGCCCCTGTATCATAATAAGCCTGAAGGGCTTTTAAAAGTCTGTTTTCCATTTCTTTCTTGCTATTGCTTGCCTCTTCCTTAGTATACTCAATAACAATATCTCCTACCTCGCTTCCGAGATATGTTGTCATTGTGCTTTCTATAAGTTTCTTTTTATCCTTATAGTCAGACTGTCTCTTATCAAGCTTGATTGTAACAGAAAGTTTTAAATAATGTACTTTGCTGTCCGAAGTTCCCTGCTTAAGAGTAAATACCTGACTTGTCTCGTCATCGCTGAACTTAACCTGCACATATTCTGTATCTTCTGCTGATGGAGCACCATTCTCAGTACTGTCTCCACTGACATTCAGATCCACAATTTTTGCAATTTTATCAACAAGGTTATTAGTCTTGCTAACCGCCGGTACAAATGTAAATACAAGTATTACCGATAAAACAAGATTGACTAAAACCAATGCAAGAATGACAAAATTAATCATGCCTTTTTTCATTATCATCACCTAAACCCATCTAAGGGTCCCTTCTGCTTAACTGTTATAGCTGTTATATATTTTAATTTCAACTCTTCTATTCTGGGCACGGCCTTCTGCTGTATCATTGGAAGCAATAGGATTGTATTCGCCTCGTCCCGAATGTTTAAGTTTAACAGGACTTATGCCTTTATCAACAAGGAAATCAAAAACAGCAAGTGCCCTGTAATCCGAAAGCACATTATTGCTTGTAAAAATATCCCAGTTAATCGGAACATTGTCCGTATGGCCTTCTATCTCAATGAGGTTATCCTCATACATCTTCAAAATCACTGCTACATCTGACAAAACCTTCTCCGCATCACTTGTGAGGGTAGCCGATGCAGAATTGAAAAGCAATGCGCCTTTCATATTCAGACATACATAATGTTGTGTAACCTGAACCTCTATGTTATTGCTCTGTCCCATCTTATCAAGGTGATTCTTTATTTTGTCACCCATCTGTTCTGAGTCTTTCAGTTCTTCTTTGCCTATAAGATCCTGTGCCTTGTCAATTTCAGATTTATCACTGTCGTCGTCACTGGCACCCATACTGCTGTAATACTCGCTAAGCTGGGTAAGCTGGCTCGCCCCACTGGCAATTAACATTCCGTCATCAATTCCCGTAGAGCCTCCGTCAAGGACACTGTAACTTGAAGAAAAAGATGCTATAACTTTCTGAAATTTCTCGGCATCAATAGTTGACATTGAGAAAAGCATAACGAAAAAGCAAAGAAGCAGATTCATAAGATCAGAAAAAGTATTCATCCAGCCATCTGTTTTAATTGGTGGATCTTCATTTTTCTTTCTAGCCATCTACCTGGTCACCTCCACCTTCCTGTCCGTCACCATAACTGTTTCTGTCATTTGGAGAAAGGAATGACTTAAGTTTCTCTTCAATTACCCTAGGATTCTCTCCTGCCTGTATTGAAAGAAGGCCTTCAATCATAACTTCCTTAAGTATTATTTCATCTGAGTTATTAACTCGAAGTTTATTGGCAATAGGCATTGCAATCCAGTTGGCAAGCATTGAGCCATATAAAGTTGTAATAAGTGCTACGGCCATATTAGGTCCGAGGGCACTTGCATCTGACATATTCTTAAGCATATTAATAAGTCCTATAAGAGTACCTACCATACCCCACGCAGGACCCATTGCAGCCAATGTATCCCAAAAGCCCGCAACTTTCTTATGTCTTTGTTCCACACATGTAATCTCAGTCTCAAGGATAGCACGCACAAGATCAGGTTCTGTACCATCAACTATGAGAAGAATACCCTTTTTCATAAAAGGTTCCTCTATGTTCTCTGCTGCCTCCTCCAACGCCAATAAGCCTTCCTTACGTGCTACGTTGGAAAGCTCAATAATGTTCTTAATTGCTTCTGTCTGATCATAATTACGCTGTTTTAAAGCAAGTGCAAAGCCTTTAAGACCTCCTATAAAGTCCTTCATCTTATGTGATATTAATGTAGCACCGAAGGCTCCGCCGAATGTAATAAGTATTGACTTAAAATCAACGAAGTTCTTAAGTGCAGCCACTCCGTCATCACCGGTAATAATACCCATAACAACAAGAACGATACACGCAATTAATCCAATAAGTGTTGCTAAATCCATTTTATCTAATCACCTTGTATTCCATATATTATATATATTAATACATCCTATTGCTGAAAAAAAGTTAATCAATTTTCAGTAATTCGGAATAAATTTTTCTCTTATAAGATAATACTAAATTTTTAATGTCTTGTCTACTTTCTTTTACTATTAATTTTCGTCCGGTAGTAAGTGTAATAACCGTATCCGGCGTAGTTTCTACAATTTCGATAAGTTCCGGATTAACAGAAAATTTTATATCATTGAGTTTTGTGAGTTCTATCATAAGTTTTCCTCATAAATCCCTGCCATAAGGCAGGGATTATTAATTAATTTATCTCTTAAGGTTAATAAGTTCCTCGAGCAATGTATCTGATACTGTAATAATTCTTGAGTTAGCCTGGTATCCACGCTGTGTTGTAATCATGTCTGTAAATTCTGCAGCAAGATCTACATTGGACATTTCAAGGACACCTGTTGAAAAATATCCGCCATCCTCTGTTATATCATCACCAATACCGTCAAAGTTACCGGAGTTAAGTGTCTCCGCAAAAAGATTATCTCCGACTTTTTCAAGTCCTGAAAGGTTCTTGAAGTTAGCAACCGCTATCTGGGCAATAATCTTTGAATCACCATTATCATAAGAAGCAACAATAATACCGTCCTTCTGGATACTTACACCCGACATAGTACCTACAAGACGTCCCGCTCCAAGTCCTTCCAGATCACCCCTTGCCGGTGTAAAACTTGTATCTGTACCAAGACATGTCATCTTTGAAAAATCAAGATTAACATCCTTAGCAAGGGAATCGATTCCAAGAGTTGTTGTATTAAGTGTTACTTTTCCGTCCGCAGGATCTGCAAGTTCACCTGTTACCTTATCAAATGTAAGTGTAACATCTTTAAGAAGTCCTTCAAGTTTGGTCTGTGCATCAGCTCCAAGATCTACTTTTTTGCCTCCACATGTAAGACCGGTAGCAACAAGGTTATATTTATAATCATCATCAGGATCCTGGGTTACCTTAACAGTTACCTGATATTCATATCCGAGAGTATCATAGAAAGTAATATTCATACTTCTTCCTACTCCTGATTCAAAACCATCATCTTCTTTGTTGATGTTGCCTGAAATTGTGCAGTTTTCCGTTGCGTCAGGGGAAGCATATTTATTTTCTGCTCCATAAAGGTTCAATGAAGTAACAGGTCCTTTCATTATTACGCCTTCTTCGTTGGCTTTCCAGCCCTGTACCGCATAACCCTGTGAAGTAACAAGTGTTCCGGCACTATCTACCGTAAAATTACCTGCCTTGGTAAAATAATTAGTACCTGCGTTATTTACTATAAACATTGAATCTCCGTTTATCATAAGGTCAAACGGATTACTTGTTGACTGTGAACCACCTGATTCAGATACCTTTGTTGTAATAGAAGATACCGTAGAACCAAGACCAATCTGCTTTGCGTTGGTTCCGCCCATGCCGGTCTCTGCATTGGCTCCTGAAGCATTCTGTGTTGTCTGGTAAAATACATCACTGAATGTTACCGACTGTGATTTAAAACCTACTGTATTAACGTTAGCGATGTTATTACCGATAACGTCCATTTTTGTCTGGTGTGTCTTAAGACCTGCTACACCAGAGTAAAGTGCTCTCATCATAATATTTTTCCTACCTTTCTGTATAACAGACGGAGTATTGTATGTCTCATCCGGCGTTCAGAGACATCCGATTTCCCGAAGGTCCAATCTTATACCAATACTGCTCCGTCAATGTTTGTATAAATATTTTCACCATCAGCATCTTTTTCCATTGCCGTTACAACGGTATTGCTTCCGGTATTCACAATAAAAGCATACTCATCCATGAGAACTAAGGATTCTTTAATTCCCTTGCGGTTACTAAGCTGTGCTCCTTTTTGTAATCTGTCAATCTGTTCCTTAGATAGATTGATATTCCTGTCCATAAGCCTTCTGCTGGCATGTTTGGAAAATTTAAGTTCCCGACTGCCGGCTTCATTTACCTTTTCTTTCAGTAAATCACCAAAACTTATGTTACCTGACTGCTCTTTTTCAGGAGCTGTTCCTTTAAAATATCTGGAAGTAACCTGTTCAATGGAAACAAATCCCTGATTGTTAATTTCCATATACATCAGCCTTTCCTAATGTTACTGTTTTTTATTAATTACTTCGTTGTAATAATCTTCATCAACTACGGAATAAAGTTTTTCATAATCGTAAAGATTATCATTAATCGATAAGTAAATCTTACCGTTAACCTTTTCGGTACACTGTACTTTACCTGTTATGTACTTTTTGTTACCTGCACTGTCGGTATCTTCAAGAATTACTCTTTTTCCGACAAGATTAGATGCACCCTGTTCAGAAATACTGTCACTTACAGTCTGAAGTGATTCAATCTGTGAAAATGAAGACATCTGTGATACCCATTCAGTGTTAGAAGATGGCTCAAGCGGATCCTGATACTGCATTTCTGCCGCAAGAATCTGTAAAAAAGCGTCTTTGTTAAGTGAATCCGAGCCTGTCTTTTTGTTAGCTTTACCATCTGTATAGTTGGCAACAACTTTGCCGTCTATTACCTGTGCAACTATAGCCATATTTTTCTCCTTTATGCCTTAATGTTAATACTGCTTTCCGTAAATCCGTTCTGTTCATCAATAATATCTGATTTATCATCTGTCAGTTCATCGATTCCTCTGAATTTTCTTCTGGCTCCCGACTTGGTGTTATTCCTGTCATCAGACCCATCCTGCATATCAGAATCAAATTCATGACTTGCAACGGTTACTTCAACATGCTCAACTCTAATTCCCTGGCTTTCAAACTGGGTCTTAAGCATCGTAAGCTGGTTTTCGATTGCATTCTTGACCATTTCATTCTGGACAACCATTGAAGCTGTCAGAATTCCGTTCTTGGATGCCACCGTTATGTTGACTTTACCTAAATGTTCAGGTGTAAGTGCTACTTCAATTGTTCTTACTTCCTCTGTAAGATTAACTCTTACAGCGTCCACAATCTGTCTGACAACATATACACTGTTAATACCGTCCATCCCGTCTGCTGCCGTTACGGTTGTATCGGACACTGCCGACATAAGGCTGTCAAGAACTGCTTCTGCATTGGTCTTATTACCTGCGTTATCGTTCTTTTCCTTATGGTCATCTTCCGATGTTATATCGTTTTTGACAAAATCACAGGTATTCTCCGGTCTTTCATCATTGACAATAACATCTATGACTTTACCGCTTTCGTCTGTCACATCCTGTCTGTTTACATCAGGTACATTTTGTCCCGTGCTCTGTAAAACTTCCTGATTGTCATCAGTAACAGGTTTTGCATAATTTTCGATAAGATTTATAACTTCATCAAAAGAAACCGCGTTGTCTTTCATAAACATATTGACAACTTCGTTAATTCCGGCATTAATGTCTGTAAGCATCTGTGACAATTCTTCATCGACCGCTATGGATACGGTATCCGTATTCTTAAACTGTGCAATAAGGCTCACAACATTCTGTGGATTAAGTAAATCTACAACTGCAAATCCTGATTCTGCCATTATCTTTTCAAAGTCTTCATCCGATATGTCAAGAATATCTTTTACTACATTTTTAATGTCCTCAACAAGACTGTCAACATTGGAATTGTCATTCTTTACAGTGGGACTGCTGTTTTTAATGGAATCCTTAAGCATATCGCTGTTGACCCTTGTCTGTCCTGCACCTGTCAAAGTATTACCTGTATCATTCAGGCTGTTAATTACATCTTTAAACTGACTGCCGGTATCTGTCTTACGGGAACTTATGTTGCCTGTCTGCATATTATTGATAACAAATGCAGCACTGCTTACATTCCCTGTGGTCATCGCCTCTCCTCCTTTCTAATTTTCTTTTGGATATATAAGAAGTGTGAGCTTTGCTGCCAATGTAGAGTTCATGGCTGCAAGTATGTCACCCGCCTTATCTTTTTTCATGCAGGAAAGAATCTTCGCAACCTTCTCAAGGTCACCGGTCATTTCCTCAAATACTGCCGCGGCATTGGCAGGCTTCATTGAAGCGTAATAATCTGCAAGATTCTGTATAACCTCATCCATCTGGAGCTGCTCCAATACCTGTCTGTATATCTCTGCCGCATTATCGGCATCCATCTGTTCATACCAACTCTTATATTCATTTATATCGGGTGCATTATCCGTATAAACAACCTCATTATCAAATCTTTTTTTCAAAGTTTCAAAAGCGGTCTGATTAGCCTCGTAGGTCTTAAGTCTTTCAACTTCTGCCGTAAGGTTCGATATGGTCTGTGCATTTTCGTCACTGTTCTTTTTATATACGGCAATTGAGTTTTCAAGCTCGTTAATCCTGTCTATCGCTTCCTGTAATGTAGAATATGTATCACCGCTGTTGGAACTTAAGCTGTTGTCAGATACGTTAGGAAGAATTTTGTTAAGCACCGGTACATCCTTTAATACAGGATATAAAACAGAACTTCCGAATCCACCTACATCAAGTTTTACAAGAAGTGCAAAAATCGCAATCCAGATAACTACGATAAAAGCGGCTATTATGGCTGTAGTTCCTTTGCCCTTTTTCTTTCCGCCTTCTTCTGTTTCAAGGTCATCATTATCTTCAACAATTCCTTCATCTTCGTACTTTGGCATATTAATTCTCCTTTATATCTTTTTCACTGTCAGCAGTGAATCTGTAGCTTACTATCTCATCTATTTCTTTTTTCTCCTGTGCGGACAATTCAGCAAGAAATTCTTCAAAAGAATGTTCCCTTAACTTTTCATGGATCTTTCTGTCCTTGACCGCCTCGTTAAGTTTTGTTTTTGCAACATCAAGGTTCTTTTCGGCTACCCTGAGTTCCAGGAGCTTATCTTTTATCTCTTCTTTATTGTAATCCATGGCATTTTTGGCTTCTTTAAGACTTATCGGGGACAAAATCCCTGTTGCAAGTCTCCTGTAATCATCTTCAAGGCTTTTTTTTCTGGCAATCAGTATCTCAAGTTCGCTCTGGACTTTCCTAAGTCTGCCCATAGCCTCCGCATAAGCGGATTTTGCCTGATTTTCAATTTTATTTTTGATATTGAGGATGTTCTGTAATCTGTATACAAATTTTGCCATAGTTACACCTGTTATGCAAATACTTCTTCAAGACGTCTGATTTCGTCCTCAAAAGTAATTTTCTCGTCCGTCGCCTGCAAAAGAAATTCATTGACTTTGTCAATTTTGCTTATTGCATAGTCGATGTTTTTATTGGAACCTGACTTGTAGGCTCCGATATTAATAAGATCTTCTGCCTCCGTGTATGTAGCCATTACGTTTTTAAGTCTGCCGGCAAGTTCTTTCTGATGTTTGTCTACAATCTGGCTCATACATCTTGAAATACTCTGCAATACATCTATTGCAGGATAATGATTTTTATGGGCAAGTTTTCTTGATAACATTATGTGCCCGTCAAGAATACTTCTTGCCGTATCGGTAATAGGCTCGTTAAAATCGTCACCGTCTACAAGAACGGTATAAAGACCTGTTATAGAGCCTTTGTCTGAGTTGCCTGCTCTTTCTAGAAGTTTGGGCATCTCGCTGTACATGCTTGGCGGATATCCTCTTGTAACAGGAGGTTCTCCGGAAGCAAGTCCTATTTCTCTCTGAGCCATTGAAAAACGGGTCAGTGAATCCATCATAAGAAGTACATCTTTACCCTGATCCCTGAAATATTCCGCTATGGCAGTCGCCGTCTTGGCAGCTTTGTTACGGATAAGGGCAGGCTTATCTGAGGTAGCCACAACTACCACGCTTCGTTTCATGCCCTCTTCTCCCAGGTCTCTTTCTATAAATTCCCGCACTTCTCTTCCTCGTTCTCCAATAAGTGCAATTACGTTAATGTCAGCTTTGGTATTTCTTGCAAACATACCCAAGAGTGTACTTTTACCTACACCTGAACCTGCAAAAATACCTATTCTCTGACCTTTTCCTATTGTTAAAAGACCATCAACGGCTTTTACTCCGAGTGGAAGAATCTCATTGATTATAACCCTGTCCATAGGGTCCGGCGCTGTCTGTTCCACAGGATATCTTTCAAAAGACTGCAGCTCACTTCCGTCCGTAGGTACTCCAAGGCCATCTACCGTCTTGCCAAGAAGCCCTTCTCCCACATTGACATTAAGCGCCTCGTTGGTATTTTCAACAATACAGCCCGGTCCTATGCCATCCACATTTTCAAAAGGCATAAGTACAATTCTGTTGTCTTTAAAACCTACAACCTCAGCATTAATATGCTGTCCCGGTTTGTCACGAAGGAGAATCTTGCAGACATCATTTAATTTGGCATCCGGTCCTATCGATTCTACTGTAAGTCCTATTACCTTGGACACTCGTCCCATTTTTTTATAGTATGTTTTATTAATAAGATTGTAGTATTTTGCTTTATCAATCATATTACAAGCCTTCTTATTGTTTATTAAGGCAGCTAAGAAGCTTAATTTCGCTTATAAGTCCCTCAAGCTGTATATCCAGGCTGCAGTCAAATGCACCTGCGTCTGTTTCTATAATACACTGGTTCTTCTTAAGGGTATTATCCCTTACCACTTCAATTTTGGAATCAAGGGATACGCAGTCATAAAGTTTATCTATGCTGTTCATAACAAAACCGTAATCCACATCGGATACCCTTATCAGGAAATCCTTATTGGCATCAGCGTCTTTTAATGTTCTTTGTATCAATAAAAGGACTAAATCCTTTTTATCTTCAGCAATTGTCAATGTGACCTTTGAGAAAACTTCCATTAACGTGTCAACAAGTTCCGATTCCATAACCTGATATTTCTCATCATATTCGTTCTGAAGTTTCTCACTCATTGACTTATAATCTGCCTCAAGCTTTGTCTGAAGGTCATCTGATTTCTGTTTTGATTCGATGGTACCCTTTTCATAGCCCTCTTTGTAACCGTTTTCCTTGGCATCTTTAAGAATATCTTCTGCCTGTTTCTTAGCATCCTCAAGGATATCTTCTGCCTGTTTCCTGGCATCTTCAAGGATACCGGCATTATTATCATCCTGCTGCTCTTCTTCGTCACTTATGAGCTTTTCGACTCTTGCCGCATCTATTCCGCGAACAAATCCGTCCGGATCAGGTATCGACTTTTCAGCAAAACTGTTGCCTGATGTTGTATTTTTTTTAGCTGAAAGTATGTTCTTCAGAAGTTCATTTGAATCTATTACATGTTTATCTTCATTTTTAACAACCACATGATTGTATTTCAACAGATTAGACAATTATCTCGTCACCTCCGCCACGGGAAATAACAATTTCACCTGTATCTTCAAGTTTTCTGACAATGTTGACAATCTTCTGCTGTGCTTCCTCAACATCCTTAAGTCGTACAGGTCCCATGAAATCCATATCTTCTTTAATCATTGCAGCAAGACGTTTTGAAAGGTTATTAAAGATAACATTCTGCACTTCTTCGTTGGCATTCTTAAGAGCAACCGCAAGGTCATTATTATCAACATCACGGAGAACTCTCTGGATGGCCCTGTCATCAAGAGAAAGGATATCTTCAAATACGAACATCTTACGTCTGATTTCATCCGCAAGTTCAGGATCTTCAATTTCAAGAGTCTCAAGAATATGTCTCTCTGTTCCTCTGTCAACTGCATTGAGGATTGCAACGATAGCATCAACACCACCGATAATTGTATAATCCTGATTAACAAGAGAAGCAAGTTTACGTTCAAGTACATCCTCAACTTCTTTGATAACATCAGGTGAAGTTCTGTCCATTGTAGCAATACGTTTTGCAACGTCTGCCTGTTTGTCAGGCGGCAGTGCCGAAATTACCTGTGATGCCTGATTAGAAGGCAGGTAGGATAAAATAAGTGCAATGGTCTGGGGATGCTCATCCTGAATAAAATTAAGCAGCTGTCCCGGATCTGTCTTTCTGATAAATTCAAAAGGTCTTACCTGCAAGCTTGCAGTAAGTTTGCTGATAACGTCTTTTGCCTTATCTTCGCCCAGTGCAGCTTCCAGAAGTTCCTTAGCGTAGCTGATTCCGCCCTCTGCGATATACTGCTGTGCAAGACAAACTTCATAAAATTCAGACAATACATCTTCCTTGGTCTGTGGTGATACACTGCTTGTGTTGGCTATTTCAAGTGTAAGCTGTTCTATTTCATCTTCTTTTAGGTGTTTAAAAATCTTGGCTGACTTTTCAGGTCCCAGTGCAATAAGTAAAATCGCACTCTTTTGAAGTCCGTCAAGCTCATTTTTCTGTTTTGCCATCTGTATTCCTCCCTGATAATACTTTGTATTACCAATTAATTCCAGCCTTCATTAAGCCAGTTTCTTAAAAGCAGGGCAACTGCTTCCGGATTCTCGTCAACGAATTTTTCGATAGCTTTTCTGGTCTCTGATTTATCCTGCAGGTCGATTTCCTCAACAGGAGGCTGCTGTTGTTTAGTTGTAGCAAGCATATCTTCAACACTAAGTTCAGGTTCTGTCTCTTCAACGGCTACCGGTCTTGTGCTTCTTATTATGATAAATATAAGTACGCCTGCGATAAGAACCGCAAGAATAATCTGGATAACAAACCATGGATTAGATGAAGACGTAACTTCTTTATCAAAAAATGTCATGGTATTGTATGCAATAATTGATACATTGCCTGCTGCTATACCGGAGCCTGTGGCAACTGCATTAAGGATATTGTCCTGAACAGTCGTCTCAACCGGTTCACTGTTGGCCTTTTTGTATTCTTCCCATGTCATATCGTCAAGCAATCCCTGTTCTTCCGCTTCTTCTTCCGTAAGAATGGTATTCTTGATGCAGACAATTGCCATGCTTGAATTTTTAAGGTTAACTTCACCCGGTGTCTTAGATGTAGTGGTAATTACTTCATTCTGTACCCAGTCATACTTGCTTAAAGTATATGTAGATGACTTTCCGTCTGAATTAATAATGTCATAATCCGTATCTGAATCATTGGATTCTGTTCCCGGATTGCCCCCCGCCGTAGCAAGCTGTCCCTCCGAATTAATTACATAGGAATGGGTTGGCAGACCGTTATCCGTTCCGTCCGGTGCAGTATATTTATGGTCAACAACCTCAACATTATCAAAATTAACGTCAAGATTAATCATTATCTGAACATCATTATAAAGTCTTGTACTGTAAATAAGATCCTCGGCGCCCTTGATAATAGCATTCTCAAGCATTGCCTTAACTTTCTGTGTAGAATTGGAAGTAAATGAGGAATTAGCCTTATTACCTGAATAAAGTACATTACTCTGGCTGTCCACAATAATAACACTGTTGGTATTATCATTACCTACGTTGGTGGCAAGCAAAAGACCTATTGCCTCTGCCTGTTCATCAGAAAGTTCTTTTCTAAGGTCGAGAACCGCAGTAATCTTTGCATCCTGTGTCTCTGAGAAAATACTGTTGCCTGTCTCAGGATATGAGATATTAACTCTCGCGCTCTTAATTGCATCCATTGATTCAAGATCCTGCTTGAACTTGGACTCAAGATATGCGGTATATTTTTCCTTCATAACAGTCTCTGTTGTGGAAAGACTTGATGATACGGCATCATCAAGCGTATATCCTGCGGATGATATATTATTGGATCCTAATACAAGCTTCGCTTCAACATAATCAGAATCGGCAACAAATATATTATTATACTCATCAACTGTTGCAGAAATATTATTGTCATTAAGGAGATTCCTTATCTCCACTACCTCAGTCTCATTGCTGCAGGCTCTTAATTTAACCATATCTTTCTTGCCGATTACCTTGGAAAGAACGATAATTACAACAATAATCACAACAAAAATGGTTACAAAAAGTATTCTCTGTTTTTTATTAAATTTAAGCCAGAAATTCTTAATTTTCTCCCAAATGGCTTTCAATCTGTCTTTCATCGTATGTCTCCTTAAAGACTATTTTATATCTGTATATTCATTATTTCCTTATATGCACTAAGCAACTGGTTCTTTACGGCAACAGTATATTGTAAAGAAAGATTAGCCTTCTGTTCAATTACTGCAAGCTCATGAGTGCTTGTAAGTCTGCCTGTAGCAAAATCGACTTCTGCCTGCTCTGCATCATGTATGTAGTCATTAGTCTCTGTAATCATATTAACAGCCGCATTGTAAATTCCATCAAAAGCTGATGAATCACCGCTCTTGCCAATTCCCGAAGTTCCTGAATTAACAATATTCTTAATGCTGTCCGATGTTATATTAAGTAATGATGATATATCACTCATTATGTATTATGTTCCTTTCGATATAAAATTATGAATTCATTAATTCATTAATTCAAGTCCCTTTGATGCCATTGATTTGCTGGCATCAAAAGCTGTTGCATTAGCTTCGTATGAACGTGTCGCATCTATAAGATCTGTCATCTCATTGACAATATTCACATTAGGATACTTAACATACCCATTCTCGTCTGCATCAGGATGTGATGGATCGTATACAAGATTGTAGTCCGTCTCCGTATCCTTGGTAATAGCTACAGCTTTAACACCGTTGCCTGCCCCCTGCAAGGTCTCGTTAAATACATCTCCAAAGTTAAGTGAAGTCTTCTGGGTAAGTAAAACATTTCTTCTGGTATATGGTCCGCCCTCTGCCGTCCTTGTAGTATTGGCATTGGCAATATTCTCTGAAATAATATCCGTTCTTAATCTCTGTGCCGTCATCCCTGAGGCAGCTATATTCATTCCGCTAAAAATAGCCATATCACATATCCTCCTATGTTGTTGTAAGCGCAGTTCTTATTCTGCTGAAATTCTGGTTAATTCCATCAATAACCCCGTTATAATATAACTGGTTAGAAGCAAGTTCCACCTGTTCAGTATCTATATCAACATTATTGCCGTCAAGTCTGTAAGAAAGATTGGCATTATCAGTATAGATGGTAGGACGTACACAATTATAATCTATATTTCTGACTGTCTGTGTAAGATTGCGTGAAGACGAGCCTGCCCTCTCCACTGCATCAGACAATACCGATTCAAAGCTGAGTTCCTGTCTCTTATAACCGGGAGTATCTATATTAGATATATTATTATTAAGCACCTCACTGCGTCTCCATGAATAGTCAGCGGCAGAGGTAAGCAGATCTACATATGAATATGCACCTGAATTAAACATATCATTCTCCTCCTTAATAAAGTCCGATAATATTCCATCATCAGTAATCACACTATAATATTATAAAGTATTGTAGTGAAAAGTAAAGTAAAATCGTCAAAAAAAATCGCCATACCATCAATGTTGATACAGCGATTCCATTCACTTTAAATTGTAATTGGCAAGTTCATCGAAAATCATGTCGTTGAGTACCTTTATCTTGGTACCCTTCATCCCTGACGACCTGGCATCTATAACGCCCGCACTCTCCAATTTCTTAAGTGCATTAACGATTATCGACCTTGTCACTCCCTGTTTGTCTGCAATACGGCTGGTAACAATTATCTGTTCCTCGCCCATCTTAAGTTCTGAAAAAACATGCTTAATCGCATCTATCTCAGTATTGGTAAGGGTACTGATTGCCGACTTCGTAACCTGTTCCTTGCGGATTAAATCAGCCTGTTCCTCTGTAGAAGACCTTAACATCTCAAGCCCCACTACCGTAGCACCATACTCGCATAAAATAATGTCATCAATTTCGTACTGGCTGTCAGATTTGTATATAAATAATGTTCCAAACCTCTCTCCTGCAACATCAATAGGTGTTATTATTGCATGATATTTCTTTGTATATCCTTCTGCAAAACCCAATGTCTCAAGATTAACATTCTCCTTAGTGGATAATACATTAAGCATTCTCTCATTGAACATCCCGTCCACAAAACCGCCAATCTTATCCTGTACCAGTTCCTTAATCTCTTCAACGTCATCACAATTCGCAATTCCGAGTAATTTGCCCTTCCTGCTTACAACCAGAACATCCGAGCTTAATATCTCACTCATAACCTTGCAGATATCATTAAAAACCACTTTCTGCGAACTGTTGTTATGCAACAGCCTGTTAATCTTACGTGTCTTATCCAACAACTGAACACTGCTCATATCCTTTCTCCTTTCAGTGCTCTGTAAAATATAATGAAATTGTACCATATCTATCGTTTTAATGCAACAATTTTCAGATATTATTTATCACATACATACCCGCAGTTATCATCTGAACATACGAGTTTATTGCCTTTTTCCACCATATAACTTCCACATGCAGGACATTTCTTCTCTGATGGTCTGTTCCATGACATAAAATCACATTCCTGATTGTCGCAGCCGTAATATCTTCTGCCCTTTTTGGTTCGTAAAATAACAACTTCGCCACCACACTTAGGACATTTTACGCCTGCTTTTTCAAGATAAGGCTTGGTATTGTGACATTCAGGAAAGCCCGGGCATGCAAGGAACTTACCGTGAGGACCGTATTTGATAACCATATTACGTCCGCAGTTCTCGCAGATTATATCCGTCTTCTCATCTTCTATCTTGATGCTTTCAAGATCCTTTTCCGCCTTTTTGACAGCTTCGTCAAGGTCCGGATAAAAGTTCTCGATTACTGTTTTCCACTTGACACTTCCATCCTCAACCTTATCAAGAAGCATTTCCATATTGGCAGTAAAACTTACATCCACAATGGACGGGAAAGATTTCTTCATTACCGAATTAACTGCTTCTCCAAGTTCTGTTACAAAGAGATTCTTCTGTTCCTTAATAACATAATGTCTGGCAATGATTGTTCCGATAGTAGGTGCATAAGTAGATGGTCTTCCAATTCCCTGCTCCTCAAGTGCTTTAACAAGGGAAGCCTCTGTAAAATGAGCCGGAGGCTGTGTAAAATGCTGCTTCTTATCATATTCCTGAAGTTTAATGACTGAATCCTCAGATACTGCTCCAAGTGTAATATTATCGGACTTCTGGTCCTCATCCGACATATATACAAGCATATATCCCTCGAATTTAATTTTGGAGGCAGACATGCTGAACCGGTAATCACCGGCTTTAAGTCTGACATTGATTGTCTCATATACGGCATTTGCCATCCTGCTTGCAACGAAACGCTTCCATATTAATGAATACAGTCTGAACTGGTCCCTGCTTAAAGACTCTTTAATCTCTGATGGAAGGAAATTAATATTGGTAGGTCTTATTGCTTCATGGGCATCCTGTATCTTCTTGCCTGAATTCTTCTTATCGTCCGGTGCAAGATAATATGTCTCACCATAATTATCTCTTATAAATTCCCTTGCAGCAAGGTCCGCTTCTTCCGACACTCTTGTGGAATCGGTACGCAGGTATGTAATTATACCAACCGTACCCTGTCCCTTAATGTCAACACCCTCGTATAACTGCTGTGCTATACGCATTGTCTTCTGTGTTGAGAAATTCAAAGTCTTAGCTGCTTCCTGCTGCAATGTACTTGTGGTAAAAGGAAGCGGAGCTTTCTTAACTCTCTCACTGTTCTTAATATCATCAACAGCAAAATCGCAGCCCTCAAGGTCTTTCATTATCCTGTTAACGTCTTCTTCACTGCCTATTGTTACCTTGCCCTTGCTGTCAGATGTTAATCTGGCGGTAACGGGCTTTTTCATTCCTTCTATATTAAGTATTGCATCTATTGTCCAATATTCTTCAGGTATAAAAGCATTAATCTCTTCTTCCCTGTCACAGATAATTCTTAAGGCGACTGACTGCACACGACCCGCTGAAAGCCCGCGCTTTATCTTTGCCCATAACAAAGGACTTATCTTATAACCAACCATTCTGTCCAACATTCTTCTGGACTGCTGTGCATTAACAAGATTCATATCTATCTTGCGTGGTTCTTTTATTGAAGCCTTAACTGCATTTTTGGTAATCTCATTGAAACTGATTCTGTTAATATCCTTATCTTCAAGTTTAAGTGCATTTGCAAGATGCCATGAGATAGCTTCTCCCTCACGGTCCGGGTCAGTTGCAAGATATACTTTATCAGCTTTCTTAACCAGCTTACGGAGATTAGCAAGAATGTCACCCTTGCCTCTGATAGTAATATACTTAGGTTCATAATCATGTTCAACGTCTATTCCAAGTGTACTTTTAGGGAGATCCCTTACATGTCCGTTTGACGCAGCCACTTCATAATTATTGCCCAGAAATTTTTTGATTGTCTTAACCTTAGCAGGTGACTCCACAATTACAAGATATTTTGCCATAAAAAGTATCCTCCTCAATAATAACCTTATTGAATCCTTACATAAAAGTTCTTACTTATCTCTCGTATTATTCCCTTAATTTCAAGACATGTAAGGCTGCGTAAAACCTCAGCCGGAGACATACCACTGTCATTTACCAATGTCTCAAGACTCTTAGGGGTAAAATCTAGTAATAGACTATACAACATTTTTTCATCCCTTGCAAGAACAATATCGTTTTTTATATTTTTTTCATAATTCGGGATGGAAAGCCCAAGTTCACCGGGCAGGCTCTCAAAATCCGTTACAACCATGGCTCCTTCGGCAATAAGCCTGTTGCATCCTTTGCTTGAAACATCGGTAATACGCCCCGGTACGGCATATACTGTCCGGTTCTGTTCCAAAGCTGTTCCCGCAGTGATTAACGAACCGCTTCTAAATCCTGCCTCAACCACTATGACATAATCAGACAGTCCGCTTATTATCCTGTTCCGTAGCGGAAACATTCCGGGAGTTGTAATACTCTCTCCCGGATATTCGGATATTATTCCACCGCGGTTCTGAATATCCATATACAGATTAAAATTTCCGGCCGGATAGCATTTTTCAACGCCGCCCGCAAGAACTCCGCAGGTATATCCTCCTTTGTATAATGCACCTTTATGGGCTTCACTGTCGATTCCTGCCGCAAGACCGCTTATAATACATGCTCCTGCTTCCGATAGAATTCCTGCGATTTCCCTTGCCGCATATCTGCCGTACTCCGAACAGCGCCTTGATCCTACTATTGCAACTGATCTGACATCATTTCGCGGGAGCCTGCCCTTGTAATACAGAATGTACGGTTTATCATATAATTCTTTCAGTCTGCAGGGGTAATCTTCCTCGTCCGGGAAAACAAACCGAACATTATTCTCCATATCCTTTTGATATTTTTCAAAAATATTCTGTCTTATATCCTTGGAAACAATTCTGTCTATATCCTTATCTGTAAGAACAGGCAGGCACTCAAATTCCTTTCTTTCCATATTATATAGTTCTTCAGGTGTTCCGAGAGACAACAATGTACGAATCTTAACATTGCCTATTCCCTCAAGATTATTAATCCAATACCAGTATTTTCTGTCCATTCATTACCTCACATTAATTTATATCCGATTGCTTCACAAATATGACCTTCTTCTATCCTGTCGGATTGTTCTGTGTCAGCTATGGTTCTTGCAATTTTAATTATTTTGTAATATGTCCTGGCCGACATATCATATTGGGAAAAAGCACTTTTCATAAGAATCTTGGCAGATTGTGACATAGTGCAATACTTGTTGACAAGTTGTGAAGGAATTTCGGAATTATATCTGAAACATTCCTTTTTGAAGCGTTCCTTCTGGATATCAATGCAATTATTAACAGCCTCTCTCATATCCTTGCTTGATATTTCGGTTCCGCCGGCACCCGTTATCTCATCATAGCCTGATTTGGTAACTCTCACACACATATCAATCCTGTCCGTTACCGGTCCGCTTATTCTGTCAAAATAACGCCTGATATCCCTGTCATTGCAATTGCATCTTGTTCTGTCGGGATAATATCCGCATTTACAGGGGTTCATCGCTCCTACAAGCATAAAATCTGCCGGATACTCATAAGTACCGCCAAGTCTTCTTATTCTTATCCTGTGTTCTTCCATCGGAAGCCTTAAGGAATCTATTACTTCATTGGAAAAAAGATTGATTTCATCAAGAAAAAGTACACCAAGGTCGCTTAAACTAATCTCTCCCGGTGATGGTATGATACCTCCGCCCGTAAAGGCAGGTCTTGAAATTGTATGATGGGGAGCCCTGAAAGGTCTTGACCTTATAAGTGCCAATCCGTCCTTTAAAAGTCCGGCAACGCTGTATATACTTGTTATTCTCAACCGTTCCTCATCGGTGAGTCCCGGAAGTATGGTAGGTATTCTGGAAGCAAGCATTGATTTACCCGCTCCGGGAGGTCCGATTAACATAAGATTATGTCTCGCTGCGGCAGCAATCGTAATGGCACGCTTAGCCGATGCCTGACCTCTTATGTCTGCAAAATCAATATTATTATCATCAGTATTGTCAATATTATTATCAACATGTGCCCGGCAATTACAGCCGTTATTAATATAATCAACACATTCCCTGAGGGATGATATTCCTATTACCCTTATTCCTGTTACAAGAGATGCTTCACCTACATTGCCCATAGGAACATAGCATATTGTAAAGCCATTATCCCTGGCACAAAGAGTCATGGGAAGAATTGAACTGACATTGCATATTCCTCCATCAAGTCCAAGTTCGCCTATAAATAAAGCACCTGATACCTTCTTAGCAGCAATCACTCCTACGGCAGTAAGAACTGCCACAGCAACGGCAAGGTCATAAGATGTTCCCTCCTTGCGTATATTGGCAGGAATCATATTAATTGTTATCTTTGAGGGATTAATCTGAAATTTAGAATTCTTAATGGCAATACGGACACGTTCCTTTGCCTCTTTCGTCGTACCGGCAAGATTTCCGGTAAGTTCAAAATATGGAATACCCGGTGCCACGTCCGCCTGTACCTCAACAGGTACTGCATAAATGCCGGTCACAGCAGCGGAATATACTTTACCAATCATAAAAACCTCCTTTAATAAAGGAAGCATTATAAATAAAAATTAAGACATCTGTAATATAACACATTTCAATAAAAAAAGCCACGCTTTTTCAAAAAAACGTGGCTTTAAAAATTACATATCAGTCAAGGTCAAACAAGTCATGATTCAAAATTGTTGCATCCGCACTTCCAAATTCGCCCTTTGAGTCAATAGCTACAAATTTGAGTTTTACGGTTCCTGCTTTCACATATGTGTCATAGCACGCCTTCATAACAGCCTTATCTGTATACTTAACATTGGTATTCTTATCGTTGTTGTAAGGGTCACATATATAAAATGTATTTCTCTCACCATTTAACAGAATGTTGTCGGTTCCGTATTGATAATGGATGAGAAGTTTCTCATCACCGTTACCGTCAATCCAATATACATCACCCTTGTCAAATCGTCCGATATGGCTTAATATATCAGCTTCATTGCTGTACATAGTCTGAACTGTCTCTCTTGTTGCAAGGTCGGCATCGGTTGCCTTGAATTCTACCTTAATCTCACTATCCAATGAGCTTGTATAGATGACATAGGAATTGCTTCCCTTTACTCTTGAACCGTTAAGTACTTCAACCTCAGGCTTATAATTACCTGCGGCAATCGCTTTAATAACTGTATTTACGAAAAGCTTATGTTCATTGGCCTCACCCATATTCGAGTGACCTGCACCCGAATAGGTAATGTTACCTTTTGAGTAGATGTAGTAGTTAGTTGCGGCATCACCTTTGTTATCACCATAGTAATTTGATCTATCTGATGACAATGTATACCATACAACAAGATCATCTTCTTCCATGTTTAATTCATAATACTGTCCATGTGTGGTTGCAAGTCTTATTGTACCATCACTGCTTGTAGTATTATATGGATATAAGGAAATCTGTCCTTTATTAATCTGATCGGCTCTGTTGGTTGTAAGAATGGTATTAAGTCCATATCTATATGCATTCTTTGTTGTTGTAAGAACTTCGTAATTCTTATCACGTCCCCCATTATTCATCCTGTGATATGCTCCGTTATCAAGGGAATAATATGCATTGTCACGACGTCCCATTGAACGCAAATACAATACCCAGTTATTAAGACCCTGTATCTCCCTGACATAAGTCTCATTGCCATTATTATCCATAACTGTAGGTACATGGGCATTAGCAAGGGTATCACTGTTAAGATTAGGTATTGTTGTTACACTATACTTATCCATGCCTGCCAAGTTCCTGAAAAGTCTTGTAAAGTCAAGGGACATCTTATCACCATATCTTGTTATATCCTGTGATGAACCTGTCTGGATATTACCCCAACTGTCTTTATATATACCATAGTTGACATTATTAGAGAAAGCAATTGTATCATGGGTAAATAATACAGAACCTCCCTTAGCAGCAAAGTCAATAATATTACTTAATGCTCCGTTATCATCGGATATATCTTGCTTACCATAGGTGTCAGCAAAACCGATTACAACCATTGAATAATTTCCACCATAATTTTTTCCATTAACAGTTCCGCCTTTTTTAAGGAAATTTTTGTCTGTATCGTAATCTTCTACAGCTGTATACTTATTACTTCCTGTATACAATTGCTCAAATTCATCGGAATAAATTGTTTCAACAACTATTTCATAGTTAATTATCTTAGCAGCTTTATTCATAAGTGCGGTAAAACTTCCATTATTGGAAAGATCCATTGTAATCGTTCCACCTGATGGAAGAATCTGAAGAACCCTTGCAGTCTTACTTTCGCCTCGGATTATAGTATAATCATCATATACAGCTCTGTTAATAACATTGTTACCGGAAATTTCATTAACCTGAACTCTCCATGAGAACATTCCGTTGAAGTTAGCGGCAATAGGTGTAGCAAACTGCACACTCTGGTTCTTGCTTTCAGCCTTAATTGTAGTACTGTATAATACCTCATTATTATCATCGGTTGTGGATTGATCATTAAATTTACCGTCTGTATTCTTATCATATATAAGTGTTACTCTGTAAGTATTACCCGGTGTTGCCCTGAATGTAGCATTAAATCTTAATTTCTCAGGCTTTTCTACAACGCTTGACTCTTTAACAAGGCTCTCACTGTCGTATTCAATTACAGGACATTTAGTCCATGTAATACCTTTCAAATACTCACTTGTACATGATTTGATTTCAAGTTTCTCACTCTTCATAGCCTTCATAAGGTCAGAAAAGATTGTAAGTACTGACATAGTCTCATCTGATGACTGATAAGAATTAACAAATTTGTACAAATTAGATGTAGGATATACAAATCCACCTTTTTTGTTGTAATACTCATCTTTAATACAGTTGTAGACATCATCCGCCATTATTACAGGATTACCGTAATCTATGAATTCACGGATTTCTTTCATCTTCTTCTCGGTGAAATCATTGCATGAATATCTTGCATTGCCAAGTTCTATATCATATCGTGTAGGATTTGTTACAGGTCCTCCAATATCATTTCTTAATTTCTTAACTGTATATACAGCTTTATTTCCTGATGTCTTATATGTATTATATATAAGAGGTGTCCAGAGACTCTCAACGTTAATATCAAAAAGTACCCTTGAATTTTCTTTCAGACCGGTAGTCTTAGGTTCAGAATACAATGCATAACCTTTATTTGTCGCATCCACCTTCTCATAATCAGAAGGAAGATAACCTAAAAGTGCCTGCTCAGTCTTAATTAAATCACCAAATGCAAGATATGCATATCCATCCAACTTCCTGTCATTGTAAGTGACGAATCTGTTTGAAAGAGATGCATCCTTATATACAGAACTGTAACGGATGGTACCGTTAAGGTCTGCAAGTTTGTTTTCGCTATCCCCGTTCACTATTCTTGAATTCATCATGCCTGATCTGTCACCAATATAGATAATATCGTATTCCGATATAAGATCTTCATTCATACCATTAAACTGAAGACTCGTCATACACTTAAATTCAATCTTCTTATCTGCAATTCCATTATAAGCTGCTACAGTACCGTCAGTTCTTGTATAACTTCTTATATGTAAAGCCCTTGCAAGTTCCATAATACGGTCAACCGTTGTCTGATTGTTTGTATCCGAATAAAGGAAATCCTGACATGGTTCAATTTCAAGAACCTTAATTACTTCATCGTTATTTTCATCAACACCAAGGAGGTATCTTAATATATCGGTAACGTAATAGTTATTACCACTTATAATTTCCCTGTCCTTGGCAGTTCCGTTATCAGTAAGCATACCCACATTCGTCTTACCTATTGAGAAAATGGAATCATTACCGTTATTGCTGGTCTTATATACATAGTTAAAGGTAAATTCACCGCTCTCGGTACATTTCATGTCAAAGAAAGGTACATTGGTGTTACCCCAGTCTGTATAATTCTCGCCGTTATATTGATATGCACCTGTTACAATACCATAGGAATTAGTAAATTCTTCTGTATCGCTTTTCTTAGTAGTAAGTGCAGCAAGTACATCTTCATAATAAGTGCTGACACCATTATAAGCAGCCCCTTCCTCATTAGAGGTCTTCATTATAAGATTGACAAGTTTATGGATATTGGCATCCTTACTCTTAGGATTACCATAATTTACAACTACAGGTATAGGTGTATCCCCTGTATAAGAATTACCTTTATAGATAAATTCCATAAGTTTGATAACCATATCCCATTTCATATCGCTTATTTCAAATTTGCCTGCATCGTTCTTGTAATAGCAGTTATACCAGATATCACCGGCATTTTCGGATTTATATTCATTACCATCGGCATCATAAGCGCCTGTAGGAGTGCTACCTGTATCTGTAAGGTCTTTTACAGATGTAAAATTATTAACATAAAAATTATTAAAGTTAATTACTTCTTTGTCCTCAAGGAAACTTGATATATATATAAATGATACACCTTCAAGGTCTTCTTCCTTAAGTTCTCCTGCTACAACCGTCCTGACTTCCATATTCTCACTGAAATATGAAAATGCCGAAGGATTAGAATATCCGTCAAGGAACTCTTCAAGGAAGAAATTAGGATAATTAACCGTATATTCTTTAGTCATCTTGTTATAGGAAATGGTATAAGGATGATGGAATGATGCTGTACCCTGAACGGTTACAGTTGTGATATTACCATTCTCTTTCTTATTATTCCACAAAAACTGATTGTATATTTCCGCTTTGTGTTTTTCCAATGTCTCTCTTACTTTAGAAGATCCTGTAAGCATATTAAATACACTTGCATTCTTATATGGTACAATCTCAAGAATTACAAGTTTTTCATTAGCAGCCATAAGCCTGTCAAGTATTGGCTTCTTTTTATCAATGGATATTGGTGTCTCACCATTATCATTAATAACGGCAGCATTGGTATTTGTGTTGCTTTTCAGAATAACTCCCGTAATTATTGCGGCTACAAGCACAGCTACGGAAATAACTATTCCAAATGTCCTTTTTTTTGTTTTCATCTGCATCAACCTCACTAAAACTTAACTTTAATCCTGTTACTTTTCTACGTGTACAAGTTGTGAACCATTTGAGCCTATTTGGTATAATTCGCCATTAACTTCAAGGCTTTGAATTTTATTTCTTAAGGTAATTGTCTTATTCTCAAATCTTGACGTATCGTTATGTGTTACTTTGATATATACATCAAGCATAACGGGCTGTGTTATAACTTCACTATCAGCTACTTCAGTCTTACATTTATCACTGATATTTACTGTAATTTCTTCAATATTGTTGGAATACCTGTATCCCGGCTTATCTTTTTCGGTAATATAACCTGTGTCAGCTTTATCAAAGACGTATATTCCGGTTCCATCCCTCAATATGTATCTTGACGATCCTTTAACGGATGTAAATAGCTTCTTTCCTTCTTTAATTTCATAAGAACCTGTATATACTTCAAGATTTTTACTGTTTGATGTAATAGATAAGTACGTTGCCTCCTGAAGAGTATCCGTTATTACATTAGATGTCTCCTGAAGCTCATTCTGAAGGTTAATAGTATTGCTCTGGGTCTTATAAAATCTTGACCCTTGGGATATAAATGCAATAACTATTGTTATGACAACAGAACTTACCGCCAGTGCTACAAGAACCTCTATGAGGGTAAAACCTTTATTATTATGTTTTTTACCTTTTTTTAATTTCATAGTCATGTGCCTCATATCTGTGAATGTTTACCGGTTACAAAATAGAGTCTTACGCCCCTGGACTTCTCCTTATAATATGCAATGAAGTCGCAATAAGAACTATCGGTAACATCTAATTTTGAACCGTTTGAAAAATATACCTTTGCTACATTTCCTGTGAGGGAATTAAATGCAACACTTACCTCATTAATGGTATTATCCAGTTTGATCTCATTACCTTTATCATCAATAATCTTGAACTTAACATTCTTAGGAAGTGTTTTGCTATCCATTTTAGCTTTGTCGGATTCTTTTTCCGCTTTCTTAACATAGCTGACTTCTGTTCCGTCATCGCCTACAGAAATTGTCATATTCCATTCATATGCTGATACAGTCTTAGCCTTTTCCCTTGCCAGAGAGAGGTAATCATCAACTATACTTGCTGCTTTATTAACATTACTTTTATTAACGGTTCTGTATGTAATCGAAATCATTCCCGTAAGTATTGCCATAATAGCAACAACAACCATAAGCTCAAGTAATGAAAAACCTTTGTTATTACGTTTAATCGACATTCTCATTCTTTCTCCATTCGCTGAAATTAAGAAGCTGATTCATTTCGACTTCATCAAGTTTATTAGTATCACTTGTTTCCTGGAAAGCATTAAAATACTGTGCTACATCTTTATATACATCAAGGGTAAGTTCTGCCCTGTTGTTTGTTCCTGTTGTCACCCGGGCTGAACCTTTAACAGTTATCTTGCCGTCAGTGATTATAAGTCCTTCAAAGTTACTATTAACAACAATATCAACACCATATCCAAGGACAACACCGTTAGTCACGCCATTAGGAATTGTATAAGAGCCTGACTGACCTTCTGCTTTTGAGGTAATTACCGCTGCTATCGTGCCATTATCATTATGTATGATGTTTTCTTCAAGTGTGTCAAGTTTTTTCTTATTAATTGTTCTCTCATAAGGTGTCAAAAGAACAGGATTATTGCTTGTATCAAATTCTATTTTATGAATAGAACCATCAATAGTCACATTCTTAGGGAAATCTGTATAATCCACAGTATCATCAAGAGCAAGGAATGACTTGATTAATTTATATTTATTAGCAGCATTAGTGCTGGCATTCAAAACGGATGAATACTCCATATTGGTTCCCAAAATACTTGTTGAAGAATATCCGCTCTCTTTGGTTACCTGTAAAAGAGTGCCGCTTGTATATACTGTTGCACCTGACGCAATCTTTATTTCAGTATTCTTGTCAAAGAATCTTGCAAGACCCATTTCGATTGTGGTTTTAATTGCATTCATTTCTACAATATCATCATTTGTGTATGAAAGACCTTTTGATTTAAATAAACCTTCAAGGTAACCATTCTGTGCAATACATTTAACATATTCATTCTGTGCAGCATTGTCTACGAAATCAAGATAGTAATATGTCTTACCATTTGCATCCTTTTTCTCCACATATCCGGTAGTTGTAAGAAGTCCAAGCCTATATGCAAAGAAAGAGCTTAAATCTATCGCTACATTTTCAGGTTTAGATGTAGGATTAGCTACATAAGTACCATCTGAACTATCCTGTTTTTTCTTCAGATAACCTGATGGTACAAGATATATTTCCTGATTACCTTTTAATCCCATGGAATCACCTGTCACATAAGAGGAATCCTCAGTTAATTTTACATAAGCCTTACCTGCAAGTAAAAGGTAATTAATATCCGTCATATCAAGGGTACAGTTTCTTCCGTTTACAATTATTGCTGAACTCGTAGACGCCTTTCCTGTTGGATCACTGGTATTGGCATTATTTCTTCCGAAGCCTAAATATTTTCCTTTTATTGTTATATTGCAGTCGTCACCATTAAGTGATAAATCATCTGCTACATAAGTCCTTGCCTGATTTGAAGTATAAAGTACATCTCCTCTTCCTCCATCGCCGCCGGCCGTAATTCCGTTACACCAGATACTTCCGTTTCCTACTTTAAGTACGGATGTACTGCTTCCTCCCGGAAGGTTAATATCGCCTTTTGATACAATCACTGAAGGTACTTTAAGCTGTCCATTTAATAAGAGTCCGTCTTGAAGTGTAAGGGAACTTCCGCTGAATACATCAACATTACCACCGGAGTACATTCCCCCATAAACATCAACAATACCTCTCGATTCGGGACTTGCACCGATTTCTATCTTATTATCTGCAATAAGACAATAATTAAAGTATGATTTCCATTCTTTCTCATCAGCTATAAAATCAATATCTAAATCCGGATAAGTAATCTTAATATCTATCTTTATGGTTGAGTAATAAGGTTCCTTTTTGTCTTCAAGGTAACTGATTGCAACATCCTTAAATGTGTAGGTATATGATTGAGCATCCGCTACAACACTTGAATATCCTACTACCTTTGCCTTTTCATGTTTAGTAATAAGTGTATTAAAATACTTAATTGCACTGTCTTTGTCAGCTGTATTGAAAGATTCTCCAAAGATTTCCTTACCGGTTATGTTATAATACTTTTCTTTCATACTTTTATTTACCATCTCATTATTATATCTGTTCATGGTAACTACACCACCGGTAACAGAATACTTTCCGAGATTGGCTGCCGCATAATCATAAGCTTTTTCCAGGGATTTGTAACACATAATTCCAAGGCCTGTATGAATCTCTTCTGTTATGGAATCAGCACTATAAAAGGTATTCTTAGAATACTTATCCATAATTTTAAGTCTGTAGTTGGTTGCCGCTGCAGAAAGGATTGCACTTCCAAGCACGCCTACAAAAGCAATTGCCACAATGGCTAACACTAAAGTAACACCTTTATTATCTTTTCTGAATCTTCTAAAATGCTTCTTCAATGATTATCCCTCCTTAACGCTGTCAACCTTTGTAAAATAATCATCTGCTATAACCAAAGTCTTGTCTTCTTTAATAGTCATACCATCAGTCTTACCTTTCCAGATATATACACTGACATTATATAATTTATTAATAGAGCTTCCACCCTCTGTAAGGGAAGAATTCTTACCCGTCCAGCCGGCAACATTGGTATAAAAACCAAGCTTATCACTTTCGCCTGAATTGTTATAACATTCAATTTTTATATTATATTTGTTAAGAGATACTTTAGTATCTTCTGTACCTCCAAAGTTAACTGCCTGCTCTACAAGATATACATTTACCGGCTTTTCCCAATCTGCTTTTTCACTGTCGGGTCTGAATTTAATAGTAATCTTATCCCTTGCTACCTTCTCATTGCCATACATGCCAAGTACAGGCGTATAGATAATATAGAGGTTAGGTGCTGCAATGCCTGCCTTATCCACGGTTCCGATACCAAGTTCTATATTCTTGTACTCTATATTATTGTTGTTATATGTATATGTTATGTCCAGACAATATTTATATTCTACCTTATCGGCATATACTGTTGATTTATTCTCATAGATTGTGAAAACGGAGTTCTTAACTATCTTGCTCTTATCGGTTACATCAACACCTTTTTCTTTAAAAGTATTAACAATATTCGTATCATATTGTTCTAATTTACTACGACATGTAATGCTGGAATTTTCGTTGAGGTTATTGATACCGGGTCTTATATAGTCATTCATTCCCGTCTTATCATCTTTAGAATATCCGGTAGGGTCAACAATTACCGATACATAGAATTTTTCAGTGTCAGATCCTTTGTAATAATCCACACCATCAGAGTTCTTATTAATACCGTCACCTATATTGGTAAATACAATCCTGCCATCAGACATGGAAGTATATTTACCCTGGTAAGCGGTCTTGAGTGCATCTAAAGGCATTGCCCCAAAGTATTCTGAGATACTTTGGGCAATGTCTGTAGCATTCTGCATACTTTTTGCTTTTCCATTCATCCTCGCTGAATTAACGAAGGTCTGGATAAGCGGAATACTTAAAACTGAAATAAGTGCTAAAGTAACAAGAACTTCCACCAGTGAAAATCCCATATTCTGTTTTCTGATTTTATGTGGATGTCTTATCATCATAATCACTCCTATTCATAAACAACTACTTCACCTGATTTTTCCCTAATCTTAAATCTTGGGTTTTCGTCATCATCAACTATCTTAACATATAACTTCATATCAGTATCATTGATAATAGTTGCATCTGCTCCGTTTATATCTTCTCCTTCAGGATCTCTGTCAGTTCCCACTACGAGAAGTGAAAGCATTGAGCCAGGTGTAAATTCTACACCACTTTCATAATTAGTTGCAGGATATACTGTATCGCCGATTGCGTATGATACTGTGTATTTACCATCCTTGCCACTGAATTTAATTGTAACTTTTTCTCTTTCAGACGAATTCTTAGAAATTCTTGTTGCAGCGGAATCACCCTTAGGTCCGATTACAACACTGTCTGCGTCTGACTTAAATGAGTCAAGAGCTATATAATAATCATAGTCTGTCACAATATTATTACCATTTTCTTCATCAGCATTAGTACCAGGTGTAAATGTTGATGAGTTAAAGATATTCTCTGTTCCAGTAAACTTATTCTGGACAGGTGCTCCGAGGAACTTTCTGTCAGAACCTGTTATAGCATATATATTAAGTATCATTGATCCTGATACTTCATCATCATCCTTATTATATGTAGCACTTACAGAATCAATCCTGCACTTGAACTTATAAGTATTAAGATATTCGATAAGTTCCTTATAACCTGCATAAGATGTCTTATAAGCAAGGGTAATTGTTGTTCCATAACCTACATAATCTGAAGTATATACCGCTGCACCCTGTGTCATAGGGTTAGAAGATGTAATTGCGCCAAATGTATAAAGTGCTGTCGTATCAGCCAGTGATACCTGTGAGAACCACACTCCTGTGTCTTTCTCAATCTGATTAACAAACATGATTGAATATTCCTGGGAATATCCTGTGTCGAAACTACCAAGAAGAGTATTATATTCTGATGTATAATATTCTGTATCTTCAAGGTACTGTTTCTCTCTTGCCTGCATCTCTTTAAGATTGTTATATAAGGTTCTGTTTTCCTCAATCTTATCATCAAGTTTATTATTGGCAGCTGAAATCTTTCTGTATCCAATAAAGTAAGAAAGAACAACAATTATTACGCCAACTACTATAAATATTAATTTCTTTTCTCTGTCATTTAATTTCATTATTCATCGCCCTCCTCTGTCTGTGTAGGAAACTGACTAAATACACATGTAATTGTATAACTGTCTGTTATCGCATCGTTCTCATCCGTTGCCTCAGATACAGATGCACAATTAACCGATGATATGTTGCTCTGTTTCTTTAATGTAACGAGGAACTGGGCAAGGGTTTCCTTGGAACTGCCGGTACAGTTCATTGTAACGGCTCCTCCGGAAACAGAAAGGGACGTAAGTCCTATATCCGAAGGCATATTCTCTTCAAGGAATTCAATAAACTTATGAAGGTCATCATCAGCATTGGATGCAAGTGCATGAAATGTTGATATGTCTGTGAATTTATCTTTTGAAAGATAATAATCATTAACTACTGTCTTAATGCCTTCTATCTTCTTAATGTCTGATTTAAGTCCGTTATTCTCTGTTCTCTTACTTATATTGCCTACAAGAGGAATAAGTACGATTACTGCTGCAATAAAAACAGCTCCCATAATTATAAGTCTTAAATATTTATTATCATTAGACTTCTTAGCCTTAATAAGTGCGGACTTTGGAACAAAGTTGACAGGCTGGATAACACATCCGATATTGGAAAGGTATCCTGTAAGTTCTGACAAAGACATATTAAGTCTGTCATCCGCAATAACCTGGTTAAGTTCATCAATTCTTTTAATCTTAAGACCGATTTCATAAGAAAGAAGTGTCTCAAGTGCCCTGATTGACTTACCCTCAGTTACCATTACAGCCTTCTGGATAGTAACATCAGGATTCTTTGTTGAATAATAGTCAATTACACGGCTGATATTATTGGCGAGATATTTTAACGAACCCGTTATATAATCTCCGTCGGAAAAACTTTCTTTAAGTACACGTTCATTGTCAAGGACAGTTAACGCTTCTTCATAGGAAATATCCCTCTTCTCCGCTATTGCATTGGCAACGGTTGAGCGTCCGTATGGAACAGATCTCATAAGCTGAAGGACATTCTTATTAAATATACTTATGATTGTTGCTTCATCACCCATCTGGATAGAAAGGGTAGGTGAATCATCAATCTGCAATCTCATTAACTGCAATGTAGAGTTACCAACATAATCAAGATTAAGTACCCTTAATTCAAGCATGTCTGCAACGTCATAATATCTTTCGACAATACCCGTTGGTGCTGCCATAACCATTAATCTGTATTTTTTCTCTGATACATCAATAATGTTCTCAAGTATGGAATATGTAAATACATATTCATCTATATTAACAGGAAAATATTCTGTTGCATTCGTAACAATATATTCCATTAATCTGGCTTCCTTCATATAAGGTGCCACGATTTCTTTACTGATAATTTTATTGGACTGAATGGCAAAAATTACATCTTTAGTGATGATTTCGCCTTTCCTAAGTTCGTCTCTTATGGCTGTTGCCAATTCCTTAGGATCTCTTATCTGACCATCTTCTACACAATCCTTTGGTGTAGGAATTGTATTAGAATATGATACTCGAACAATTCGGTGTGAAGAATACATTACTTCACTTATCTTAGTGGTATCATTACCTACCGTAATAGCTAAAACTGTTGACGCCATTTCTATATTTCCTCCCTGGTCGATGCCTGGTAAACATCTTAATTTATTTTATTGAAAAATACCTAAATACCAATTTAATAACCGGTCTCCACACAACATTGTTATAACTATTCCTACAGACAGATATGGTCCAAATGCCAACATTCTGCCTTTATCACTTACTTTCATCAATATAATGTGAATAACAGAACCAATGATGCATCCCAGAATCAGTGCCAGTATTATGTGTTTCCAACCAAGTAAAAGTCCTGCGGCTGCCATTAACTTAATATCACCGCCGCCTATTCCTCTTCCCTTTGTAATAAGATATAACAAAAGTAGGAATCCGCTTACGCAGACCATTCCTATCAGATAATATAGGAAATTCTTATAATTAAATGCCATATTAATTATTCCAAATACCAATACGGCTATGTTAAGTCCAAACGGAATCTCGTATGTACGCCAGTCAATTACACTCAAGGCAATCAGCATGGATACCGACAGTGCGTAACATATACTTGTTACATTAATTCCGTTAAAAATAAATATTAATACATAAAATAATCCATTAATGAATTCTACTAATGGATATTGAACTGATAACTTTGCTTTACAATACCGACATTTTCCTCTTAAAAAAAGGTAGCTGAACAATGGAAATAAATCATACCATTTTAATTTATGTCCGCATGTCATACAGTGACTGTTTTCTGTTACTATGTTCTCATGTAAGGGCAGTCTGTATATCAATACGTTCACGAAGCTGCCAATTATTATTCCGAAAATAAAGCATATTACATATATTGTAATTCTCATGCTTAAAGTCCATATCATAATGTATACCTGCTCAATTTTTCTTTATTATATAACTGAGACAATACCTGCTTATGCAGATATCATCCCAGTTAAAATAAATATTACCCGTAATATTTAATCAATTAATTCAATTTTATGGTGCTACTGTAGTTGTTGCGCCTGCGCCACCGGCACCTGGTACTGCTTCGCCTTCTGCATCTCTGTATACAGTTACCTGCTGGTCTTTGATTACAAATGTTACCTTTGGTTTAGCTTTGTAGTCCTTAGATGTGAATGTCCAATCCTTAATATTATCACTTACAGCAGCTAAAAATTTTGCTCCTGCAGAGCCAGCAACTGGTACTGTTCCAGGAGTCGTTATTGCAATTTTTTTATTGGTCGTATCATTGTATACAAAAGTAATATCAAGATCTGAATATTCTGGATCTGCTAAGTTTGTTACCATTGTGTTTCTGATTTCTTCGATAGCATTTCTATCTTTCTGTTTCTTAGACTTCTCAACGTTCTTTACAAGTGTTGGTACTAAAATACCCATAAGTACAGCCATGATAGCTACTACTACGATAAGTTCTACAAGAGAGAAACCTTTGTTATTTTTCTGTGACATTTTCTTCATGAATATCATTCTCCTTTTCCTCTTAATCAGTGTTATCTCTGATCATATTATTTTGATAATAGATATATATACAAAAGCTGATGACGGGTACGCAAAAGCTTTTAGTATCAAATTTACATCTGGCCCAATGTGTTATACATTGTAATCATTGGTCCGTAAATTGCAGCTAAGATAAGACATACAATTCCGGCAAGTACAACAATAATCATAGGCTCCATAAGTGCCATAACCTGCTGTGTAGCTGCTTCTACTTCTTCATCAAAGTAGTTGGCACAGTTGTTAAGCATCTCTTCAAGATTACCTGATTCCTCACCAATGCCTGTCATATGGATGATAAGCGGTGGGAACAGTTCTGATTTCTTAAGGGGCATCGTAAGAGGCACGCCTCGCTGCACCTGTACAGCGCAGTCATTTACAACGTCCTTAAATAACTGGTTATCCATGGTTCCTGCCGTAATATTAAGAGCCTCAACCATTGACATACCGGAAGAAAGCATTGTGCTGAAAGTTCTTGCAAATCTTGCTGCCGCCGTCTTCTTCGTAAGATTACCGAATGCCGGCATCCTGACCTTAAGTCTTGCAAAGAAATATATACCGGTCTCGGTCTTTGAAAAATACTTAAGTCCTATTACTACCGCGGCTATAACCGCTATAATTATGTACCAGTAACCTCTTATGAAATCACTGAGGGAAAGAAGTCCCCTTGTAATTCCCGGAAGCTTCGCATCCATATCTGCGAACATACTGGAGAAGCTTGGGATAACGGCAACTACCATTATGACAAGAACTGCTATGGCAACAATACCAAGTATGATAGGATACATCATAGCCTTCTTAAGTGCTGCCTTGGCTCTTCCGTCCTTCTCGAAGTGTTCAGCCATTCTCTCAAGGGCAATTTCAATATTACCTGACTGTTCACCGGCTTCCATCATGCTTACAAGAAGTGATGGAAAGCAGTCTTCCTTCTTCATTGAGTTAGCAAGGGTATCACCCTTCTGGACTCCGTCCCTGACATTATATATGGACTGCTTAAGTGTCCTGTTTTCTGTCTGGTCGCCAAGCATGTCAAGTGCGGTTATAACACCTACACCCGCTTTCAGCAAACTGTTAAATTGTCGACAAAAAGCGCTCAGGTCCCTGACCTTGACTTTCTTGCCACTGCCAAACTTAATCTCGGTATTAAGCTTGCTGCCTGCCTTAACGGAAATAACTGTGTTGCCTTCCGATTTCAGTTGTGCTACAGCGGTTATCTGATCTTCTGCATCGAGAGAGCCGCTCTTTTCTTTGCCTTCTTTAGTTATTATTCGATAATTAAAATTTGCCATTCTTTACTCCATCCAACCCAATCCTAAGTATGTATATATTATACTACATCGACAATTTTCATACAAGATTTTTATCTATCAAATTTTTATGATTTGTTTAGTATATTTTAATTTTTTTCTCCAATGCAACAGGGTCCTGTGCAAAACTCAGTGCGGATTCGGACGTAATATGTCCCATCATACAAAGTTCATATAATGCATCATCCATTGTCATCATGCCTTTTTCCCTGCTGGTCTGTATCATTGAATCAATCTGGAATGTCTTGCTTTCACGGATAAGGTTCTTAATTGCTACTGTCATAAGCATTACTTCAAATGCTGCTACACGGTGACGCTTATCCGTTGTAGGAATAAGCTGCTGTGAAATAACCGCTTCAAGTACCATTGAGAGCTGTATTCTTATCTGTTGCTGCTGATGAGGAGGGAATACGTCAATAATACGGTCAATTGTACTTGCCGCACCTATTGTATGCAATGTTGAAAGAACAAGATGTCCTGTCTCGGCTGCAGTAATTGCTATCGATATTGTCTCAAGGTCTCGCATCTCACCTACAAGGATGACATCCGGATCTTCACGAAGCGCAGCCCTTAACGCATTGGCATAGCTCATTGTATCAAGTCCGACTTCTCTCTGGTTAATCATCGCCTGTTTATGTGTATGCAGGTACTCGATTGGGTCTTCAAGTGTAATAATATGTGCTTTACGATTCTCATTAATCTTATTAATTAATGAAGCAAGTGTAGTAGACTTACCGCTTCCTGTAGGTCCCGTAACGAGGATAAGTCCTCTCTTCTTATTATGTAATTCTATGACTGATTTAGGAAGTCCCAGATCTTCAGGTCTTGGAATCTGTGTTCCTACCAGACGGATTGCTGCCGCAAGACTTCCACGCTGTTTAAATGCATTAACCCTGTATCGTCCAAGGCTTGGTATTGAAAATGAAAAATCTGCTTCTCCATATTCTTTAATGATGTTTTTCTGCTTCTCATTAAGAAGCTGGCCTACTATTTCTTCTGTGTCTGTTGGCGTAAGCCTTGGGTAATCCATTCCCATAAGTTCACCATTGACTCTCATCTCAGGTGGGAGTCCTACCGTAATATGTACGTCGGATGCTCCGTTTTCTTTACCGATTTTTAAAAGTTCTTCAATTGTAACCATTTTGTCCAAAACCCCCGTTTTTTTAGTTGGTATCGTCTGTTTCGTAGGTAATCTTCATCATCTCGCTAAATGATGTCAATCCCTGTTTTACATAGTTTGAGGCTGACATTCTAAGTGTATTCATGCCCTCCGTTACTGCCTGTGCGGTTATCTCGTCCGCATTGGCTCCCGATGCAATGAGATTCTTGATCTTTCTTGAGATAGGCATTATCTCATATACACCGATTCGTCCATAATATCCTGTATTACCACATGCCTCGCAGCCGCAAGCCTTATAAAGCTTAAGAGGTTCATTCTGTGGTACCTTAAGAATTCTCTTCTCTTCCTCGTCCGCTTCGTAGGACTCCTTGCATTCAGGGCAGAGCCTTCTGACAAGTCGCTGGGCGATAATTCCTACGAGGGAATCACCTAAAAGGTATGGTTCAATACCCATATCAATAAGACGGGAGATAGATGCCGCAGTACTGTTAGTATGAAGTGTACTTACAACAAGATGTCCTGTGATGGAAGCCTTAACTGCTATCTCTGCTGTCTCTCCGTCTCGGATCTCACCTATCATGATGATGTCCGGATCCTGTCGGAGAATTGAACGAAGGGCACTGGCAAATGTAAGGTTAGCCTTAACATTAACCTGAACCTGATTTACATTGTCTACATTCGCTTCTACCGGGTCTTCAACAGTGATGATATTAACTTCATCACTTGCGAGTTCGCTTAAAGCAGTATAAAGTGTTGTAGATTTACCACTACCTGTAGGTCCCGTAACAAGGATAATTCCATGTGGGTTTCTAAGGATATTATCAAATTTAACAAGGTCTGTAGGTGAAAGACCAAGGTCTTTCTTATCCCTCTTAAAACCTTCTTTGGAAGCAAGTCGCATAACGACTTTCTCTCCAAATACCGTAGGGAGGTTGCTGACACGGATATCGTATTCCCTCCTGTCCACGGTTATCGTAATTCGGCCGTCCTGTGGCTTTCTCTTTTCAGAAATATCCATTCCTGAAATAACCTTAAGTCTGGCAATAATCGCCGCATAAAGTGCTCTGTCATAAGATATAATCTCACGGAGAACACCATCTATCCTGTATCTGACTCTTACATTGTATTCAAACGGTTCAATATGTATATCGGAAGCTCTCTGGCGCACGCCGCCTTCAATAATATTATTAACAAGCTTAACAACCGGTGAATTATCAACATCTTCCTGTCTCTTATTCTCTTCGGCATTATCTGCGTCATCACCCGAACCCTGTTCTTTCATGAACTGTTCCGCAATGGCATTGGCCTGTGATTTACCATACAGCTTATCTATTGCCGTAGATATATATGCATGTGTGGAAAGATATGGCTGAACCGTCATTCCGGTGATGATACCGATATCATCAATAGCCATAATGTTCATAGGATCTTCCATGGCTACTTTAATTACGTTAGCCTGTCTGTCATCAAGTGCAAAAGGAAGAAGCATATACTTACGGACTACCTTCTCTCCTACCATTCTGGCTATGGAATCATCTATCTCAATCTTTCTCAAATCGACAAAATCAATATTAAGCTGCTGGCACAGTAAATCATTAATGGCATCCTGTGTAACATAGCCAAGTCCTATAATCGCTTCACCAAGCTTAATGCCCTTAGCTTTCTGTTCTTCCAGTGCTATATTGAGCTGTTCTTCAGTAATGAGATTGTTCTCAAGTAATAATTCTCCGAGACGGAGACGCTTTCTGTTATAAGCCATTGCTAAACCTTCCTCTTATAGTTCTATTAATTAAGCGGTACATCCGTATACTCATATCCGGCTCCGATAAAAGTCCTTGCGTCATCTCTTACGGCATCAAAGCTGCTGTTGCAGATATACCTCTGTTCTATATCATTAACTGCCATTGTAAATTCTCCGGTACGTGTTATCACTGCATCGCAGAATACAAAACAGAAATATGCATCTATATATTCATACGGATCTTCTCCTCCCGAATAATCAGGAGTCCTAATCTGTCCTTTGACATAAATAAGGACATAATTGCCGTGGCTGCCCATAGTATCCGTTGTGTTATCCGCAAGTTCAACCTTATATATATCAAAATTAACAGCCTCTTCATTACCATCCCTGTAAAGATAATCTTTCTTACCGGTTACGGTATATGCCATATGAAATGTTGTGTCAGCGGTAAGATTGGTAACCACATCCGCCGATTCTTTTGCAAGTGTGCGTATAACATCCATATCCAGATCTTCTGCCTTACCGGCATAACGGTCCGCTGTTGTTATAGTATATGTCATACTCGTCGTTTCAAAATAATATCCAAGTGCGGCAGCCTCGTCTTCATCTGCCAGGCATCTTATCGTTACAGTGTCGCCTATGGCATTACCTTCGGGCTTATCGACTTCATAAGAAAGAGTGCTAATATACTCATCCTTAGAAAGGTTATCAACAGTAACCGTTACAAACGGACTTATACCATCCGTAACTATCTGTAAATCCTTAAAGGCATCAACTGCCGTTCCCTTGTTAAGTCCTGTCACCTTGTACTCCCTGATATTATCATCAATGGTAACCCCTGCCTCTCTGGCAGCCTTGCTGTCATACGAGACGGTAATTGTAATTACATCTCCATTGGAAAGTCCATCAGTTCTGTCGGCTTCATACGTTATGCTGTCGGCAAATTTCTCATACAGTGCCTTAGTTCTTTCATCGGCATCGCTGCCGCATAATGCCTCTACAAGGCTCACTTTGTCGTAAGACAGTAAAATCTTACCTCTGCCATCTATTCCCTGAGTATCAATAAGGACATATCTGGCAGGATTAAATCCGTTATCAGATACTTTTCTGAATCTGATAACCAAAACTACTAACAGAATCACCACAGGCAGAATAATTTTCAATATTGTGCTTAATGTTCTCTTATTATTCATAGTACCTGCTTTCTGTCATCGTAATATTTATGTGCATATATTATCACTTATTGTTGGTAAAATCAACTGCGGCGCAGATAATTTTCCATGTTTTTTATAGCAGATTTCTCAAGTCTGCTGACCTGTGCCTGTGAAATCCGCACCATTTTTGACACCTCCATCTGGGTTTTGCCATCAAAATATCTAAGTTTTATTATTTCTTTTTCCCTGTCCGGAAGTCTTTTTATGGCATCCTTAAGTGCCATCTCATTCACCCAGTTTTCTTCGGTATTTTTTTTATCACCAATCTGGTCCATTACATACAGCATATCTCCTCCATCCGTATATATGGGTTCATATAACGATACAGGAGTCTGGATTGCATCAAGTGCCATTACAAGTTCTTCTTTGCTTACACCTATTTCCGTGGCAAGTTCATTAACCGTGGGTTCATCCTTCCCTGTTTTCATAATTCTTTCTTTGGCATATATTGCCCTGAATGCCACATCTTTGAGCGACCTCGACACCCGTATCTGGCTGTTATCCCTCAAAAAACGTCTTATCTCCCCAATTATCATGGGCACAGCGTAAGTCGAAAACTTTACGTTCAGGCTCATATCAAAATTGTCGATTGCTTTTATAAGTCCTATGCATCCTATCTGGAACAGATCATCCATATTTTCGCCGTTGCCGGAAAATCTTTTTACAACGCTTAAAACAAGTCTTAAGTTGCATTTTATATATCTTTCTCTCGCTGCTTTATCTCCGTTTTTTACTTTAATAATGAGTTCTTCTTTTTCCTTGGTAGATAAGAGTGGTAATTTTGATGTGTTCACTCCACATATTTCAACTTTGTACATTGTCATATTCTCACCTGCCTAGCTAAATATAAGAATATGATTAACAGTTTTAACAGTGGTTATTCATTCTTTATCATTTCTTTTTTCAGACGTTTTATTATCTTTTTTTCAAGTCTTGATATGTAGGACTGGGATATTCCAAGCATATCCGCCACTTCTTTTTGTGTAAGTTCTTTCCCGTCAGGGGAGTTAAGACCAAATCTTAAGTCTATAATGGTTCTTTCCCTTTCGCTCAACTTATTCACTGCCTTTAAAAGCAGTTTTTTCTCGGCTTCGTCTTCAAGATTTCTATAAATTATGTCTTCGTCCGTTCCCAGAATATCCGACAAAAGAAGTTCGTTGCCATCCCAGTCCACATTCAGCGGTTCGTCAATGGATACTTCCATTCTTGTCTTATGATTTCGTCTCAGGTACATGAGAATCTCATTTTCTATACATCTTGACGCATAGGTCGCCAGTTTAATTTTTTTATTAATATCAAAGGAATTGATGGCTTTTATAAGTCCTATCGTTCCTATGGAAATCAAATCTTCCACTCCAACACCTGTGTTGTCGAATTTTTTTGCTATGTAGACCACAAGGCGCAAATTATGTTCAATCAGCATCGTTTTTGCTTTAGTATCATACTCCGTCCCCAGATCTGCTATTACTTCTGCTTCTTCGGCCGGTTCTAACGGTGCCGGCAGAACATCTGCCCCGCCTATGTAATGAATATCTCCTTTTCTGTCCAACAGAAAATTTTTGAAACTCGGAACCATCCGAAACTGAAACCTTTTAGGCATCATTACTTTTAAATACATTGTTATCCTCCTTATTTGACTTGTGTAACATTTCCGGATGAAGAATAATGTTATATTCTTCTTTTCCGGAAAGTCTGCCTGAATACAGGGCAAACCATGGCTTATCTATATGGAACTCCCCTCCCGATGTGTGTATGGTTAGTCCTGTAAACTGCACAACAGGTATAAGTCCCGATTCATTTCCCACTGAGGCAAACGGTATCAGATGATATCCCATACCTATACCGTCTTCCATTATTTTCCGTGCGGCTTCTGATTCTATCAGATTAACCGGAACATTGAATATCGGATCATACAGAGAGTTTCCCGTATCAAGGAGTGCCATGAGCTTTATCTTTTTGTCTTTGTTTTCAAGAATTGCTACTGTTCTGGTCTCCTCAAGATATACTCTTTTGGATATACTTTTTATCATGCTTTGCAATAACGGCGCAAACATTACTCCGCCTACCCCTACTAACACCCACGATACTCCTTGTCCCCGCAGAGCAAATCCTGCGAAGGTATAATAATAAATAACATGCAGAATTCCTCCAAGTGTTATGGCAAACAGATATATTAGTCCTGCCCCTCCCATTATCTGCCTTATCTTCTTTTTCCCTGTCAGTATGAAACTCATAAGCAGAACAATTACCGCGTAAGTCATTATCTTCCATACGGCACCGTTTAGTCGAAAGGCTATTATCAAAGTGGCATATAATGCACCAACAGCTGCAGCTCCTATTCTTCTAATATATACATGTTGCGTAATTTTTAGAATTTTGGTTACTGCCCACATGATTATGTAATCCATATAGAAATTTACCAGAAAAAACATATCCAGGTATATTTCATACTCCATAATCTTCCTCCTGTTGTAACACGAGTTAATTATAGGTAATTTCTTCTACGAATTATGTCGAAATGACTACAGAGGAAAATTTTTTTGTGCGACAGGATGTTACAGGATTCTTTACGATGTTACAGGGTCCCCGGGCGCGGGGTGGGGATTTTTTGGGGTAAGATGGGAAATTTTCTACCTTTTTGCCGTCTTTTCGCCGTTTGGGTAGAGATTTGCATTTGCTCTCGTCTTTGTATGATGTCTCTATTTTCAAAAACTTATCGTCCTTTATAGTAATGATTAAATAGAATCTTCTCTGTTCTGATTCTCAATATCACACCCACACAGCAAATTCGCATCCCCGTCAAAATAATTCATATAGTCATATAGAATTTCCATTGTTGGAAATTTCCCAATAGCCCAAACAATAGTTTGAGCCAGCGAGATTTTCCCACTGGCTCAAATTATGTTCATAAATCCTTATTCCAACATACGCAAGTTTACGACTATAATCAAACAAGTATGATTCTCCGATTTTACCTACACCATAATATGGAAGAATTCTATTTAAATCTGATGCTCTTTGCCTATCAGTTTCAAGTCTTTCCGCTTCTTCCTTCGTTTTACAGTTTTTCAGTTTTTTCCTGCATTGTAAATGGTCCTGTAATCATTGTCTGCCTCCTATCCCTTGAAATCAATCGTTCTTCCAAGATACTTTTCAGCATCCGTCTTTACAGTATCCGCCATCTGTAAATAGTTATAGTCATCTATCTTTTTTTCAATTCCTCAATAGAATTTGCTGTAATTACTACTTCCTGTGAATCCTTATTCTTAAGCCTTTTCTCTTCGAGCTGTTCTTCCCGTTCCTTTTTCTCAGCTTTTTTCTGAGCCGCTTTCTTTTCTTCTTTTTTCTCGGCTCTTTGTTTTTCCAATCTATCCGTTTGAGCTTTAAAAGCCTTGTCCATAACTGCAAAGAATGAAGATGCACCGTTATCGTTTACCTGCATACCAAATCCTTTGATATTTGTAGAATTACCCAATGACTGCTTTAACTCCGGCAATTTATTCTGCGCAGAAGCAATCACGCTTTCGTACTGTTTACGATATTGCTCATCCGTTGCCATACGCTCAATCTTTTCTTCGTCAATCAAAACAACCATTTTGTGAGGGTTAGCAAAACTTCCGGCATTCGCTTTTGCTATTTCCTTCATGTCATTGCTTACCAGAATAAAATCCATATTTTGATATTTAGACTTTAATTCCTCATAATACTTCTTTGCATTTTCACTAAGCTTCGGCTGACCAATTGTCTTTCCGGTCACCCCATACTTTCTGACTTCATCAGCCTGTTTCGTTTCCTTTGCAGCATAAGTGTTACCTACTGCATTTGTACTGTTAGTAATTGCTCCTAAATCCATACTAATACCTCCTTGTATTCTGTGTGGTAAATCCGTTTACCTATACTCTATCATTTTATACATCGACAAAATATTCAAAAAAGTTAATAAAAAAAATGTAACAGGATACAGCATTAGCCATATCCTGTCATAAAACTCGCTATATTAAACAATTCCACCGTGCTTATATTGCTGTTCCCGAAGCTTATCCAACGATTTTGCTCCATCCGGGCTATAAAAATCCAATAACTCCAAAAAATTGCCAGACTCCTTACACCCATGCAATAACATACGCATACTATCTGCATCTTTACCGAATAACATACCCAGCAGACTCATATCATACTGATTTTGACTATCACTTAATATTCCCTGCTGATGTAAATCCTCCATAAAACCATAAGTACGAACCTCGGAACCTATTCGCATCGCCACATTATATAAATCCGGATCAACGGTATGAAGATAATTTAGGTAGCGTGTCTCAATATTTTTATTGGGTTTGCCGCTCATCATCCAATTTGCTATATCTTCCAAAGATGCACCTACGGCAGCATCATCAATCAAATGCATCTGCCATCTACCGCTTTCAGTCTTTGTAAAAGTATATTTTCCATCTTCCGAATACAATGTATTTGACCATGAGTTTTTTGGAGCCGCCTGATCTCTGACAAGCACTTCAAATGCATCCATTGCAGCTCTGTCCGGGATACACTTTTTTTCATCTGTTGGTAATTCCATTTTCCCCAATGCTACTGCTGTTTGCACCAGCTCATAATCCGATATGTTTTCCCCATGATAAAAATAAGATTTTTGTTCTTTCAATTTTTCAAATGAAGCCGGTAGTTTTACTTCTGCCAACTGTTCTTTGGAAACCTCAGTCCAATCTTCTTTTTTCTTACTACCTGCTGTCTGCATCTGTACTCTCGGACCATTTGTAATCTTTGTACCATATTTTGCATTTACCATATGTTCCGTTATTGTCACATGTGCAAACTGAAATAAACTCCTTTGTTTTCTTGTCTTTCCGTAACCTTCTACTTTCGCAGCATACGGAAATGATGACTTCGTATTCAAAACAGAGTAAGCACCTGTATAAAATGTATTTGCCGCCTGTATTCTCATAATATAACCTCCAATCCAAACAGAAACAGCGTCTATTTTCACATTCAATCCCTTGAATACAGACGCCATCCTTAGCTATTAAATATATCGACAAATATTCAATTATCTTTACCTCTCGGAATAAAAACCTGTCTGAATGGGAACAAAACCATTACCGTACTACACTTCCTCATCTACCTTCTTTGATACAAGCTCCGATAAAGCATTGTTATATGTACCATTGCTCTTATAGGTTCCGCTTGTTCGTGCTGCCGCATTGAAAATACTGTTTGCTTTCATGGATACCTTATCAGCAAACGAATTATGTCCGGTAAAAAGTGTTTTGAATGAACTAATGTCTGCCTTTTTAAGTGCTTCCTCGTCCAGTTCCAACTTATTACCCTTTCCTACGGTAATACCGATTTTTGAAAGCATATTCTCTTTTCCCAGAATTCATCATTATTTAATGCATCCGCTCCTGACTTCATAAGTGTAGATTTCTGTACAGTATCTCCACCGAAAGATGCCTTTTCTGCATCCTGCTTTGCATAATATGCCTTCAGCAATTTTCCATCTATATAAATTTATCAAGATTGAATGCTTTCTCATCGCCCGATGCACTATTGAGAAACAAATTTAATGGCTTTGTTCTTCGCAAGTAATCCTTATCGACTTCCTTTACAAATCCACACAAATACATTGATGCATCTGCCATCATACAGTAAACTGCATCAACTGACTCACCCAGTGTACTATTATCCTTAACCAATATCTGTTTCTTATTGTCCCAACCTCACTTAAACCAGCGATTAAAACTGTCGATTGGCGAATCATATCTATAAACTGTAGCAGTTAATCCAATTAGTACTCTTTTAGAAGCCTTTCTCGTAATCTCTCTTAAGAAAGGTTCTGTCTTATCTGCACCTATATGATGAACTTCGTCATATATGATATATAACTTTCCATTATGTATATCTTCTAAGATATTACCAGCTATTCTATACTCCAGCAACATATCTTCCTTGAATATTCTCAAAATTATTTGCTGTAGCGAACATAAATCCTGCACATTCCATAGCACTCTGGACTTCAAAAAGGCAACTACCGAGAAATCAAGGGTTTGTCGGCAGTCTTCGCCCGTGTCAAAAGAAAATACATAACGGATGGGACAGTCAACAGATGTAGGGCTGTCCCTTTTTATCACGCTTTTTTTGCAGACTGCTCTTGAAATTATCACAATTCTATGCTATTATAATCATAAACGAACGGTCGGTATATATAAAGGGAACGAAGCAACATGAAAACAACCGAGCAACAGCACAATGAGCGCAAATGTGAACTGATGGTAAAATGCTTTGAGTGTTACGCAGAAAACGGGCTGACGGGCACGGGAGCACGGTAAAAATACCGGTTGATGTATCAGATCTACACCCATCCGAAATATATTGAATACGGAAAGAAATTTTTCGAGGGTGTAAACGAGCGCTACACCGAATACGCAAAGCTGCTTGAACCGAAAATCGGCATCCCCTATGCGACGATTACGCCGCTGATCTTTATATTCGTCCGCGCCTGCGTACACTACGCAATGTTTGAGGACGAATATTATCTGAAATCCCAGATGGAGGTCTTAAAGCAGGGAGTCGCCCTGTTCGTGGATAAGTACAAAGTAAACTAGGCATAAGCCGGTCAGCCGCCGCTCATTTACGGCGCGGGCAGCGGTGCAACACTCCGCCGTAATAACAATTCCGAACGGAGGAAAAAAGATGAAAACAGGGAAAAAACTACTCACTGGCTCACTTTTGGCGCTTTGCGCCGTTCTTTTGGTGCTTTGCATCGTGCTTGCCATAGGACGGAGCAAGGCGGCAAAAACCGACACTGCACTGCCGGAGGTGCGGAACAACGGCACGGCGATCCAGTGGAAATACAGCGATGAAACCGATTGGCGCGACCTTGTGGCGCTTACCGAGCTGCGGGACGCTGCCGTAGAAAACGGCAATGACGGACTTGACGGTAAAGACGGCATTAACGGCGTTAACGGAAAAAGCATAGAGGTACAAAGAACAACAGAATACATACAGTGGCGCTATGAGGGCGAAGAGTGGCAGAACCTTGTTGCGATAGCCGATATAGAGAGCCCCGCCGGGCAAAACGGTAAGGACGGAGCAAACGGAAAAACGCCGGAGTTCCGCGTGAACGAAAACACATTGCAATGGCGCTATGTCGGCGATGAAATATGGCTGAACCTCTACGACCTTACCGCATTAAAAGGTGCGGATGGCAGAGACAGCATTGACGGTAAAGACGGCATAAACGGGCAAGACGGCAGGGACGGTGCGGACGGCACAAACGGACAAAACGGCTCTGACGGTAAAGACGGTAACACCCCGTTTATCGGCGAAAACGGCAACTGGTGGATCGGAGAAATCGACACAGCCGTAAAAGCCGCAGGCACAGACGGCACAGACGGTGTTGACGGCGACAAGGGTGATAAGGGCGACCCCGGCGAAAAAGGAGATAAAGGCGACAAGGGCGACCCCGGCGAAAAAGGAGATAAAGGCGACAAGGGAGATAAAGGTGACTCTGGAGTAATAGGTTACTATGGATTTGATGATTTCAAACGAAAAAATCTCGGTAATTCTAATTCTTATCTTGAACCAGATGCAACAATAATTCAATGTGGTAATTATATAAGTTATGATAATGATAATGGTGTATATACATTTGAACCAAATCATACTTATTATATTACTGTAACATTAAGAGCCTCTTTTAATTCTAATTCATACAGGATTTTAACTTTAAGAGGTAAGCATCAAAATAATTTTCATCCTGACTTGTTAATAGATGTAGAAGAAGCAATAAAAGGTGGAACCACTACATATACAACAACCTTAATGTTTACTTCATCTAGTACTAATAATACTTTAAAGTTATACTTAGATAGTGACCTTGCTATCCTTAATTATTTGTTTTACAGAATTAATATTTTAGTTCTTTCTTGATCACAAGTGTGACATCTGCGAAAAGGTTCTCTCCGAGTGCGCGGACAACGACAAGAATCACAAGTGCGACATCTGCGGCGACAAAAGAAATCGCCAAGGATGACACCAGAACGGATAAACTGCCGGACGATCCGAAATCTCCTCAGACCGGCGATAACAGCAACCTTAAGCTATGGGTGGCATTGCTGTTCATCAGCGGCGGTGCCGCTATTGGCACAACAGTTGTCAGCAAAAAGAAAAAGCACAATATCTAACAAAATAGTTTAACTCACACAGCGGCTATCGGAAACGGTAGCCGCTTTTTTATTTTGAAAAGTGCTGGGCTTGCGGCACAGACTGTGGTATGGTGTTTGGCTTGGAAAGGGGTAAAAACCATGAACACACTTGAAAATCTGTATTACGGCAATATTGATCCACACGAACACACCGTATCCAACGGCACGGACAAAGGTGAATTTCTCGAAACCGTTGTGCGGCTTGAAACGGAACTCAGAGCCACACTCACAGCACACCCCGCTACGGCATCACACACCGCTACGGTGACACATCACACTGCAGTTTCTCTACTCATTTCATTGTTATTATTATATTTTATAAGGGAAATAATTGACTTTAATGAACATCAGCCCCGCATAAAGCGGGGCTGATTAAAAGATATATTAATCTTAAAGATTATTTGTTAGCAATAGCTGCCTGAGCTGCTGCAAGTCTTGCGATAGGTACACGGAATGGTGAACATGATACATAATCAAGACCAATCTTGTGGCAGAATTCAACTGATGAAGGATCTCCACCGTGTTCTCCACAGATACCTACATGAAGTTTTGGATTAACTGGCTTACCAAGTTTGATAGCCATATCCATTAACTTGCCAACACCTGTCTGGTCAAGCTTAGCAAATGGATCGTTCTCGAAGATCTTTGTATCATAGTAAGCATTTAAGAACTTACCTGCGTCATCTCTTGAGAAACCGAATGTCATCTGTGTTAAATCGTTAGTACCGAAGCAGAAGAAGTCAGCTTCCTTAGCGATTTCGTCAGCTGTAAGAGCTGCTCTAGGGATTTCGATCATTGTACCAACTTCATATTCAAGCTTAACACCTGCTGCTGCGATTTCAGCATCTGCTGTCTCAACAACTACTTTCTTAACGAATTTTAATTCCTTAACTTCACATACAAGTGGAATCATGATTTCAGGCTTAACTGTCCAGTCTGGATGAGCTTTCTGAACTTCGATAGCTGCACGGATAACTGCCTTTGTCTGCATCTTAGCGATTTCTGGATAAGTTACAGCAAGACGGCATCCTCTGTGACCCATCATTGGGTTGAATTCGTGTAATGAAGCGATGATATTCTTGATATCTTCTACTGACTTGCCCTGAGCCTTTGCAAGCTTCTCGATGTCAGCTTCTTCTGTAGGAACGAATTCATGAAGAGGTGGATCAAGGAATCTGATTGTAACCGGATTACCTTCAAGAGCTTCGTATAATGCCTTGAAATCTCCCTGCTGGTATGGAAGAATCTTTTCAAGAGCTGCTTCTCTTTCTTCAACTGTATCTGAGCAGATCATTTCACGGAATGCAGCAATTCTGTCTTCTTCAAAGAACATATGCTCTGTACGGCAAAGACCGATACCTTCTGCACCGAGTTCACGAGCCTTCTTAGCGTCAGCTGGTGTGTCTGCGTTAGTTCTTACTTTAAGTGTTCTGAACTTGTCAGCCCAAGCCATAACTCTTCCGAATGTACCTGCGATCTGGGCATCAACTGTAGGAATGATTCCTGCGTAGATGTTACCTGTTGTACCGTCGATAGAAATTTCAGAACCTTCTGTAAATGTCTGTCCTGCTAATGTGAACTTCTTATTCTCTTCGTCCATAGCAATTTCGCCACATCCTGATACACAGCATGTACCCATACCACGGGCAACAACGGCAGCGTGTGATGTCATACCACCACGAACTGTAAGGATACCCTGGGCAGCCTTCATACCTGTGATATCTTCTGGAGATGTCTCAAGACGTACAAGAACTACCTTTTCACCCTTTGCAGCCCATTCAGCAGCGTCATCTGCTGTGAATACGACTTTACCGCAAGCAGCTCCAGGAGAAGCACCAAGACCTTTTCCGATTGGTGTTGCAGCCTTAAGAGCCTTAGCATCAAACTGTGGATGAAGTAATGTATCAAGGTTACGAGGATCAATCATAGCAACTGCTTCAGCTTCTGTCTTGTGTCCTTCATCAACAAGGTCACATGCGATCTGGAGTGCAGCCTGAGCTGTTCTCTTACCGTTACGGCACTGGAGCATGTATAATTTCTTATTCTCAACTGTGAATTCCATATCCTGCATATCATGATAATGATTTTCAAGAGTATCACATACTTTGATGAATTCAGCGTATGCTTCTGGGAATTCCTGTTCCATCTGGGCGATAGGCATTGGTGTACGAACACCTGCAACTACGTCTTCACCCTGTGCGTTGATGAGGAACTCACCCATGAGCTTCTTCTCACCTGTAGCAGGATCTCTTGTAAATGCAACACCTGTACCGGATTCATTATTTAAGTTACCGAATACCATTGGCATTACGTTAACTGCTGTACCCCATGAATAAGGGATATCATTGTCTCTTCTATAAACGTTAGCACGTGGGTTGTCCCATGAACGGAATACAGCCTCGATAGCTAACTTTAACTGTTCTACAGGATCAGAAGGGAAATCTGTTCCTAACTGGTTCTTGTATTCAGCCTTAAACTGTTCAGCTAATGTCTTAAGATCTGCTGCTGTAAGTTCAACGTCGAACTTAACGCCCTTTTCTTCTTTCATCTTGTCGATCAACTGTTCAAAATACTTCTTACCAACTTCCATAACAACGTCAGAGAACATCTGGATGAAACGTCTGTAAGAGTCATATACGAAACGTTCAAAAGCAGGATCTGAATTGCCGGCGATCATAGCTGCAACTACATCATCGTTAAGACCAAGGTTGAGGATTGTATCCATCATACCAGGCATAGATGCTCTTGCACCTGAACGAACTGAAACTAAGAGTGGATTCTTGAGATCTCCGAACTTCTTGCCGTTGATTTCTTCCATCTTCTTAACGCCTTCCATAGCCTGAGCCATGATTTCGTCGTTAATCTTACGTCCGTCCTCATAATACTGAGTACAAGCTTCTGTTGTAATTGTGAATCCCTGTGGTACCGGAAGTCCGATGCTTGTCATTTCAGCAAGGTTGGCACCCTTACCACCAAGAAGATTACGCATAGTCATGTCGCCTTCGCTAAACATGTAAACCCATTTGTTTGCCATTTAATAATTCCTCCTAATAAATTAATTATCACTAAAACTATAGTCTAACCTATAACAGTATACCATAATGCAGAAAAATTTCAAGAATTTTAGTCCACAAAAATACATATTTTGACGGTTTCGCCTATTGTTTTATAATTACCTTTTTTCGATACTTCGTAAAGGGAATTTTCTTTTGTTACAAAATAATAGTTGTTTTCTGAATATATTATTTTATCCCACTGTAAAAAGTTGTTTTTCTGTGAGATTTTTCTGACTTTATCATTATTTGACTGATTAATATAACCAATTCCGTTTTTGACATAACATACTGCATCGGAATTAACAACGGCGGTAAGGTTACTTACGCCGGTGTCAATAATTCTGTTGTCGCCATAAAGTTTTAAAAGATTGTTGTCCGTGTCAACGATATACATATTCTTTCCGGTAAATACAGGTTCCTCGCCATAATCTTTTTCACATATCTTTACAGCAGAAGCACCGGAAGGTACATTACCGGCAAAATAAAGACTGCCGGAATCCGTAATATATGCATAATTATCAGCTTTGTCATAATACAACGTAATATCTGATAACGAAGTCCTGAATAACGGGGTTGTGTAGTCAGCGTCCTTGTCCGCAAGGTAACATCCGTTTTCTTTCAGATAGTATGCATTATCTTCATCCAAGGCATTATCGCAGAAGGAATCCACATTATTATCGGTTTTTTTTGTTATTCCGTCATAATATGCAAAAAGATTACCGTCTTTATCAGTGTAATATATCAAATCTTCTGTATCAAGATACCTGTAGTCCATCACATCATCTGCGATTTTTCTGACAGTGCTGCCGTCATAATATGTAAGTGCCCTGTCATTTACGATGCCGTACTCGGCATTACCCATGTCAAGATAAAGCATCGTGCCGTCATCATTCACATCAATCATTACTTTCTGCCTGTCATCGGAAGTAATTTTTCCGGCATTTTCTCCGGTTCCGGTAAAAAGGCTGTATCGGGAATTGTCCTTATCGGATACAATGGTTGTAATGGCGTAAAAACTTCCGTCATCACTTATCATGCACCCGTCTTTGCTTATATCGGCGGCCTGTATTCCCGTATCGGTTATCCCGCCGTCATATATGTATATTTTTTCATTGCTCAGGAAAATAAGTGCGGACAAATCCCGGTTTGCCGTTATGTAAACAGGATTATCACAGGCAATTTCCGAAACACTGCCGTTACGGCATATAACGAAGCCTTTTTCTCTTGTAATAAGAAAATCCCGGTCATTGACTTCATATATTTCCTTGTAATCCGCTATTTCAAGCAGGGATGACGCAGGATTTTTAACTGAGGCAATTTTAGTGCCGTCAAAAAAAACCACATCTGAGCGGTCCATCCTTTTTATGTTGTAAACCGTAACAGGAACCGCAACTGCGATTAAAACAATAGCAAGTCCACCGATAATAAACTTTTTCTTATGGTTTTTAAAAACCTTATGGGAAAGCACAAGTTTTGAAGTATCAAGTGTTTCTTTACCTGCAAATTCAGGTTCTTTTGTTTTTTTTCTGCACTTAACAATGACTGTAGCGATTGCTTTAATTATTTTGTCCTTAATCGCAACAAAAGAAAGGCCGGAATCCGACCCTTCTTCCTTAATGTTAACAATCCTGTCCCTGCCATGCTTCATATCATGTTCTTCCTTTGTGGAATACATGATTCCCGGAGGAATGTTGCTCTGCTTTCCGTTACGGTTGGCTTCCTCCCATTCCTTCCTTCTTCTGGCATAATCCTCGTTTACAAAGATTACCCTTGCGCCGCATTTAGGGCAGGCATTTCTGTTATTATGTTCAAATCCACATTTATCGCACTTCATTAGAATGTAAATTTATCCTCAAAATATTTATTAAGATCTTCTATCTTAATTCTTTCCTGAGCCATTGTGTCCCTGTCTCTTACTGTTACACAACCGTCTGTCTCAGAATCAAAGTCATAAGTAACGCAGAATGGAGTTCCGATTTCGTCCTGTCTTCTGTATCTCTTACCGATATTGCCTCTGTCATCAAATTCACAGTTATATTTCTTAGAAAGGTCTGCATAAATCTTTTCTGCACCTTCGTTAAGCTTCTTTGATAATGGAAGCACTCCGATTTTTACAGGTGCAAGTGCCGGATGGAAATGAAGGACTGTTCTCACATCCCCGCCTTCAAGCTCTTCTTCGTCATAAGCAGAGCAAAGGAATGCGAGTGTAACTCTGTCTGCGCCAAGTGATGGTTCAACAACATAAGGAATATATTTTGAATTGTCCTCGTCATCAAAGTAAGACATATCCTGTCCTGATGTGTTCTGATGCTGTGTAAGGTCATAGTCCGTTCTGTCAGCAATACCCCAGAGTTCGCCCCATCCGAATGGGAATAAAAATTCGATATCCGTTGTTCCTTTTGAGTAGAAGCAGAGTTCTTCAGGAGAATGGTCTCTTGCTCTCATTTCCTCGTCCTTGATACCAAGTGTCTTAAGCCAGTTAATGCAGAATCCTCTCCAATACTGAAACCATTCAAGGTCTGTTCCCGGTTTACAGAAAAATTCAAGTTCCATCTGCTCAAATTCCCTTGTACGGAATGTGAAGTTACCCGGTGTAATTTCGTTACGGAAGGACTTACCAATCTGTCCGATTCCGAATGGAACTTTCTTTCTTGAAGTTCTCTGTACGTTCTTGAAATTAACGAAAATACCCTGTGCTGTCTCAGGTCTTAAATATACTGTGTTCTTAGCATCTTCGGTTACGCCCTGGAATGTCTTGAACATAAGGTTGAACTGTCTGATTTCTGTAAAGTCTTTTTTGCCACATGAAGGACAGGCAATTTCTTTTTCCTTAATAAAGTTCTCCATCTCTTCATTAGACCATGCATCAACTGCTGATTCCAATGTAAAATTATTATCTGCTGCCCAGTCCTCGATTAATTTATCAGCACGGAATCTCTCTTTACATGCTTTACAGTCCATAAGAGGGTCGGCAAAACCGCCAAGATGTCCTGAAGCTACCCATGTCTGTGGGTTCATAAGGATTGCACAGTCAACGCCTACATTATATGGGCTTTCCTGTACGAATTTCTGCCACCATGCTTTCTTAACATTGTTCTTAAGCTCTACGCCAAGGTTGCCGTAATCCCAAGTATTGGCAAGACCTCCGTAAATCTCTGAGCCGGGATATACAAATCCTCTGGACTTAGCTAATGCAACGATTTTTTCCATTGTTTTTTCCATTAAAATTACCTCTCTCGCTTTCCCTGCCGGATGCAGGAGCCTTTCTAATTTTATAATTAAGTATTCTATATGTTTTAATCCAATACGTCAAGAATCTCTAACGAATTCATTTTTTTATCCACGTATGCATGCATGCACCTTGCCATCACCATTTTCATTTCCGTAAGCACCTCGTCGGACACTACAAAAGTAAAAAGATTTTTGATGTCGGAATACACTATGTACTGCAGGGCATAAAGTGTTGAGCCGTTAATCTCCATAACGTCTTTTGATACCTTTGCACAGTCTTTGCATAAAATTCCGTCATGGAATATGGAAAAACCCGTAAGGTGTTCTTTGGTACCGCAGTTTCTGCACACAAAAAATTCGGGATATTCGCCGTTAATTACCAAAGTTTTGAGTTCAAATATGTATCTTATGAGTCTGGGATTGATTCTGCCTTTAACAAGGGCGGAAAAAGATGCATATATAAGGTTAAGCATCATGGATTCATCCTCATTTTCAACGGTAAAATATTCTGCCAGTTCAAGAAAATAGTATGCGGTGTAGGTTTTCTGCAGGTCACTTGTAAGCTCCCTGAAAAAATTGCTTATCTCGGCATTGACAACCGTATATGCATCCCTTCCGTACATCAGATAAAATATGCCGAAGGAAAAACTGTCGCTTGCAGCCATCAGATGATTGCCCGGTCTTCTTGCCCCTCTTACAAACGCACTTATTTTGCCCTTTTCTTTTGTAAGCAGCACAACTCTTTTGTCATTTTCACCTATGGGTGACGACGAAATAACCATACCACGCACTTTTATCTGATCCGCCATTTAATCCTCTTTTCTGTAGCCGAAATTCTTCATAAGGAGTTCGGAATCTCTCCATTCTTTGCGGACTTTTACCCACAACTTCAGATTAACCTGCTGTTCCATCATTCTCTCGATTTCAAATCTTGCAGCAGAACCGATTTTTTTCAGCATTGCTCCTGATTTACCGATAATAATACCTTTATGGCTGTCTCTTTCACATACAATTGTGGCATCAATATCCCACATACTGCCGTCGGGACGTTCTTTCATTGTCTCTATAGTTACTGCTATTCCGTGCGGTATCTCATCGGAAAGACATTTTAACGCCTTTTCCCTGATAAGCTCCGCAACAATCTGTCTCATTGGCTGGTCGGTTACCGTATCTTCATCATAAAACATTGGTCCGTATGGAAGATATTTAAAAATTGTTTCTTTTAAATCTTCCGTATTAATGCCTTTAAGCGCGGACACAGGAATTATTTCACTAAATTTCATTTCCTTACTGTATCGGTCTATAAATTTAAGGATTTCCGGCTTGTCAACGGTATCCACCTTATTTATAACAAGAATTACCGGCTTTTTGCAATTCTTAAGCGTGGCAATAATGTGCTGTTCCCCTGCCCCGATATAGGTTGTAGGTTCCACAAGCCACAGAATAACGTCCACGTCTTCAAGGGTTTTCTCGGCTACGGTTACCATGTATTCCCCGAGTTTATTTTTTGCCTTATGGATTCCCGGAGTATCAAGGAAAATAATCTGTCCTCTTTCATCGGTATACACAGTCTGTATTCTGTTTCTTGTAGTCTGTGGTTTGTTAGAGGTTATTGCTATCTTCTGACCTATAAGATAATTCATCAATGTGGATTTACCTACATTGGGTCTTCCTATAAGTGCTACAAATCCTGTTTTTTTCTCCATCTTTATCTCCTTATGATAAGTTTAATATCTCATCAAACATATCTGCGTCTTTTGATATTGCTTCGCTGTTTCCTATTACGCAGAGGTAATCGTCTTTAAGCACCGCTTCCACTATACCTGCAAGATTTCTTATATCTTCTGCTCTGGTTTCAAGTGCTTTAAGCCTGTTTTTCTTTAACAGTTCCTCTGTTATACCGCACATATATGATGTAAAGGAGCGGATGCCTTTTGTAGAGCAGGACATAGGAATATCAAGTTCACTGAATGTACCTATAACGTATTTGGTCATTTCCCTCTCGCTTGCATCAAAATTTCTCACATAATCCGCAATTTTTTCATAAGTTTCATTCGTCTTACCGCAGTTAGGGTCCCTGTAGGAAACAAAATATCCTCTGCCATTAACGGAAAAATCATTCATACATCCGTATGCACCACCCATAACCCTGACATTGTTCCATAAAAAGTCATAGGAAAGAATTGTTTTAAGTACTTTTAATGAAGCGTCGTACGCAAAACCTTTTTTTAAGAAATTGCCTGTTCTTGCAACATAATTAACCTGTGCCGCAGTTTTGTACGCTTTTTTTACTTTGGAAAGCTTAATATTCCTTGTTACGGCAGGATATTTTTTATCAGGAACAATGTTAATAAAGTCTGAAAGATATTTTTCATTCTGAATGTATTCTTCCCCATCCCCGATAACGGAAACGATAAGTTTGTCCCTGTTAAAAATAACATCCGTAAGTTCGTAAAGCTTCTTTGCTATCATTTCTTTTCTGCAGTCGAAATTATCATATAAATCAGATATAAAATCATAAAAACCAATACCCGATGTCATCTCTGATATCCAACCTGTCTCAGACATCTGTGCAAGGCATACATTAAGTGCCGTCAAATGTCCCGACTGGATGATTTTGGTAATAAGTCTTGCTTTAGTCTCCGCAAGAATTTCTTTCATACGCTTATAATCATCATATTTTGCATGGAAAACCATCTGTGAAATCAAATCATAAGCTACACCAAGTTCAGGTATAAGCGTCTTAAATTTAACGCCGAATACCGCAGTATATACATCAGGATTATCAATGTTATTGTAAAAAGTAAAGGATGGTATAATTCCTCCTGTATGAATATCTGTCTCGTTAGATAATTCATCATAGGAATATTTGTCGGTGCTTACATATCCAAGCACAGCTTCAAGAAGTCCGAGATATGGAATATCCTCGTCTTTTACACTATTAACATTAAAAGCAAGTGTGCTGTATAAAATGCCGTTTGTATATATATTGTGGTGAATTACTTTAACACCGTTTACTTCTTTTTCATCATTGTAAAGAGGAACAATGTCTTTTGAAATATCTTCTCTTGATAAAAGAGGTATCTTTGCCAGTTCTTCCTCTGTGGATGGCTCCGACTGATATTTTTTAAGTTCTGCGGTTTCCTTTACAATTCTTTCGATTTCATCCTTTGACAGGCTCTTTTTATATTCTTCAAGCTTTAAGGCTGTCTTTTTGTCCCTGGCTTCCGTAAGTCCCATTACAGGCTTCATCACAACAAATGAGGCATGCGTATTATCAAGGAAATATTTTTCGATTAATTTTTCAAAATAGCCTGTGTTTATTTTGTTCCTGAGTGACTTATATGTGTCATTTAGTGCCAATGTGTCAAATACCTTGTCATCATCGTATAACCATGTGTCAAGCATATCCAGTCCGTACATAAGTCCTTTAGGAAAACGTCCGAAATCAGCTTCCCTGTACTTAAATTCATCGGAATTGATTGCGGCAAAAAGAGTCTGCCTGTTAAGACCATTTTTCACAAGGTCTTTAAGAGTATCTTTTATTACTTTTAAGAATTCCTCTTCCCTGTCTCCATCAACATTTTTGGCAACAATAGAATAAAAAGGCTGTTTTATTCCGTCTTCAAAATTACCATATACATCTTCTCCCAGTCCCGCATCTATAAGTGCCTGTCTTACAGGTGCTCCCGGTGCTCCAAGAAGTGCATAGTCAAGGACATCTATTGCCATACAGAGTTCTTTATCGGTTGAAGATTCCAGAGCAAGATTATAGGAAAAATATGACTTGTTGTTGTCATCTTCCTCATTAACAGGGTACTCTGTCTCGATTCTTACCATTTTATCAAAAGGCTTCTGTTCTTTTATAACGGAATCGACTTCCATATATTCATAATCCGAAAGATATTCACGGTCAAGATATTCAAGTCTTTCCGTCATATCACAGTTGCCGTAGAGATATATATAACTGTTGGCAGGATGATACAGCTTTTTGTGGAAAGCCACGAACTGCTCATAGGTCAGATCAGGTATGTTTTCAGGGTCTCCGCCTGATTCGGTGCTGTATGAGGTGTCAGGAAAAAGTGAATTCATGCATACTCTTGAAAGCACTTCATCAGGAGATGAATAGGCGCCCTTCATCTCGTTATACACTACTCCGTTATATTTTAACGGAGAATCGGTCGTATCCATTTCATAATGCCAGCCCTCCTGCAAAAATACTTCTTTTCTGGAATCAATAAGCGGATGGAATACCGCATCAAGGTATACATCCATAAGGTTCTTAAAATCCGTATCGTTACAGCTTGCCACAGGATATACCGTTTTATCGGGATATGTCATGGCATTTAAAAAAGTATTAAGTGAGCCTTTTGCAAGTTCAATAAACGGGTCCTTTACAGGATATTTTAAAGAGCCGCAAAGAACCGAATGCTCAAGAATATGTGGAACGCCCGTACTGTCCTCGGGAGGGGTTCTGAAGCCTATTGAAAAAACTTTGTTTTCATCATCATTCTGCAGAACCGCAATTCTTGCTCCTGATAATTTGTGTCTGAAAAGATAGCCTTCCGATTTAAGTTCTTCTATTCTTTCATGTTTTATTAACTCATATCTGTCTGAATCAAACTGCATTTTATTCTGCCTTTCCTACTATATTGTCATTCCGCCGTCTACGGCAAATACCTGTCCTGTAATGTAATCAGCTTTTTCGGAAGCGAGAAATGCTGCCATATATGCTATTTCTTCGGCTTTGCCTATTCTCTTTAACGGAATCATTTCTATTGATTTTTCAATGACCTGTTCATTCATTGCCGAAGTCATATCAGTCTCAACAAATCCCGGTGCAATGGCATTGCAGGTTATTCCTCTTGAAGCAAGTTCTCTTGCAGTGCTCTTTGTAAGTCCTATGATGCCTGCCTTTGACGCACTGTAATTAGCCTGTCCAGCATTGCCAAGAATACCTGAAACAGATGAAATATTAATAATTTTGCCTGACTTCTGCTTAAGGAGATATTTTGAAATATGTTTTGTCGTATTAAACGCACCTTTAAGATTAATGTTGATTACCGAATCAAAGTCATCTTCCGACATCTTCATCAAAAGGCCGTCCCTTGTAATTCCCGCATTGTTTACAAGTACGTCAATTCTTCCGAATTCTGCAATAACTTCATCAATCATTTTCTTACATTCATCAAAATCCGCAACGTTGCATTTTACAGTCTTTGCCTTAACGCCAAGTTCTCTTATGGCTGCTGCCGTTTCTTCTGCTTTATCTGCCGAACCATTATAATTAACAACAACGTTCATGCCTTCCTTTGCAAGTGCTATTGCTATTGCCTTTCCTATTCCTCTGCCTGCTCCTGTTACTAATGCTGTTTTTTCCATTTTATTATCCTCGCTTTAATTTATTTTAACCATTTTGTTTCAAATTCATCTTCCGGAAGTGCTTCTCCGTAGTAGAAACCTTCCAGATAATCTGCTTTGTTTTCTAATGCCATATTATTATCATTATCGTCTTCTATTCCTACAAACGCTATATCGATGTCAAGAATATCCGCAATTTCTGTTATTGAGCGGAGTATCGTTATTTCCACATCATCAGTTCTGCTTTTTTTGACAAGTGAATTATCGAATTTAATCATTGAGGCATGGCTGTCTTTCAGAAATCCAAGGGACATTTTACCCGACCCGAAATCATCAAGTGATATATTTATGCCGTGAGCATTCAATATTTCAAGCGTTGCAAGTGCCATTTTTTCATCAAGGAATTCAGTCTTTTCTGATATATCACAATATATATTTCCGGGATTTACTTCCCACTGTTTTACGATGTTCATGATATTCTCAGCCGCCTTAGGCATCATAAGCTGTGTAGGTGCCATATTTATAAACATCTTCAAATCAGGATGTGTGCCATTCCATTTTTTGAGGGTCTTTACTGCCTTTGCAAACACATAATGGCCTATACGGTTCATTATTCCGAGATATTCTGCCGTAGGTAAAAACTCTGCGGGAAGAAGCCTGCCAAGGCTGCCGCTATTAATCCTGACAAGTGCCTCCGCACCGTACAATATGCCGTCTTTGTCAAACACAGGCTGGTAATTTATATCAAAATCCCTGCAATCATCGCCTACAAGTTCTTTTATGGAATCCCTGAACCCATTATCTGCACACTTACGTTCTTCGTCCTCCACGGTATACCACAAAAAGCGGTTTTTACCGCCTTTCTTTGCCTCATACATTGCAAAGTCGGCTTTTTTAATCAGTTCATCAACAGTCTTTCCCTGGTCGGGAAACACAGCTATTCCCATACTCATTGTGCAGTAATAATCGACATCCATTATATGCCAGATGTCATTAAATCTTTTACTGATTTTATCAACTATTTCAGTGATTTTATCAAAATACCATGGTTTCACAATAATTACAAATTCATCCCCGCCCATCCTGTAGCAGGAATTTTTTATGCCATCGGTCTCCTGTAAGGAGTATGCTATTTCCTGTAAAAGAACATCTCCGTACTGGTGTCCCAGTCCGTCATTTACCTGTTTGAAATTATCAAGGTCCAAAAAGACAACGCAGCCCTTTTCACCGGGATTCATATTCTTGAGAATTTCATCAAGGTCCCTTTCACATTTCATTCTGTTAAAAAGACCTGTTAAATAGTCATTATTGGCCTGATATTCTATTTTCTGCCGGTTTCTGATTTTCTGGGTTACATCTATGGTCGTACAGACAAGAACATCTTCGCCATTAATCCATTTCAAACCTGAAAAATTAACGTCATACCATAGTCCTGAAGAATTGTCATATATATCCTCAAGGGTCTGCTTTCCCGTATCCGTATATAATTTAAGAGCTTTTCCCATAATACTCTGGACGGATTCCGACCGGGCTGCCACGCTGTTAAGCAAAAGTACCCTTCTGCTTTCATTATCAAGGACCGCCACACCCACAGGAACTCTGTCCAACGCATCCTCCATTACCTTATATGATGCCGCAATTGAATCGCTGAAATTGCCTACCGCAGCAACATTCTGCAGTATAAGGATTTTTTCGGTAAATTCGATTTTATCCTCGTCCGTCATATTATCCTTTACCACTGCAACATACATTGCGGCTCTATCCCTTATGAATACCGGTAGTTTAAAGGTCTTTCCTTTCAAGAATCCGTAAAGGGAATCTATGGTCTGCTCCTGTATTTTCTTTTCAGGCAACGCACATACAATATGTCCGTATTGTTCGTCATTCATCTGGAAAAGTTCTATGCTCTCAAGATTAAGTTCCGTATAAAGTTCCAAAAAAACATTATGTACAATACCTGTAAAATCGTCCATGCTATTCACTCCGTTTTTTCATTATGATATAAATGTTAATATTCTCTTTGGAATTAAAGGGAAGCTCGTTTATCAGCCTGAATTTCTTATTAAGTCTTAAATACTTCTTAATAATTCCCATTTCTTCTGAAACCAGTATAATAACCCCCTCCTCTTTGAGTACTTCCACTGCTTTGTCAAAAAAACGTCTGTAAAAATCATCCGCCTGGCCTTTATCAAATCTTGGCATTTCAGTGATAATCTCATCAAACAGATATTCATGTCTGAAGTCGAAAAAATTCCTGCATATATAATTGATTCCGACGCCTGCAAGAACGGTGTTCTGTCTTCCTCCCTCAATGGCCTCTCCAAAAATATCAATTCCGTACATGGTTCTTGTTCTCACAAGCTTATTTCTCTCTATGAGGAGAGTTCCCACTCCGCAGAACGGGTCAAGGACCTGGGCATATTTTTCGAGATATTTCTCCGACATTTTAACAATTCCCGCTGCATTGACAGGAGTCAGTGATGTTGCAACATGATTTTTCCTGTATGCAAACCGGTTGTCTTTCTTTGTAAAAAGTTTTAGAAGGCAGGCTGACTTTGATTCTTTATTCTGTATAAACCTTAATTCTATATCATAATCTGACACTGAATTAACAAGTCTTCCGTAGGATGCCGTCTCTATTTCCCTGCCGAATTTCATGGCATCTATATTGCCTGATACCCTGAAATTATATACAGCATCTTTTTTATCATGCAGAGAATCAAGAAGTTTAAAAAGATCTCCTTTGATTATTTCCCTTATAACATCTGCCCCGTCATATGCGGTCAGTCCGTTAAGAGGGAAAAGAAGTTCTTTATAGGTTCTTATACATGAGACTTTACCGATATCTGCTGTTTTAAGTGCTACGCCGCAGAATACTTTTTTGGTTACAAGACCTGTCATTTCTTTTACCTGTTCAGCTAAAATATCTGCCATTTCTTTTTTACAGGTAAGAAATATAAGAACCGGTTCTTTGGGATTCCTGAAACTTACGGCTTCACGCTTACCTTTTATTCCAACCATTGTTTTCAGTTCCTGTAATTCCTCTGCGATATGTTTTAATTCGCTCTGTTCATATTCCGCCTTTTTAAGATTATTAAGTCTTTCCGTAAGAGAATCCTTATATGCCGAAAAATCATATTTTCTCAGGGATCTGAGGTATGCGCTCCTTACAAATAATGTATTCTCCTTCTCATAGCTTTCATACAGATTCTTCACAAGTCCCGGCTCTTCTATCATTCCGATAATGAGTGCAGCATTTTTTCTGACTTTACTGTCTTCATCAAAAAGAAGCTTTGCGAATATTTCCGTATTATAATTTATATCCTGTTTTAAATCGGTTAATGACAGATCTTTTGACAATTTATCCTTAAGTGATATAAGATTGGTTCTTACGTCTATGTTATTATTTATATTATACAGTTCAATTATATTCATTTTATATCCTTTACATCTCATTTTTAACAGACAGTTTAAATGCATACCATTCATCGGGATTATTCACATAATATATCGGGCAAAGCTTGCCTGTAACATCATAATGTCTAATCACATCCGTCTCCGGGTTCAGTCCGTAAGTCCTGCATAATGCCGCAACCAGTCTCACAAGCGAATTATAGGTATCACCGGTGAATCTGCCCTCCGCATCCTGATGACAACATTCAATAGAAATTGTATCATAATTTCTGTTATTGGAGGCATAGGCTATCTCATCAAGCGGGACGCATTGTATTATCTCTCCCTGCAGGCCCACCACATAATGGCTGCTTGCGTAGGCATTCTTTAATTCTGCAAGATTGTTAAAATAACTTCTGTTCTGTTCTGCCGTTGTTCCCGGATTACCTACATAATGGACTACTATTGCCGTCACTTTGGAAATCTTGTCACCCGGTCTTGAATATGGATTAACAGGAAGTATCTCCTGTTGTATATTGTCACTGAGCAAAAAAGCATCTACATCTTCTGCTTTGGTATATTCTGTTTTGTTGCCGTTAATATCACTTTCACTGCCGCCATCCTTTTTATTCTTAAGCTGTAATGACAGCAAGCCTAAGAAAAATACAAGAATTAAAATAATAAGTGATGTCAGGAAGGTCAGTTTTAATCTTTTCATCGTATATTCTCCTGATAAAATCATATACTATTTTACATTAAAAAAAGGCCGCCGTAAATACGACAGCCCAATTTTTTTGAAGTTATTTATCAATACTGTAGTTAGGAGCTTCCTTAGTGATATGTATATCATGTGGATGGCTTTCCTTCAATGAAGCTGCTGTAATCTTAACGAAACGTCCGTTTTCCTTAAGTGCTTCAATTGTAGGTGTTCCGCAATAACCCATACCTGATCTTAATCCGCCCATAAGCTGGAATACTGTATCTTCAACAAGTCCTTTGTATGCAACTCGTCCTTCTACTCCTTCCGGAACAAGCTTCTTGGCATCTGTCTGGAAGTAACGATCCTTGCTGCCGTTCTCCATAGCTGCTATAGAGCCCATACCTCTGTATACTTTGTACTTACGTCCCTGATATAATTCAAAATCTCCCGGAGCTTCATCACAGCCTGCAAACATGCTGCCCATCATACATACATCGGCACCTGCTGCGATAGCCTTGGTTAAATCTCCTGAGAACTTGATACCGCCATCTGCGATAAGAGGTATTCCATACTGTCTGGTTGTCGCATATACATCCATGATTGCTGAAATCTGTGGTACACCGATACCTGCAACAACTCTTGTGGTACAGATAGATCCAGGTCCGATACCAACCTTAACACAGTCAACACCTGCTTCAATAAGAGCCTTGGCTGCTTCACCTGTTGCAATATTACCTGCTATTACCTGAAGTTCAGGATAAGCTGCCTTAATCTTCTTAACTGTCTCTATAATGTTCTTGGAATGTCCGTGAGCCGAATCAATTACAATACAGTCAACCTTAGCTTCAACAAGAGCTGCAACCCTGTCCATAACATTAGATGTAATGCCTACCGCAGCACCGCATAAAAGTCTGCCCTGGTCATCCTTAGCTGAAAGAGGGTATTTAATCTGTTTCTCAATATCCTTAATTGTGATTAATCCTCTAAGATTGAAATCATCATCTACTATAGGAAGTTTCTCCACTCTTGCCTTGGCAAGTATTGCCTTGGCGTCTTCAAGTGTAATTCCGACCTTGGCTGTAACAAGGTTCTCGCTTGTCATACATTCCTTAATCTTCTTAGTATAATCTTTTTCAAACTTAAGATCCCTGTTAGTAATAATACCTACAAGCTTACGTCCTTCTGTAATAGGAACACCTGATATTCTGAACTTAGCCATCAGATTATCTGCATCCTGTAATGTATGTTCCGGAGAAAGAAAAAATGGATCAGTAATAACACCATTCTCTGAACGTTTAACCTTGTCAACTTCTTCTGCCTGAGCTTCAATTGACATATTCTTATGGATTATTCCAATACCACCCTGTCGTGCCATTGCAATAGCCATTCTGTGTTCTGTAACAGTATCCATACCTGCACTCATAATTGGAACATTAAGCTTAATCTTCTTAGTAAGATGTGTTCCAAGTTCAACCATATTAGGTGTAACTTCTGAATATGATGGTACTAAAAGCACATCATCAAAAGTAATTCCTTCACCAATAATTGTACCCATTTTATCATTTCCTGCCTTTCATCTGTGTAATTTCATTATAATGTATCAAAACAAACTCTAAAAGTCAATGAGTAATATTAATCCTCATATACTTTTCTTGGATAATATTTCTTAAGGACTGCGAGCAGTTCTTCGCTAGGTGAGAACTCTAAAAATACTGTTGCTTTCTCATCATTGTGAAATACTGCTACATATGAATCTTCCCTGATATCGTGAGCGGAATAGTTATAATATACACTATTGCCGTGTTCCTCAAGCCTTGTCATTCTCTCTGAGCCATACTTTGCAATGTAATCGAGCTTGGCAAAATCAAATATTCTAAGTCTCTTTCTCTTGGCCCTGTTAAGAATCTTATCAACCGTAAGTTCCCCACCAAAATAATCATATTCAAATTCTACGCTGGTATTTCTGAATACAAAGTAGATAACAAATCCTGCTGCAAGGTCACAAAGAAGCACAACAGGTATTCCGTATGGAACTTTAAGCGCTGCCACATAAGTAATGATAACCATAAGTATCCCAAGAGCCACAGAAAGGCATCTTCCAAAATATGCTTTCATGGTAAGCCTGCGCTTTACAATACATTCTACTAATTCTTCCATAGTAAATTAGTCTCCTTCCAATTTGCTGTACTTACTATTGTACCTATTTTTTATCATTATGTGAAGAACTTTTTTTATAAAATTTTGATTAAAAAAAACCTGCGGACGAAAAGTCCGCAGGTCATATCTGCCTTTATGTTATATTGAGCATAACGGAATTACATCATTCCGCCCATTCCGCCCATTCCGCCTGCCGGCATAGCAGGTGCATCTTCTTTGATTGAGGCAACAACAGATTCTGTTGTAAGTAATGTTGAAGCAACGCTTGTAGCGTTCTGTAATGCACTTCTTGTTACTTTGGCAGGATCAAGTATACCTGCTTTAACCATATCAACATATTCTTCATGGAGAGCATCAAAACCTGTTCCCACTTCTGATTCTCTTACCTTGTTGATAATAACCGCACCTTCAAGTCCTGCATTGTGGGCAATGTGGAATAAAGGAGCTTCAAGGGCTTTGAGTATAAGCTTTGCTCCTGTCTTTTCATCACCTTCAAGAGTATCTGCAAGCTTAGCAACTTCCTTAGATGCATGGATGTAAGCAGAACCACCGCCTGAGATAATTCCTTCTTCAACCGCTGCCTTAGTAGCTGCAAGTGCATCTTCAAGACGAAGCTTATTTTCTTTCATTTCTGTCTCAGTTGCCGCACCTACACGGATAACTGCAACGCCGCCTGAAAGTTTTGCAAGTCTTTCCTGTAATTTTTCTTTATCAAATTCAGATGTTGTCTCTGCAATCTGTGCCTTAATCTGTGAGATTCTGGCTTCAATTTCAGACTTAGAGCCTGTTCCGTCAACGATAACCGTATTCTCTTTCTGTACCTTGACAGACTTAGCACGGCCAAGGTTTTCAAGTGTGGCATCCTTAAGTTCAAGTCCGAGTTCTTCGGAAATAACCGTACCACCTGTAAGAATTGCAATATCTTTAAGCATTTCTTTTCTTCTGTCACCATATCCAGGTGCTTTAACAGCTACAACATTGAATGTTCCTCTTAATTTATTAACAATAAGTGTTGTAAGTGCTTCGCCTTCAACATCTTCAGCTATAATAAGTAACTTAGCTCCGGACTGTACGATCTGCTCAAGGAGTGGAAGGATTTCCTGAATGTTGCTTATCTTCTTATCTGTAATTAAGATGTATGGGTTATCAAGAACTGCTTCCATCTTATCCATATCTGTTGCCATATATGCTGAGATATAGCCTCTGTCAAACTGCATACCTTCAACAACGTCAAGTTCTGTCTTCATTGTCTTAGACTCTTCGATTGTGATAACGCCGTCTTTAGATACTTTCTCCATAGCATCAGCAACTAACTGTCCAACTTCTTCATCACCTGCGGAAATAGCTGCAACCTTGGCAATCTGTTCCTTGCCTGTTACCTTAGAGCTCATCTTTGCAATAGCTTCCACTGCTACGTCTGTTGCTTTCTTCATACCTTTTCTGAGTATGATAGGGTTAGCTCCTGCAGCAAGGTTCTTAATACCTTCGTCAATCATTGCCTGTGCAAGAACTGTTGCTGTTGTGGTACCGTCACCTGCAACATCGTTAGTCTTTGTTGCAACTTCCTTGACAAGCTGTGCTCCCATATTTTCAAAAGGATCTTCAAGTTCAATTTCTTTAGCGATTGTTACACCGTCATTAGTGATAAGAGGTGCTCCGTATGACTTATCAAGAACAACATTTCTTCCTTTTGGTCCAAGTGTAACTCTTACTGTATCTGCAAGCTTATTAACGCCTGCGCCTAATGCTTCTCGTGCTTCTGCACCATATTTAATTTCTTTAGCCATAATATCTATTCCTCCGGTTAATCTGATTATTCAACAATAGCGAGTATATCGCTCTGCTTTACAACAATGTATTCCTCATCCTCTAACTTAACTTCTGTTCCTGCATATTTAGAGAAGATTACATTATCTCCCACTTTAACCTGCATTGTAACTTCCTTACCGTCGACATTTCCGCCAGGTCCCACTGCAATTACCTCAGCCTGCTGTGGCTTTTCTTTTGCCTGACCTGCAAGAATAATTCCGGACTTAGTCGTTTCCTCTGCTACAAGCTGCTTTAAAACAACTCTGTCTCCTAATGGTACTAACTTCATTTTAATTGCCTCCTTTTATTTTTACTAAGGCTATACTAATACTTCTATTTTTGAATGTCAAGAGAAAATTGGCACTCATTTATAAAGAGTGCTAATAATTTTATTTGCCGATATTTAATGTCTTACCGTAATAAAACAAATACTGCTGTGCATACCCTGACAATTCTCCGTATTTTTCTTTACCGAATTTTTCAATTTCCGTTACCGGGGTTTCTTTGTGGAAATACATTGCTTCCATAATTCTTTTTATCCATACATCCACAGGAAATGCATTTCTTTTATCAAGGGAAAAAAGTGCGATGCAGTTGGCAACTTTGTTGCCTATGCCTTTTACGGATTTAAGTATCTCTACCGCTTCATCGTAATCCGCTGCCAGAAGTTTTTTCTCGTCAAGTTCTCCCGCAGCATATTTTTCACAGGCATCGATTATATATTTTGCCCTGAATCCTGCCTTACAATCCTTCATTCCCTGTTCTCCCGCGGCAAGAATTTCTGTGGCTCCGGGAAAATAGTCTATGCCCTCGCCTTTTCTGCCATAACGGGACGATATGGCAGCTACAATCTGTTTGATTCTCACAATCTGCTGGTTCTGTGAAATTATAAATGAAATAAGTGTCTCAAAAAAATCCTGATTAAGTATTCTTACGCCGCTCATTGCTTCTATTGCGGTTGTCAGCCTATCGTCTTTTTCAATAAGTATGCTTTTTATCTTTCCATAGTCTCTTTCCAGGTCAAAATAGTGTTTCCACACTTTATCAAAGGTCTGTTCATCCGTATTATAAAATATTGTCCTATTTTCTTTCTGTGCTATATGTAATATTCTGCTTTTTGCCGAAATCAGATAATCTTCCTCATCAAGTTTTACAAAATGAAAACATTGTCCGCACTCAAGAGTCTGGCTTAATATAAAATCTTTTTGTTTTTCTATGATAAAATTACCATCTTCTGTGTATCTGTCCAAAATAATCCGTCCTATTCTTTCAATTATTATTCTTTTTAGAAAAATTTTATACAATAAATTATAACATAGGTCTTTATTTTTTTTCAATTTCGTATTACAATGTAAAAAAAGGTTATGGGAGGTTACTAACATGAAAAAATTCTTTAAAATTGTTGGAGCAATCGCAGCTATAGGTGCCGGTGTGGCAGGAGGTCTCTGCCTTTATTCTAAACTCAAGCACAAAAATGATGTGATTGACGATATTGATGATTATGATGATGATTTTTCTGATGAAGAAGATGAAGAAGCTGAAGAAGCTAAGAAGGAAGCTGAGGCTTAAGCCCCAGCTTCTTCTATTTTCCATACTTTTTTAAGTATGCGAAGTCCGTTTATTATTTTTTTACTGCAAAGTTTTGAATATCCTATTATTATTCCCGGCAGTCTGTTGTTTATTCCGCCTATATAATAATCTGACAGCGGGTATACTTTTACTCCCTCCTCTGCCGCTCTTTTTACCAGTTCTTTTTCCGTCATATTATTATTGATTTCCAGAATTATATGAACTCCTGCATTTTCACCGCTTATATTTATATTTTTCCATGTCTTAAGCTCGTTAAGCATTACGTCATGTTTTGCCTTATATATAGTTCTCATTCTGTTAAGATGGCGCTCAAAGCCACCGTTTTTCATAAATATTTCCATATATTTCTGGTCAATTCTTGAGACTGTATTACCTATGTAACTTGTTTTTTTCATATATATATCCATTAATTTCTTAGGAAGCACCATATAACTCATTCGTATTGCCGGAGTCACCGATTTGGAAAAAGTTCCCATATATATTACTTTTTCCCCGTTATCTATACTTTGAAGTGATGGGATAGGTCTGCCTTTATAACGGAATTCACTGTCGTAGTCGTCTTCTATTATGTAACGGTCTTCTTTTCTGGATGCCCAGTTTAACAGTTCAACGCGCCTTTTTATTCCCATTACAATACCGAGAGGATACTGGTGTGACGGTGTAAGGTATGCCACGTCGGCATTACTTTTTTCAAGTTCCTTCACACTGAGCCCGTCTTTATCAAGCCCGACCGGAATTACATTATCAGTAAAATTTCTAAGTATGTCATAGGATTTTTTATACACAGGGTTCTCTACCGCAAATATCACATTTCCGGGCAAAAGAAGCTTAATAAGCATGAGGAGATTTTCGTTACCTGCTCCCAGTATTATTCTTGATTTATCGGCTTTAACGCCTCTTGATTTCTGAAGAAAAACGGCAAGTTGTTCCCTGAGTCCGTCATCCCCTCTTTTGTCTCCGCTGTTAAACAGATTTTTCATTTCGTCCGTAAATATATTTTTGGAAATTTTTCTCCATTCATTTACCGGAAAATGTTCTGTTTCAATACCATTCGGTGAGAAATCAATGGTATAGGGATTAATGTACACCATATCCTTGCTGTTATTTATGGTATTTTCATGATTGTCTGCAAAATCTTTTTCTATTTCTATGACATAATAGCCTTTTCTTTCCCTCGCTTCTATATATCCCTCCGCAAGCAGTTGTTCGTAAGATGCCAGCACCGTGCTCCGGCTGACCTGCAGATAAGATGACATATTTCTGGTTGAGGGAAGTCTTTCGCCTGTTTTAATATTGCCTTCCCTTATTTCTTTTTTTATAAATTCATATATCTGTTCATACACCGGTATACTACCGGACTGATTTATAAAAACTGCCAGTTCTTTCATAATCCGCTCCGTACTTTTTAATAATTTAAAATATAGCATAACGATATTATTTGTACAATACAAAACATTCTGATATACTTAAACAAAACACCCGAAGGAGGATTAGTTATGAAAGAACAGCTTTACTCTATTCCGGTTAATGATGCATTTGCTGCGGACTGCGAATGTCCCGTATGCCAGATGTATCATAAGCTTGAAACAGATTCAGTGGAATATACAATGGGTCCAAGTTATATGGAGGACGATACAAGAGCACTTACGGACGCAAAGGGCTTTTGCGGCAAACATATTAAAATGGTATACGATCAGGATAACCGTCTCGGCATGGCATGGGTTATGAAAACACATTTTGATAAGACAATCAACGATATTAAGAAGGTAATGCCTTCAGGTCCGGCAAAACTTATTAAAAAAGGGATTTCTGATTCACCCCTTATTAAATATATTGATAATCTTGACAATTCCTGCTTTGTATGCGACAGAATCAATAATTTTTTTGACCAGTATGTTGACACAATCTTCTTTCTTTGGAAAAAAGATGACGAATTCAAAGAAAAATTCAAATCCGCAAAGGGGTTCTGCACACCTCATTACAGCCTGCTTCTTAAAAAGGCCGCAGATCATCTTAAAGGTGATGACCTTGAGTCTTTCGTTGGAATCATTAATGATATGTATATCACCAATATGGAGCGCGTCAGGGATGACCTTGCATGGTTCATTAACAAATTTGATTACAAATACCAGAATGAACCATGGTATAATGCCAAGGATTCGGTAATCCGCTCGTTAGTAAAGACTAACGGGGTAATATTGGACGAATAAAATGCGGCAGCTTTTAAAAGCTGCCGCATTTTTTTGACATTCATCCACTTACTGTAACTTTTACCTGTTACATTTCCACAATGCCATTGGATGTCCACATATTCTTGTTACTATCTCATCATCAAACAATAACTTTCTTTACATTTAAGTCAGACGGAACCACAAGTTTCCATTGGCTGTCATATACTCCGTCAGTAATATCCCGCGACAAATATCGTTTACTTTTTCCAATTTTGTTCTGACATTCTTTAAAAAAAATATCTGAAAGACCAAGCTGTTCTTTCTGCTTTGAAAGCAAAAATCCTGTCTTCTGGTATAAAAACTGATTGCCTATTCGTTCCAAATAACTTAACAGTCTTTTTTCCTGTAAATTCTTCATACACGAAATATCCTGTATAACTTCTTCCATTCCTGAAATCTTATCCATGTCTTTGATACTGTCAATCATAGTACGTTCAGGACTTGTTACCCGTATCCCACCGCTAAAAGCAGGTTTATCTACCCCCTCATCTCCTTTTGACTCTATATAACGATAAATATATCCATCAAATTCAAACTCCCGAAAAGAAGTTTCGGAAGAAACATACACCTCATAGAAAACCTGATTGGTTATCCCATAATACTCCATTGCTGTATGGTGGGATATATACGAAGTCGGTGTAATATTACACGCAATTTGAAATCTGTTTGCTACCGGTTGTCTTGTCTCTCCACTTATACAGGTATACATATTATTTCGTATCCTGACTACCATATTTTCTTTCATTAAACGCTTAATTGCAGAACGTGCACTATCTACATTATTGTAAAACTTATTCACATCTTCAACCTTAAATATCGGTGTTTTTAACAATTCAAAATATAAATTCATATTAATCCCTCCCACATTTTAGTTTGTATATAAACCATTCTGATATATTTTTAAACTATTATAGGTCTATTTCTATATTATGTCAACCCCCCGTTTATGTTATTATCTCCCCACTCAGCCCCCATTATTTTGTATTTTTAAAATTTACATCATATACTCTAATAAAGTGTTAAAAAAATGCCGTCAAAGCCAGATTTCTAAGGCTTTAACGGCATTTATAATTTAAAAAATCTTTTTAATTATTATCTGATAATTTATCTGATTCTTTGTAAGTAAAGATATTCGTTCTGCTCAATGTCTCATTACTGTTGGATATCTGCAATACAGCTATCTGATCCCCGTCTTTCAACGTGTAACCATCCACAAGCAGTTCGTCCGGTCCGTTGTAAATAGTCTTATGAACGGTACCGTTAATCTCCACCTGACTGAATTCGGTAAAGTTACGTCCTCGTATAACAATATGTGAATACGCATTTTCACCATTCAGTACCTTAATTGGTTTATAACCCATTTTCATATTGGTAATCTTATATGGATTAACTCCTTCATACGCCTGACAGTTTCCGTATAAAATATCATATTCAAGAAGTTTGAGGTTGGAAAGATACTCTTCATTATCTTCCTTATCTTCCTTATCAAAATGTGACATATGGAGTCTGGAAATAACTCCGCCCTTCATACCAAGATTTTTCATAAGATATGCTGACAGCTGATATGCCTGTAAGTCTTTATTCTCAATCTGAAGATTATAATTGTTCCAGATTACATACTGCGTCTGGTATATGTCACCATTCTTAAGGTCATCATCTGTTATATCAAAGGTTGGAAGGTGGTCTCCATAAATTACAAGTATGGTTTTTTCATCTCTCTTGCTAAGTGCATCAATTAATTCTGCAACAAAAGCATCCATTTCATGCGTCTGGTTTACATAATATTCAAATCCATTAGGATTACCTGTTACATCATTATTGGTGACCTTGATAGGCAGGTCAAGTCCGTCTGTATTCTCCGGATAATCTCCGTGTCCCTGGACAGAAATGGTATAAATATAATCAGGTGTGCCGGTACTATCCAATATACCCACAATCTCATCTGTAAGACATTTATCTTTTACCCATCCGATTGGATTCTTCTCATATTTTTCAATATATTCGATTGATACAAAAGAATCAAAACCAAGACGGCTGAATACTTTGTTACGGTCATAAAATCCACCTGTATTATCATGTAATGCGGTTGTTGTATATCCGTAATTAGAAAGATAATAACATATTGACTCACAGGCTGTACTCTGGAGAACCGTCTTATATGGATATTCACCCGGTCCGAAATCGTCAAGGTTCATACCTGTCATTGTCTCAAATTCGGTATTGGCTGTTCCTGCACCAAAGGACGGAACTGAAAGATATCCACCCGGAAATTTCTCGTAGAGCTTACGTATGTTCGGTATAGGGTCCTCTGAAAACTCAAGTCCTTTTACATTAGTTGAATCAAAAAATGACTCCAGCTGTAAAAATATGATATTAGGCTTATCTATATCGTTTTTATCATTGTCATTATTGTTTTTATCATTGTTCTCAACAGAATCCACAACATCATTTACCTTACCCGGCGAATAATCCTTAGGCTTGGATACACCATTTCTGAAAAGCGAACACGAAAACATATATCCGAAGCCGTAAGTATCATAAGCTCTTACAAGATTACCGAACTGTCTTGGAATAAGTCCTGTTGCATTGGATACATAATTAATAATCATAATCATTCCAAAAGATACAGCTATTACAAGTGCAGATAAAAGATAATTTATCTTTTGTTTTACTTTAGGTGTCCTTATTGCAATGAATATGATACATGCCACAAGTGCCGCAATAACCAGGCACAAAATTACTATCTGCGGTATGGTATAGTATTTTTGAATTACTTTTAAACCTTCTGTTAGGTTTCTAAAATCTGATGCTGCAAAAGGTGACTTTCTGGAGCTTCTGATAACAAAATTAGTTACACCTAACCCAAACCACAAGGCACTTATGAAAAAGGTGGCAAAAACACGTTTTTTAAACAGCATTGCTATTGACAGTGTGAAGAAAATCATAAAACTGTTAAATAAAAAAGCTAAAGGATGGCTTCCAAAATATATTATACCTTTAATAAAAGAATGTCTGCTTAAACACTCATTTATAAAATTAAGCAACAATGCCAGAAGCCCGAGTCTCACCCACGGATTGCCCAGAACTTTGCTGTTCCATACCTTATCAGCCTTTTTTGCAAATTTAGTTTCTTTAAATTTGCTGATTAATTTTGGTGTCCTTTTTTCTTTTACTTTACTCATTTCAATTACCTCAACTATTTTCTTGCTTTAATCGTATCCCGTAAAGTCCTTGCCTTATCTTTAAGTCTTGTATTGGAATTTCTCGATACTATTACATTGGATATCATCTGCTCAGCAAGGTCAAGTTTTCCGGTTCTTACTGCAATATCCGCAATAAGATAGTCTAATGTGCATTCATCCATTCCGCATACAGGGAAATTCTCACCCTGTCTTGCTGCAACAAATCCCTCAAGTGCATTTTTTAACATATCATTTTCGTTATTTTTACAGAATTTTTCTTTTTCTTCTGTAAGTTCACCTGTCTCTGCAAGATGCTCCGATAATCCTCTGTATACCCACGCCAGTTTAAGACAGGTATAAGCCTTTTCGCTGTTTTTGCCTTTCTTGACAATAGTGCTCAGCAATACAAGCTTAAGTCTGCTTATAGCCTCATCATAAGTATATATATCACCATATTCAGGCATACCCTTAAAATTAGCGGTTACAGTACCTGTAATTAGCTTAATCTGTCCGTCTGTGAGATTTCCAAAAAACCTGCTTAATGAAGCATATCCGCAGTAAGGACACACAATTGCATCGTATTTAATGGCATCAATTCCCGAATATTTAGGTCTTAAATCCGAATCCGAACCTATAAGTCTGGTCTTACCTGCTCTAACCATTTTTGCTTTAAATTCCTTTTCGCAGACAGGGCACTTATATGTTTTGTCAAAAAGATAGTCAGCCTCCGTAACTTCCGGAGTCTTAGTCTTTTCTGCCTTATTATCTGTTTTTTTAGGTTCGTCATCATATATTTTAACGTTTTCAAGGCCTTGAAGTCCCATGGACTCAAGTCCGTTAAAAAGATTACTCACTTTCTATTCCTCCTTCTATTTCAGCTTGAAGGAACTCTTAAGAGATACTATTCTGTTAAATACAGGGTGTCCTTCACTTGAATCTTTATAATCTACGCAGAAAAATCCGTTTCTTACAAACTGGAAGCTGTCATAAGGCTTTGCGTCCTTTAGGGATGGTTCAACATAGCATTTATCTATTACTGTTAATGAGTTAGGATTAAGGTTAAGACTTCCGTCACTGTTATATACACCTTTCTCCTCATCTACGATATTTTCATAAAGTCTTGCTTCAACAACCAATGCTTCCCCGGCACTTACCCAGTGTATTGTTCCTTTAACTTTACGTCCCGTAAAGCCGCTTCCGCTCTTTGTCTCCGGATCATAAGTACAATGTATCTCCGTAATGTTCCCATTATCATCCTTGACACAGCCTGTGCATTTTACAAAGTAAGCATTCATAAGCCTTACTTCATTGCCCGGATATAATCTGTAATATTTGCTTGGAGGAGTCTCCATAAAATCTTCTCTTTCAATGAGAAGTTCTCTGCTAAATGGTACAAGACGCTTACCAAGTTCAGGATTTTCAAGGTTATTATCTACCTCTAACATCTCAACCTGTCCCTCAGGATAATTGTCTATTATAAGCTTGACAGGATCGAGAACTGCCATTACCCTAGGTCTTTTAAGCTTAAGGTCTTCTCTTATACAGTATTCAAGCATACCGTAATCAACAGAACTGTTGGCTTTGGATACACCGCAAAGTTCAACGAATTTCCTGATGGAATCAGGAGTAAAGCCTCTTCTTCTCAAAGCCGCAAGGGATACAAGTCTTGGATCATCCCATCCGTCTACTATCTTTTCTTCTACAAGTTTCTTGATATATCTCTTACCTGTTACGACGTTAGTAAGGTATAACTTGGCAAATTCAATCTGTTTTGGCGGATTCTCATATTCAAGTTCCCTTACAACCCAGTCATAAAGAGGTCTGTGATCCTCAAATTCCAATGTACATATAGAATGGGTAATTCCTTCTGTTGCATCTTCAATAGGATGTGCAAAATCGTACATAGGATATATGCACCACTTATCTCCCTGTCTGTGATGTGACTGATGGGCAACACGATAGATGATAGGATCTCTCATGTTGATGTTAGGTGATGACATATCAATCTTGGCACGAAGCACCTTGGCACCGTCCTCATACATACCATTCTTCATATTTTCAAAAAGTTCAAGGTTCTCCTCAACGCTTCTGTCCCTGTATGGGCTGTTCTTGCCGGGTTCACTTAATGTACCTCTGTATTCCCTGATTTCATCAGGTGAAAGGTCACATACATAAGCCTTTCCTTTCTTAATAAGCTTAACTGCTGCTTCATACATTATATCAAAATAATCCGATGCAAAGAACAATCTGTCCTCGTAATCGGCACCGAGCCAGTTTACGTCTGCTTTAATTGATTCTACAAATTCTTCCTTTTCCTTAGTAGGGTTAGTATCATCAAATCTCATATTGAACTTTCCGTTATATTCACAGGCAAGTCCGTAATTGAGAAGAATTGACTTAGCATGTCCAATGTGAAGATATCCATTAGGTTCCGGCGGGAAACGTGTCTTAACAACTTTACAATGTCCTTCAGCTATATCTTTTTCAATTATCTGTTCAATAAAATTTTTAGAAACTACTGTTTCTGCATCCATATTACGTTCCTCCTAATTCACATAGCTAAATGTTATAATATCAGATTTCAAAAATCTTTTCAACGAGTAAAAAGATATATTTATGCCTTGACGAAAAATTTTTATGTGTATATAATGGCATTATTAAATGCTGTGAAAGGAACAAGTAGTGTTCTGACGATTCCAACAGAGAGCTGCCGGCTGATGAGAGGCGCAGGATAGTTATTACATGAATACCTCCCCGAGCTTTGCACTGAAGTAACAGTAGGCTGCAACGTAGGACATACGTTATAATGTCAGGGTATCGAGATTTCTGTACCCGGTAAGGTATCGGATGTGAGTCCGGTATGAATTAAGGTGGTAACACGGCATATGTCGTCCTTTAGCTTTTTTGCTGAAGGGCTTTTTTTATTATTATTTATAATATCAGGAGGATTTATTATGGGAATTTATGAAGAACTTCAGGCCAGAGGTCTGATTGCCCAGGTAACAGACGAACCACTTATCAGAGATTTAATCAATAACGGTAAGGCTACTTTTTATATTGGCTTTGACCCTACCGCAGACAGTCTCCATGTAGGCCACTTTATGGCTCTCTGCCTTATGAAACGTCTTCAGGAGGCCGGCAACAAACCAATCGCTCTTATCGGCGGAGGTACAGCTATGATAGGCGACCCATCGGGCCGTAACGATATGCGTTCAATGATGACTAAGGAAACCATTAACCACAATGTGGAATGTTTCAAGAAACAGATGAGCAGATTTATAGATTTTTCCGACGACAAAGCTCTTCTTGTAAACAATGCAGACTGGCTCCTTGACCTTAACTACGTTGATTTGTTAAGAGAAGTCGGTCCTCATTTCAGTGTTAACAGGATGCTTACCGCAGAATGTTATAAACAGAGAATGGAAAAAGGATTAAGTTTCCTTGAATTTAACTATATGATTATGCAGAGTTTTGACTTCTACACACTTTACCAGAAATACGGCTGTAACCTTCAGTTCGGCGGTGACGACCAGTGGAGTAATATGTTAGGAGGAACAGAACTCATCAGACGTAAATTAGGAAAAGATGCTTCTGCAATGACGATTACGCTCCTCCTTAATTCCGAAGGAAAGAAAATGGGTAAGACACAGAAAGGTGCCGTATGGCTTGACCCTGAAAAAACCTCTCCATATGAATTTTTCCAGTACTGGAGAAACGTTGATGACGCAGATGTTATCAAATGTCTTAAAATGCTTACTTTCCTCCCTCTTTCAGAAATTGAAAAGATGGAAAATTGGGAAGGCAGCCAGTTAAATGAAGCCAAGGAAATCCTCGCATACGAACTTACTGCTCTTGTCCATGGTAAGGAAGAAGCAGAGAAAGCAAAAGAAAGTGCACGTTCGGTATTTGGTGCAGGTGATGCCTCCAACATGCCTACAGCCACAGTAGACGATGATTGTTTCAAAGACGGCGAAGTCGATTTAATAACACTCCTTGTTGCAGGAGGTCTCTGCCAGACACGTTCCGATGCCAGAAGGAATATTGAGCAGGGCGGTGTAACTGTCAACGGCGAAAAAGAAACAAATTTTAAAAAGACTTATACAAAGGATAATTTCGGTGACGGAATAGTTATCAAGCGTGGTAAGAAGAATTTCAAGAAACTGGTTCTTTGAATCTGATATATATCATATAAAAAGACAAAGGCTACGGGATTTCCCGCAGCCTTTGCCTTTTTGAAAGGAGTCTACTAACAAGTAAAAAAATAAGCTTATTTACCTAAAACATTCTTAAAATTCTTAAGAACATCTTCTTCATTAAATGGCTTCATGATAAATTGTAAAGCACCGCTCTTTAATGCTTCAACAATCTTATCCTGCTGACCTGCCGCAGTAATCATCATTACCCTGGCATCCTTGTCATAAGCCATTATCTCTTTAAGTGCAGCTACACCATCCATCTTAGGCATTGTAATATCAAGCGTAACTACATCTGCTTTATTCTCTTTATATTTTTGGACTGCTTCTTCTCCGTTGCAGGCTTCTGCTGTTACAGCATAACCATTCTTCTCAAGCATTGCCCTTAACATCTTACGGATAAGTGCCGAGTCATCAACTATCATAACCGTTCCCTTGGAAGAATCCGCATTACTAACCGAATCTTTATGTATTACCTCAACCTTATGTGCTGTCTCTCCGGCTCTAAAGCTTTCATCAACAGAAATTATCATATCAATATGACAGTTATTAATTACAACAGGCATTACATAGGCTGAACCTGAAATCTTCTGTCCCACATATACTTCAGGCGGAAGCATATCAATATCAATACCGTTCTTGCTTGATTCAGATGCAAAAAGTCCATTGTTAAGGTTGCAGAATTCACATACTGCATCATACACTTCATCGCTTGTAAGATTATTATCTTCCTTTGCAAATCCCTTTGCAAGTTCAATGACCCCGCTCATATCATTCTGTGCGGCAAAACCAAGGTATAATGAATGGTCTCCCTTAATTGCCTGTCCTGCAAGAACCGTATATTCGTAATCTTTTGCCTTTCTCATTCTCTCAGGATAAAAATCAGATGTAACGAATCTCGTTAAATTTCTCAATACAAGTCCTGAAAGGGAAGTCACCATGGTATTCATAGTTGCAGCAAAAAGGGGAATAAGTTTCTCTATATCTTCTTCCTTAAGAGCTTCTAATTCACCATCCGTAAATCCGTTGGTACTCTTAAATCCATTCATATACTCATCTATCTTAGACATGCTTAAACCCGCCATATCATTAAGAAGCTGATAGAATTTCATTGTAGAATTACCCTGCTTTTTAAGAAGGGTACTGACCTGATTCTCAGTAAGATATTTCTGTTCAACAGCTATATCACCAAACCTCTTATCCATCTGTGTCTGGAGATGATTAATCTCATCTGCCTGTGCTTCTGTAAGTAATCCATCAGCTACAGCAATTGTTCCAAGTCTGACTCTTGTACCTTCCTGTTCCTTAAGAATGTTCTTCAATGTATCGTCCGAAAGAGCTTTCTGCTCCACCAGATATTTACCAAATAACTGACTAAACATACAAAAATTGCCTCCATAAAATAAACTATAAAATAAACTATCAATATTATACAAAATTTTTTTACAATTTGCCAGCTTTTTTTACAATTTTACCAAGATTTTTTAAGAGAATTGACTGTTATACAAAACCGAATAAAAACCACCCTTTGCCAGCAGTTCTTCATGGTTACCCTGTTCAATAATATTACCGTCTTTCATAACAATAATAATATCTGCCGACTTAATCGTTGACAGACGGTGTGCTACTATGAAGCTCGTTCTACCTTCCATCATTATTGAGAACGCATGCTGTATCTTCATTTCGGTTCTCGTATCGATTGAAGAGGTTGCTTCATCAAGTATAAGCATAGGTGGGAGACACAACATTACCCTTGCAATGCAAAGAAGCTGTTTCTGGCCCTGTGAAAGATTACCTCCGTCTTCACCTATAACGGTATCGTAGCCGTTTGGAAGTCTCTTGATAAATCCGTGGGCATGTGCTGCCTTTGCGGCTGCGACGATTTCTTCATCCGTAGCATCAGGTCTGCCCGTGATGATGTTCTCTTTAATTGTACCTGACTTTAACCACGTTTCCTGAAGGACCATGCCGTAATTGCTTCTTAAGCTCTTCTTTGTAACATCTTTAATATCCACATCTTCTATTTTAATGCTTCCTGAATCCACATCATAAAATCTCATAAGCAGATTAATTACCGTTGTTTTACCACAGCCTGTAGGTCCTACTATGGCAACCCTTTCACCCGGCTTTACATGGAGGTTGAAATTCTTAATAAGTTCTTTTGACTTATCATAAGAGAAGCATACATCCTCAAGGTCGATTTTACCCTCACCGTCTTTTACCACAAGTTCGTTATCAGGGTCTTTCTTCATAGGTGTCTCATCTATAAGGTCAATAACACGGCCTGCACAGGCTATAGCATTCTGTAATTCTGTAACAACTCCGGATATTTCATTAAATGGTTTCATATACTGGTTGGCATAGCTTAATAAAGCTGAAAGAGAACCTACCGTGAGTCCGCCTCTCATAACGGAAAACGCTCCCACAAATGCCACAAGTGCATATACTACATTGTTGACAAATCTTGTTGAAGGATTGGAAAGTGATGAAAAAAAGGTTGCATCAAGGGAATACTTCTGAAGTTTTCCGTTAATTTCATCAAACCTATCCAGTGAATTATCTTCCATACTGTACGCCTGTACAATCTTTTCATTACCAATCATTTCATCAATAAGGGAAGTCTGCTCGCCCCTCGCTTCCGACTGCTTCTTAAACATATTATAGGTTCTTTTTGCTATAAATGATGCAATAAAGAATGATGCCGGAGTAACAAGTACAACCACCATTGTTATTTTCCAGTCATATATAAACATAAAAATAAGTGTACCTATTATTGTCATAATACCTGTAAAAAATTGTGTAAATCCCATAAGCAGGCCATCTGCGAACTGGTCTACATCCGCTATTACTTTACTTACTATTTCCCCGGCCGGATGTGTATCAACATAATTTACCGGAAGAATCTGAAGTTTTTCAAATGCGTCCTTTCTTATATCCCTGACAATGGAATAGGTAATCTTATTGTTGATTACATTCATTATCCACTGGAACAAAGCCGTTGCTGCCACTGTTACCGCTATAATAATAAGAATCCTTATTATTCCCTTTATATCAACATTGCCGGCACCGATTATCCTGTCAATTGCCTTACCCTGTAAAACCGGAATTGCAAGCTGTCCCGCAACCGTGATAAGTGCAAACAGAAGAGAGAATATAATGCTGGACTTATAATGTGTGAGATATTTGAATATCTTTTTGACTGTAACTTTCTGGTTCATTAATCTGCACCTCCGGCCTGTTTATTTCCATCAGTACCATATATTTCAACATATACGCTGCAATTTTTAATAAGTTCGTCATGAGTACCTATTCCTGCTACTTCGCCGTCTTCAAGAACGATAATCCTGTCCGCACTTCTTAAAGAAGCGGTCCTCTGGGATACAATAAATGTTGTAGGTCTGTTTGCCATTTCAGAGATTGCTTTTCTGAGCCTTGCATCGGTAGCATAGTCAAGTGCCGATGCACTGTCATCAAGGATAAGGATTTCCGGCTGTTTTACAAAAGCCCTGGCAATCGTAAGACGCTGTCTTTGTCCGCCTGAAAGATTACGGCCGCCCTGTGCAATGTGGTAATCAAGCACGCCTTCTTTTTCCTTGACAAAATCAAGTGCCTGTGCTTCTTCAAGTGCGTCAAATATCTCTGAATCCGTAGCGTTTTCCTTGCCCCATTTCATATTGTCTCTTATGGTGCCGTCAAAAAGTACGGCTTTCTGCATTACTATGCCGACTTTGTTTCTGATATCTTCCTTGGAATAATTTTTAACGTTGACACCGTTAATCTTAACTTCGCCTTCTGTCGCATCATAGAATCTTGGAATCATATGGACAAGCGTTGTTTTGCCTGAACCCGTTCCTCCGATAATTCCTATGGTCTCGCCTTTTCTGACCTTGATGTTAAGACCGGATATTGAAGGTGCTCCGCCTTTATTGTAGGTTAATGATACATTATTGAACTCAACGGCATATTCCGTATTTTCTTCTTTGTCCGAGCTTTCAGGGAAAGCCATTGAACTGTGGATGTCAAATATCTCGGCTATTCTATTTGCAGATGCAAGGGCTTTAGTAACCTGAATGATAAGATTGGCAAGTTTGATAAGCTCCACAAGAATCTGTGACATATAATTTACAAGAGCGATAACCTGTCCCGGTTTAAGGGTTCCCGAATCTACTTTAATTGCACCGCTGTATATAAGTATAATCATGGCAAAATTAACAATTATAAATGTCAGAGGATTCATAAGTGCGGATATCTTACCTGCAAACAACTGATTCTTATTAAGTGTGTCATTACCCGCATTAAATTCTTTAATTTCTTCCTCTTCTTTGTTAAAGGCTCTTACAACTCTGGTTCCTGTAAGATTTTCCCTGGTTATCTTAAGAATATTATCAAGTCCGCCCTGTACCTTCTTAAAAAGAGGGATTGATATAAGCATTATTGAAAATACAACTACCGACAAAGCAGGTATTGCCACACAGAATATAAGTGCACACTTTACATCTATTGTAAATGCCATTATCATTGCGCCAAAAACAATGAAAGGAGAACGCAGAAAAAGTCTAAGAACCATATTAACACAGCTCTGGACAGAATTAACGTCACTTGTCATTCTCGTAATAAGTCTTGCAGTTCCGATATCATCAATTTCCGTAAAAGAAAATGTACCGATATGTTTAAATAATGAATGTCTTAATTCCGTTGCAAATCCCGTAGCAGCTTTTGCCGCAAAATACTGTGCGGTTATGGAACAGGCAAGTCCCACAACTGCAAGTCCTATTAAAATACCTGCTCTTGAGACTATATAACCTTTATTGCCGGTTCCGATTCCCGTATCGATTATCGCAGCTACAACAAGGGGTACAATAAGTTCAAAAGTCGCCTCAAGCAGCTTAAAAAGCGGTCCAAAGATACACTCCTTTATGTATCCCTTAAGATATACTAGCAGTCTTTTCATCTTAGTTATTTCCTGCCAATCTTGTCTTTATATAATTTTCAATAATATCAACGCAGGTCTCATAATCAAATTTGCCTGTATTAAGACATAAATCATAATTTTCAGGATTTTTCCATTCCCTTCCGGTATGATATTTATAAAAACCGGCTCTGTATTTATCTGTGGTAATTATGTGCTGTTCAGCTTTTTTTGCGTCGAATGAGAGAAGTTCCATTTCTCTTTTTATGCACTTATCCATAGGTGCACATATAAATATGGTTATAAGATTAGGATTATCCTTTAAAATATAATCTGCAGCCCTTCCAATGCATATAAAAGATTCATTTGCTGCAAGCTCTTTTAATACTTTTGCCTGATAATTAAAAAGATTATCGTTGGATGTAAAATCATTGCTGTCAGGCGGGATTATTTCCCCGTTATATACTTTTCTGGAAATTCTGTAAAGCAGACTTTGTTTCATATGCTCGTCAGCTCTTGCAAATAATTCCTCATTAATTCCGCTGTCATCGGATGCAAGCCTTAAAAGATTCCTGTCATATACATTAATACCCAGTCTTTCTCCCAAAATTTTGCTTATGCTTGTTGCACCGCTTCCGCATGTTCTTGTTATAGCTATTACATAATTATTGTTCATATAAAAGCCTCCTTACCTGTTGTTATTATAAAATTTAAGTTTTGCATCTATATAATCTTTAAAGGAAGCATTACCATTACTGCTTCCAAGCCCGCTGCTTTTATCAATATCAAACTTGTAATCAAAGTTATAGACATTGTGCATAGTCTTATCCGGCACTGTATCATCTTTGTAATTATTAAATGCAATCTCATATATTTTGCTGAATTTATCATACGTGAGCCATTCGCTGTCTGCGACTTTATCAAGCTCTGCCTTAAATTCTTCCGTAAAAAGTCCTATTCTTGTAATTGTATACCGTACAAGCGGATTCTCCTGTGAGGAGCCTCCGTTGCCCACGGCTCTTTCACTTTCCCACTTAACACCTGTCATTGCATCACCGGAAGGATTGTACTGTACCGTAATACCGAAACTTCTGTCATTATCATACGGAATAATTATCATTTTATTACTGCTTTTGAGGAAATATATGTAATAATTATTATAATTATTTCTCATATCGTCAGGATTGCCCACAAAGTACGAAACAGCCGAAAATCTCAGGAAATAATCCATATCTATGTATTCCGACAGTCCTTCTTTGTCAACATTGCTTCCGTTAAGATATCTGATAAGTTTTAAAAGAGATTCATGTGTTGAAGTCTTTTTGTTGGTCTTTAAATCATAGTTGTAGAACTTTCTGTTCTCCTTATCTTCTATTCCGTAGGAAACATTGGTTAGGAATGTAGCTCCGTTCCTTGTCCAGCCGCATTTATACAAATCTCCGCCGCAGTCTTCTTTTGCTACATATCTTTTTATGAATTTCTTGTCAACCGGTTCATAGATTTTAAATATGCCTTCGTGCACATCCCCAAGATTAATTGAAGCAAGATTGGTTCTTTGTGCCAGTATCCCGAAATCCCTGTACATCTCACAGGTGTAATATTCTCTCACATATGTGCTGTCGGATGTCTGGTTCCACTTTATCTCCATACTGTCAAGTGTTGCAAAAGTCCTGTTCTGCTGTTTCTCTTTATCTATATCAAGGTCATAATCGCTGTCCCCGCCGTAATACTGCTCATCATCAAAGGTTTCCGTAAAATCTACTTTAAAATGTATAAGTGAATATACTCCGGAATTACTGTCGTAAAATGCGGTCCTTGAGGTATTGCCCTTCATTCTTATGCCGGTGTTTCTGATTATATAAGTATTCTTAACACCATCAGATGTAATTGATATCTTCAAGTCACATTTTCTGTATATAGGCGATTTGCTTCCCATGTTATCATAACGGTTGTAATCACTCTGCATTTTTGCAAGTTCATCATCAGATATGTCCACATCTATTTCCACCTTATTATTGATGTCAAAAAGCTGGTTATATACAGTTTCTTCATCATAGGGCAGACCGCCGTTATCGATATCATATTCTTTTCCATCGGTTACGTTGCCATTATCCTTTGTCTCAGATATATACCGGCTGTTATCAGCGGATGAGGGTATATCCTTATTACTGCTGCCGCAGCCTCCTGCAGCCATTATCGTCAGAGCAGCCATGACCGCACTTATTATTTTTCTCGTTCTGCCTGCCATAAAGCCTCCCAAAAATATATCTTACGTTAATTATAACATTATTTGCTGTCGGTGCAATGTTTTTTAAAATCTTCTGCCGTAAGTCCGAACATAACCGTATCAACATAATGTCCATGATAATATTCGCTGTCCCTGGATACACCCTCCACCACACAGCCGACACTTCTCATCATCGCTGCAGACGCGTCATTGCCCATATTGACACAGGAAACCATTTTATTCATCCTAAGCTCATTAAATGCGTAATTTAATACAAGTTTCAATGCCTTTACCGAATATCCTTTTCCCCTGTGTTCCGGCAAAATATACACGCTAAAGGAAAATTTACCATTTTTCTTATCAATACCGCAAAGATTAATACAGCCTGCATAATTGTCTTCAAGATCCCATATTGAAAATTCAATCCTATCATCCTCGCATCCGAAATTCAGGTGTTCCGCTTCAAAATCACTGAGGGAATCCGGTTCATAAGGCAGTTTCACATCGCTGTCAAAGAAAATACAGCTTTCCGTATCATATATCATCCCATGATTGATGCGGTATTCCTCCTCGTTCATATCACTTAAGACTATTCCGTCATATTCCCAGTAATAAGGTCTTTGCTCCCATACCAACGGGCCTTTGGCGGTATGTTTTTCTAAATTTCCCAGTGTGGAATCAAATACTTCAAAGCCTTTATAGTTCTTTCTTGCTCTTTCTTTGTCCGTGCCTGTGCCGTTATATTCAAAATCAAGGAGTGAATAGTACAGTTCTCCTGTATAATGTCCCCCGGTATAAAACATCCCACTTCTGAATGCGTCAAGGGTAAATCCCATACTTTCCACAAACGTCTTGCCCTCTTCATTATCTTCCATAATGTTACATCCGACTTTATGGAACCGCCTCTCGTTAAAAAGATATTCAAGAAGAATTGACGCTGCACTTCCCGCATAACCTAAACCTCTGTACTGTCTGTAAACGGTTATGCTTAGCTGTGCATTGCCCATCTTTTCATTTATCCAGTCAATTACGGCATATCCCACGGGTTCTTCATCCATATTTCTTATGGAAAACCAAAGTTCGTCACCCTGCTCATTATTTACCATGGCATTGTCCGCCATATCCTTGGCATATTGAACCGTTGCGGGAAGATATATGCCATGCTCCGCCTGTTTTCTTGTCTGTGTGTCCATAAGAACATCATAAAAATTATGACTGTCTTCTTCTCTTATCATTTTAAGCTCTACAAGCCCGTTTTTCCAAAAATAACTCATATACCTGACCTCCGATTGTTTATAATCAGATTTTACAGCATATTTGTCTTTATGTAAAATAAAGTTTCATTTTTTTATCTGTTCTCCCGCATGGTTAATTTCATAATTATCCGTATATATAATCTGCGAAACAGGAACAATCTCATATCCTTTTTCTTTAAGGCCTTCAATGATACGGGGAAGTGCATCCTTTGTATACTTTGCACCATTGTGCATAAGAATAATTGCCCCGTCTTTTAAATTTTTATGGTTAAGAACGGTTTTAACGATATTGTCCGCACCGTAATCTTTCCAGTCAAGACTGTCAACGGACCATTGTATCGTATAATAACCACATTCGTCTGCGGCCTCTATTAATGTATTATTGTAATCACCATAAGGCGGTCTGAAAAGAAACATATCATATCCCGTAAGTTCCTGTACTTTTTTATGTGGCCCCATTAATTCTTCTTCACACTCTCTCATGGAAATCGTACTCATGTGCTTGTGTTTTTCACTGTGGTTCCCAAGGTCATGGCCATGGGCAAGAATTGATTTCACATCTTCCGGATAGCTTTCAATCCATCCTCCGGTCATGAAAAAAGTTACTTTTACATCATATTTATCAAGTGTTTCAAGTAAAATCTGTGTGTCCTCGTTACCCCATGCGGCATCAAAACTGAGTGCAACCTTCTTATCCTCCCTTTTTACCGAATATATAGGTATTTTTCTTCCTGCCGCCTCAACCTTTGACTGTCCGATAATTCCGATAACAGCAAGTAAAGCCAGTGCCGTCAATGGCAGCACCAGCTTTAATCTTTGTTTTATTTTACCTTTTATTTTTATAAATTTCATATATCACCACAATGGTTTTTGTATATGTTTATTCCTGTTTTTCGGAAAGTATTCTTATACTTCCAAGATACGTTGCAAGGGCATATCCGCCGTAAATCAATACAATTATAAGAGCTGTAATCAGTATGGAATACAAAAGTCCCGACTTGCCGTAAAAGCTCATTATCTTGGTACAGGTCTGTATTCCGAAAACTGAATGAAGAATTGCAACGAAAAGCGGAAGTCCGAAATATATCATGCACTGTGTAAATACGGATTTTTTAATCATCCTGTTATCAACACCTATTTTTCGTAGAATTATATATTTTTCTTTATTTCTTACGGATTCTGACAAAAGTTTAAGTGACAGGATTGCCGCACCTGCGATAATGAATACTATTCCAAGGTATATTCCCACAAATACAAGCACTACTGTTAGTCTTGTACTTATGTTAATAATTTCGTATTTGCAGTAGATGTTCAAATAGTACCCGCCTTCTCTTGCCCCGTACACAACATCATCAAAATACATTTTCTTATTCGTATCTTTATATGTTTTTTTATCTCCTTTCAAATCCGCCATAAGCACTTCCATATGCGCTTCAGCGTCAGAAAAGTCAACATCATCGGGCACAATGTATTTACCATAGCAGTCTTCATAATTATCAATGTATACAAATCCATAGTACATATCCTCGGATTGAGGCTTATATTCCTTACCGTTAATCGTAATAATGGTGCCATCCGGCTTCAGGTAATTTTTACCGTTTATCTGTTCCATATTACCGATTACAGCATATTCGTCATCTTTAAGTTCTATTTCTTCATTACCAAAACGTCTTGCAACCTTATTGTAATCTGATACATGCATGTACTCACTTATCCGGTTAAAATAATAATTGTCATCATCCCTGTAATACATATTAACGGTAAACATATCTTCAAGATTGCTCTTATCCTTCACAAGCTTATCAACAAGCTCGTCGATAGGAGGGTCGTTGGCTGCATCGGTTGTGTGCAGGGTCTCGTACTGGATATCAACAGGTATAAGTTTTTTAATATTATTGTCTATTGATTTTTTAACGGAAAATACCGTTGACAGACAACATATTGAGAAAAACATCATAAGGCTTATTATTCCTGCGGAGAATACTGCCGTATTGATTTTGCTGCTTATCTCCCTTGTGGTAAATGCGTTAAGTTTTTTATAATAAAATTTCTTTTTTGCCCTTACAAGAAGTAAGAACAGCCCCGATATTGAAAACATCAGAAGAAATGTTCCCACAATACCCTTTACTATCTGGGTTGCAACGCCTGCAAAAGAATCTATGTTCTCCATTCCTGCGGTAACTTTATAATATGCAGTACCAAGCAAAATACAGGCTATAATAAACACAACAACACAGAGCACAGGATTTCTGTTGATTTCCTTTTCACCCTTTTTACCGGAATTAATGAGATTAATAAGTCTGCGGCTTCCTGATACGATTATATCAAGAATGAGCACAACACCGTACATAATGCAGAAATACAATATCGTTTTCATAATGGCTGCTTTTGACACAACAAACCGGAACTTAGTCAGGTCTGCTTCAAAGAGATTGGCAATTAAAATACTCATTCCCTGTGAGGCGGCTATTCCCACGATAAGGCCTGCTGCCATGGAAATAATTCCTATCACAACAGTTTCAATAATAAGAATCGCTGCTACTTTTACTTTGCCCATGCCAAGAATCAGATATATTCCGAATTCCTTGTTGCGCCTTTTAATAAGAAAGGTATTGGCATATACTATGAGGAAGCCAAGAACTACTGCCACAAACACACTTATAACTGACATTATGCTTCCAAGCGTATCAATTAACGAAACGTTGCTCTCATTAATTTTTAACATTACTGCCTGATCTGACAGTGAATTAAATACATAAAAAATTGCCACACCGAATATGGTGGTGATAAAAAAGATTAAGTAATTTTTAAAACTTTTGCGGATGTTTTTTAAGGAAATATTAAAGAGCGTCATTCAAATCCCCTCCAAGCATTGTAACTACATCTATTATCTTTTCAAAAAACTGCTTTCTGTTATCATTTCCACGCCTTATTTCATTAAAGATATGACCATCCTTAATAAAAATAACACGTTTTGAATAACTTGCGGTAAATGCGTCATGGGTTACCATAAGGATTGTTGCATCCATCTCTTTATTCATCTTTTCCATGGTAACAAGAAGTTCTCTTGCCGATTTGGAATCAAGTGCTCCCGTAGGTTCATCCGCAAGTATAAGTTCGGGATTAGTAATAAGCGCTCTTGCGGAAGCTACTCTCTGCTTCTGACCGCCGCTCATCTGGTATGTGTACTTTTTAAGGACATCTTTAATATTAAGGGTGTCAGCTATTTCCATTATCCTTTTCTCAATTTCTCTTGCTCCCACATTCTGGATGGATAATGCAAGGGCTATGTTTTCATATCCTGTCAGAGTATCAAGAAGGTTAAAATCCTGAAAAATAAAACCTAATTTTTCCCTTCTGAAAGCATTTAATCTGCTGCCTCTTAATGATGTGATGTCTTCTCCGCCAATTATTATTCTGCCGCTTGTTACACGGTCTATTGTGGAAATACAGTTAAGAAGCGTTGTTTTACCGGAACCACTGGCGCCCATAATACTGATAAGTTCGCCTTTTTCCACTTCAAAACTTACTTTATCAAGGGCTTTTGTAATGTTTCCTTTGCTGCCATAATACTTTTCAACATTGATTAATTCTAATATTTTTTCCATATTATTTTCCTCTTTCATTGATTATGGCTACATAATACAAAATATCTTTTATGACAACCATTGATTGATATGACAAAAACCTTACATTTTTGTAAGGTTCTATGTAACGTCACTATAAAATTCATTTTTGCCGAAAGAAATCATGACTTTAGTGTACTCTCCCACAGACGACTCCACGGATATAACGTGGCCCAGCTTCTTACAAAGCTTCCTGCAAAGGTAAAGTCCCATTCCCGTTGATTTTCTTCCCGTTCTGCCGTTGATACCGGTAAAAGATTTATCAAATACCCTGTCTAAATCAGAGGGTTCTATTCCTATTCCGTTATCTTCTGTCACAAGTATTACCGATTCGTCATCTTCCATTGTATAAAAAGAAATAATCGGATTATCTTTTGAATACTTAATACTATTATTCAAAATCTGATTTATTATAAATTCCATCCATTTTGAATCGGTAACAACGGTTTTTTCCAGATTTTCTTTTTTGATTTTAATTCTTCTGCCTATTAAAAAGTCCTTATTTTTGACGATGACCTGATTGATAATTTCTTCAAGTGACACTTTTTTCAGGAGATAGTCCTTATCTGACACATCAGCTCTTATATAATAAAGAATCTGTTCAAGATAATTATCAAGCTCTGAAAGTCCCGCCGACCTTGTTACCACATCATCATTCCTGTTGTAATTCATAAGCATAAGGCTTGAAAGAGGAATCTTGACTTCATGTATCCACATCTCAACATATTCCTTAAAATCTTCTACAGAACGGGACAGTTCGTTAATACGGTTACCGTAACAATAGCCGGTTTCATATAGCAGTTCTTTAAGAATTCTGCCTTCAGTAAAATCGCAGCCGGGAACAAGTTCAGCAATAAGCAGCTTATTATCAAGTTCAGCCATTACAGACTTCATATTATCATAAAACTTCTTTTTCTTAATAAATTCTGCTGTCATACAGCCAAAATACATTACACTGAAAATACCGGTCAGCACAATAATGCAGCTTTTATCCACCTTGAAAGCGTTTAACATAAGAACCGTAAGTATAATAAATATAAAATATATAACGATATATGATATTTTATCATGTAAAAAATCCTTAAGCTTCAATATAATAACCCTGTCCTCTCTTTGTGCTTATCACATCGCCGTACCCTAATTCTGCCAGTTTATGACGCACTCTCGTTATATTAACGGTTAAAGTATTATCGTCAACAAACTCACAGTCATCCCAAAGGTAATTCATAATATCGTCCCTTGATACAATTTTCCCACTGTTTCTGAACATATAATTAAGAATCCTGCATTCATTTTTTGAAAGCTCTATTTCATTGCCATTCCCCGATATAGAAGACTTTGAAAGATTAAGAGTGATGTCCCTGTATCTTATAACATTCTCATCTCCTCCGTTTCTCCTTAAAACAGCCTCAATATGCAAAAGAAGAAGTGCCGGATTATACGGTTTTGAAACAAAATCGTCCGCCCCGTAAGTCATACATATAAGTTCATCCATTTCCGTATCTTTGCTTGTAACAATGATGACCGGGGTATTTTTTTCTTTACGATACATGCGGAGTAACGTCTGCCCGTCAATCCCCGGAAGATTCAAATCCAGAAGAATAAGCTCCGTATCCGTCTTTAACATCTCATCAAGCGTATCCTTAAAATCCGTTATTACACTTACCTCGTAACCGTTTCCTATGAGAAAATAGGAAAGCTCACCTCTTAATGTCTCATCATCTTCTACAATTAAAATTCTGCTCATTATTATCCTCGTTTAAATTTATTATGTTAATTCTACCACCGGTATGTTAAACTGACAACAGAGGTGTTAATTTATGAGACAAAATTTTAAATTTAAGATAATGTTTGACGGAACAAGATATTTCGGCTGGGAACATCAGCCCAATACCGATTTAACCATTCAGGGCAAAATAGAAACCGTCCTCCAGAGAATGGTCTCTTCCGAAAAAGTACCGGAAGTCATAGGCTGCGGACGTACGGATGCAGGTGTTCATGCAAAAGCCATGATTGCCAATGCTTTCCTTGAGACCGATATGTCAACCGATGCAATCCGTGATTATATGAACAGGTATCTTCCCGACGATATATGCGTTCTTGAAGTAAAAGAAGCTGCCGAAAGATTCCACAGCCGTTACAAAGCTGTAGGCAAGACCTATTGTTACACCTGTTATACAGGTCCTCTAAAGCCTGTATTTGACAGAAAATATGTCTACTACATTGAAGAAACCCCGGATATCGGTAAAATGGAAGAGGCTGCAAAACTTCTTATAGGAATACATGATTATGCAAGTTTCTGCAGTAATCCAAAGATGAAGAAATCAACCGTAAGAGAAGTTGATTCAATACAGATAATAAAAAAAGGACAATACATACGTTTTACCTACCACGGAACCGGTTTTCTCCAACATATGGTAAGAATACTTACCGGTACACTTCTTGAGGTAGGTTTTGGTAAACGTGATGTATCATCCATTCCTGAACTGTTTGAGGCAAAAGACAGGTCTCTTGCCGGATTCACAGCTCCGGCATCAGGGCTTTGCATGATGCAGGTTGATTATAATTAGTTCTTGTGATATCTTCTCTCATCCTGTTCATACTTAGGTTCACAGGTAAGATTAATTCCTAATTTCCGGAATATCTGCTCATCCACGGATGAAAGGATGACTGAAGAATGAGCCTGCGCGCCCTTTAATTCTGATAATTTATCAAGGGTTCTTGCTGCTTCATCACTTCTTGCCGCTGTTGTAGAAAGGGCTATAAGTATCTCATCCGAATGAAGTCTTGGATTGCGGCTTCCAAGATATCCTGTCTTTAATTTCTGTATAGGTTCTATTGCTTCAGGTGCAATCAGTTTAACTTCATGCTCAATTCCAGCCAGTACTTTAAGAGAATTAATAAGTGCTGATGCTGATGCTCCGAGAAGCTCACTTGTCTTGCCGGTAACAATTCTTCCGTCATTAAGTTCTATCGCCATTGCAGGTCCGCCTGTCTCTTCTTCCCTGTCAAGAGCCGCTTTTACAACTTTTCTCTTATCAACGCTGATTCCCGCCTGTTTCATAAGAAGTTCAAGCTTAAATTTATCATCTTTTGTATGTCCGAACTGTTTAATGTCCTTAAGGCACTTGTAATATCTTCTGATTATCTCCTGTTCAGATGCCTCTTTGCAGGCTTCGTCATCAAAAATACAGTTGCCCGCCATATTAACACCCATATCTGTAGGTGATTTATAAGGGCTTGTTCCAAAAATCAATTCAAACATGGCATTAACTACAGGGAATATCTCTATATCCCTGTTATAATTAACCGTGGTTTCTCCGTATGCTTCAAGGTGAAACGGATCAATCATATTAACATCATTAAGGTCTGCTGTTGCTGCTTCATAAGCAAGGTTAACAGGATGTTTTAAAGGAAGATTCCAGATTGGAAATGTCTCAAACTTAGCATATCCTGCATCCACGCCTCTCTTATGTTCATGATAAAGCTGTGAAAGACATACTGCCATTTTACCGCTTCCCGGTCCCGGTGCCGTAATTACAACAAGCGGTTTTTCTGTCTCAATATAATCATTTTTGCCATATCCTTCATCACTTACTATTTTTTCAACATCACTTGGATATCCCGGTATCTTGTAATGTCTGTAGGATTTAATTCCTAATTTTGCAAGTTTTTCCTGAAAGAACTTAGCTGAAGGCTGGTCTGCAAACTTTGTAAGACATACACTTCCCACAAAAAGTCCTACTGACTGGAATGCGTCAATAAGTCTTAATACATCATCATCATAGGTAATTCCGTAATCACCGCGGATTTTGTTATTTTCAATATCTTCTGCACTGATTACTATTACTATTTCGGCCTGCTCCTTTAGCTGAAGAAGCATCTGTAACTTTGAATCCGGTTCAAATCCCGGAAGAACTCTTGATGCATGATAATCATCAAAGAGCTTTCCTCCAAATTCCAGATATAATTTATTTCCAAACTGCGCAATCCGTTCCTTTATGTGTTCGGACTGTGTCCTAAGATATTTGTCATTATCGAATCCTTTTTTCACAACCGTTCCTCCAAATGTATATATTATTCCTTTCCGTTCCAACAATATGTACAAAGATGGTCAGGATCTATGCCTACAGACTCAAGCATATCATCAAGCCTGTGGAATCTTAATGATGTAAATTTAAGTTTTTCACAAATCTTATCTACCATCTTCTGATATTTTTCATTATCAGGGTCAGCATACTCCTGCAATGTCTCCATTGAGACTTCTCCACCCTCAAGTTCTTCAATAACTCTTCTTGCAATAAGCTCCATTTCTGACTTTGAGCGGGAGAAATTAAGATATTTACATCCAAAAAGAAGAGGTGGGCAGGCAGGTCTTATATGTACTTCTTTTGCACCGCTTTCGTAAAGGAATTCCGTAGTCTCCCTTAACTGTGTTCCTCTTACAATGGAATCATCTATAAGTAAAAGCTTCTTATCCTTAATAAGGTCATGCACAGGAATGAGCTTCATATGTGCAATTAAATCTCTCTTTGTCTGTATCGTAGGCATAAAAGAACGTGGCCATGTAGGTGTATATTTGATAAACGGTCTTGAGAAAGGTATTCCTGACTCATTAGCATAACCTATTGCATGGGCAGTTCCTGAATCAGGTATACCCGCAACAACGTCTACATCCACATTATCTCTTCTGGCAAGCAGCTTACCGCAGTTATATCTCATGCTTTCAACACTTACGCCTTCATAACTTGCTGAAGGATAACCATAATATACCCAGAGGAAGGTACATACTTTATAGTTATTGCCGGGAGCAACAAGTGTCTTGCACTCATCGGCATTGAAAAATACTATCTCGCCCGGTCCCAGTTCCCTGTCAGCCGAATATCCAAGATTCAGATATGAAAAACTTTCAAAGCATGCACATCTGGCGTCTTCTTTCCTGCCAAGGACAACAGGTGTTCTTCCGTACTTGTCCCTCGCAGCATATATTCCCATAGGAGTAAGTAAAAGCAATGACAAAGAACCGTCGATTACATCAAGCGCATACTTAATACCATCTATAAGATTATCTTTCTGGTTAATAAGTGCCGCTACAAGTTCCGTGGAATTAATCTCTCCGTTACTCATCTCAAAGAAATGCGTGGTTCCCTTAAGTATGTCTTCAACAAGCTGATCAGCATTGTTAATTTTGCTTACTGTTGTAATTGCAAAGCTTCCATGGTGTGATCTCACCAATATAGGCTGTGCCTCATAATCTGATATACATCCTATTCCCATATTACCGTTCAGTGTATTAAGTTCCTTTTCAAACTTAGTTCTGAATGGTGAACCTTCTATATTATGTATGGATTTGCTGAAGCCGTTCTCTCCATACACTGCCATACCTGCACGCCTTGTTCCAAGGTGTGAATGGTAATCCGTTCCAAAAAATAAATCGAAAGTACAACTTTCCTTAGATGCTACGCCAAAAAAGCCGCCCATTGATGTTCCTCCTGAAGCAAATATTTTTTTAATCAAACATTCTTCATTATAACAAATGGGCGGTTAAAAATAAACAACTAATTTAGCTTTTCAAAATTAATACCTGAAATTTCCTCAAATTCCTCTATATTGCCGTCAGCAATACACATTATTTTTTCATTGGTATCTTTTTTAACAATATAGGTATTTTCTGCGACATTATCATTTATATGTTCTTTTGTCATAAGATTATATGGCGTTTCTATAAGAATACCGTATCCGTCAACATCGCCGATATCAAAAAGATACTTATATATTCCGTCTTTTTCCGTAAGCCCGTACTTATCCATATTAAAGCTGTCCACAGCAAAACTTCCCGTTATGATGCTGTTTCCTATGTCCCCGGCGGTAAAATATCCAAGTCCCTTGTATATCTCAGAATTACTGTCCTTCCAGCCGTAATAATCACCATAATAGTTCTCAACGTGTCTGTAATCCTCTGTTGTCCTGATAAGATAATCTACCCTGCATTTCTTTGTATCAATGATAATTTCGTCTGATTCATATAAGGAATTGGCAAAACTTACTTTAACCGCAAGGTCATCAATAAGCTCCTCTTTTTCTTCATTATCCAGATTGCCGACGTATATTATAAACCTTGCATCCGCAACGCTAAGTTTTCCTTTCCCAATCTCATCCTCCATAACTTCGTCCTGCCACACGATATTTTCAGTATATTTTCCCGATTGGGATATAAGCTTTTTATGGACTTTAATACTTGAAAAAGAGCGGTTATCATAACTCATATCATAAGTCATATAAAGATAATCATCGGAATCGCCGGTAAAAATATCCTGCAATATTTCATTTGGCATATTTCTTTTTATATATTCAAGGTCATCTGTGATGTAAGGACTAGCCATATAATTAAATGATATTTCATTGATGCTAAGTCTTGCCATTTTATTGACCTGCATCCATTTATATACATAAATTCCGCCAACTATCAGGGCTGCAAGAGCCGCTATTGCAGCAACAACACTTACAACAATCTTTTTTCTTATCCTGCCGTTAATCTTACGAAGTAATTTTTTACCTTCATTATTCTCGGTTACAACAATATCAGCTTCCATTTTTTTCTTATATTCCATACATTCTTTACAGGTATGCAGATGCTCCTCTACCATTTTTGCGGTATCTTCCGAAACAGCATTATCAAGATATAATGGCAAAATATCCCGTATTACATTACAATTTGCTTCATTCATTTATTCTTCCTCCAGCTTTTCCCTGATTTTCAATTTTGCACGGTAAAAAGTTACCCTTGCCCAGCTTTCACTCTTTCCGAACATCCTTCCGATTTCTTTAAATTGAAGATTACCGAATACCCTTAGCTTAAATACTTCTTTGTAAGGCATGTCCGTTTCATTAAGTATCTTTTGTATCTTTTCTGCATTTTCATCATCAATCAGCTTCTGAAGCACATCTTCAGATTCATCTGCATTTTCACAAAGAATGTCTTCATTAAGACTTATATGTTTCTTTCTGCACAGGGTAAAATATGTATTTCTGGCGATTGAAAACAGCCACGCAGTTATATTTCCTCTGTCATCATATTTTTTTACAGCCTTTAACGCCTTGAAAAAAGTTTCCTGCGTCACTTCCTCGGCAATGTCACAATTCTTCGACATTCCAAGAATATAGCAATATATATTGTGAAAATAACGACGGTATATCTCTTCAAAATCCACTTTCCGACCCTCTTTTCCTGTCCTTATACTTATATAACTCCCCTAATGCTTTAACGTTACAAATGGTATCAAAATTTTTTTAATTTATAAAGAAAAATATAATCCGGATGCATAAAAAAGAGACGGCCGAAGCCGTCTTACAGTCTGAAGCATAAGAAGTCTTACTTCTTATTATTTTTGCGGAAAGGCTTTTAAACCTGTATTTAAGTTTCTTTAACTTAAGAGAGGTAGCTTGTGCTTTTCCCTGAATATGCCGAATTGGACCCCGTTTAAAAAATGTACCCGAAACCGAAATCATTTCCATCATCCTACAGTTTTTTTACAGTTACTTTGTTGGCAGCGTAAATTTACTATAGGAATTAAAAAGGTAGAAGTCACCTATAAGATTTTCAGACCCATCTTCCGTCGTAGTACTATGAAAGTTCCGACGTTTTCAAATTCCCTCATACATCTCAAATTTACTCGGATACCTAAATAGCCTTGATCAGGAATGATTAATCTGATCAGCTTTACAATTCAGTCTATGGGAACAGTAAAACAGGCTACAATTACAAGTCTTGCAAGAAATGGTTATGTTGGATAATGAGTTTATGAAGTCAGAGCATTGATTACAGCTGACTACATTAATATAATATCCGCTTTGGTATGACGATAGAATTAAGTAATTCTTAATATGAGGGGGTTACCTTGCCCCTCTATCCTTATTCTGTATATCAAAATCCTAAATTCTACCGTAAACGGCTAAATCAGACTTGTCCGGAATATTTTTGGTCTCAATTTCTTTGTCCCAAGGTTGATTACCAATTTCTCATCCCTTCAAATTCCGATTGGGATTTCACCTATTTTAAGAGATTTAATAACTGTTATATTTTGTTATTAAATTCTCTGCATATACCGCCATATATACATAGGGGATAGCCAGCATTTTTTCGTGCCAGCTATCCCCTTTACTGAATATATATGCCGTAAGTCTTAACGCTGCATATATTTATCATCTTTTTTCCTGCGTACACTTAACAATGCAAGCAGACCGGCAAGTGAAGCAGCTAATAATGTCACCCAGAGCATTGGACGGCTGTTATCGCCAGTCTGAGGTGGTGTTGGCTGCTGGCTGTCGTCTGTATTCTTGCTTATCTTAAAGTTTGTAACTGCTGAGCCATCTGCCCATACGATTTCAAATGAATGTGTTCCGACAGAAAGTGTTTTCAGGTAATCTGCCTTTAAGATAATAATCGTTGAACCTTCTTTTACGATATAGTTCTTTGCATCAATTATGCTTCCATCAACTTTTACGCTTTCAAATTTAGAAAATTCTCCATTTCCTCTGATAGTGATGTTTCCATCTGTATTCTGCTTCCACTCACTATCTGCACCAGATATAATTTTATAAAATGTTGGTGTAGGTTCAGGTGTTGGTTCAGGTGATTGTTTTTTCTTGAATGTAGCTTCAATCGTGTGTGCTTTATCCACATTGTTAAATGTATAGCTTGTCACGGATGAAACTGCTGAACCATCCACTTTCAGGGTGTCAATCTCGTATCCCGTTGCAGGTGTGATTGTAAATGTCTGACTTCCACCGGATGCTACTTTGACAGTTCCACTAGGGGATATGCTTCCATTTGCACCTGTTGTAGATGTGATGGTGTACTCTGTTACAGGAATTACTTCATAATTAGCTTTTACACTTACTGCTTCTGCAGGCATAGTAAATGTGGTTGTTTCTCTCATACTGTCTGCTAGTGTAATCGTTCCGCTTACCACTTCCCATTCCTTAAACTGCTGTCCACTTGTTGCTGTATCGGCTGTTATTGTCACAGTAGCGCCCTGTTCATACTCGCCAGTACCGCTTCCATTTGTTACAGTTAGCGCATACACATTTGTTGCATTAATTGCATAAATCATACCATCTGTATCTGTAGCTTCCAGCCAGATTTTACAGGCTGATAAATCGATTGATGCCGGTGTATTGGCATCTGCCGCAATATCAGAAGCTTTTATTGTTACGGTATCTGTGTCCGTAATCTGTTTACTGTAATACCAATCATTTGTTCCGTACTTGCCCTGCACTATAAGTGCTACGTTGGTGCTTCCCTTAGTTACCTTGATATCACCTGTTGTGGTGTTATAGGTTACTGTACCAATATTCTTATCTTTTCCATCAAGTCTTAAAGTCATCGCCGTACGTTCTGCAATCGTTCCCGATTCTGTACCAGATGATGCTGCTTTCGCAGCAGATGCAAAGAGCACAGATGACAGATTCAGATTGGAAGCGGGCTGAACAGCGAAACCGTTGAGTACCCTGCGGTAGCTGACATACATGTCCGGATCAGCGAGCAACGCACCGCTAACGTTATCATCGTAAGGCGAGCGCAGCCAGAACAAATCTCCGTTCCTCCAGTAACTACTCCTGGCAAGTACTGTACTGTCATCGGTTCCTGCCCACAAGTATTGGTCATTATCAAAATCTCCCTGTAACGCATACAATTTGTCTGTGGTGGTATAGGTTACACTACTATTCTTCGTATCCTTCGTTGTCACTGTGGTGGCATTCATCAAGCCCTGCTCGGCTGTGGTGAAATAGTTTGTATTCGTAGCCATACGCTGCAATGCCACTCGAAGGTCACTTGCTCCGTAGTGGTTTGGATATACTTCTGATGGATTACTTGCATATACACCAAAACTTGAAGCAAAAGACTTATTGCTAGTGCTTGAATTAAACTTCTCCCCTGTTATGGGGTTTGCGGCAAAGATGATGGTATTATCCCCTGATACACCCTCATCCTTTCCTAAGATGTACCATTCCTGTGCTGTTGTTCCATCTGATTTCTTACCAAATACCAGCTTTCCTTTGGTCGTAGACTCACCATTAGCATCCGGTTTAAATGTGTCCCCCATTAACTGGGCCTTCGTAGCATACGCTGTCACGCTTGGTTCTGTTCCGGAACCGGTTGCAGCCTGCACGGTATTTGCTCTGCCTGACATAGCAGGAACCAGTCCTGCCACCATAGCAAGGGAAAGAACAAACGCCATTCCTTTCTTAAAATTATGCTTTAATTTTTTCATCTGAATCCTCCTTTGATTTTGTAAATATAGTATTGGAATAGATACGTTTTCTTAATTTTAATGCATTACCATGCTTTAAATTCAAATCAAATTATTCCCTCCTATCAGACAGAAAAAAGCACCAATCAATACATACATCTTATCCATGTACATATTTATTGATGCTTTTATCCGTTTCCTTTTATGAATACGAACAGTCGAAAAAAAGGCGCAGTCAGAGTGCTGTACTGTGCTGTTAAGATTATCTCTCTGACCGCCATGCCTGTCTACCTCCGTTGCAATATTTCTATAATAATTAGCATAGCAGAAATGTCAGGATTTATCAATCATTTTAATCTGAACACAGATCTGTCCTCATGTAGATTTCTTTTTTCTTTACATAAAAAGAGACGGCCGAATCCGTCTCTTAAATTACATTGCTTTTTTCCTTGTTTCCTCAAAACTCATATTAACCAGCATTTTAACCATATCATCAGGTGCCGTTCCGTCAAGTGCTATGGTAATCCAGTTGGTCTTATTCATATGATATGCAGGATAAAATCCCGGTGTGTTCCATAAGCCGGATATCAGCACCGGTTCTGCTTTCACATTCACAATATCAATCATTTTTTCTAAATCTGTCCCTAGTCTGTTTTGGGGAATTTTCATTGCAATAGCAAACCATTTATTGTTATCCGCATGGCGGAACACTCCGTTTTCCCTGTCACGTTTCCATGGATAATCAGGTCTGACTTTGTATGTTTTATAAATATATTCTTCAAGTTCTTTCCGGGTCATAATACTTCTATCCTACAATTCCTTATAATACGGACATATATTCTCGTACGTACCGTCTTTCATTCTGAAACCATGAGGAATCGTTCCAAGCTGCTTAAATCCGACTCGTTCATATAGGTGTCTTGCGTGGACGTTACTTTCCACCACGGCGTTAAACTGCAGTACCTTAAATCCAAGTTCTTTTGCCTGTAATAGACAGTCTGTTACCAGTTTTTCACCGATATGCAGACCACGGCATTTTGAATTTACGGCGTAACTGGCATTGCAGATATGTCCGCATCTTCCCACGTTATTAGGATGCATATTGTCACCATTGAATTTATGTCTGTATTATCGTATTTTCTGACTAACACTTCTCTTGTACCTCTTTATAACATCATATTAACAGCCACACCTGCTCCTCCGATGTCCACAGAGACTGATACAGGTTGTACGTTAACCACACCGGGACTTGAAGTGACAACAACATTACTGTCACCCTTTCCTTTTTCAAGACTTTCAAATAACGATTTTAAATATTCCGCGTCAGCTCTTACAATTTCACGCATTTCACTGTTACGATGTTTAGTTTTTAACTGCTTATGCTCTTCAGGTGTCATTTCTTTGCCCGGAGGCATTATCGCTTCCGTCAATTCTTCCATTCCCATATCATCGTATTCAGAATTAATCTTTTGTTCCAGTTTATACATAAGCTTCGCTAACTCATCAATTGTAAGTTCTGCTTCATCATCCGCCGTTTCTGTTTCATCAGCAAAGTCCTCATCTAACTCTGTTTCCGGATTTTTACCGGCTTCGTATACTTTATCAAAATCTTCATTCTGGCATACCTTTATAAGTTCTTCCTCTTCAAGATGTCTGGCTTTTTTCTTTGCAACACGCTCCATTGCTTTTGCGTGCGCTATTGCTGCATCAATTTCTGTAGTATCGCCTTCGGTTTTTCTTTTTTCATTTTTTAGACGTAATGCCTCACGTCTCGCCTGTCCTGCTACCTGCTTTGCAGCATAAGAAGTCTTACTTCTTATTATTTTTGCTGAAAGGCTTTTAAACCTGTATTTAAGTTTCTTTAACTTAAGAGCGGTGGCTTGTGCTTTTTGTCTCTGAATCCTTATCCGCTCACCATAACTCTGGGTGCTGTCAATCACAGAAACAGTCTGCGTCATGTCCACACACCTGAAATCGGAATTCAGTTCCGTTTTGGAAAGCATCCTTAATTTAGTATTAAGTTCTTTATTACCCGCCAAATTTTTATTGTGGGAGCCTGTTCTTTTCCCTGAATATACCGAATCGGACCCCGTTTTAAAAAATGTACCAGAAACCGAAATCATTTCCATCACCTGCCTATTTTTTTAACAACTACTTTGTTCTTTTTATCGGCAGTTTCTTAAGAATTGTTAATGCATATCACTGTACAATGTGTCTGTATATACTCTGACAGGGTGGTGTATATATCGTTATCACTCTTACCAAACCTACTTGTTCCGTAATATTTATCGTCGATTAAAATAAATCCATCTTCCCTGAATGTAACCGTTACACCTTCAAACATCAGGTTTATATAGACACTTGCACCACCCGGTGATATTCTGTTCACACTTGATTCTTTTTTCCGGTACAATTTTGTATTTCCAATAATTTCTTTAATCTTTTTATGTTGTTCGCTGTCCTTTTTCACGCTGTACATCTTAGTATCAATCTTGGGATATGCTTTTCCGTCTATGTAATTCAATCCTGTTGAATTGATAATAATCGTTACATCTGAATCTAAATCGATAGCTTCAGAATCTTTGACAGGAAGTTTATAAATAGTAAATAAACCCGCTAAAACTAATACCGCAAGAATTATTATAATAATATGTTTTTTCTTCATACTATCCCTCCTTTTTATGTGAATATGTAATATGGCCTCGCAGCTTTAATTGTTATAATCCTGTCAAATATTTTACCATCCATATATATTTTTGTAAACCCGGTTTGCATGAATGGTAAAAAAATGAAAGATTTTGTACTTTTTTCGGGTGTTTTTATTGATTCGTTACAAAATAATATACTTTATTAGAATAAGTAAGTCCGATTTTATAATTGTATCTCTAAAAAAACATTGACATATCACCTTACATCAATATAATAAGTGGTAGTACCAAGTGGTGCTACCACTTATTATATTGACAGAATGGAGATTACCATGGCAAAACAAAGTGAAAATATGGAATACCAAAAAGCCATTAATCATATTGTCCAAATGGTAAAAGATGGTCAGTTAATCGTAGGCAGTAAAATACCGTCCGAACGTGATTTATCCGAATCACTTGGTATTGGAAGAAATTCTACAAGAGAAGCTATAAGCATTTTACGCGGTATGGGACTGGTTGAAAGCCGCCATGGTTCCGGCAATTACATTGCCAAGGATTCCGGTGCTGCTATCAGAAGTATGATAGCTCTGATGTTAGCATTAAAAACTGTTTCAGAGTATGATTTACTGGAATTTAGAAGATATTTTTCCCATATTGTTGTTGACTGCGTAATGAAAAAGGGAATTTCTGAAAAAAGAAAAGAACAATTATATTCAATTATTGATAAGATGAAAACCGCAAACGGTCAGGACTTGGTAAGATTGGATTTTGAATTTCATGTCGGACTCATAGAATGTACCGAAAACCCTCTTCTAATCACTGTCTCAAGACCTGTAGCCGAGTTATATATCAAGTCAATGTCCAATGTAATTGAGAATGCCGATGAAATGATAAGAGAAAAACTTTTATCTTTACATACAAGTATACTGGACAATCTTGTTAATCAGGATGAGACTGCCAGTACCGATTCTTTTAATCAACATTATGACTTAGTTGAAAACCGCTTAGGAGGAATACATTAATGGAAACAGTTATTAAATTACCTGACGTTGAAGCCGTACAGAATTTTGTAAAAGTAGCAACTGAAACTGATTGTGATGTCCTTGTCTCAAAGGAAGGATATAAATACATAATTGATGGTACATCAATCCTTGGTATGTTAAATGTTGTAGGAGCCAGAATCATCGTTAAATGTCTGGCAGCTAATAAAGGTTTTAAAAATATGCTTGAACAATATAATGTTCAGTAGATTTTTTACATATTTTTCGTTTTTTAAATAACCCTTTTCCCCCCAAATATGAGGCAGGATTCTGCCTCTTTACAATCAAAGCGGACTTGCCGGTCCGCTTTTTTATTTTGTTAAAACTCCGGCGTTTTTCCGCTATTTGGGTAGAGATTTACAACTGGCGGTTGCGGGATTCTCTACCTTTTCGGCTGATTTCCCCGATTTGGGTAGAGATTTCCGGACGGCGGTAATGGGAATCTCTACCTTATCACCTGCACATCCATTTGCACAAAAAAATAGTCTGAGGCACAATGTACCACCTACTGATACACCATGCCTCAGACCACAAGGTCTTATATCCAGCGACCCACAGTGACCCACTTTTAAATAGCGGAAAGTCCCTGGGCATACAAATAAGCGCGAGACGGGGTGAGACGGCATAAGAAAAAGGTCCGGTGGACCTTTTTCCCGTCGAACCGACCGAAGGCGACTTTAGGAGCCTGAGATCCGAACCTCTTATTTCATAAGAGGTTTGAGAGGTGCTTGCACCTCTCTTTGCAAAAACATAGGTCCTACTCACAAAATGACATACGGTACAAATTGCAAACAGGACCTATATTTTTGCAAAAAAAAGAAGCGCGAGACGGGGATCGAACCCGCGACCTTCTCCTTGGCAAGGAGACGCTCCACCACTGAGCCACTCGCGCATTATTACTTGCGTCACTCACAACGCAAGTAAGACTATACCACATTGTTATTTGCTTGTCAACATTTTTTCTTCAATTGATTTAATAAGTTTGTAAATCATCCTGTGTCCGGGAACATCGATGCCATTTCGTCTCGCAAGACTTATAATACATCCGTTTAATGTATCTATTTCCGTTTTCTGTCCTTTTTCAATATCCTGTAGTGTGGATGACCTGTGCTTATAAGTATCCGGAACAAGTTTTTCATAAAAAACCTTCCTGTATTCCTCAGGTGTGCTCCAGAATGTCTCAAGATGCTCTGCTAAAAGTACGGAATATGTCTCGTCAATAAGCTGATTCATAATGTCACAGGCACTCTCTGACTCCGAAAGTTCACCATAAGATGAATTAAGAATTGCTCCAAGTGGATTGAGTGTTGTATTAAAAAGCATTTTAGCCCACAAAGCTTTGCCTATGTCAGCCGATACTTCGGACGGAATACCGGAATTATTGATTGCGGCAGCTAAAGGCTCCATGCAGGAATTATCCGCGCCGTAAAGAGAACCCAGCAGAATAGGTGCAGTATGTACGGTAACTTTGCTGTTTTCCGGAGTAACACGCTCAAATCCGGTTATTATTCTCGCATTGTATACCTCATTCTTATCAAAATATTTTAAAAATACTTCATCATTGCCCCAGCCGTTCTGAAAGATAACAATTTTTCCCTCCGGTGCAATTATATTTCTGTTGTTATCAAGGGATTTTGCAATCTCTTCGTCAGCCATGGTTTTTGCACTGATAATTATATAATCATATGCCTGACATGCCTCACCATAATTTCTTATTACCTTTACCTTGCCTGCGGGTACTGATATCTCCTTAAATATACCGCATCTTTTTACACCATTCTCCTCGATACAGTCCGCAGTGTGGCTTTTTGAATATACCGTAACATCCATCCCTTCTTCCGAAAGAGAGGCTGCCATTGCAACGCCTACCGCTCCTGCGCCGATAATCAAAACCTTGTAACTCATATTAAACACTTTCTTTCTATGTATATTGTTCCGTAAATAAATCAACTATCATATTGTAAAGTTTATTCACAATCGGTGTCTTTCTTGTACTTTCAAATGCACTTATACCGATTACGCGATATGCCTCAGGGTAAATCGGATAAACATCAACATTAGCATTATACGACTCAACAGTCATTTTGGGAAGTATACATACACCTATTCCCGACTGTACCATCGTTAAAATTGACATATCATCAACAACATGGCACGTTGACTGTGCTACAAAGCCACTGTTTTCAAAAAGCATCTGGCTGTCCGCATCGCAATTTTCCGCAGGCTGCACAAAGTCACATTCTTTAAGCTCGTCTATCGTAATAAAGCCATCATTACGGGTTTTAAACGTCTTTGGCACCGCACACATAAGTCGGTCATTATATAAAGGTGTTATGGGAATTTTGCCGGCACTTGATACCGATAAAAAACCTAAATCTATTGTTCCATTCTCAATCCACTTCACAATATCGTTATAAGTTCCCTGAAAAAGTTCTATTTTGATTCCGGGATATTTGTCGGAAAAATTTTTGACAAGTTTGGGAATCCAGCTTATGCAAACACTGTTAAAACAGCCAAGCTTTACCGTTCCCTTTTCAAAACCCTGTATCTCGGCAATTGCCTGATTTACTGCATTTTCGCTTAAAAGAAGCTGTTTTATATAAGGAAGAAGTGACTTGGCATCGCCGGTAAGACTGATTCTATTGTTTTTTCTGATAAATAACGGAAAACCCAGTTCTTCTTCCATCCCACTTACGCAGTGGCTTACCGCAGACGGTGTGAGATTAAGTTCTTCCGCTGCTTTTCTGAAATTCATATGTTCTACAATGGTCACAAAAACCTTATAAGAAAATAGTGTCATATCGTTCCTTCTTGTGGTGAATATTTTTCATCATCTTCGTGAAAAAAATGAATTTTACTAATTATAACATGTATGTTATATTAAATCTACAATAAATGAGACGCACTTGAGCAATGCGTTTCATAGAACAAATTGTTTCTATCTCCTGTATAAAGAGTTCAGCTGCATGAACTCTTTATTTTTTTAAGACAGCCACCTGTCAGGATGCCTGTCAAATTTCTTATTATTTTATAATCCGGATATCATAATCACTTGCAAAGTCTTCTGCTATTCCTGATGTAACGTAAGCTGTATTCCCGGACAAAGCAATAAAATCAAATTCTGATTTATGGTTATGCCAGTATTCTATGGTCTTATCAAGCCCCATAACATAGCAGGCTGTGGAAAGTCCGTCTGCCAGAGTTCCGTCAACACTTACAATAGTTATTGAATCCATATCAGACTCTACAGGATATCCTGTGTGAGGGTCTATGATATGGCAGTATTTTTTTCCTGTGACATCATCCACAAAGTACCGCTCATATCCCCCGGACGTAATTACGGCTTTCTCACTAACGTTAATTGATCCTGCGTAATCTTTTTTACCATTGGGGTCAGCAATTGCAATTTTAAAATCATTGCCGTCAGGTTTTCTTCCATAGCACTGTACATTTCCTCCAAGAGAAACTACTGCATATTCAATATCAAATTCATTGAAAATAGCCATAAGCCTGTCTGAAGTATATCCCTTCGCTATTCCGCCAAAATCAAGTCCCATACCCGATTCCATCGTTATAGTCTCATAATCCATTTTAATTTTGTCAAAACCGCACAGTGCAAGTTTATCTTTTACCTCATCATCTCCCGGAACATACAGATGGCCGGATTCAAAACCCCACAGCTCAACTAACGGTCTTATTGTAACGTCAAAAGCTCCGTCCGTAGTGCCATATATATACCGGCATTTTTCGAGTATTTTTATTGTATCTTCCGATAAAAGATTGTCTGTTCCATTGTTGATTCTGTAGATTTCACTGTCCTTATTGCTTACAGACCATAACTCATCAAGTCTTTTTATCTCATACTCGGCAAGCTCCAAGGCTTCATCCGCCTCCCTGCCGTAACAGGTTATGCTCATGTAGGTATCCATGGCGGTAAGGTTAAGCGTTCTTTCTTTTTTGCCCTTATAACCGCCACAGGCTGTGAGCAAAATGCCCACAGCCATAGTTGTAAATAATAATATAAGCCTGTTAATCTTTTTCATAATCAGCCTATCATTCCCTTTAAAAGTGATACTGCATTATTAATGCCGATTGTGGAACTGTTTATTACAACGTCATAATTATGGTAATCATCCCATCTGAGACCTGTATTAGCTTTGTAATAATTACTTCTCTTCTTGTTGAATTTCTTCATTGTACTGTCAATTTCGTTGTCTGCAATTCCGTATTCACGGCTGATGCGCTCTCTTTTATCATCTTCGTCACCATAAATAAATACACGCAGTACATTCTGTCTGTCACTAAGTGCCTCATAGGCACAATGACCTAAAAATATGGCAGGACCTTCATTAGCAAATTCTTTAATAATCTTCTGCTCAGCAATATATACTTTACCTTTTAAGTCGGTATAATCGGTATCACCTGACTGAACCTTTGTCATTACATATAATGAATACAGAAAACTTCCTGTAGCATCCTCTTCATACTGTTCAAGCTTCTCAACAGACATTCCAGCCTTTCTTGAAAGCTCCTCAAGTATTTCTCTGCCGTAGCATGGGATTTCACATTCTTTTGAAAGTTTTTTTGCAATTTCTGTTCCTGCACTTCCGTATTCTCTTTCAATTGTAACATATCTGTACATAACCTAGCCCCTTTCCGCTTTTTATGAAGCCTGTTCAAACTGGCTGTTATAAAGGTCTGCATAGAAGCCTTTCTTTGCAAGAAGTTCTTCATGTGTACCTTTTTCAATAATGTCTCCATCTTTCATTACAAGGATAAGGTCTGCATTCTTAATTGTAGATAATCTGTGGGCAATTACAAAAGATGTCCTGTCTGCCATGAGTTTATCCATTGCATCCTGAATCTGTAACTCAGTTCTTGTATCAACGGAACTTGTTGCTTCATCAAGTATTAACATCGGCTTATCCGCAATCATTGCTCTCGCTATTGTAAGCTGCTGCTTCTGTCCCTGTGAAAGATTTACCTGGTCATTAAGTATTGTATCATATCCGTGGGATAATGTCTTTATAAAATGATCAAGTCCTACCGCACGACATGCTTCTTTTACCTTTTCATCGGAGACACCCTCTGTACAATATACAAGGTTCTCTCTTACTGTTCCCTCAAAAATCCATGTGTCCTGTAATACCATACAGAACAGTGAATGGACGTCCTCACGCTTCATGTCTTTTGTAGAAACGCCGTCAATCCTGATAACGCCGTCATTAATCTCATGGAATCTCATAAGAAGGTTCACAAGTGTTGTCTTTCCGGCCCCTGTAGGTCCTACAATCGCTATCTTCTGTCCCGGTTTTACATTAACGGAAAAATCTTTAATGACAATCTTATCCGAGCCTTTATAGCCGAATTTTACATGTTCAAAGTCCACATAACCTTTAACATTTTCAACCTTTCCGGTCTTGTCATCTTCATTTTCCATTTCTTCTGCTTCAACAAACTCAAATACACGTTCTGCTGCCGCCGCTGCTGACTGCATTGACTGCATAGCCTGTGCAATCTGGGATAAAGGCTGTGTGAAAAGACGGATATATATCATAAATGCAACAATTACACCAAATGATATTTTTCCGTTCATGGCAAGTACAGCACCGACGATACATACTGCGACATATCCGAAGTTACCGATAAAATTCATAATAGGCATCATAAGGCCTGATAAACACTGTGCCTTAAAAGCGCTGTCACGAAGATTTTCATTCATTCTGTTAAATTCTTCTGCTGCCTTTTCTTCTCCGTTATATGCTTTAACAACTGTGTGCCCTGTGTATATTTCTTCAATCTGTCCATTAATTTCTCCGAGATGCTTCTGCTGTCTCTTGAAATACTTCTGTGATTTGCCCATAATTATCATCATAATGGCAAATCCGAATAAAGACGACAGTATTGCCGTTACGGTCATAAGAACATTGGTCTTAAACATCATAAATACAGAACCTAAAAGCAAGGTAACGGATGATATAAGCATACCTACACTCATATTAAGGGACTGTCCTATCATATCTACATCATTGGTTACTCTCGAAAGGATATCACCTGTCGATGTTGTATTGTAATACCACATAGGAAGTCTGTTGATTTTTTCAGAAATCTCATTACGAAGGTTCTTACTTATCTTCTGTGTAACAACTGCCATTATCTGTCCCTGAAGTATTGAAAGAACAGTACCGGAGGCATACAAAATCACAAGTGTTATACCAATGTTAAATACTTTATCCATATCCACACCGGTCTTAAATCCTGCGGTAATTGTATTGGTAAGGTCCTTTAACTTATCCGGACCGATAAGTGTAAATATCGTAGCAGCTACCGAAAAAATAACGGCACCAAGCATTGCATACGACAACTTTTTATTATATTTTAAAATTTTAATCCATGTTCCCTTAAAATCCTTGGATTTCTCCACAGGTCTGCCGGCTCCGTGTCCTCCACGTCTAGGAGGATTGTTATATTGTCTGTTTTCTTCCATATCAGAGTTCCTCCTTTGATAACTGCGAATATGCTATCTGTCTGTATACTTCACAATTTTTCATAAGCTCATCATGCTTACCCATTCCTGCAATGGTACCATTTTCCAGAACAATTATCTTATCTGCATCTCTTATCGTGCCGATTCTCTGTGCAACAATAATCTTTGTAGCATCAGCACATTCTTTTTTAAGTGCAGAACGTAAAGCTCTGTCGGTTCTGTAATCAAGTGCCGAGAATGAATCATCAAAAATAAATATCTCCGGATGACGGCACACGGCTCTTGCTATTGAAAGTCTCTGTTTCTGGCCTCCTGAAAGATTACCTCCGCCTTGTGCTATATAAGAATCATATCCTTCATCCATTTTTTCAACAAATTCGGATGCCTGTGCGACATATACAGAATCCACAATATCAGATTCCATAAAGCCGTCTTTTCCATTATCACCGTATGCAATGTTACTTTTAACCGTTCCTCCGAATAATGTAGCTTTCTGCGAAACATATCCGATTTTGTTACGAAGTTCTTTCTGTTTGTAATCTTTTACATTTATGCCGTCTACCAGGACTTCGCCTTCAGTGACATCATAGAATCTTGGAATAAGATTAATAACGGTACTCTTACCACACCCGGTAGCTCCTATAATCGCCAATGTCTCACCTTTTTTAACAGAGAAGCTGATATCTGACAATACATAATCTTCTGCATCAGGATATTTAAAATTAACATTCTTAAATTCAATTTCACCTCTGATGCCTGAATCTTTAATATCCTTGTCTCCATCTTCTATAGTAGCTTCCGTATCAAGCACTTCATTAATACGCTTAGCTGCTACGGATGCTCTCGGCAGAATAATAAATACCATTACCATCATCATAAATGCCATTACTATCTGCATTGCATAAGAAGAAAATGTTACCATATCGGAAAATAAAGTTATTTTGCTCATCATATCGGCTTTATTAATGAGATATGCCCCTATCCAGTATATGGCAAGAGGGAGTCCGCTCATTATAAGCTGGATACCCGGCATCATAAACGACATTGTCCTTGATGTAAAAAGTTGTGTCTTTGTAAGGTTATTATTAGCGGTTTCAAATTTACTTTCCTGATATTTCTCGGCATTATATGCTCTTACAACATTGATACCTGTAATATTTTCCCTGGTAACCCTGTTGATATCATCTGTAAGTTCCTGAAGTTTTTTGAACTTAGGAAGTGCTATTGATACACAAAGACCTACTATGATAAGTAATACCGCAACAGCAACACCTGTTGAAAATGTCCACTGCCAGCTCTTTGCTGATATTTTGCACACCGCCCATATTGCAAGAATAGGAGCTTTAATCAATACCTGAAAGCCCATTGTTACAAACATCTGTACCTGTGTAACATCGTTGGTTGAACGTGTAATAAGACTCGCAGTAGAGAATCTTCCTATTTCTTCCATTGAAAATCCCTGGACCTTATTAAAAAGTTTTGCCCTTAATACGGCTGAAAAATCTGAAGCTATTCTTGAAAAAATAATAGCTACAACAACCGTAGCCGCAAGACTTCCGAATGCACAAAGCAACATTTTTCCGCCTGCTGCCATAATATCTGCCATCTTGCTTCCGTCAGTCTGGACAAGTGCCGTAATGTCTGCCATATAGTCAGGTATCGTTAAATCAAGCCATACCTGGAGAACTACAAAACCTATGGCAAAAAACATCATAAGCCAATTTCTCTTTGGCAGGTTTTTAAGTAATTTAATCATCTTCTGTCTACTCCTTTCGACTGTATGATGTTAATATATACCACTTTTCTAAACTCAATCTAAACTAATAATAAACATAATATTAACTTTATTCATAATATAACCGTAAATGTATTGATGTTCTTGTCGCTGTTCACCTCAATTCTTCCCTTATGGAGTTCAATAATTCTGCTTACAAGTGCAAGTCCTATGCCCGTTCCTTCGGTGGAATGTGATGAATCCGACTGATAGAATTTTCTAAAAATTTTATTAATTTCCTCATCTGCAATGTGAGGTCCCTTACCGGAAATACTAACATAAATATGTTCGTTTTTATTAGATATCCTTATGGAAATTTCTTCACCTTCAGGAGAAAATTTGATGGCATTATCTAAGAGATTAATCCATACCTGCTTCATCATCTCCTCATTGGCATTGATTGTATATTCGCCAAAATCAATATTCATATTAATATTTCTGGCTGTCCATTTACTTTCAAGGAGAAGCACCGTAAGGCGTATCTGTTCTGAAAGATTATATTCCGTAACATTAGTAAGTATACTCTGGTTCTCAACCTTTGTAAGGTTAAGTATACCGTTCGCCATTGTATATAATCTTTTCATTTCCTCTTCTATTATGCCAAGATATTCTTCTCTTTCTTCATCCGTTAAAATATTTTTTCTGAGAAGTTTTGTAAATCCAAGGATAGAAACAAGAGGAGTCTTAAATTCATGGGAAAAATCATTGATAAAATTACTGCTTAACAGTTCGGTATTCTGAAGTTCTTCTGCCATCTTATTGAAACTGTGTTCTACTTTCTTAAGTCCCGGATTTTTATTGAATTTAATTCTCACAGAATAATCTCCATCTGCAAGCCTGTCCATACCCTTTATAAGCTCGTCCAACGGCTTCACAGGTATCCTTGTGAATATTATTGAAACAATAAAACCTATAAGTATGCTGGCCCCCAATATGCAGCAGATAACCATAATTACCCGCGTTTTACTTGATCCTTTAATGGTAATAATTCCCGAATGGATAAGAATTGTGGATATGGTACCCACAATTAACATAGAAACCGTCTGTATCAGAAATACAATAAACGATGATATTAATACTAATTTCTTTTTCATATATGCTTTTATACCTTTTTAACAGCCTTGTATCCAAGACCTCTTACCGATACTATCTCAAATTCCTTTATATTTTCAAATCTTTTTCTTAATCTGCCTATATGCACCGTTACAGTCTCCCAGCCCGTATCCGTATCCGTACCCCATATCTCATCCATAAGCTGGATTCTTGTATATATTCTTCCGGGATTGGACAAAAGAAGGTAAAGTAACTTAAATTCTTTCTGTGGCAGAAGAATCTCCTCACCGTTTACATTTACGGTAAAAGAATCATAATCAAGAACCACACTGCCAATTGTTATCTTTCTGTCACCGGCAATTTTCAGTCTGCGCTCTATTGCTTTTATATGAAGAAGCAATTCTTCTTCATCCACCGGTTTTACAAGATAATCATCAATTCCTGCTTTAAACCCTTTTTTCCTGTCGTCAGGCAGTTCCTTTGCTGATACCATAATTATCGGAATGTCCTGATTGCTTTTCCTGAGTATCTTTGTAAATTCGTAGCCGTCAAGATTGGGCATCATTATATCAGCTATAACCATATCCACATGACGCGTATTATATATTTCAAGTGCCTTTTCTCCATCCTCTGCAAGAACCGGCGTATAGCCGGCTCCAAGAAGTATGGCATTCATAAGTCTGCGTGTGTTTTTATCATCATCTATAACAAGAATTTCAAACATTTATCTAACCTTCATACATAAAATAACGTTGGTTGTTGATATAGTCTTCCTTTGAAGCAAGACATTTTTTTATCTTATCGCCTATCTTAACAAATTCATCCACAAGAGCAGGGTCAAAACTCGTTCCTCTTCCCGCAATAATCATTTTCATTGATTTTTCATGGGAATATGGTTCCTTATATGGTCTTTTGGAAGTAAGTGCATCATATACATCAACTATGCTCATAATTCTGGCAACAAGCGGAATCTGCTCTCCCTTAAGGCCTTCCGGATATCCGGAACCATCCCATTTTTCATGATGATATCTTGAGACCTGTTCCGCAATTTCACCAAACTGCTTATCCTCTATCCTGCCTGAAAGAAAATGGAAAATATCGCCGCCTATTACTGCATGTTTTTTCATTTTTTCAAATTCTTCCCCACTTAATGCGGAAGATTTTCTTAAAACAGCATCCTCAATGGCAATTTTACCCACATCATGGAGAGGCGCCGAACGGCAGGCCTTTTTAACGACAACCGGAGTCAATACATCTGAATACGCAGGCAGTGTTACAAGATAATCTATAAAACACTTGTAATATATGGCGGTATTCTTTAAATGTCCGCCGGTTATACCGTCCCTTGATTCGACAAGACCGGCAAAACTAATTGCCATAATATCATACATATCTTCAATTTCGCTGACTTTTTCCTCTACAAGCTCCTCTAACTTATGCTCATATTTTGCAAGCTTAATCTGTGTCTCAATTCGCTTTCTGACAACCTTTGGAACAAAAGGTTTGGTAATATAGTCCACACTTCCCATATCAAAGGCCCTGACCTCAAAATCAGGATTATCAAGTGGTGTTATAAAAATAACCGGTATATGGCTTGATTTATCATTTGTCTTAAGAAATTCCAGTATGTCAAATCCATCCTTTGCTGACATAGTGGAATCAATAAGAATCAGCTCCGGTATTATATCACGTATTATAAGCAGTGCATCTTCAAAACTGCCGGCTGTACATATTCTGTAGCTGTCAGAAAGGATATTCATAATTTCCTGAATACCATCCACATCTACATCAATAACCAGAATTGTATCCTTAACCATCTTATCATCTTCCTTACTAGATTGTACAAATACGCATTGTATCATCATCAGACTCAAGGTCTGACGCAAGTATCACAACAATATTATCTCCACGCTTTACAAGTCTGCTTTCTACTGCTTTAGAAACAGCATACTCAACAAACTTATCTGCACTATCAAGGTTCTCTGCTGCAACAGGAGTAATACCCCATACAAGGTTAAGCTGGTTGCGTCCTCTTTCGGAAATTGTAGCTGCAATTACAGGACATTCCGGATGAAAACGGGATAAAATATTAGCTGTAGCACCGCTTCTTGTAAGAACGACTATTGCTTTGGCATCAAGATATTTTGCCGCATTGTATGCCGAGGCACAGATGGCATTTTTAAGATTAGGTTCCATGTCTGCACTACTATCCACATACTTTTCATAATAATTAATGGTATTTTCTGCATTAACGGCAATATTAGCCATTGTTCTTACAGCTTCCACCGGATGCCTGCCTGCTGCAGATTCGCCTGAAAGCATAATTACCGTAGTTCCATCATAAATTGCATTGGCAACATCGGATACCTCTGCCCTTGTAGGTCTTGGATTCTCTGTCATGGACTCCAACATCTGTGTGGCGGTAACAACAATCTTACCCTCTCTGTTACATTTCTCAATCATCATCTTCTGGATTGCAGGAATCTTTTCAAAATTAATCTCAACACCCATGTCTCCTCTTGCAACCATAATTCCGTCACTGAGTTCAAGTATCTCGTCAAAATTGTTAATACCCTGTCCATTTTCGATTTTACTGATAATCTTAATATCCTGTCCGCCGTTATCCTTAAGAAATCTACGAAGTTTCTTAAGGTCATCTGCACATCTTACAAAAGAAGCGGCAATATATTCAACATTATGTTCTATACCGAAAAGAAGATCTGATTTATCAACATCATTGAGATAAGGCATAGGTATCTCAACATTAGGAATATTAATGCTCTTATGGTTGCTTAACTTTCCGCCTGTTACAACCTTACAGATAACTTTACTGCCTTTAATTGCCGTAACCTTAAGATCTATCTTACCGTCATCCACAAGTATTCTTGTACCAACTTCAACATTCTTTGCCAGTTTGTCATAGGTGAGTCCTATTCTTTCCCTGGTTCCCGGAGTCTCTTTATCAGTATCAAAAGTGAATAAACTTCCTTTTTCAACAATAACGGATCCGCCTTCAAAATCCTTAAGTCTGATTTCCGGTCCCTTGGTATCAAGAAGTATGGGAATATGCCTGTTAAGTTCCCCCGCGATTCTTCTTACCCTGTTAAGTCTCACTTCCTGCTCTTCATGTGTTCCGTGAGAAAAATTAAGTCTTGCACAGTCCATTCCTGCATTAATGATCTGTGTAATACGTTCGTCACTGTCTACTGCAGGTCCGAGTGTACATATAATTTTGGTTTTTCGCATACATGCTCCTCCATACAAAATTAATAATAATATTTTACCACATATGCAGGTGTTTTTTAACTATTA